>MKWU01000613.1_pt1 | contig 67036 bp, 63 predicted proteins | sample 809101 | NCBI WGS metagenome assembly MKWU01 (sample SAMN05860141, study PRJNA318959) | sponge metagenome | host: Aplysina aerophoba | place: Slovenia: Piran, Adriatic Sea, Gulf of Piran | collected 2013-05-07
CCAGCCATACACCCGATGCAACCCGAACTCCGCCGCCCAACACTCCAGTTCCCCGCCGACACGCAACCCGCACACATAATCCGCGCCCGCGCCGCGATCATGGGCCAGGACCCTGCCAGAAGCCGCCCCCGACACCTCAACGAACCCCCCCGACGGCGGATCAGGCACCCCACGCACCCCAGGCCCGCCCCAACACACCAACACCCCGGCCGCATCCAGCGCGCACCAATGCAAAACACCCCCAAACACCGCCACAAAACTCCCCTCAGGCACACCCCAGCGCGCCCCGCCCCAACACTGCACCCGCCCACCAGGCCGCAACCCGCAACCGCTGCCGCCGCCCGCGGCCACATCTACGAACACGCCATCGGGATCGCCGGCATAGCCGCCGAGTATGCGCCCCCAGCACACCACAGCCCCGTCCTCGCCCAACGCACACCCATGAGGGTCATACATGTCCTGGCTCACCGACACCCGCGTGAAGCTCCCAACGGGAACCTCCTCCCCCAACCCGTCGCCCCAGCACTCCAACACACCCCCGGCGCGCACCCCACAAGACCCATACACACCCGCAGAAACATCTGTGAACACACCACCAGGCGGCACAGCACGACCCGCACCCACATAGAACACATCCCCACCCCCAACACCACCAGAACCCCCCACATCCCCGGAACCGCCCGCATCCCCACCACCATCCCTACCACCGCCCGCATCCCCAGAACCCCCAGAACCATCCCCGGAACCGCCCGCATCCCCACCACCATCCCCACCACCATCCCTACCACCGCCCGCATCCCCAGAACCCCCGGAACCATCCAGCCCGTCCCCCAGCATCCCACCAGCAGAACCCACGCCGCCCGAGCCCCCCGACTCGCGCCCCTGCCCGCCAGAAAGCCCGTCCGCTGACCCGCCAAGGGCCCCGCCGTCAGCCGACCCGCGGGGGCCTCCGGCGTCCGAGCACGACACAACAACCACCAACACCGCGACCAGCGCCACAGCCAGCCACCGCCGCTCAACCACCACAGCCCCGCTCAAACCGCGCCGCGCCATGCGATCCTGCGGGGCCGCCTGTGTGCGGAGCCCAACGAACTCAGAGCCATTCACCCCATCCTCGCACACAGGGCCGATCCATGCCCCTGTTCTACATGATGCATTTGATTGCATCGATGATTCCATAGGGTGGGGAGGTCAACCAGCCGAGAAGCCTGGAGCCGAGCCCAGGAACCACCCCGACGACCGCCCTCGCTGAGGCGGCCAGCGAGCGCGCCGCCATTAGTGGACGCAACCCCAGGTTGTGCCCCGGGGTTGCACGGACTCCGGCTCATTCTTGATTTTCCCGCAGTGCAGCCCCAGACCCGCACAAGTGCGCCGCGGGGACCTCACTGGTGAGGTGTGGGCGCTGGGGGTCCGTCCCCGCCGTTGGGTGAACTACTCGGGGACCGGAGCCTGACGACGAGCACACCCAGCGCCACCGCCTGTGCTGCGTCTGACTTCGCGCGACGGAGGCCGGCGCGAATCAGTCCGCCATGCGGTGAGGTCTTCGGGCCTGAGCAGAGGGAGTGCTCATGTCCGAGTCGATGGGCCCGACCCGCCGTGCCCCTCCGGGCATCACCCGGTGCTGCCGCCACCGCCTCGCGAGCGCTCCGAGGCTGTGGCGGGTCGGTCTCCTAGGGGACGATCAGCCTCCGACGCCGGCGAGTGCGTCCGACCGGGACCCGTGGACCGGGATGATCTTGTCGAAGCCGCTGATCTCGAAGATCTCCCGGATCGACTCCGACAGCGAGCAGACAGCCATCTTGGCGCTCTGCTTCTGGAGTGTCTTGGCCACCAGCAGGACGACCCGGAGACCGGCGCTGCTGATGTAGGAGATGCCTTCGAAGTCCAGCACCATCCCCGTGTCGTCCGGGCTGATGGCGGCTTCGAGAGCCTCATGGAACTCAAGGGCGTTGGCACCGTCGACCCGGCCCTCAGCCACTGCGATCAATGCTCCACCCTGCCTCTCAGTGCTGATATTCAATGGACCGCGTCTCCTCGGTTATAGCGAACCAACCGCCGGCTGACCGTAGCCGCCGAACGGAGCAACATGCTAGCCCCTAGTCCCGGCGCGCGCATATCGAGCGCCGCATTCGGCCGGGCTTTCAGTAGCTGGACCCGTGGCTGACGTACGCGAATCGGGCCCTGAGGCGACCGCCAAGTAGTCTCCGGTCGCTGTCTCGACGCCGCGAGACCGGGGGTGCGGGCCGAATGCTGATCGACGTGCTGCTCCCTATAGGGCTGCTCATCGTCGTCGCCAAGCTCATGGAGGGCGCGCTCGGCCGATTCGGCCTGAGCTCGATCATCGCGTTCACGCTGACGGGCGTGATCCTCGGTCCCGCCACCGGGATCATCGAGCCGACGCACGATCTGGAACTCTTCCTGGAACTCGGAATATTCGTGCTCTTCTTCATCGTCGGGCTGGACGAGATCGACGTCCCCGGCTTCGTGGCCACGATGCGGGGACGGTACTTCGCGGCGGCGATCATCTCGGTCGTCATCTCGCTGCTGGCCGCGCTCGTCGTCACCTCGGACGTCTTCGGAATCGACCTGGGGCTGGACCTCGGCTTCGAGGAGGCTCTGGCCCTGGCCGGCATCCTGTCGCTGTCGAGCCTCGGGCTCGCAGCCAAGGTCCTGTCGGACTCCGGGACCCTCAAGCAGCCCATCGGGCTCAAGATCTTCACCATCGTGATCATCGCCGAGATCGCCTCGCTGCTGGTGGTCGGCTTCACCATCGGGGAGCACGGCCATCCCCTGAGCGTCGTCAATGTGCTGATCCTGCTTGGCAAGATAGTCGCCTTCGTGGTGCTGGCCTGGCTGCTGTCGGCCAAGGTCCTGCCGGTCGTGATCGTCTTCCTGCAGCGCATCCTCAACGTTCCCGAGCTCTCGTTCGGCCTGCTGATCGGAGGGCTGTTCCTGATGGTGGTGGGGGCCGAGCAGATGGGGCTGCACGGCACCATCGGGGCGCTGCTGTTCGGGGCTGCACTCTCCGGACTGTCCCAGTCAGTCCGCAAGGACATCATGCCGGGCATGCGCAGCGCGTCCGAGGGTCTCTTCGTCCCGCTGTTCTTCGCCTCGGCAGGCCTCCACTTCGACCTTTCCTTCACTGCGCTGCCGGCGGCGACGATCGCCGCCCTCGTGCTGGTCCCGCTGGCAGGCAAGTTCGCGGGCGCGTTCGTCGGAACCTACGTCACCCGGATCGACGCGCCGTTCGCGCTGGCGACCGGGCTCATGTCCAAGGGCGTCGCCGAGATCGCCTTCCTGCTCGTGATGCTCGAGACGGGCACGCTCCAGAAGGACGTGTTCTCGCTGCTGGTGCTGATCATGTTCGGCTACATCGTCTTCATGCCGGCCGTCATCAACTTCGCGGTCCGGCGGACGGTGCTGTCGGAGCATCCCGCGCTCCCGGACTCGGTGACGCCGTCGTTCGCCCTCTACGCCCTGGGCGAGGTCCAGGTCAGGAGCGTCTTCGACAAGACCCGCGAGTACCCGGGGCCGGACACGTCCGTGGCCGAGTTCATGGAGTCCTGGACTGTGCCCCACCAGCACGACTATCTGGTCGTCGACGGCGGCGAGGTCGCGGGGGTCGTGACGACGACTGGGCTCCGCTCGATCCGCCGTCGCTCGCGGGCGGCGTCCGCCCTGGGAGACGTGCTGCGCCCCAACCCGCTGACCGCGTTCCCCGACGAGCCGATCCACGACGCCTTGGAGAAGATGACCAACGCCCCGCAGACGGTGATCGCGGTGGTGGACAGGGAGTCGGGCCGGTTCCTGGGCTCGCTCACCAGCCACGACGTGATCGACCTGGTCGTGCTGATGAACGAGATCAGGACGGAGTTGAAGCAGATGGGCTCCGCCGAGGACTGAGCGGGTCGCCTATACGCCCTGCTGGTACGCCGGCGGGAAGCGCTGGTCGTCGGCGGGGTACTGGCCGGGCACCGCGGTGGTGTCCTGCTGGGTGACGGTGGGATCGCAGCCGGGGTGGGGGAACCAGGTGGCGTCGTCGCCCAGCCAGCGGGTGGACAGCGCCACCCGGCGGCCGGCGCCTTCGTTGGGCGGAGCGCCGTGGATGATCCAGGCCGAGAAGAAGATGGCGTCGCCGGGCTCCACGTCGAAGCCGACGATGTCGTAGGGGCAGTCGCCGCGGCTGCGGGCCGCCTCGATGTCGGGCATGGGCTCGCCGTCGAAGTCCTCGGTCCAGCCCCCCTGGCCGTCGAAGGACTCCGGGGCGTAGTAGGCGCCCCAGCGGTGCGATCCCCGCACGAACTCCAGGGAACTGTCGCTGACCGCGCTGCGGGATGCGCTCACCCACGCCGAGACGATCTGCTTGCCGAGGAACGGCCAGTACGGAATGTCCTGGTGCCACGGGGTGGGCGCCGAGGTATGGGGCTCCTTGACCAGCAGGTGGTCGAAGTAGAAGCGCATCGTCGAGGAGCCGGTGAGGGCCGCGGCCATCGCCGCGATCGGCGAGCGGAACAGGAAGTCGCGGATGACCGGCTCGCGTTCCCAGCGGTACCGGGTGGTGAACAGCCGGTCCTGCGTGCCCCCCGGGTTGGTGTCGGTCACCCACGGGCCGGGCGCCTCGAGCTCGCGCTGGGCGTCCTCGAGTATCCGATCGACCCACTCGCCGCCCACCGCGCCGGGGACCTTGACGACACCGTCGGCGTCGAACGCAGCCTTTATCTCCGCCGTGATCATCGACTGAACATTGTGTCACGGGGCCCACTCCGGCACGGCCGCGCCGTCCGCGGTGAGCCTCGCCAGCAGGCTGCGGGCCTGGCCTCGCCGACCGGGAGGCCCGTACGCGCCGAGAGCAGCCGCGACGCCCGCAGCCGCGGTCGCGTCGTGGTGGCGGCGTGGCGACGCCAGCACTCTCGAGACTCTCCCGCGCCCGGCTCGAAGGCTCCGGGGAACCGACGGGGCTCTCGGCGGTGGCGCCGTGGCGGCCGGCAGCCGGTCAGCGGGTGACCACGTACAGGAGTTCGGCCACCTTGCGTTCGTCCGCGTAGACATACACCCAGTAGCGTCCACGCGCCCATGCGCGTGCTGTGTCCGCGCCCACCGGCACCCACCATTTTCCGCCGACGTATCCGGGCTCGGCGGCCAGAGTGTGGCTTCGGACCCTGAACACGACGCCGTCCTCATAGAGCTCCACGACCCTGATGGAGACCTCGCGGGCGCTGCTGACCGAGTACGAGTACCTCAGCCTGAGATACACCCGGTCGTCGATGTCCCGCACCGAGAACCGGAAGCGCTGGGTGCCGTTGATGGCGAGGACGATGCGGGCGCTGTCGATGCGCCCGTTGATGCGGGGCAGTTCGGGATCGACCGGGCCCGGATCGAGGCTGCTGAGATCGTGCGGCTCGGTCCCGTCGTACCAGCGAGCGATGACGGTGTCAGCGGCGCCGTCGTTCGAGCGGAACGCCTCCCTGACATGCCCGATGGCCGGCGACGCGCCATCGCCGGCGCCAGGTTCGTAGCCTGCCTGCGACAGCAGGTGGAGGCGGCGGAACCCGCGCTGGAACCGGCCGTCGCCCAGGACGCGGTACAGGTCCACGAAGAGCCGCTCCCCCAACGCGTAGTTGCAGCCGTATTGCGGGGCTGCCCCGGCGTGTCCACCCTCGAGATCGGCGATGTTGCCGGCATGGGCGCAGGGAACGTTGGTGACGCCCAGCGGACGGCCGGTCCTCGCTCTCTCGCTGACGGAGCCCATGAAGTCGGCCGCGCCCTCGTCGATCCACGATGCGCTGCCCCTCCAGTAGTAGTGCGCAACCTCGTGGGCGATGAGGTGGCCTGCGAACCCGGCCCGGCCGCCGTCGCCGTCGCCGTCGCTGTCGGTGTCGTACTCGGGAAGGACGGCCATGTGGGTCCCGAAGTTGGTTCCGGCGGCGCCTGCCGTCACGGCGTCGGCGAAGAGCAGGACGACGTAGTCGGTGGGCAGGGGCACGCCCATGAACTCCTCGGTGCAGCGGACCGAGTGTTCCAGCAGGTCGATCGAGCGGGACGCGCCCGGACCGGTGCGGAGGACGTCGGCGATGACCTCGCCCGACAGCGGCAACGTCAGAATGCGCCGCTCCGACGACACCGCGCCGGGATCGAGCAGGACGTCGATGGCGCCGGGGTTCGTGCGTGCGGTGCCCGCCAGGGTGGCCACCACCGGCGCGAGGTCGTCGGAGATGCCGCCGCGCCGCGACAGGCGTTCCATGACCCGCTCGAGGTCCCCGGAGGTCCACGCCGCAAGCTGCGCCAACGAGTCCAGCGCGGGCACGTCGGGCGGCTCGACGCTCGCGAGGAACGGCATCGCCGCGATCTGCCGGGCTGCCCCGGCGTCGCGGGCCACGATCGACGCCAGGTGCCCGATGGCCGAGGCCTCGCGGCCGTCGACGCCGTCTCGCACCCACTCCAGCGAGGCGACCGACGACGCGGCGCGAGGATCCTCGGCGGCCGTGTGCAGCAGGTCCTGGACCGCGGCGGACTCGATCCCGTCGACACCGTCTCGGACCCATTCCAGTTCGCTGATCGAGGCAGCCAACTGCGGATCAGCCTGCTGCAGCCAGGGGCCGTTGGCGAACCCGTCCATCGAGAAGGGAACCGCGGGCGGCGCCGGCGCCGGGGCCGGGGAGCGTCTGGGCGGCGGGGGCGGCCGGCCCCGTCCAGCAATGTTGTGCCAGAGTCCGATCAGGTACACGGCCATCTGTGCCCGGGTGACTTCGGCGCCGCCGGTTCCCTCGGACCCGGAGGGAATCACCCTCAAGCCTCTCAGGAGGGCGACGGCCTCGTCGAGTCCCGGTTCCGCGGTCCCGCAAGTGTCGACCGCCCGCCTGTAGGTGCGAGCCAGGAGCCTCGAGACCTGCGAGGCGGTCAGCTTGGCCCGGGGCTCGTAGGTGGCGGCGGTCGCGCCTGTGGTGATGCCCAGCCCGTGCAGGCAGGCGATGTCGGCGGCATGGGCGCCGGCGGGGTCCACGTCCGTGAACGGCATCTCCACGTCGGGGCAGGTCCGGTTCAGCACGTCGCGCCACAGGCGCACGATGAACGACGCCATCTGAGCGCGGGTGAGCCCGCGGTCCGGGCCGTAGGTGCCGTCAGCGCGCCCCGCCGACAATCCGAGCGTCCTCATGCACAGGATGTGCTCGGCCCCGTAGTCGTCGGCGCCCACATCCTGGAACTGGGCCGCAGCGGCGGTGTCGCACAACCCGGAGGCAACCGCCTCCTGCGCCCCGGCCTCCTGCGCCCCGGCCTCCTGCGCCTCGGCCTCCTGCGCCTCGGCCCGAGCGGCGCCGGCAGCCAGCACGGACGCGACGAGCCCGGCCACCACGCCAACCCTGACAGCCGTTCCAACCATCGTCGACTCCAGGACACGAATCGTCACCGCATTGATCCGGACGTCGGCCGGCCCGTGTGCCCAGAGCCGGCCGCCTCCGCGTCGGACACCCTAGAACGTGCGCAACCGGGCGAGGGCCCGTCCTGTCGCAGCGGTGTCATTCCCGCGCTCGTTCGCTGCGCTCACGGGCCGATCGGGCCACGGCCGGCACCGCCCGACTCCTTGGTGCGGTCTGCGTGCATCGGCGTCAGAGATGGCCGACCAGAGGGACGAGGGTGCCGTGCGTGGGGTCCACCGCCAAGCGCAGTCCCTCCAGCGTGTAGGCCCCCAGCAGCGCACCGGCGTCGTTGTTGCCGAAGGCGACCCAGGTGGGGGTGGTCTTGCCGTCGACGGTGGCCATGGCCTCGCCCAGCTCGTACTCCTGGGCGCGCCCGTCGGCCAGCACGAGCGTGACCTTGTCGACGGGCGACACGCCCAGCTTCCTCAACTGCTCGGCCGGCACGATCGTGTAGTGCGCGCCGGTGTCGACCAGCGCTTCGATCTCGGCCGACTGGCGGCCATCCATGCTGTCAAGCCGAACGGTCCGGCTGAACGTCCCCATATCCTGCTCCAGTTCACAGAGTGTCCTAGCATTTCATGCTAGGCAGTCCCGGGGCCAGGCCACAACCTGGAACCGTTTGATTTCTCAGGCCTCGGGCTGCTCCACGAAGGGGGGCGGGATCAGGTCCTCGTACATGGCGGGATCGGGCGGGTACACCCCGAACTTGCCGTTGCGCTGATAGGCGACGCCACTGCCGGTCTGGTAGGCCTTCAGGTGGGCCTGTTTGGCAGCCCGCGTCAACGCGTCCATCACGCCCTGAACCCAGTCCTCACCGCCGAACGAGGTGTCCGGCGCGGCTGTCGAGTCTTTGTCGTTGCCGTTGGTCAAGACCAACCTCCCATCTCGATGAGAACCGGCGCCTCGCCAGCGTTGTTGAACAACACCCAGCTGTCGACCCTCCCAGCGTACACGCTCCTGAAGTTGTCTATTCCGGCAGCAAAGCGTCGGCGGATCAGACCCTCAGGAATGTGATGCCCACCCTGGACCACGCGCCTCCGCACCCGGTTGACGGCGAGTTCCGGCGACGGCAGCGACAGAAACAGCAGCGTCACGCGGTAGCCGAGGCTGCGCCACGCGTCGATGCGGCGCAGATAAGCCCGCCCAGCCAGCGTGGTCTCGAAGGCAAAGCTGCGGTGGCCCGCCACCAGCCTGTCCATCTCGGCCAGCATCAGCCGCCCGGCATGGATGTCGGAGTGGCGGGATCCGAAGGGGGCCAGGCCTGCGGCGATCATGTCGGCGTTCAGGAACGGCAAGCCCCGAGCCTCGACGCGCAGATACGTCAGCGCGAAGGTTGTCTTGCCAGCACCGTTGGGTCCGGCGACGATCAGGATCTCCTTGTTGGCCACAAATGTGGATACTACATGAAACTTATCAAAACCCGGCGGCGGTGCTGGCTAGGGACTCCAGGAATCCGGGGACGATGCCGGCGGCGACGGTGAACAGCACCGCTGCGACGATCACGGCTGCGGCCCCGAGGCCCATCGCGGGCGGGGCGTCGGCTGCGTCGGGCTCGGTGTCGCCGAAGTACATGGCCACCACCACTCGCAGGTAGGCGAAGGCGGCCACCACGGCGCTGACCATGGCCACGATGGCCAGCCAGTACGAGCGGGACTCGACCGCCGCCGATATGACCGAGAACTTGGCCACGAAGCCCGACGTGAACGGCACGCCGGCCTGGGCCAGCAGCAGGACGGTCAGCCCCAGGGCCAGGGCCGGCCTGCGGGTGCCGAGCCCGGCCAGTTCGGCCAGGCCGGTGCGGTCGTCGCCCCGGCCCGACAGCACGGCCACCACGGTGAAGCTCCCCACCGCGATCACCGCGTAGGCGGCCAGGTAGAACAGCACTGCGGACACGCCGGAATCGGAGGCCGCCTGCACGCCGACGAGGATGAACCCGGCGTGCGAGATCGACGAGTAGGCCAGGAGGCGCTTGGCGTCGCTCTGGACCGCGGCCAGCACCGAACCGACCGCCAGGGTGGCGCAGGCGAGGGCGAACACGACCGGCTGCCAGTCGTCGGCCCGCATCCCCAACGCATCCACGAACACCCGGATGAGCGCGGCGAACCCGGCCGCCTTCACCGCCGAGGCCATCAGGGCCGTCACCGGCGTCGGCGCGCCCACGTACACATCGGGCGCCCAGGCGTGGAACGGCACCGCCGCCACCTTGAACCCCAGGCCGACCAGCAGCATGGCCATACCGGCCAGCAGCATCCCGTCGTTCAGCACCAGGTAGGTGTCCAGATAGACGGCGATCCCGTCGAGGCCGGTTGTGCCGGTCGCACCGTAGACGAGGGCGATCCCGTAGAGCAGGAACGCGGTGGAGAAGGCGCCGAGGACGAAATACTTGAGGCCGGCCTCCAGCGACTCGAGGCGGCGCAGGTTGAGCGCGGCCATGACGTAGGCCGCGATCGACATGGTCTCCAGCCCGAGGAACAGCACGATCAGATCGGCGGCCCCGGCCATCACCACCGCCCCGGCCGCGGCCAGCAGCGTCAGCACGCACAGCTCGGCGCTGTCGATGCCGACACGGCGGCAGTACCGGGGAAGGGTGGGGGCGGCCAGCGCCACCGAGCCGAGGACGACAGCCGCCGCGAACAGGGCCAGGCCGTCCATCACGAGCTGATCGCCGAACGACCGGACCTCGCCGTCGCGCTGCCACAGGACCACGACCGCCACCAGCCCGGCCGCCGCCGCGGCGAACGTCCACACCGCATCGAGGGCCGCCGGCAGCAGCCGGCCCGGAACCAGCGAGCGGACCATCAGCAGCACCAGCGCGCCCGCCGCGGGCAGGATCACGGGCAGCAGCCCGACCCAGTCGACTACGGGCGCCGTCACGGGCGCGAACTGGGCTGTCACCGCGACCATCGCCCGCTGCCGGCCATCGCCGCACCGCTCAACCGTTCTGTTCGCGCTGTCCGGCCACATGGACCGGTTACTGCGCACAGAACCCCAACCGGGCAGCCCGCCGTCCTCGTTGGGCTCGCAACCCGGACCGCGCCCGTCATCGGTCGTCCTCCCCATGTCCGGGATCGCCGCCGGTCTCGCCGTCGCTGCCGTGGCCGTTCTCGTCGGAGGACCGGGCCAGGTCGTCGAGGCTCACGGAGGGCTGCACGTCGGCCACCGGCTCGGCGAAGCCGGCCACGTTGTCCTCGACGTGGGCGATGATCGCGTCCACCGCGGGCTCGACCCGGTCGATCACCGGCTTCGGGTAGACGCCCATGAACACGATGGCGACCAGGAAGGGCGCCATCACCAGGCCCTCACGCCAGCGCAGGTCCGGCATCTCGGCGTTGGCCCCCGAAGCCGGTCCGTGGAACACCCTCTGGTAGGCCCACAGCAGGTACACGGCGGCCAGGATCACCCCCGCGGCAGCGACGACGGCCCACCAGCGGTGGGCGTTGAAGGCGCCCAGCAGCACCAGCAGCTCACCGACGAAGCCGTTGAGCCCGGGCAGCCCCACCGACGACAGCATCACCACCGTGAACACCGCGGCCATCAGCGGCGCCGGCTTCTGCAGGCCCCCCAGCTCGGAGATCTCACGGGTGTGGCGGCGCTCGTAGATCATCCCGACCAGCAGGAACAGCGCACCGGTGGACACGCCGTGGTTCACCATCTGCAGCACACCGCCGGTGATGCCCTCGGTGTTGAGCGCGAAGGTGCCGATCACGATGAAGCCGAGGTGGGCGACCGACGAGTAGGCCACCAGACGCTTGAGGTCCCGCTGCATGGCCGCGGCGATGGCGCCGTAGATGATCCCGATCACGCCCAGCGTCACCATCAGCGGCGCGAAGAACACCGACGCCTCCGGGAACAGGTACAGGCCGAAGCGCAACAGGCCGTAGGTTCCGAGTTTCAGCATCACCGCGGCCAGGATCACCGAGCCCGCGGTGGGCGCGTTGGTGTGGGCGTCGGGCAGCCAGGTGTGCACCGGGAACAGCGGCACCTTCACCGCGAAGGCCAGCGCGAAGGCCAGGAACAGCCATCGGGCCGTGTTGGTGGCCAGCACCTGGTTCTCGGCGATGGCGAGCAGGTCGAAGGTCACGTCGCCCCCGGCCGCCGAGGAGTGCAGGAAGGCCAGGGCCACGATGGCCACCAGCATCAGGGCCGAGCCGAACATGGTGAACAGGAAGAACTTGGTTGCCGCGTAGGCCCGCCGACCGTGGCCCCAGCCCCCGATGAGGAAGTACATGGGCACCAGCACGATCTCGAAGAAGACGAAGAACATGACCAGGTCGAGGGCCACGAAGGTGCCCAGGCAACCGGCCTCCAGGATCAGCATCCAGGCGTAGTAGGGCTTGGGCGAGTGCTCGGGGTCCACGCCGACGATGGCCAGCGGGAAGATCAGCGCGGTCATCACCACCAGGAACAGCGAGAGCCCGTCCACACCGACATTCCAGGAGACGCCGAGCCCCTCGATCCAGGTGTGCCGGTCCGCGAACTGGAAGGCATGGGCGATGTCCGTCTCGAACGCCCAGAGCATCCACACCACCAGCGCCGCCGGCAGCAGCGAGGCCAGCAGCGCCACCAGCTTGAACAGGTCGGGCCGGGTGCGGGGCAGGGCCAGCAGCACCAGGGCCCCGGCCGCGGGAACCAGCACCAGCACGGTGAGCACCGCCGGGAACGACGCAGAGGAGACCGAGGCCATCTACCCGCCCGCCCCGTCGCATGACCGCAACCACGCCGTCAACATCCCGGCCGCGGGATCCGACACGCCGGCGGCGAGCACCGGCGGACACCACGCGGAGACGGCAGTGCCCATCTACAGGCTCGCCCTCGACAGGAACCACACCAGCAGCGCCACCGCTCCGGCCGCAGCGAGCAGCGCGTACGACCGCACGAACCCGGACTGCACCCGCCGCAGCGCCGCGCCGCCGGCCCGCACCGACCGGCCCACCCCGTCGACCGCTCCGTCGACGACCCTCGAATCGAAGGTCGCCACCAACTCGAAGGCCCGCCGGCCGGGCCCGCCCACGAAGCGGGTGACCGCCTCGTCGACATAGAACGCCCGGGCCGCGGCGGGCCGCTCCAGGAGGCTGGCCGGCAGCCGGCCCCGCAGGTACACCGCGACCGCTCCGGCGATCCCGGCGGCGGCCCCCACTACGGCCACCAGCGCCAGCAGCCACTGCGCCCCGCCGCCGACGGCGAGGTGGGCCTCGTTGCCGAACAGCGAGGGCTTCAGCCATGTGCCCAGGAAGTGGAGGTCCTTGGTGAAGGGGAGGTTCATCACCCCGGCCACCGCCGCGGCCGCGGCCAGCACCACCAGCGGCGCGGTCATCACCGGCGAGGGCTCGTGCGGATGCTGCTCGTCGCCGTAGCGGGCCTCGCCGTAGAAGGTCATGAACACCAGGCGGCTCATGTAGAAGGCGGTGAGGACGGCGGTGACCAGGCCGACCAGCCACAGCGCCGGGTGGGCGTCGAAGGCGTAGGCGAGGATCTCGTCCTTGGACCAGAAGCCCGCGAACGGCGGCACCCCGGCGATGGCCAGCCAGCCGACGATGAACGTGATCGAGGTGACCGGCATGGCGGCCCGCAGCGCGCCGTAGCGGCGCATGTCCTGGTCGCCGCCGAGAGCGTGGATCACCGATCCCGAGCCGAGGAACAGCAGCGCCTTGAAGAAGGCGTGGGTGACCATGTGGAAGATCGCGGCCACATACGCGCCCGTGCCCACGGCCAGCATCATGTAGCCGAGCTGGCTGACGGTGGAGTAGGCCAGAACCTTCTTGATGTCGTTCTGGGCCACCGCCGCCCCCGCCGCGAACAGGGCGGTGGCCACCCCCACCCAGGCGATCATGTCCGGGGCCCAGGCGTCGGCCGCGGCGATCAGCGGGTTGACCCGGACCATCAGGTAGACGCCCGCGGTGACCATGGTGGCCGCGTGGATCAGCGCGGAGACCGGGGTGGGGCCGGCCATGGCGTCGGGCAGCCAGATGTACAGCGGCAGTTGCGCCGACTTGCCGGCCGCGCCCACGAACAGCAGCACCACGATGGCTGTGGCGGTGCTCGACGGCAGCGACCCGGCGTGGCCGAACAGGTCGAGGTACCGCACCGAGCCCAGCGCACCGAAGGCCCAGAACATGGCCAGCATGAAGCCCCAGTCGCCCACCCGGTTGGTGACGAACGCCTTCTTGCCCGCGACGGCGTTGGCCTCCTCGGTGAACCAGAACGAGATGAGCAGGTAGGAGCAGACGCCCACGCCCTCCCAACCGAGGAATGTGAGGGCCAGGTTGTCGCCCAGCACCAGCACCAGCATCGAGAAGGCGAACAGGTTGAGGTAGACGAAGAACTTCGAGAAGTCGCGGTCGCCGTGCATGTAGCCGACGGCGTAGAGATGGATGAGCGAGCCCACGCCGGTGACGAACAGGGCCATGGTCACCGACAGCGGGTCCACGAGGAGGCCGGCGTCCACCGAGAAGTCCCCGGCCGGGACCCATTCGAAGAGGGTGACCACGAAACGGCGCTCGGCCGGGTCGCGGCCCATGAGGCCGGCGAACACCGCCACCGAGGACACGAACGAGCCGACCATGGCGGCGGTGGCCAGCCAGCCGGCGCGGGGCTCGCCGAGGCGGCGCCCGGCGGTGAGCAGCACGACGAAGCCGGCCAGCGGGAACGCGCAGATCAGCCACGCGGCAGCGCCCATATCAGGCCTTCCGCCGGGCCACGAAGAACCCGCTCGGCATGTCCACGTCGATGCCCATCTCAGCCCTTCAGCGTCGACACGTCGTCGACGGTCGCCCCTGAGCGCCGCCGGTTGATGGCCACGACCAGGGCCAGACCGATCACCACTTCGGTGGCCGCCACCACCAGCACGAAGAACACCGCGATCTGCCCGCCCACATCGTTGAGGCCCGCTCCGAGGGCCACGAAGGTGACGTTGACCGCGTTGAGCATCAGCTCGACGCACATGAACATCACCAGCGGGTTGCGGCGCACCAGCAGCCCGACGGCCCCGATGATGAACAGCGCGGCCGCCAGCCCCAGGTACCAGCCGGTGGTCAGTCCGCTCAGGTCCATGACTCGCTCGGCCCCGTCACCCGCGGCCGGACTCGGCCGGCGCGGCCCGGTCGGACCGGGCAGCGCGGCGGGTGAGCACCACCGCGCCGACTACTGCGATCGTCAGGAGGGCGGCCGTGATCTCCACCGAGAAGGCGAACTCGCCGAACAGCACCCGGCCCATCCGCTCGATGTCGGTGGCCTCGCCGTCGAGGGCCCGCTCGCCGCCACTCCGCCTGATCCCGCTGAGCAAGTCGGCGGTGGCGAAGATCACCGTGCCCAACACCGCGGCCAGCGCCACGCCGATCACGGCCGCCAGCGGCCGCTGCCCGAAGATGGGATCCACCCGCAGCTCCTCGGCCTTGTCGACGCCCAGCAGCATGATCACGAACAGGAAGAGGATCACGATGGCCCCGGCGTAGACCACCACCTGCACCGCGGCCAGGAAGTGGGCGTCGTTCAGGATGAACAGCAGGGCCACGCCGACCAGGGTCTGGACCAGGAACAGCGCCGCATGGACCGGGTTGCGACTGGCCACCACGCCGATGGCGCCCGCGAGCATCAGGACCGCGGCCACCGCGAACACCGCCTCAGCCATCAGACGGCCCACCCTCGGTTGCGACGTCCTCGCCACCGCCGGCCGGGGGAGCCTCCTCGTCGGCCGAGGGCCCATCCTCGGTATCGGCCGGCTCGGGCGGACGGACGCCGTAGCCGAGCTCGCCCGACCAGGCCACCTCCCCGACGTAGCGGCTGTCCCCCGACGGCGACGTTGCCCGCATCCACCCCGAGGTGAGGGCGTCGTCGCCGGCACGCCAGTCCTCCCAGGGCATCTGCCGGGGCCGGCCGTCGTCGTCCACCAGCAGCTCGTCCTTGGTGTAGATGGCGTCGTCGCGGCCGGTGAAGGAGAACTCGAACAGCTTCGACTCGGTGATGGCCTGGGTGGGGCAGGCCTCCACGCACAGGTCGCAGTGGATGCACCGCAGGTAGTTGATCTCGTACACGTAGCCGTAGCGCTCGCCCGGCGCGACGGGGTCGTCGGGATCGTTGTCGGCGCCGCGCACGTAGATGCACTTGGCCGGGCACACCCCGGCGCACAGCTCGCAGCCGATGCACTTCTCCATGCCGTCGTCGTAGCGGTTGAGCACATGGCGACCGTGCAGGCGCTCGGGCTTGTCACGCTTCTCGTCGGAGGGCGAGTCGTCGAAGCCGCCCCGGTAGTCGGTGGTGACCCGGGGCAGGAACAGCTGGCGCAGGGTCACCGCGAAGCCGTGGAGGTATCCCATGTCAGTTCCTCTCCCCTGTCAGCTCGGCCTCGCCGCCGGCGGGCTCGCCCGCGCCGCCGGGAGGGTCCCCGCCGCGCTGCCCTCGTCGAACCGCCTGGGCCAGCAGCAGGCCGGCCAGCCCGAACGCCACCAGAGTCACCGTGGTCACGGCCACCGTGTTCCAGCCGCGGTCGCGGCTCACTTCCAGGGCCGCGAGGAACAGGAACCAGCCCAGAGCCACCGGGATGAGCAGCTTCCAGCCGAGGTTCATCAGCTGGTCGTAGCGGAACCGGGGCAGCGTGGCCCGCATCCACACGAAGCAGAACAGCAGCACGAACAGCTTCAGGAAGAACCACACCACCCCCCAGGCCCAGGCGATGCCGAAGCCGCCGACCTCGCTGACGAGCGCAGGGCCGGAGGGGCCGCCCAGGAACAGCGTGACGATGACGGCCGACACCGTGATGGTGTTCATGAACTCGGCCAGGAAGAACAGGGCGAAGCGGATCGACGAGTACTCGGTGTGGAAGCCGCCGACGAGCTCCTGCTCGGCCTCCACCAAGTCGAACGGCGGGCGGTTGAGCTCGGCGGTGCCCGCGATGGCGAACACGATGAACGGGACTAGGCCGGTGACGATGACGTTCCAGCGCGGGACGATGCCGAAGTACCCCTCGGCCGCCTGCGCCACCACCATGTCGTGGGTGGACAGGCCTCCGGCGACCAGCACGATGGACGCCACCGCCAATCCCAGCGCGGCCTCGTAGCTCACCATCTGCGCCGAGGCCCGCACCGACCCCAGCAGCGGGTACTTCGACCCCGACGACCAGCCGGCCAGCATCACCCCGTAGACGGCCACCGAGCTCATGGCCAGGAACAGCAGGATGCCCACCGGCGGGTCGGCCACCTGGATGTAGGTGATGCGGCCCCACCATTCGACCTCGCCGGCGCGGCTGTTGAAGTCGCCGCCGAGCGGGACGATGGCGAAGGCCAGGAACGCCGGGATGAGCGACAGGTAGGGCGCCAGCTTGAACACGAACCGGTCCGAGCGGTCCGGGACCAGGTCCTCCTTGAAGAAGAGCTTGATGCCGTCGGCCATGGTCTGGAGGACGCCGAAGGGCCCTGCGATGGTGGGTCCGAAGCGCTGGTGCATCCCTCCCAGGAGCTTGCGCTCGAACCAGATCATCAGCATCACGGCCACGAGCAGGAACGCGAAGGCGACCACCACCTTGGCCAGGGTCAGCAGGACCTCCACCAGCCCGATGTCGCCGGCCAGCATCGGGTCGGCAGCCAGCACGAAGTGGCCGCTCATCGGACTCCGCCCGCCCGCCGGGTGCGCATCATCGGGCCTCCACCCTCTTCGGCGTGGCGCCGGTTCCCGCGACCATCGACGATGCCTGGACGGGCACGGGCATCACCAGGCCTCCACCCTGACCACGGTGACGTCGGTTCCCGCGGCGATGAGCCTGTTGGCCGGCGCGCCCGGCGCCAGCCAGTCCACCCTCAACGAGCCGGCCGGCACGCCGGCGTCGGTGGTCAGGGTCGCCTCGATGTGGCCGAAGTCCGAGACGACCCGGACCGCCGCGCCGACCTCGACACCGGCGCGGTCCGCGTCCGCCGGATTGATGCGGGCGGCGGCCGCCGCCGCGAGATCCCGGCTCGAGGGGCAATGGCGCAGCATCATGCCGTCGTCGTACATGGTGCGGGTCGCTACCAGCAGGAACTCGCCCTCATTGAGGCCCTCGGCTGGGGCCTCCGGATCGTCCTCCCGGCCGGCGGGTCCTGTCACGGGCGCGGCCTGGCGGCGCGAGCGCCGCCATTCCTTGCCCCCGTGCCACCCCCCGGCCTCGCCGGTCGCGCCGACACCTGCTAGCAGCACACCCTCTAGATGATTCTGGGTTAGGGCCTCTTCGGTGAGGGGAGCGTGCACTTCGGAGACTCTCGCTAGTTCGGCTCTTATGGCTTGGGGGGAGTCGAGCCCGTCGGTCGAGCCCGGTTCCAGCCGCTCGGACAGGTCCGCCGCGATCATCCAGTCGGCGCGGGCCGTTCCCGGCGGGGTCACCTTGCGGCTCATGATGCTGACCCGGCCCTCGAGGTTGGTGAAGGTGCCGTCGCATTCGGTCGGGCCCGCGGCCGGCAGAACGATGCGGGCGGCGAGGGAGACCGAGTCGTTCTCGAACAGATCGACGGCCACCACGACCGAGGCGCCTCGAAGGCCCCGGTAGGCGAGGTCGCGGTCGACGAAGTCGTTGAGCGGATCGGCGCCCAGCAGCACGAGCACATCGATGTCCCCGCGGGCTGCCGCCCTGAGGATGCCCGACGCGTCCAGTCCCGGCGAGGCAGGCAGCCGGGGCCAGCACCCGGCCAACGGCGCGCCGTCGCCGACTTCTTCGAGCCGCATCCGGCCCGGAACCAGATCCGGGGCCAGCCCCGCTTCGAGCGCCCCCATCGCGTTGCCTCTGCGCAGTGCGGGCAGGACGCGCACCGAGGGAAGCCGCGACAGATCCCGGGCCGCGTCGTCGAGGATGTCGGCCGGCTCGGCCAGCGACATGCGGCCCAGCACCGCGACCAGCCCTCCCTGGGCCCCGGACAAGGCTCGAGCGGCCGACTCGATGCCGGCCCGATCCGTCCCGAACGACGTTTCGGCGGTCGTCAGCGCCGCTCGCAGTTCGCTGACCCGGTCGCTCTTCGAGCCCGCGGCGAGGGCGCCCAGGACCGGCTCCTCCATCGCCGCGCTCCGCAGCACGTCCGGATCGGTCGCAAGCACCAGCGCTCGGACCAGCTCCGCGGTCGTGCCCGGTCGCGGGCGCAGGGAGTGCTCGGCCAAATGCGACAGGCCGGTGGCGTGAGGGGTGACCTCGACCAGCCTCACGCCGTCGTTGACGATGGCGTGGCGCAGCCGCAGGTACAGCGTCGGCAGTTCCTCCTTGGGGTCGGGGCCGACCAGCAGGACCGTGCCGCCGGGGCGGCAGGCGTCGTCGATCGTGGCCCTCGGCAGGCCGAGAACGAGACGGGGGTCCAGGCCGTCGCCGAGCTGGGAGTCGACGTTGTCGGTGCCGACCACGCCCTTGGCCAGCTTGGCCCACATGTACTGCGCCTCGTTGGTCAGCCTGGCCCCGCCCAGCACCGCCACCCGCTCGGGCGAGGCAGCCCTCAGGGCGTCGGCCACCGCCTCGAGGGCCTCACCCCATCCGGCCCGGCGGAACTCGCGACTGTCGCTGTCCGCCTCGGCCCTGATCTTCGGGGCGGGCAGGCGCGCCTCGCTGTTGAGTGCCTCGAAGCCGAAGCGCTCCTTGTCCGACAGCCAGCCCCAGTTGACGGCGTCGGCGTCGGCGCCCAGCACCCGCAGCACCCGGTTGCGGGACGCCTGAACCGCCACCCTCGACCCCAGGCTGTCCACCCAGGCGGTGGAGAGCGACTCGGTCAGGTCCCAGGGGCGGGCCTTGAAGCGGTAGGGCGCCGCGGTGAGCGCGCCCACCGGACAGATCTGCACGGTGTTGCCCGAGAAGTAGGAGGCGAAGGGCTCGCCGGTGAATGTGTTGACCTCGGTGTGGTTGCCGCGGCCCATGAAGTGGATCAGGGCGTCGCCGGCCACCTCGTCGGCGAACCGGGTGCAGCGGTCGCACAGGATGCAGCGCTCCCGGTCCAGGAAGACGGTCTCGCTGATGGCGATGGGCTTGGGGAAGTGGCGCTTCTCCTCCACGAAGCGGGTCTCGCCGGGGCCGTAGGCCATGGTCTGGTCCTGCAGAGGGCATTCGCCGCCCTTGTCGCACACCGGACAGTCGAGCGGGTGGTTTATGAGCAGGAACTCCAGCACGCCGTCCTGGGCCTTCTTGGCCGCCTCGGACTCGGTGGACACCTTCATGCCCTCGCTCACCGGCACCATGCACGAGGGCTGCAGCGCGAAGCCCCGCCCGGTGTCCACCTCCACCAGGCACATGCGGCACATGCCCACCGGGCTCATGCGGGAGTGGTAACAGAACCTCGGTATGTACGTTCCGCTGCGCTCGCAGGCCGCTATCAGCATCTCACCGGGGCGTGCGTCCACTGCTGCGCCGTCGACGGTGATCTCCACGGTGACTTCGGTGCCGGTGTCCGGATCTGTCGCGGTCACTGGTTTGCTCTCCGGCCGGCGGGTCCTGTCACGGGCGCGGCCTGGCGGCGCGAGCGCCGCCATTCCTTGCCCCCGTGCCACCCCCCGGCCTCACGGGACGCGGCGACGGGCCAATCCCTGCGGCCGGTCATCGGCTTACCCCTACAGGTATTGCCTGGACTGGGATGGGGTCGCGGCGGGTGATCTTGGACTCGTACTCTTCGCGGAAGCGCCGGATCGTGGACACCACCGGAGCGACTGCGGACGGCCCGAGCGGGCAGATCGTGGTCTGGCGGGGCGGGAACGGCACCGCGTCCGCGCCGTCGTGGGCGGCGACCGGGTAGGGACCGGGGCTGATGTTGTCGCCAATGTCGAGCAGCAGGTCGATGTCGGACGGCCGGCCCTCCCCGTCGAGGATGCGCCGCAGGATCTGCTCCAGCCAGGTGGTTCCCTCCCGGCACGGGGTGCACTTGCCGCACGACTCGCGGGCGAAGAACTTCACGACCCGCCACGCGGCCCTCACTGCGTCGGTGGTGTCGTCCATGACCACGATGGCGCCCGACCCCAGCATCGACCCGGCCGCACCGACGGGGCGGGCCTCCAGCGGCAGGTCCAGGTGGTCCTCGAAGAACCAGGGAGCCGAGCCCCCGCCGGGGATGAACATCTTCAGCTCGTGGCCGTCGCGGATGCCCCGGCAGAAGTTGTCGCCGTAGATCAGCTCCCGGAAGGTGGTCACCCCGTGCTCGACCTCGTACACGCCGGGACGGCGCAGGTGGCCCGACACGGCGAACATCCTCGTGCCCGGCGACGACTCCGAGCCGAAGCCCTTGTACGCGTCGGCGCCGTTCACCATCAGCCACGGCAGGTTGGAGAGCGTCTCCACGTTGTTGACGATGGTCGGCTGCCCGTACAGGCCGACGGCGGCCGGGAAGTAGGGCGGCTTGAGGCGCGGCATGCCCCTGCGGCCCTCGAGGCTCTCGATCAGCGCGGTCTCCTCGCCCACGATGTAGGCGCCCGCGCCCCACGCCATGACGATGTCCACCGAGAAGTCGCGGCCGCAGATCCCGCGGCCCACGTAGCCGGCCTCGTAGGCCTCGTTGAGCGCGGCCGCGATGCGCTCCTGGGCCAGGGCCATCTCGCCCCGCACGTACAGGAAGCACTGCTGCAGCCCCAGCGCGTAGCAGGCGATCAGGCACCCCTCGATGAGCTGGTGGGGGTCCCGCTCCATGAGCAGCCGGTCCTTGTAGGTCCCGGGCTCGCTCTCGTCGCCGTTCACGACCAGGTAGTACGGGTGCTTGCCCGGAGGCAGGAAGCCCCACTTGACCCCGGCCGGGAACCCGGCGCCTCCCCTTCCCAGCAGCGTCGCGGACCGCACCTCGTCGTGCACCGCGGCCGGCGTCATCTCCAGCGCGGCCCTCAGCCCCTCGTACCCGCCGGTGGACTCGTAGCGCGCCAGGGTGAAGGAGTCCTCGTGAACGAACCGGCCCGTGATCAGCTTCGGCCCGTCGTTGAGCACGTAACCCGGCGCGTGCGGGAGGTACCCGTCGCCGGCCGATCGGTCCGGCAGGGGCGCGGGGTGGCCGCCGGCCGCGGATGGCGTGCCCATCAGCGGACCGCCTCGACATCGTTGCGGGCCAGCCACACGGGAGCCTCGCGGGCCTGCTCGGGCGGGACCACGCCGGCCAGGCGCTCGGCCGGGATCGACTGCCGCACCTGGGCCAGGACACCGTGGCCGGCGATCCCGGCCCGGCCGGCGCGCAGATCCTCGATCAGGCGGTCGAAGTCGGCCGGCGTCACCCGGCCGCGATAGCGGTAGTTGACCTGCAGGCACGGGGCCTCGGTGCAGGCCGCGATGCACTCGGCCTCCTCGACGGTGAACATGCCGTCGTCGGTGGTGCCGCCCACCTCCACATCCAGCGACTCGCAGGCGTGCTCCAGCAGTTCCTCGCCGCCCCACAGCAGGCACGAGATGTTGGTGCACACGTTCACGAGGTAGGTGCCCACCGGCTCGAAGCGGAACATCTCGTAGAAGCCGGCTGTTCCCTTCACCTCGGCCGGGGTGGCTCCGACCAGCTCGGCGATGCGGCGCATGGCCCCGTCGGTGAGGTACCCGTCCTGGGCCTGGGCGAGGTGCAGCAGCGGGATGAGCGCGGAGCGCGGCCGGGGGAACCAGCCGATGATCTCCGCAGCCTGCGCCTCGTTGGCGGCGCTGAGGCTCACCGGTCCACCTCGCCCATGATGGGGTCGACCGATGAGATGATGGCCACACCGTCGGCGATGAGGCCGCCCTGCATCAGGTGCGGAAGGGTCTGGAGGTTGACGAAGCTCGGGGCCCGCACGTGCACCCGGTAGGGGACCGAGGTGCCGTCGCTCACCATGAACACGCCCAGCTCGCCCCGTGGTGACTCGACCGAGGCGTAGGCCTCCCCGGGCGGCACCTTGAACCCCTCGGTGAAGATCTTGAAGTGGTGTATGAGCGCCTCCATCGAGGCGTCGATGCGGGACCGCGGCGGAGGGGTGACCTTCTTGTCCTGGACCCGGTAGTCGCCAGAGGGCATGGCCTCGATGATCTGGGCGACGATGCGCAGCGACTCCCGGATCTCGTTGAGCCGTATGGCGTAGCGGTCGTAGCAGTCGCCGTGGGTGCCCACGATGACGTCGAAGTCCACCTGGTCGTAGAACAGGTACGGCTCGTCGCGCCGCAGGTCCCAGGCCATGCCCGCGCCCCGCAGTATCGGCCCGGTGGCCCCCAGCGCGACGGCCTCGGCCGCGCTGATCACACCCACCCCCTGGAGCCGCTCGCGCCAGATGGGCTGCCCGGTGAGCAGTGTGTCGTACTCGTCGAGCCGGGGCTCGATCAACTCGATCAGCCCGGCCACGTCCGTGCGCCAGTCCGCGGGCACGTCCGCGGCCACCCCGCCGGGCCGGATGTAGTTGTGGTTCATCCGCAGGCCGGTGACCTTCTCGAAGAAGCGCAGCACCTCCTCGCGCTCACGCCACCCGTAGATCATCATCGACACCGCCCCGAGGTCCATGCCGTTGGTGGCCATGAACAACAGGTGGGAGCTGACCCGGTTGAGCTCGCACATGAGCATCCGGATCCACGTCGCCCGTTCGGGCACGTCGATTCCCAGCAGCTGCTCGGTGGCCAGGCAGAACGCCAGCTCGTTGAACAGCGGCGACGCGTAGTCCATGCGGGTCACGTTGGTGCCGCCCTGCAGGTACGTGAGCTGCTCGCCCGTCTTCTCCATGCCGGTGTGGAGGTAGCCGATCACCGGCTTGGAGCGCAGCACCGTCTCGCCTGACAGCTCAAGCATCAACCGCAGCACACCGTGGGTCGAGGGATGCGACGGGCCCATGTTCAGCAGCACCAGCTCGTCGGCGGCGGCGTCGTCGGGGTCTCCCCCGATGTCGGCCGCCTCGGCCTCCGACATGCGCAGCACCGCCGACGGCCGGCGCCGGCGAACCCGTTCGGCGGCCCGGTCGGCCTCGGCCGTTGCCGCGCCGGCCGCGGGGGCGGAGGGGTCCGAGGGGGAGGTGGCGGTGATGCTCATCGCGTGGGCGGCTCTACCTGACGTTGGAGGCCGCTTTGAACTGGACCGGTATCTGGCCCGCGTCGTAGTCCTTGCGCAGCGGATGGCCCGACCAGTCCTCCGGCATCAGGATGCGAGACGGGTCGGGATGGCCCTCGAAGACGATGCCGAACATGTCGTAGACCTCGCGTTCGAGGCTCTCCGACCCGGGCCAGAGGTCGAACAGGGTGGGGACGGTCGGATCGTCGGCGGGCACCTGCACCCGCAGGCGCAACCGCTCCCGCCGCTCATGGCACAGCAGGCCGGCCACAACCTCGAAGCGCTCGGGTGCCACGCCCTCGGGCAGGCCCCGGTCCGCTCCGTAGGTCAGGTAGTCCACCGCGGTGAGGTCGATGAGCTGGTCGAAGCCGTCGGCGCGGGCCGCGGCGGCCACATCGCACCACTGGCTTCGCGAGGGGTGGACGACGGCCTGGCCCCGCGACGGCTGGTCGGCGCCGGCAACGGCGCCGTAGCGCTCAGCCATCGCGTCCCCAGCCCGGCCGGCGGCGCCCCCGAACGGACGTCTCAGCCATCGCGGCGGATCACCGAGGTGGCCGTCTGGCCGTCGAGCTGCTGAACCACGAGGCCGGCGCCGCCGTCGCCGGTTGCGGCCCGGCGGGCCAGCAGCTCGCCCGAGGTGATCTGGTGGTGGAGCGTGAAGATGGCGTGCATCAGCGTCTCTGGACCCGGCGGGCACCCCGGCGCGTAAACGTCGACGGGCACTACCTGGTCGACGCCCTGGACGATCGCGTAGTTGTTGAACATGCCACCGCTGGACGCGCACACCCCCATGGAGATGACCCACTTGGGCTCCATCATCTGGTCGTAGATCTGGCGCAGCACCGGGGCCATCTTCTGGGACACCCGGCCGGCCACGATCATCAGGTCCGCCTGGCGGGGCGAGGCCCGGAACACCTCCATGCCGTAGCGGGCGAGGTCGTAATGGGCTGCCCCGGTAGCCATCATCTCGATGGCGCAGCAGGCCAGGCCGAAGGTCGCCGGCCAGCAGCTGCGAGCCCGGGACCATTTGACCAGGCTCTCCAGCTTGGACGTCATGAAGTTGTGCTGGATGCCTTCCAGGCCGCGCTCCCGCAGCTCCTCGAGCTGGTTCCCGACCCCCATCAGGCTGCGCTCCCCGGCCGGCCCTCGAGGCCTACGCGGCGAACGGTGGTGCGAGCGGTGCGGTCCGCGGACACCATCGTCCCGCCGTCAGAAGCTGACGGCGGCGAGGCTTCGGCGGAGGGCCGAGGCCCCCATTCGAGGGCTCCCGCTCCGATGAGGTACACGAACGACTCGAACACCGCGAAGGTGAACACGAGCAGGGCCACCAGCCCGAACAGGCCGAGCCCGCCCCGGGCCACGGCGTAGGGATAGAACAGCACGATCTCCACGTCGAAGACGATGAAGATCATCGCCACCAGGAAGAAGCGAACCGGGAAGCGCTCGGGGGTCTCCCGGGCGGGGACGATCCCGCACTCGTAGGGATCCAGCTTGGGGACGGTCGGCCGGCGGGGTGCCAGCAGCCCCGACGCCACGAAGCTCCCGGCCGCGAACAGCGCGGCGAGACCGAACAGTGCCAGCAACGGGAGGTACTGGCCGAGCACGGCTCAGGTGCGGGCTGGCGTGCCAGCCTCTCGCTGGCGCCAGGCCAGCTTGTCTCGCTCGTGGAGGAATAGGCACAGAGCCCCGAAGATGCACAGGGAGCCGAGCGCTACCAGCGCCGGCTTGAGGCGCAGATCGCCCAGATTGCGGATCATGATCACCGAGATCACCGGCTTGGACTCATCGACGATGGGCCTGGGCGGCGGCTCGCCCGGAACGAGGGGCTGATCGATCACCTCCCGGACCTGCACCACCCCGTAGCGGGTGGGATGGGTGATCGTCAGGGCGGTGCGGATCTGGGTCCAGATCCGGTCCCAGCGATTCGGGTCGTCGGGCAGGCCCCGCTTGCCGCCGACCGTGTAGGCGTCGAGCAGTTTGACGTCGCCCTGCGAGGTGAACGTCAGGTCGGGGCTGTCGAGCAGCATCTGCAACGCGGAGGCCTGGGCATCGCCCGCCTCGGCGGTCGACAGCAGCCTCCAGCCGCCCAGTGCGATCCGGCCGGTCTCCTCTGCATCCGCGATCAGGCCCGGCGACACCGCGGCCAACTCCGACAGGGTGGTGGCCTGGTTGCGGGCCAACTCGTCGGCGACCAGCGCATCGATCTCGGAGGCGCTGAGCCCCTCGGTCTGGTCTGGCGTGAGCGTGTCCCGGGTGACCACGCCGAACTCGGCCTGCGCCACCGGATCGTCGGAGTCGACGGCGAGTTCGAACGCGGTCGGCAGCTCGGGGAGGTCGGGCAGCACTCTGGCCTCTTCCAATGCTGCCGCGTCGAGGTCGCCCACGTTGATCTCCTGCAGCTGCCAGGTCGGAGCGGTGCCGGCCCAGCCGATGCCGTAGATCCACCACACGACGGCCATGATCACCATCCAGCCGAAGAAACCGGCCGCGGCGATGAGGGTTCCCAGCCGGGTGCCGGTGTTGAGGGCGAGCAGCAGCCAGACCGAGCCCATCAGCACGAGCACGCCCGCGAACACCGCCATGAAGCCGCGGATCTCGGGGTCCCAGGCCAGCCCAGCGATCACATCGAGCGCTTCCATCCGCCTAGATCCCTTCCGCCCGCACTACGGCATCGAGCGCACCCATGTCACAGGTTCCTTTCGAATGCGACGATGGCGTCGATCTGGTCCTGGGTGAGCGTGGCCGGGTAGGTCACCCCCAGGCTGTCGTCGGTTCGAGGACCGAATCCCGGCATCTGGCCGTTGCCGCCTGCGCCTCCGCGACCGTAGGTCTGCCCGACGCTCTGGCCGGCGGAGATGAAGTCGGCGTGCTGGGTCGCGGTCTCGAACTGGTCCAGGGTGCTGCCCCCGGTCAGGTTGGGGCCGAAGAAGCCGCCGCCGGTGTTGTACTGCGCGAGGATCGGGCCGGCGTGGCCGTCGATGCTGTCGTCGCCGTCGGTGGTGGCGTCGAAGGACCAGCCGTAGGTGTGGCAGCGGGCGCAGTTGTAGGTGCCGCCTGCGGCCGGGTTGTTGAAGATGATCTCGCCGTAGGTCCGGTACAGCTCGCTGCCGGGCGCCTCGCCCGACGCCAGCAGCTCCAGGCCGGCCCGACGGATGGCCTCGGGGTTGCCCTCCAGCGACGGATCGGCGGCCAGGGCCATGGATCGGGCCTCCTCGACGGCGTCGTCCACCGCGGCCAGCCAGTCGTCCACGACCGGGTCGGCGACCGACACCCCCAGATGCTCGGCTATGCCCTCACGCACGCCGGTGTCGACGATGTCGCGCAGCTCCGACTCGGGAATCTGGATGCGCCTCATGTAGCGGATCAGGTACTCGATCTGTTGCTCGGTGAGGGGGCCGCCGCCGGGCGCGCCCCACGCCGGCATCACGTTGTTGCGGCCGTAGTTGAGGACGTGGCGCACCTCGTCCTCGCTGTAGCGGGACAGCACGGTGTTCAGCGCGGGGGCGCTCCATGCCACCGTCGCCACGAAGTTCCCCTCGGCATCCGTGAGCGTCACCGGCGCGGAGCCTCCGGTTCCCTCGGCGCCGTGGCACTGCTGGCAGTCGGAGCCCGTGACGTAGAGCTCGCCGCCCCGGTCTGCGAAGATCCGGTCGGTGTCGGAGATGAGGCCCTCGTGGCGCCCGGGCTCGCCCAGCCAGTACAGCGGAAGCCCCACCCCGATGATGGCCAGCATGGCCAGCCCGGCCAGCAGGGACTTGTCGAGTTTGGTGCCCTCCAGTTCCTCGTCCTCGAGGTAGGGCTTGCGGTTGGGAGCCAGGTCGATCTCGCTGCCGACCTCGTCGCGGGCGGAGCGCGAGTTCAGGATCAGGTAGAGGACATACCCGATGAAGACGATGCCGAGTATGACGAACCCGATCGTTCTCTGGGTGGAGGCGGCGAGGACCATGCGCGCTGGTGCTTCCTAGAGGTCGGTCAGGGCCACTAGTGGCTCGCCTGGCCGAGGCAACTCGGGCCTTCGGCTTCCTGGCCGGTAGTGTTGGTGCCGATCGGAGGGCCCTGGATGATCGTGCCGGTGTCGACGGTCAGCGATCCGTCCGCGCCGATCTCCACCGCGAAACGGTCCATGCCCCGGGGCGCGGGACCGCCCCGCTTCTCTCCCACCCGGTTGTACTTCGAGCCGTGGCACGGGCACTCGAACCACTGCGAGGTCACACACTCCGGCACCCGGCAGCCGAGATGGGGACATTTCTGGTAGAGCGCGACGATGCCTCCGTCCAGGCCGAGCTGCTGCCCCGCAGTCATGCCCGACAGCTCGGCCGCCGTGTAGGTCTCGGCCGCCTTCTCCACCGCGCCGTTGGGGTACTCGGTCAGCCACATCCGGCCCTCGGGCTTGTACAGGAAGCCCGAGTTGTCCCGGATCTCGGCGAGGATGTCGCTCACCAGCCCCACCTTGATCTTGGAGCCGAAGCCGCTGGCGCCCTGGGGCCAGAGGAAGGCGATGCAGGCCACGCCGAACGCTGAGAGGCTCAAGCTCATCAGCATCACGATCGTCCGGTTGAAGAACTGGCGGCGGCTCACCCCGATCGTCTCGGGATCGGGCGGCACGTAGGGCGCGGGCGGTCCGCCGGAATCGACCGTCGCCAGCGAGCCGGCCCGAGCGGCGGCCGCGGCCCTCTCGACCTCGCGGCCGGTGGGCGGCGCTTCGGCCCGCAGGACCGCCGAGGACCGGTCCCGGCTTCGAGTCTCCCGCGAGAGCATGCCGATGGCCGCGTCCGACTGGCGCCGGCGCACCGCGGCCAGCACTGCGACGACAGCCAGGACTGCCAGGAGCGTCAGGGCGACATAGATCAGCATCGGGTGCCTCCTTGCCAGAGGCCGGGCGGGTGGGCGATCAGTGCGACGCGGTCGGCAGCCATCATCACAGCTCGAAGAACAGTCCCGCTTGCCACGGGAAGACGAAGTTGAAGCCCGGTCCCCTGAAGAACGAGCCGATGATCACCAGCACAGCCCAGAACATGAGATGGATGGTCATCAGGCTGATGGCGAACTTGCGGTCCTCCGGCTTCTTGGAGGGGTTCCTGTCGATGTAGGGCGCGAGCATCAGAGCCAGCAGCCCGATGCCGGGGATGGTCACGCCGGCGACCATCGGGTGGAACATCGTCAGCAGCTCCTGCAGCCCGAGGAAGTACCAGGGCGCCTTGGACGGGTTGGGGGTCTGGTTGTAGTTGGCCAGCTCCAGCAGCGGGGCGTTCACGAAGATCGAGAAGATCAGGGTGAACGCGGTGATGAACAACGACGCCACGAACTCCACCACCAGCAGGTGGGGCCAGACGTGCACCTTGTCCTGCGGCTTGGACTTCACGTCCTGGATCGAGCCCGACTTGACCACCGTCAGCAGGCGCTGGGTGTGCCCGCCGGGGCCGGTGGCCGGCGTCGCATCCGGGGCCGCGGGCGGGGCGGCTACGGCCACTCCCCCGCCGCCGGCTGCCGCCGCGCCGGCCTCGGCCGCGGCGTCTCCTCCGTCCGCCTGAGCCCGGGCCGCCTTCGACCGCTCCAGCAGGTGGGGCGGGATCTTGCCGGCGGCCTGCTGCTGGGCTTCCGAGGGCGCGCCGCCCGGAGCCGCGCCGGACTGCGCGGCCTTGGCCGCCTCCGCCTTGGCCCGGGCCTCCTCGGCCCGCTTGCGCAGATGTTCGGGAATCTCAACCATCGCCTCTACCTCCGCCGCCGCCTACAGCGGTCCCGAGATGCCGCCGTCCTTGCGGACCCGCCAGAAGTGGATCGCCAGGAAGATGACGAGCACGAACGGCAGCATCAGAACGTGGAGCACGTACCAGCGCAGCAGGGTGTCGGTTCCGATCTCCACCCCGCCGAGCAGCACGAAGCGCACCTGTTCGCCGAACACCGGCGTGTACCCCATCATGTTGGTGCCGACGGTCACTGCCCACAGCGCCAGCTGGTCCCACGGCAGCAGGTAGCCCGTGAACGAGAGCAGCAGCGTCAGCTTGAGGAGGATCACGCCGATCACCCAGTTGAACTCCCGGGGCGGCTTGTAGGCCCCGTGATAGAAGACCCTCGCCATGTGCAGGAACACCGTGATCACCATCAGGTGGGCGCCCCACCGGTGGATGTTGCGGACCAGCAGCCCGAAGGTCACCGAGGTCTGCAGGTTGTAGATGTCGTCCCAGGCCTGGGCGGCCGTGGGGCGGTAGAAGAACATCAGGAAGATGCCGGTGACCGTCTCGAGGATGAACAGGAAGAAGCTCAGCCCGCCGAGGCACAGCGTGTAGCTCACTTTGACGGCGTGGCGCTTCACCTTCACCGGGTGCAGGTGATAGAGCACGCTGTTCATGACCACGTAGGAACGGTTGCGGGGGCTGTCGGTGTAGCCCTTGCGGAAGATCGACCCGGGCCGGAAGATCGAGGTCCAGGCCTGCGAGCCCTGGACCTGGTCGGCCAGAGTGCTCATCTGGTCGGCGAGGCGCTCCGGAAGGGGCTTCTTGCGCTCTTCTGTGTCGATGGCCATCGGGGTGGGGGATCTCCTGTGGGATCGAGTCGTGTTGTCTCGCCGTCCTCAGGCGAGGCGCATCCCGTAGCCGTAGCCATGGGAGTTGGTTCGTTGATGTGGATCTCCCCCGGGGGGAGCGTCGCCGATCTTGCCGAGAATGATTACACCGGTTGGGCAGCGATCCACACACAGCGCGCAGCGGGTGCAGACGTCGTCGTCGATTGTGAAGATGACCTTGTCGGCAGGATCGATGCCGGGCAGCTCCGTGCCGATGGACTCATCCACGGCGTCGGGCGTGACCATGAAGATGCACTTCCACGGACAGATGTCCACGCAGCCCTCGCACATGATGCACTCGGACTGGTCGATGTGGATGAACGTCTTGGGCTTGACGGCCGACGACAGCCAGGCCGCGTCCACTTCCTGCAGCACGTAGTCGTCCCGGAACTCCGGCATCGGGGGATTGGCGTCGGTGGTGGTCACGCCTCCGAGCCCTCCCGCACGAGGGGACGCCCGAAGCTCGACACCTCGACGGCCTCGGCAGCCTCGGCCTTCTTGCCCCGGTCCTGCCAGATGTGCCACATCCAGACGTGGGCGGCGATTCCCACGACGTATATGCCGCTGGCGATGATGTCACGGATCACCACGTAGGTGATGGTGAACGGGAAGCTGCCACCCTGCGCCTGCGCCCGGAGGATCCCGCCGGGTCCGACGAAGAGCTTGTCGGTCCGCCAGTTGAGCTCGTTGTCGGCCCACGCCAGAAACTGGTGCGGCACGACCCCGTACACCCAGAACAGCCCGAAGAAGACGATCATCGCCCCGAACATGGCCTCGCCCCACGTGACGGGGGTGCCGACGGGCCGGCGCTTCATGTAGGCGAGAACGCCGCCGGTAAGCACGGCCGTTACCAGGATGGACAGGGCGAAGGCGACCACCGGCACTCCTCGGCGACGACTATAGACAGCTGGCAGTGTAGTCCCGGCAGGGCGGACCCTCCCCGGACTCGGGTAGGTCTACCACCGCGGCACCACCGATCCGAACACCGGCGCCGCGCCGGATCCCGGCCGATGCGAACACCGGCAGAGAGGGGGCGACTCCACAACTTCCCCGAATCGTCGCCCCATCTCCGCCGGATAACACTCGAAATAGCTCATAGGCATCTTCATATCAAATCGGGGGCTGCCCATTCCGTCATCCCGACCCGCTCAGCCCCGGAACTTGGAGGCGTAGCCGATCCGCATCGCGGGACGGAAGATCAACTCGGTGGCGGCGTACATCGACCCGAGGATCCCGTCCAGCGTGCCCGCGGTCACCTGCATCACAGGCGTCGAACCCGACAGGAACACGGCGTCCTCGGGGCCGATCTCGAGTTTCAGCCCGGTCAGCCGCCGGTTCCGTCGCAGCAGGTGCTCGTAGAACTGGGCGTGGTTCTCCTCGGGGGCGGGCACCAGATAAGTCTCGTAGTGAAGGGTGCGCTGGCCGAGGGTGAACCAGATCGTCCACACCTCCTTCTCGTCGCCGCTGACCCGCACATACCAGCGCCGGGAGCCCTCCGGGCCGCGCTCCACCGCGGCGATGGCCTCCTTCGAGCCGGCCGCAGCCTCCAGCCACGAGTCGATGAGACGCTGCGTGGCGTCGAGCCCGGCGTCGGTGACCGGCGCGGCTCCGGTCAGCGGGTCGCCGCCGTCCGCCCCGGAGGGTTCCTGCCTGCTCATCGTCCTCAAGCGGTGCAGTCCAGCGGGACCCGCGCCGACAGGTCCTCGAAGATCCTGCGCAGGCGTCCTGCGGTGGCCGTCCAGGAGTACCGGCCGGCCATCTCGGCGCCGTGGCGGGCCATGGACGAGGCCAGCGCCGGATCATCGAGGATCGACCTCACCGCCGCGATGTACAGCGCCGGGTCGCGTTCGGCGATCCGGAAACCGTTGCGGCCGTCGTCGACCAGCGTGCGCAGCCCGCCCACATCGGCCGCGACCACCGGGACGCCGCAGGCCGAGGCCTCCAGCGCCACCAGGCCGAACGACTCCGACCGGCTGGGCACCAGGCAGACATCGGCAGCCCGGTAGTAGGTGGACAGCAGGTGGTGGGGTTGCGGGGCGACCATGCTGACGCGCCCCTGCAGGCCGTGGCGGCGCACCGCGTCATGGAGCCGTCGCAGTTCGCGCTCGCCGTCGGGGCCGGACGCGCCGCCCACCACCAGCAGCCGGGCGCCGCGGTAGCCGTCGCCCAGCCCTGCGAGGGTCTCGACGGCCACGCCCAGACCCTTCAGCGGCTGGATGCGACCCACGAACAGCAGCACCGGCTCGTCTCCCAGCCCCAGGGCGGCTCCGGCCCCCCGGCGGGGCCCCCCCCGCGAGAAAAACCGGGCCCCACCCCGCGCCCCCGCCCCCCCGCCCGGGGGCGCCCGGGGCCCCGGGGGGGGACCCGGCCGAGAAGAAGGCCGGGTCCACGCCCGGCGCCACCACGTCTATGCGCCGGGGGTCGGCGCCGTAGAGCTTGGCCAGCTGCTGCACCTCGGCCACGGAGTTGGCGGTGATCACGTCGGAGCACGCGATCACCTCGGCCTCCGCCTCGATCCGGCGCTGAGGCTCGGGGTCGCCCGTGGTGGCCTTCACCCGGGCCAGGGTGTGGAACGTGGACACCAGCGGCAGGTCGAGCTCGTGCTTGAGCCGGTGCCCGGCCACGCCGGACAGCCAGTAGTTGGCGTGCAGCACGTCCACCGGATTCTCCTGCAACTGCGCGGCTACGCCTTGCGCGAACTCGCCGACCGACCCGGCCAGCGACTCCTTGGGCAACTCGGGCGGTCCCGCGTCGATGTGGACGACCCGGAATCCGGGCTCCACGTCCACGACCGCGGGCGCGTCGCTGTGGCGCCTCACGTACACGGTGGCGTCGATCCCGGCCTGAGCCATCGACGACGCCAGCTCGCGCACGTACACGTTCATCCCGCCGGCGTCGCCCCGGCCCGGCAGCACCAGCGGCGAGGTGTGTAGCGACAGGACAGCGACGCGGCTCACGGACGGTCGAGGATAACTGTCGTACGGGACGGAGCCGCTAGCGCCCCGCCGGTTTCCCGCTCTTGTTCGCTGCGCTCACGGGCCGCTCGGGCCACGGCCTCACAAGCTCGGCCTCTGGCCGCCCGAGACGGGAGGCAGCACCGCGATCTCGTCGTCGTCGCCCACCGGCATGTTGGGCGCGGTCGGCTCGCCGTTGCACCAGACCTGACAGGTTTCGAGCAGTCCGGCGAAGTCATGGCCGTAACGGCCGCATGCCTCCTCCAGCACCTCGCGCACGGTGGCGCCGGGAACGGTGTCACGGCCCTTCCCGGCAGCCTCGCGCGCCGATGCGAACAGCCGTAGACGAGCCACGGAGACATGGTAGCGGTGGCGCCGAGTCCGGCGCGGCCGAGACGCCGCGCCGGGCAGGCGGGCATCCGCGGCCGGGGCCCGCGGCCCGGTTACGGTCGCCCGCGATCATGGTCAATCTCCTTGTCGTTCGTCACGCCGAGTCCGTGTGGAATCTCGAGGGCCGCTGGCAGGGTCAGGCCGACCCCCCGCTCTCGGAACCGGGCGCGGCCCAGGCCCGTCTCGCGGCCAGGAGCATCGGCGATGTCGGCTGCATCGTGTCCAGCGACCTGCGCCGGGCCGCCTCCACAGCCGAGATCATCGCCGAGACCCTGGGCATCGGGCCCGTGACCATCGATGCGGGGTGGCGCGAGCGCGACGTCGGCCGGTGGCAGGGGCTGACCACCGCCCAGATCGAGAGCCAGTATCCCGGCGCCCTGGGCGCCGGCGACTACCCGCCGGGCTGGGAGAGCAACGAGTCGCTGCTCGACCGGGTGTCCGCGGCAATCCGGCGGACCGCGGCCCGGGTGGCGTCGGGCAATGTGCTGGTTGTGTCACACGCTGGCATCATCTATACACTTGAACAGCATTTCGGATGCGACTTCGAGCGCATCGGGAACCTCGGGGGCCGCCGCCTGCTCGTTCAGTCGGGCGAGGTGAGCCTGCGGGAGCGAATCGCGCTCAGCGTCGACAGCGAGCGCCTCAGGCCCGCGGCGACCAAGGAGCGACGATGAGCACAGGCGGCACCCCGGCTGCAGGATTCGACGGTGGGGAACACCGGAACCTTCCCCCCGTCCGGGTGATCCGCAGCCCCAGACGAAAGGAGTCGGTGTCGGCGCGGCTGTCCGACGGCGTTCTGATCGTGCGTATCCCGGACTTCTTCACAGAGGACGAGGAGCGGGTCATGGTCGGCAAGGTCCTGGACCGGTTCGAGGAGAAGTGGCGCTGCAGCCATGTGCCGCTGGAGCCCAGGGCCCGGGAGCTCGCGGCTCGATTCGGCCTCCCCGAGCCCCGCTCGATCCGGTGGTCCTCCCGCCAGCGGCTGCGCTGGGGGTCCTGCTCGGCCAACAGTGGAGACATCCGGATCTCGAGCCGGCTGGCCGACGCCCCGCCCTGGGTGCTCGACCATGTCATCATCCACGAGCTGGCCCACCTGGTGGTGGCCGACCACTCGCCGGAGTTCCATGCCCTCGTGAACCGCAACCCCAACGCGGAGCGGGCTGAGGGCTACCTGCTGGCCCTCAGCGACCTCGGCTCGAGGCCGCAGTCCTCAGAACAGGCCCTCGCCAGCTGACGGCGCGCCCGGCGGCGCTAACAGGCCGGGCCGGCCGGGCCGGCCGGTGCCTGCTCGCCGCCGCCCCGCTGATCGTCGTCGGGCGCCCCCGTGCCCGGCGAATCGAGTTCAGCGGCCAGCGCCTCGGCGGCATCGAGGTCGCCGGAGTCGAGCGCGGCCAGGGCCTCGTCGACGTTGTCCAGGTCCTGCTCGATGGCTTCGAGCGACGCCTCTTCGCGCGTGGCGGCGTCCTCGGAGGGAAGCGGCTCGCCGACGCCGGTCACGGGCCAAGAGTAACGGAGCAGCGCGCACGCTCCGAGAGGCCGAGCAAATTGGCAGGCGAATCCGGCCCATGCGGGCGAGGCCGTGGCCCGAGCGGCCCTCAGGTCGCAGCGAACAAGAGCGGGAACCACCACGCCGCGACGCGACGGACTCTCACCTATCCTCGCACGCTCTGCGGCGCGATCTGCGAGACTTGGCGCCATGGCCCGAAATGTGCTCGGTGGCGAGCTCCAACCCTGTTCCTTCGATCCGCTCACCGGCTGGTTCAGAGACGGCTGCTGCAACACCGACTCGGGCGACTACGGGGTCCACACCGTCTGCGTGGTGATGACCGCCGAGTTCCTCGCGTTCTCCAAGGCGGCCGGCAACGATCTCTCGACGCCGCAGCCCGCCATCGGCTTCGACGGCCTGGCGCCCGGCGACCATTGGTGCCTCTGTGCGTCGCGCTGGACCGAGGCTCTGGAGGCCGGCTCAGCCCCTGAAGTCGTGTTGGAGGCGACCCACGCCCGCACCCTGGAATGGGCCGACCTCAGCGACCTCAAGGCCCACCGCTTCACCGGCGACCCCGCCTGAGGCGAAGCCCCGGGCCCGAGCGGCCCGTGAGCGCAGCGAACAAGAGCGGGAGACACGGCCCGAGCGGCCCGTGAGCGCAGCGAACAAGAGCGGCATGCACGGCCCGAGCGGCCCGTGAACGCAGCGAACAAGAGCGGCATGCACGGCCCGAGCGGCCCGTGAGCGCAGCGAACAAGAGCGGGAGACACTGACCGCGCCGGCCGGGCCGTTGCCGCTGCCACAATGGAAGCGGGCCGCTAGCTCATCGGGTAGAGCAGGAGACTTTTAATCTCAAGGTGCCGGGTTCGAGCCCCGGGCGGCCCACCGAGCGGTCTTGAACACGGCCCGCGGCCGCGGCGCTCGAGGCGAATCGGCGTGGGCGGGCGACCCGGCCGGGCTTCACTATCGGACAGGGGTTGTTGGTAGCCTCCATGACCGTGGAGTGGAACCCGGAGCCCCAGGACCTGCCTCGGGACCAAGGGCCGTTCTGGCCCGGAGCCGCCGAGCGGCGCAGCCCCAGATGGGCAGCGATCCTGATCGCCGCGGCTGTCGTCATCCTGATCACCGGTGGAATCATCTGGTGGCTCGGCCGCAGCTCCGACGACACTACGGCGGGCGGGCCCACCGACAGCACCGAGGAACCGGCAGCAGCGACCGAATCCAGCGAGCCGGCCGCCACCGGCGACGGCGACAGCGACGGCGGCAGCGAGGACGGCCCGGAGGCCAGCGCCACGACCACCGACGAGACCACCACGACCACCGCCGCGACCACCACGACTGCCGGGCCTACCACCACGGTCGCGGCCACGACCACCACGATCACCACGGTCCCGCCCGACAACCCGGACCAGTACGGCCCGCCGACGCTGGGCAACGGGTCGACCGTGTCGACCGTCGGCCTCGACACGGTGACCTTCGGCATGACGGTGACGCAGGCCCAGCAAGCGGCCGGGACCGTGCTCGTGCCGGCCGGGCCGACGGGACGCTGCTACCACGTGGTTCCCCATGACGCCCCCGAGGGCATCGTCTTCCTCGTGTACGAGGGCACGATCGAGCGGGTCGACATCAACAGCGGACCCGTCACCACCCGCTCCGGCGTGGGCGTGGGATCGCCCGAGACCATGGTCACCGACCTCTTCGGCGACTCGATCGAGAGGCAGGTGCGAGTCGACGGCACCGTCGACCTGGTCCTCGTTCCCAGTGACCCGGGCGACCGGAACTACCGGGTCGTCTTCAACGTCTCCGAGGGAGAAGTGCGGGCCTACAAGTCGGGACGCTTCCCCCAGGTGATGCTCGACACCGGCTGCGAGAGCCAGTAGCGGTTGGCGCGCCCGTTCGCAGCGCGCCCCTCACGAATCGCTGCCTACCAACTCGGTCTCCTGATCAGGCAGCTCGTTGGAGTACTCGTAGCAGTGGATCTCGACTTCGCCGAATCCGGCCTCGGTGGCCGTGCCCGTCTCGAGGTCCAGGTCCCGCACGAAGCGGATGGCGGAGGCGCGGATCACGTCGTCCTGGACGTACAGGTCCAGCGGGCTCTCCAGCGACGGCTCGAAGAACGTCCCGTCCGCGAGGCGCAGGCCGATGTAGGGGTCGCCGAGGAACGCCTGCAGGTACAACTCGACGGCACCGCCCGAGCCGGGGTCCTCCCCCGATCCGATGACGATCACTTCGCCGGCTCCCAACTCTTGGCAAGTGACCGTGAACTGGTACCGGGTATCGCCGATCTCGACCGTCCCCTCCGACGCCGGTGGCCCCTCGGACGTGGTCGGCGGCTGGGACGTGGAACTCTCCGGCGGCACCGTGGACGTTGAGGCCGCCGCAGCCTCCTCGCCCACCAGCGGTCCGTCGTCGGTGCCCGCGCAGGCTGATGCGGCCGCGACAGCCGCGAAGACCCATCCCACCGCGCCGAGGCGTCGACGCGTCCGGGCAGGCGCGCCCCGACAGCAGATCGCCATTGCACCAAGGTAGGCGGGCCGGGTCCCAGCATGCGGGATCGGGGACTCTGCCGCGCCGCCCCGAATTTCACCACCGTGGTCCGGGCGTCGCCGGCAGCGCTCCGATGTATGGTTGGGCGGTGCCCTCCCAGAGCGAGGTTCGCAAGCGCCGGCTGCGCGCCGAGGCGCGGCCCGCGGCCGGCGGTCCGAGGCGCGGCTCTCGCCGGAACCGCCGACGCCGGCTCGTCGCGGTGGTCGCTGTGGTGGTGGCGGTGATGATGGTGGCCTCACTGCTGGTGGGGCTCGTGTCTGTCATCTAGCCGATGAGCACGCCGAAGCGGGAGCGCCAGCGCCTGAACCGCATGCAGCGCATCGCCGCCGACGAGGCCGCGGCCAAGAAGTACCGCACCAACCGGCGCATCAAGCGGATCGGCATCGGGGCGGTGGTGGTGGGGGCTGCCATCGCGGTGGTCGGCTACCTGCAGCGCGGCGACTCCGAGCCCGCGACCGCCCCTGAGCCGGCAGCCGAGGACGTCGCCACCGACGACCCGGCAACAGATGCCACCAACGACCCGGCACCCGACCCCGCGGACCCGGCACCCGATGCCGCCGACGGCCCGGTGCCCGACATCGCGGACCCGGCACCCGACGCCACCGACGACCCGGTGCCCGACCCCGCGAGCGTCGAGCCGGACTCAGGACCGGCCACAGGATGCCCGGCGGCCGACGGGTCGAGTCCGCGGACCATCGACTTCGACGGCCCCCAGCCCATGTGCATCGATCCGGAGGCCGGCTACGTCGCCGTCTTCGACACCAGCGAGGGCGAGATGCGCTTCGAGTTGACGGCCTCGGACACCCCGCTGACGGTGAACAACTTCGTGACGCTGGCCCGCTGGGGCTACTACGACGGCACCCTGCTGTTCCGCACCGACCCGTCCATCGACATCATCCAGGGCGGCTCGCCCCACACCGACAGCGCCTCGGACCCCGGTCCGGGATACACCATCCCGGACGAGCCTGCGTTCGAGGAGGACCCGGAGACCGGCCGGCTCACCGGGCCCTACCGCTACCAGCCGGGGCAACTCGTCATGGCCCGGTCGGCCGGGCGCGACTCCGCGAGCGCCCAGTTCTTCCTGACCACCGGACCCGACACCGCCCTGCTCGATACCCAGGGCACCTATGTGGTGTTCGGCCGAACCGACGACGCCGGGCTGGAGGTCGCCCAGTCGATCATCGCCCTGCACGAGCCGGGGGGATCGCTGGGAGGTGGCCCCTCACGCGACGTGACCGTGCACTCGGTGACTATAGAGGAGACGCCAGCAGGCGGCTAAGCGGCCGAGCGGGCCGGTCGCCCCGGCGGCTCTAGCCCCCCGACGAAGCCGCCAGGCTCACCGGGCTCCCGCCTTGGCGGGCCTCCACCGTGCCGCCGAGCACGGTCCAGTCCTCGGGTCGCGACGACGACGCCAACTCCTGGGGCGAGGCGGTCGACTGGACGGCCGCTCCCGACGGCAGCGCCATGAAGAGGGCCGAGTCACCGACCATGCCCTGCAGGCGGCGGCGCCGGTCCCGGGGCCAGGTCTCCCAACCGGCGGCCACCACGATCCCGCCGTACAGCCCCAGACCGACGGTGAGCGCGCCCCCGCGGTCGTCCACCATCGAAGTGCACACCGCGGCCGCGGTCGCCCCGGACCAGACCACGTCGGCGCCGCGGCGGTGGGCCTCCACGATGGCCTCCAGCAGCGGGGTGGCCTTGGCCGCGCCCACGAAATGAGCGGGGGATCCATCCAGCACGAGCACGCCGTCGCAGCCGGCGATCGGCTCGGCCACCGCCGGGTCCAGCGAGTCGGACCGGCGCACGGCCCTCACCACGGTGGGCTCCACCGAGAGTTCAGCGGCCCAGGCGCCGATCCGGGCGACGAGAGCGTCGGGACGCCGGTAGGCGGCGGCCAGCGTCACCACCGCGACCGAGCCGCAGCCGTCCAGTGCTCGACCCGCCGCGGTACCCGCATCCAGCTCTCGGCCCCCGGCCAGGACCACCCGCGTCATGGCCGCGACGACCTACAGGTCCGGCCGATGCGGGCCAGGTCCGGCCGATGCGGGCCGATGCTCAGCATTGCCGCCCCACCCCGCCGTGCACCCCCGGTCCCGCCCGGCGAACACGAGTCCATCTCCATCATTGCCGCCTATCCGCTCGGCTTCTGGGGCGTCTCGCGACGAGCGCGGATCTCCATGTAGCGCCGCCACCGCGCCGGGATCAACGCCGGCTCGCCGCGGTGGAGGTCGGTCACGGTGAAGCCTCCGGCTCGCAGAGCCGACACCACGTCGCGCCCACCGCCGTCGCGGGCCGACTGGCGGTGCCCGAGTCGCGACGGCAGCAGGCTGCGGAGCCGCCCGGCACCGAGTTCGGATGGCTCCACCATGAGGATCCATCCGCCATCGGCCAAGATCTGCTCCAACGCGGCGACGAAGCTGTCGAGGTCGGCCACCTGCGGGGTGCGCATGAACGACAGGATCGTGTCGTAGCGGGCGCCGCGGGCACATTCCGAGCGCACGGCCGACACGGCGTCTGCGGGCAGCTCGAACACCCGGCCCGCCGCCGAGTCTGCCAGTCGCTGCCAGCGCTCGCCGAGGGCGTCGACCACGGCCGGAGGGCACGCCGGCGAGCCCCGTTGCGTGATCGAGACACCGGTGACCATCGTTACAACCTACTCTCTGTGCGTGTCCGCCGAAGCGAGGCGCCCGCCTTGCGATGGTCCTCGCAGCGATCCACGCCAGCCACACGACGGGGGGCCCTCGGGCCTGCCCCGGTGCGGCTGGACCTTTCCCGATCCCTCGGCCGCCGACGAGGCCGGGATCGTGGCCGTGGGCGCCGACCTGGAGCCGTCCACGCTGATCGCGGCCTACAGCCGCGGGCTGTTCCCCATGCCGTTGAGGCCTGGCGGGCGGATCGGCTGGTGGTCCCCGCCGGAGCGGGGCGTCCTGGAGCCCGAGCGGCTTGTCGTCAGCCGGTCGCTGCGGCAGTCCTGCCGGCGCTACGAGATCCGGGTCGACACGGCCTTCGCCGAGGTCGTCGAGGGATGCGCCGACCCGGCCAGGCCCCATGGCTGGATCGACGACCAGATGCGGGCCGCGTATGTGCGGCTGCACCGCGAGGGCTTCGCACACAGCGTCGAAGCCTGGCGCGGCGGCGAACTGGCCGGCGGCCTCTACGGCGTGGCCATCGGCGGCCTGTTCGCGGGGGAGTCGATGTTCTACCGGTCCCGCGACGCCTCCAAGGTCGCGCTGGTGGCCCTCGCCGACGGCCTCCGCGACGGCCACCCGAGACTGATCGATGTCCAATGGGTGACGCCGCACCTGTGCTCGCTCGGCGCGAGCCCCGTACCGCGCCATCAATACCTGCGCCGGCTGCCGGAGTTGCTGGACTCCACACCCCCGACGCTGTTCACGCCCGCCCGCGACTGACCGGGGTCACACTGTCGGGTGGCTCACCATCCGGAGCTTGAGCGGGACCAGCCGCTCGTTGGGCGAGTCGACCGCCAGCATGAGCCCCTGCAGCGTGTAAGCCCCGAGCAGAGGCTCGATGTCGTCGTCGCCGAAGAGCACCAGAGTCGGCGCGGTGCGTTCATCGACAGTTGCCCCCGCGAGACCGACGTCGTAGTCGACGAGACGGCCGTCGGCCAGCTCGAGGGTGTAGGTGTCGAACGGTTCCACCTCCAGCTCTGTCAGCAGCCTGGCCGGCACCAGTGTGTAGAAGGAGCCCGTGTCGACCAGCGCCTCCACCTCCACTGAGCGCTCGCCGTCGATACTCGCTAGCCGCAGGGTCTTACTGAACACTCCCACCACAAACCTCCTACCCAGCGTGTACTGAAAGTTCATTATACTCCAATATCTTTCATTTCCACCCGCCGTAGCTTGGTCTGCGCTGCCAGGGCCGGCCCGCGTAGCGCCAGCGCGGTGAGGGTGACGGCGAGGCGGCGGCACTCAGACGCGGCCAGAGCTCGGACTGGAGAGCCTCGACGGCCGCGACGATCGCGGCCCGCTCGGAATCTGTCGGCTCCGGGGTGATGGACACGATCTCGAGGCTGCCCGGCGCGGTGGCGGGGGTCGGCGCGGCCGCAGCGCTCACAGCGGGACGTTGCCGTGCTTGCGCTCGGGCATCTCCTCGCGCTTCGACTCCAGCATCTGCAAGCCGGCCGCGATCTTGCGGCGAGTCTGCGACGGCTCGATCACCTCGTCCACGAAGCCCCGCTCGGCCGCGATGTAGGGATTGGCCAGACGCTGCGTGTAGTCGTCCACCAGCTCGTCGCGGCGCGCGGCGGGATCAGCGGCGTCGGCCAGCTCGCGCCGGTAGATGATCTCGACCGCGCCCTGAGGCCCCATGACCGCGATCTCCGCGGAGGGCCAGGCGAACGAGAGGTCCGAGCCGACGCCCTTGGAGTCCATCACCACGTAGGCGCCCCCGTAGGCCTTGCGGGTGATGACCGATATGCGGGGAACCGCGGCCTCGCAGTAGGCGTACAGCAGCTTGGCCCCGTGGCGGATGATGCCGCCGTGCTCCTGGTCCACCCCGGGAAGGAAGCCGGGCACGTCGACGAAGGTCACCAGCGGGATGTTGAAGGCGTCGCAGGTGCGCACGAAGCGGGCCGCCTTCTCGGCCGACTCGATGTCGAGCACCCCGGCCAGCACCATGGGCTGGTTGCCGACCACGCCCACGGAACGGCCGTCGACCCGGGCGAAGCCGCACACGATGCTGCGGGCCCAGGAGGCGTGGTACTCGAGGAAGTCGCCGTCGTCGACCACTTCGGCGATCACGTCCTTCATGTCGTAGGGGACGTTGGGGCTGTCGGGCAGCAGCGTGTCGAGGGCGGTGCACTCCCGGTCGGGATCGTCGGCCGACTTGTAGGTCGGGGGCTGCTCGAGGTTGTTGGAGGGCAGGAATGACAGCAGCGTCTTGACCTCGTCGAGCACATCTTGCTCGTCGGCTCCGACGAAGGTGGCGACGCCGGACTTGGTGCTGTGGCTGGTGGCCCCGCCGAGGTCCTCGAGGGTCACCGCCTCCCCGGTGACGGTCCTCACCACGTCGGGGCCGGTGATGAACATGTGGGACTTCTCGCGGACCATGAAGATGAAGTCGGTCATGGCCGGGCTGTAGACGGCGCCGCCCGCGCACGGCCCGAGGATCACGCTGATCTGCGGGATGACGCCGGAGGCCTGCACGTTGCGGTAGAAGATCCCGCCGTAGCCGTCGAGGGACACCACGCCCTCCTGGATGCGGGCTCCGGCCCCGTCGTTGAGCCCGATCATGGGGGCGCCCACCGAGATGGCCAGGTCCATCACCTTGTGGAGCTTCTCGGCGAACACCTCGCCCAGCGCGCCGCCCATCACCGTGAAGTCCTGGGCGAACACGAACACCTTGCGGCCGTCGATGGTGCCCCAGCCGGTGATCACGCCGTCGGTGTAGGGACGGTCGTCGAGCCCGGCGTCGTGGGCGCGGTGGCGGGCCAGCATGTCGAGCTCGTGGAACGATCCCTCGTCCAGCAGGTAGTCGAGCCGCTCCCGGGCCAGCAGCTTGCCCTTGTCGTGCTGGCGCTTCACCGCCCGTTCGGGACCGGCGGACAGCGCTTCGGACTTCCGGGTCCGCAGATCCTCGAGCTTGTCGTGCATGGGCGTACCAGCCACGAAGCGGAAGGCTACCGGCACCCCGGCACACGCCGAGAGCCTCCGCAACCGAACTGGCAGCAGAATGCACGCATACCGGGCAGAACGCTGCCAGTTCCTGCCGCAGGCCCGGGCTGTTGACCCGCCTTGGCCGAATGCTCGCCCGCCCCAGACGACAAGGCATCATCAGGGCACGGCACCATCAGTATGGCTGTCACACTCCTTCGATACTGTCCTCGCCCATGACTGTGCAGGCTGTCGACAACCTCAATGCAACGACGCCCCCCGCCAAACCCGCGCCGCAACGCTGGCGGCTCAACCGAGCCGGGATCATCAACGTCTACCAGTACGAGAACGAGGTGTTGGACTTCGCTGGAGGTCGGCTGCTGCTGCGGGGTGTCAACGGCTCGGGCAAGTCGACTGCGATGAACATGCTGCTGCCGTTCCTGCTGACCGCTCGCCCCGGCCGCATCGACGCGGCGGGCGAGCAGATCGGGATCCTCAAGTCTTGGATGCTCAGCGGCCGCGACGACCGCCAACCGGTGGGGTACCTGTGGATTGAGTTCGAGCAGCAGGGCGAGTATGTCGTGTGCGGCTGCGGCATCAAGGCCAACCGCCAGTCCGACACGGTGTCCACGTGGTGGTTTGTCACGTCGAAGCGGCCCGGAGTCGATGTCCACCTCGTCGCCGGCGACCAACCGCTGTCGGCTGACGCACTGCGGGCCGAACTCGACGGTGACGACGTGTTCGGCGACCGGCGCCGCTCCGACTACCGGCGCACCGTGCAGCAGCGCCTCTTCGGCGGCGCGCCAATCGACCAGCACGTGGGGCTCATCCATGTGGTTCGCAGCCCCCGGGTTGGCGACCGCATCGATGTCGAACTGCCGGAGCACCTCGTCGAGGCACTTCCGCAGCTGTCGGAGCAGGCGCTGGCCGAGGCCGCCCAGCCGCTCGACGATCTCGAGGAACATCGCCGCAACGTCACCGACCTTGAGCGCACATCCGAAGCAATCCGCGGCCTGTTGGGCGTCTACCGCTCCTATTGCGCCCACGAGATGAGGCAGCGAGCGGTTGAGGGACGCTCAACGCTGGCGGCTGAGCGAAGCCGGGGCCGCGACGAGAAGCACAAGCAGGAGGCCGCGCTCGCAGCCGAGGCCGAGGTCGTCCGCCTCGACGAGGAGATCGTTGAGCATGAGCGCACCGCCGACCGCCTGCGAAGCGAGATCTCGGCGCTGGAGGAATCGCGCGCCTATCGCGAGGGCCGGCAACTCGACGCACTGCGCGACTTTGTGGCCAACCTGGCCAGAGAGCGCGAGAGCGCCGCAGCGCGGGTGGCGCGGCGCGAAGAGCGCGTGGAGGCAACGGCCGAGGACCTTCTCAGAGCCCGGAACCGCGGCCGTGACGACTGCGCCGCGCTCAACATCGGGCTTGCCGCCGCGGCGGAGTTGGGCGAACACTGCCGGGTACCCCGCCGCCCGCCCGGACCGGTCGCGGTACCCGAGACTGAGCTCACCGAAGCCGAGGCGTCCCAGCCGACCGCCACTCTCGACGACGCCACAATCACCCGCGAACTCGCCGCGATGGGTGGGGCCGTCCTCGCGAGGCAAGCGGACGTCGACAGGGTCGATGAGTCACGCTCCGTGCTCGACACCGCTGAGGCCGCACTGAGCCGGGCCGAGTCGGTCCTCAAGGCTGCGTCCGGCGTTGCTGATCGCTGCTCGGCCCGCTTGGCCGAGCAGCAGCGCCGCCTCCTCGCGGCACGACGCGAATGGCACGACAAGACCCGCGTATGGGCGACGGAGGCCCACTCCCTGCTGCGGGAAGCAGGTCTGGACGCGCCCGGGGTCTCCGCCCTTGCCGCCCCACTGCCGGACGTCGGCGCACCGACCGACGACACATCCGGGGTGACGACGACCGCGCCGGCGGCGGGGGCTGAGGGTGCCGCGACTCTGCGGGCCGAACTCTCTCTGGATTGCGATGAGCTCATCGGGCACCGGCGGGACTCTGCCGCCGCAGTCGAGCACCGGCTGATCGGCGAGCGCGCCTCGGCCGGCGAGGCGCAGGCCCTCGTCGATTCACTGGCGGACCGCACGGAGCCTGAGCCTCCCAGACTCGGCTGGCAGGCTGCCCCGGAGTACTGCCTGGCCGATCTGATCGACTTCAAGGTTCATGTGGGAGAAGCAGAGCGCTGCGGTATCGAGGCCGCGCTCGAGTCCTCTGGCCTGCTCTCTGCCCGACTCGTCGAGGACGCCGCTCTCAAACTGCGCAGCGGCGAGTTGGTCGCAGCGACGGCGCGACCCGTCGACGACCCCCTCAGCGACTACCTCGAGGTGACCGTGCCGGACCGGCTCAGCAACCGGCTGGACCCGCAGGCGGTGGCCCGGCTGCTCGCCTCGATCTCGTTCGACATGTCGGGCAGCGCGGCCACCGCGGTGGCCGCCGACGGTTCCTTCCGGGTTGGCGCCCTTCACGGGCGCCACTGCAAGGACCAGGTCCAGTTCATCGGAGCAGCCGCTCGCCGGGAGGCGCTCGAACGCGAGAGGCTGGCGGCGTCGACCCGCTGGGATGAGGCTGCTGCCATCGTGCGTGACAGCGAGGCAGAACTGGCCCGGCACCGGTCGTCGCTCGAACGGGCCCTGAGAATCCGGGAGCGCCTGCCCTCCACCGCGGCGATCGTCGAGGCGGCTGCCTCCGTCGCGGCCGCAACCCAAGAGGCGGACTCGGCCGACGCCGACCGGGACACGGCCGCTGCCGATCACGGCGTGGCAGAACAAGCGGCGACTGGAGCCTCGAACGAGCTGCAACGGATCGCGGTGACGCTGCAGCTTCCGCAGGACCGCCCCGGCCTCGACGCGATCCGCGCCGAACTGCGCGACCTGGCGCCCAAGCTGGAGCGGTGCCAGTCTCTGCTGGAAGCGCTGAGACGGTCGATCAGCGAATGGAACGGGGCCGCGGCTCGCTGGCGAGCAGCCGACGACGACCTGCGCGCCGAGCGCGGCACCCTGTCCAGGATCGAGTCCGAGCACGACCAAGAGCGAGCCCGTCTTGCGACCATCGAGGACAGCATCGGTGCGGAATACGCGGAGGTGGTGGCCACTCGAGACGCGTGCCGGGCGGAACTGGCGCGGATCGAGGAACTCCTGCGGGCGAGCCGCGAGCAGCTGATCGGCGCGGTAGACGGCAGGGCCAAGGCCCGCGCCGCGGCCGAAGTCGCCGCCTCCGAGCGCGTCCGGGCGGTGGCGGCCTGCGACGAGGCGCGTCGGTCGCTCGTCGCCGCGCTGGCAACGCCAGGGCTGATCGAGGCCCTCACTCCGATCGGCGACGACTCGCCGGCGCCGATCGCAGCCGACTCCACCGGCCCCAAGGGTCTGCGCCAAGTGGTCCAAGCCGTCGAGCGGCTGCTGGCCGAGGCCGATGGCGACGCCGCTGCCGGAAGCGACGATGCGCTCCACGTGGCCGGCGAGGCCGGTGCCGACCGGTCGGCCGTTGCTCGCCCGCCCGACGCCGCGAGAATCACCGCCGACAGCGTCCGGCAATCGTTGAGACGGCGCCGCGACGCGCTGGGCGCGGGGTGGGATGCGGACGATCGCCAGCCAGACGACACGGCCATGCCTCTATGGGTGGAGGTGACGGGACCATCCGGGCGGGCACCGTTGGCAGCTTCGGTGCGGGCCGTGACCCAGCAACTCGACCATATGGTCGCTTTGCTCGACCACAAGCAGAGCGAGGCGCTCCGGGAGTTGCTGCAAGGCATGATCGCACGCGAGATCGCCGATCGAGTCCACCGCGCCGCGAGGCTGGTGGAGCGCATGAACGATCGGCTGGACGCAGTCACCACGGCCCACGATGTTGGCGTCCGCCTGCGGTGGCGGCGCTCCCGCGAGCTCGACCCGGCCACAGACGGCATGATCGACCTGCTCACGAAGTTGCCCGACCTCCGCACCGAGGACGACGAGAGCCGGCTACGCCGGGCGCTGTCGGACCACTTGCAAGAGGCCCGGGCCCTCCAGCCTGACGTCCCTTATCGCCAGCTGATCTCCGAGACGCTCGACTACAAGCGGTGGCACGAGATGGCGGTGATGGTGCGGCGCCCCGGCGACAAGGAGACGAGGCTGAGCCGCAGGACGCCGCTGTCGGAGGGCGAGAAGAAGCTCGTCACGTACCTCCCGCTGTTCGCGGCGGTGGCCGCGTCCTGCGACTCCATCGCCGAGCAGGCAGACGGGACCGAGGACGAAGCACAGGGAGTCGCCCGGTTCGTCGTGCTCGACGATGCGTTCGCGAAGGTGTCCGAGGACAACCACGCCAAGCTCTTCGGGCTGCTCGTCGATCTCGACCTTGATCTCATCGCCACCAGCGAGAGGCTGTGGGGCACCCACGCGAGCGTGCCCGAACTGGCCATCACCGAGGTCGTGCGGGACGCCAGACTTCGCACCATCCTACTCGAGCACTACCGATGGGACGGCGCCACGCTCGAGCGGCGTCAAGCGGCATGATTCCCGAGTCCCTGGGCGCAGCCTCCGCCTCCCGGGCCATGAACGGAGACGAATCGGGCCGCGGCAACGCGGCGTCCGCCCTTCGGCGGAGCGCCGACGACGGACCAGACCGCGCCCGGATGCTGTTCCGGTACCTCGCGGTACCCGAGTGGCGCGACTACCGAACGATCCTCGGCGTGTTCGCCGGCACATTCTTCGCCGAGTTCACGCCGGATGATGTCGCGGCCGAGCCCGCCGTCGTGGAGGCTGGAATCGATCCGGCCGTCGTTCCCGGCCGGCTGGAGAGCCTGCACGGCTGGGGGAATCTGACGGTCTCGTCGTCGGTCGGCAATCCGTCGAGCCTGGAGGACTACTACCGGCGCCGCAACCGGTACTTGATCACACGGACCGGTCAGGAGGTCTTCCAGACCGTCGAGGGCGTGCTTTCTGCGGTGGACGAGCACGCCGACCTCCAGGCGGGCCGTCTCCGCGACCTGGACCGCGCTCTGCGCGAGCTCGGCGAGCACGCCGCAGAGGATTTTGCACGGCTCCCGGCCGAGGAACTCGCCGACCGGGTCCGTGCCGTGTTCGACGTCCACGAGCGCTTCACGACCGAACTGACCCAGTTCTTCGCCGACCTCAACCTGTGGCAGAGCCGCTACGACCTCAACGCCGACGAGGTGCAGGTGTTCGCGGGCGTCCTCGTCACCTACGTCTCGGAGCAACTGGCCGAGATCGAGCGCATGACACGCCCGATCGCCCGCCGCCTGGAGACCATCCTGCCTCGGCGTGCGACGCTGACGGGAGCACTCAGATCCGGCCTCGCGGCCCGTGTCAACGACGCCGGGCTGACCGACAGCGTCGCGGTGCGCCACCTGCCGGGCACGGCGACCAGGGACTGGGACCACCTCGCGGAATGGTTCTTGGCACCAGCCGGACGGGTGTCGCGGCTCGATCAGCTGACACGACAGGCGGTGGCGGCGGTTCGCACTCTGACCGCGAACGTGACCCGGCTGTCGCGAGTCGGGTTGGGCGCGACGTCGCGGCGTTCCGACTTCTTGCGTCTGGCCGGCTTCTTCGACAACGCGGCCACCGCCGCCGAGGCGCACGAGATCGCGGCGGCCGCCTTCGGGCTCGGATCGAGCCGCCGCCTCGGGACGCCGGCCGCAGACTGCGACGACCCGGAGTCCTCGGCCACGGCCTGGTGCGACGCTCCCCGCGCCGTCGTGCCGGTGTCGTTGCGGAAGCACGGCGACCGCAATCAGCGCGGCAGGCCCACACCGGTGCGCGACCGGCGGCGCGAACGCGAGTTGATCGAGCGCGACCGCGAGCTCAGCCGCGCCGCAAGAGAGGCCACCACCGCCGAACTGCTCTCCTGCGCGGACTCTCGGGACCGCATCGACGGCGCGCGGATGTCAGTCGCATGCTTCTCGATGCTGCGCGACCTGATCAGCCGTTCAGGGCACGGCGACGACATGCACGCCGATACACGGACCGTGACCGAGCCCGGTATCCGGTTCACGGTGAGCCGGGTTCCGGGCGAGAGCACCGTCGTGGAGTGCCCCGACGGCCGCCTCGTGATGCGCGGCATCATCATCTCCGTTGCCAGTCCCGAGGCCGCGGGCGCCTCGTCGAACGGGTCGTCCGCCGGCGCGGCCGGACCCGTTGGTGACGACGGCGCCAACGGGCACACGGCCGAAGCCCGAGATCGCGAGTCTCAGGCCAACAACGGCATGAACGCCGATGAAGGCACGAACGCCGCCACCGGCGCGGCGCCGGAACGCCCAACTAGCGCCGGAGCGGACCGGGCCGATCCGGCATCATGGATCGTGCCCGCCACTGACGCGCGGCCCGACCCCGCCGAGGCGGCCGCAGTCGCGCCCGACCGGGAGCGGGCCGAGGTGCCGGACGGCGAGGCGTTGATCGGAGCGGCGACATGATCGCGTCCGCCCAGCTCGCTGCAGCCGCACCCAGCTCTGCCGATCCTCGTCGAGAACTCGACCTTCGAGCCGTTGCCCGCCACCTGGTCGCCCACCCGCTGGTGCTGGCCGAGACCGACCCCGACACGTTCCGCCTCGTCCGACGACACGAGCACACGCTGGACCGCTGGTTCACGCAGAGGTTCGGGTACCGCCTCCAAGTGGGCGCGGACACGGCCCGCCTGTTCAAGAACACTGTCGTGGCGCGCCGCCGGCCGCTGCGCACGGCCGCCGATCCGGGGCGTCCGTTCTCGACCCGCGAGTACACGATGCTCGCCCTCGCGCTCGCGGCCGTGGCCGCGGGACCGAACGTGATCAGCCTGCGCGACCTCCTGCACGAGATCCGCTCGGCCGCCACCGACGCGGGCGTGACCGTGACGGAGGCTCCCGCTGACCGCCGGGCGTTGGTCACGGCGCTCAAGTGGATGATGCGCCATGGCGCAGCCAGCGAGGCCCACGACCGGGTCGAGCGCTACGCGACCGACAGCGAGGCTGACGCCATGCTGCGGATCAGGCCCGACCGTGTCGCGCTGCTGCCGCTTCCCAACCTGGCCCGCTCTGAGACGGTCGCGGATCTGCTGGACCGTTCCGACCAGCGTCTGCCGTCACCGAGGCGCTGGATGCGCTCAGCCCTGCTGGAGGAGCCGGTGCTGTACCGCGACGATCTCACAGGCGACGAGTGGGGCGAGTTGAGACGCCGGCTCGGCGAGGAGTCCAGGATGCTCGACGAGATGTTCGGGCTGCGGCTCGAAGCCCGGGCCGAGGGCGTGGCTGCCATCGACCCCGAGGACAGCATGACGGACAGCCGGTTTCCTCGCACCGGCACCGTGGGCCACGCTGCCCTGCTGTTGATCGACCGGCTCACACAGGCCGGACCCGACCCGCTCGCGTTGACCGAGGTCGTCGACGCAGTGGCCGCGTTGGCCGAGGAGTACGGCCGCTACTGGTCGCGACTCGCCGACGACCCGGACGGACTCACGGCTGCAGCGCTCGAACTCCTTGAAGACCACCGGCTTGCAGAGGTCTCCGACGGGACTGTCCGGATCCTCCCCGCGGCCTGGCGCTATCGCGCTGAAGTCAATGAGAGTTGCGAGCAAGTGTCGCTACTGTGAGCAAGTGCGGCTCATCGGACCGGCACGCCCGTCCGGAAGCGTGAGCGGACGGCGCGACCACACCCGTGGGCAGCAGGCGGGACGCATGCCCGACTCTAGGCCGAGACCCGTCCCAGAATCGCTGTCACTGCGGAGCCTGCAGCCTCTTTGGGCTGCGGTGCGCCAACACCTCGACCGGTACGGGACCGACCGTCGAGGGACGATGGCGCGGCCGGACCTTCACTCCGACGGCGCCCTAGCACTCGAGTCGCTGCTGGGCAGACGGCTGTCCAAGCGGCTGGATCTCACGGCGGTCGAGGCCTCGCTATCAGCCCTGGGAGTCGGCGAGGACCTCGACGAGGCTCTGACCCTCCTCGGCCAGCCTCCATCGAAGGAGGCCGCCAGGCGGCGCGCTGACCGGACCCGGTCGGCTGCTGCACGCGCAGCACTTCGAGACTGCGTGGTGTCGTGGCCGGAGCCATGGGCAAGCGAATGGTCCGACGGCCTCATCAGCGCCGGCGGTCTCGGCGGACTCGACGGCGAGGAGGTCGCGCACCTGGTGTCGGGTGTCCGGCGCCTGCTCGATCAACTCGACCTGATCGAGCTCCCCGGCACCAGCCGCACAGAGTTGGCGGCCGGTCTGTTCGGGTCTTCCCACGCCCTCGACCCAGACACAAGGCTGGCGTCGTTCGCCGAGCGCGCCCTGAGCCACCGGGTGGAGCAGCCCCTCGAGGGGCGGGAACTGTGGGAGGCAGCCGGAGTGCTCTTCGACCGCGTCTCGCTGCCGGTGCTGGCTTGGTCGATCCCGGCCCGTGGCGATTCACCGCTCGACGTTCTGATCCGAGCGGCTGCGTCCGGTTCGCTTCCCTTGCACATCAGCCTCCTGGCGATGCAGCGACATCCGGTGGTGGTGCCCAGCGGAACGCGGGTCCTGGTCGTGGAGAATCCCCGCCTGGTGGAGGCCGCCGCCGAGCGGCGTCTCCCGGACTGCGTCGTGGCCACCAATGGCAACCCGACGACCGCGGTCACCACCTTGATGCGCCAGATGCAGCGGTCGGGTGCCCTCATCTGGTACCACGGCGACTTCGACGCGGCCGGGGTCTCCATCTGCCGCCGGATGCACGAGGCTGGATGCACACCGTGGATGATGGACGCCGGCCACTACGAGAGCGCAGTCCAACTCGCCGTGCGGAGCGGCGTGACACTGCCGCGCAGCACCAAGGGATGCGGCCCCACACCATGGGATCCCGGGCTCGAGTCAGCGTTCGACGACCACCGGCTGATCGTCCATGAGGAGTTCATGCTCGACGATGTGCTGGAGGCATTCTCCCAGATGTCGCCGTCCCGCTAGCAGAGACGCCCGGCCGGGTCGAGCCAGCATCCGGGGGTACTCTGGTGCCGTGCCGGACAACGGGTACACCGACGCGGAACTCGCCGCGATGATGGTCGACCTGGAATCGGACCTCGTCGAACGCAAGCGGTCATTGTCCACTTCGGCCTCCGAGAAGATCAGTCGGAGCATCTGCGCTCTTGCCAACGACCTACCGGGCCACGGAAGGCCGGGCGTGATGCACCGCAGCTATGAGGGAACGAACGCGCCGACGCGCCTGTACTGGTTCGCCGACCGGGTCTGGATCGAGAGCCCAGGCGGCCTGTACGGCAGAGTCACGCGAGAGACTCTGCTCAAGGGTGCGACCGACTACCGCAACGGACTGATCGCGGAGGTCATGCGCAACCTGGGTTTCGCCCAGCACTTCGGCTTGGGGATACCACTGGCCCGTGAAGCGCTGGCAGCCAACAGCAACCCAGAGCCCGAATTCGATGTGCAGCACACATGGGTGCGGGCGACAATCAGGCCGTCGAGGTCGGCGCGATGACCACGGTCGCCTTCTTCAACAACAAGGGGGGCGTTGGCAAGACATCGCTCGTCTATCACCTGGCCTGGATGTACGCCGATCTCGGAGTGTGTGCGGTAGCGGCGGACCTGGACCCGCAGGCCAACCTCACCGGAATGTTCCTCGATGACTATGACGCCGATGATCTGTGGTCACCCGATCCACCCCGTGCAACGATCCACGGCGCGCTGCTGCCGTTGCTGCGGGGCACGGGTGACATCGACCCGCCGAAGACGATGAGTCCATGGCCTCCTCTCGGGCTTGTGGCCGGCGATCTCGCCCTATCGGAGGCCGAGGACGAGTTCTCGAGCCAGTGGGCGCAGTGCCTCGACGGCAGCGAGCGCGCCTTCCGGGTGATCACCGCCCTCAGCCGGGCGCTGGGCCGGGCGCGGGAGGAAGCCGAGGCCGATCTCGTGCTCATCGATGTCGGGCCCAACCTCGGTGCCATCAACCGGGCCGCTCTGATCGCGGCCGACTTCGTGGTGGTGCCCCTCGCCCCCGACCTGTTCTCGCTTCAGGGACTCCGCAATCTCGGTCCGACGCTTCGCAGATGGCGCGGGCAGTGGGCATCGCGCCTGACACGAGCGGCGGAGCTCCCCGGCCTCGAGGGCCTGGACATGCCCAGCGGTGCAATGAAGCCGATCGGCTATGTGGTGCTCCAGCACGCGGTGAGGCTGGACCGACCGGTGAGGGCCTACGCGCGTTGGATGGACGAGATCCCGGGGGAATACCGCGAGTCGGTTCTAGACGAGGCCGCCGGCGCATCGGTCGACGTATCCGAGGACGAGAATTGCCTGGCCACGCTGAAGCACTACCGGAGCCTCATGCCCTACGCACAGGAGGCCCGGAAGCCCATGTTCAAGCTGACATCCGCCGACGGCGCCATCGGCGGGCACATCAACGCGGTGCAAGACTGCTACTGGGACTTCCGCCGCCTTGCGTGCGCAGTTGCGGAGCGCTGCGGAGTGACCTGCCCGCAACTCTGACCGGCCACGTAAGCAGCATGAACCCGACCCGACGCAGCACGTCGCGCAAACGTCTGTGTACCGCCCACTAGCTTCGGGGGTCGATGACAGCCGCGAGAGCCCGGGGCCGACTGCCGTGAGTGCCGGCGCGCCCTATCTGGAACCCGGCCGGATCGGGTCGCTGACGCTTCCCAACCGCTTGGTCAGGGCGTCCACCTCCGAGACGATGGCCGCGCCCGACGGTGCCGGAACCCCGGAGTTGGCCGACCTATACGGCACGCTGGCCGCCGGCGGGGCGGGGCTGATCCTCACCGGGCACATCTACGTGGAACCCCGCGGCCAGGCCAGCGCCAACCAGCCCGGCCTGCACGACGACCGGCTCGTCGAGTCGATGGTCCAGATCACCGACGCAGTGCACGCCAGCGGCGGCCGGATCTTCGCCGAGATCGGGCACGCCGGCAGCCAGACGATGATGCCCGACGTCGGACCGATCGCTCCGTCCCCGACAGCCAACGAGATGTACGGGCTGCAGCCCCGCGAGGCGACTCCCGACGACATCGAGGCGGTGATCGCCGCGTTCGGGCACGCGGCCCGCCGGGCCTCAGAGGCCGGGTTCGACGGCGTCCACATCCATGGCGGCAACGGCTACCTGATCTCGGAGTTCTCCTCCCCGATCACCAACGTGCGCACCGACGGATGGGGCGGCGACGCCGAACGCCGCAGCCGGTTCGTGCTGGCGGTGTACGACGCGGTGCGGGACGCGGTGGGCGACGACTTCTGCGTGACGGCCCGCATCGGGATCGGCGACTCCATACCCGGAGGCCTCGACGTCTCCGAGAGCGTGGAGCGGGTGCGTGTCCTTGCCGAGCGGGGTTTGGACGCGGTGGAAGTGTCCTACGGGATCATGAGGAGCTACCTCGAGAACATCCGCACCTACGTCGCGGTGGGTGCGGCCCAGGCGGCCCGCAACGGGCTCGTGCAGCGACTCGTCAAGCCGCAGGGGCCCGAGGCCTACTACCGCCACTTCGCCCGGGCCGTGAAGGATGCGGCGGACATCCCGGTCATCCTCGTAGGGGGGATCCGGACGACCGCGACGATGGCGGACGTCATCGGCTCGGGGGACGCGGACTTCCTCGCTATGTCCCGGCCGTTCATCCGCGAGCCCGACCTGGCCAACAAGCTGGCTGCGGGCCGCACCGGCACCGTCGAGTGCGTGTCCTGCAACATGTGCCTCGTCCACGACGGGTTCGATCCGCTGCGCTGCTGGCGCACCAGCCCCGCCGCGGTGGCCGCCCACGTCTACACCCACCATGTCCGCGGCCGGCTCCCCAAGAGGCCGAGCGGCTAGGCCGTGTCCGGTCGCCTGGCGGCCGGCGGTTCGCGTGGCAGCGCCTGCGCAGAATCTCGGGAGAGTTGTGTGCGCTGTGTACACAATTCTCGCACCGAGATTCTGGCGACTGCCGTCGATCCGACCGAGGCGGGCCTATTCGCACACGACGATGGTCTCGTCGTACTCCTCGTCGTAGATCTCCTCACACCCCTCGTAGGAGGGCTCGAACTCCTCGGAGGGCTCGAACTCCTCGGAGGTCGCGTAGTCGCCGTCGCCGACGAGCAGATCGGCGTCGACGATCGCTTCCGGCGGCGGCGCCTCCACGCTGATGTCGGCGCCGTAGTCGTAGAACTCCAGGGTCACCAGGCTCGAGGGAATCTCAGCGCCGGCGTCCTCGCCGGCGAGACCGGCGAACATCGAGGCCAGGTCGAAGGCCAGACGCCTGATCAGGGTCTCGTCGTCGATCCACACCTCCACCTCGAAACCGGCGTCCAAGAATCCGAAGATCTGCTCGATCCCCTCTGCGAACGGGTCCGAGGCGGTGTCGTCGAAGGCCCCGCCCCCGGAGGTCTCGCCGTCATCGGTCCCGATGCCCAAGGACTCTCCGGCCAGATCCATGAGAGACACCAGGAAGCGCACGCGCGTCGCCTCGGTGCCCCGCACGTCCTCGCGGCCGACGATCTCCGCCTCGCGAGCAGCCTCGATGATGGTGCGACTCTCACCCAGCGGGTCGCAGTCCTCGAAGACCTCGTCCATCGCCTGGGGGAAGATGCACATCACTCCAGCCGATCCGAGGGCCTGCTCCATCGGATCACGGTCCGAGGCCGGCTCGAACACGTACCATGCCTCGTCGAGGCCGAGCTCCGCCAGGGTCTCGGCCGTGGCCAGGGGCCGCAAGTAGGCCACCCCGCCCACGTACCGCATCTCGGCTTCAGCGCCGCCGGGGAAGTCCGGATCCATGCCGGGCGGCAGTTCGACGGTGGCCGCGAGGTCGCCGTCGGCGTCGGACTCGAAGCTCGTGGACAGCCCGAGCCCCGGTGCGAACTCCATGGCCGCCTCGCCGCGCACGGAGCGGCCGTCGAGCTGCGTGGTGGCCGACGCCAGGAGAGCCTCGGCGTCCGCGGGCGCTGCGTCGTCCGTCCCCTCCGGTTCCGATCCTGAGGCATCCTCCTCGACGGGCTCAGCGACGTCCGGATCGGCGGGATCGCCTGCCTCCGACGGCTCCGCCGCAGGGGCCTGAGTGGTGCTGGGCGCCTCCGCCTCGACCGGCGGATCGCCGACGGCGGCATCGTCGGATCCGCAGGCCGCGGCCAGCAGCGCCACCGTCAGCACCAGCGATCCGATCATTCGAACTCGCAACATCGTCGCCTCCGCGGTGAGGCGCCGGGCCACGAACTGTCCGCGCCGGGCTGCACTCATTGTCTCTGACACTACAGGCGCACGATTGCCACCAGGGGTTCCAAGATTTCGCCCAGTGTTAACCGAACGTCCGCCGGTGGAGACGACGGTCCAGCCCGCCATTGAGCAAGATTCTCACTGAGCAGTCCGGAGGATCAGATCCGGCCACCGACCAGCCGATCGAAGAGGCCCTCATGACCACCGAAGACAGAGCCCAGTCCGAGTCCCTGCAGCCGAGCGTCACGCTCACCACGGAGCAGCTCCTGCTGATCCGGCAGGCGTCGGTGCGGCTCCAGAAGAAGTTCGAGGGCACCTTCAACGCAGAGACCATCGAGCGCTACATCACCGACTCGCAGACCCGGATCGAGTCGCGGGCCCGGTTCGCCAACTGGCTGCCCATCCTCATCGAGCGCTTCACCCACGATCGGCTGCTGGCTCTGGCCCGCCTCGAGGTCGGGGCCCTGGACCGGCCCGGGGTGCTGTTCCTGTGCGTGCACAACGCGGGCCGCTCCCAGATGGCGGCCGGCTACTTGCGCCACATGGCCACCGGTCGCGTCGACATCTTCACCGGCGGTTCCGACCCCGGCCACGACATCAACCAGATGGTGGTGGCGGCGATGGCCGAGGAGGGCATCGACATCTCCGCCGAGTACCCCAAGCCGTGGACCGACGAGATCGCCCGGGCCGCCGATGTGATCGTCACGATGGGCTGCGGCGACGCCTGCCCCATCTACCCGGGCAAGCGCTACGAGGACTGGGTGCTGGAGGATCCCTCCGGCCAGCCGATGGAGGTTGTCCGGGTCATCCGGGACGAGATCAAGGGCAGGGTCGAGGCACTGCTGGCCACCCTGGAGCTCGCACCGGCGTAACGCACACCCGGCCACTGTCAGCCGAGCGTCTCGGGAAGTTCCCTGGAGTCTGTGGCCGCGTTCGTGGCCGGAGTCTCGGCGGTCCTCTCCGGATGGGTGGACGATCTGGGGGCCGAGGCCCGCAACAATTTGACGCTCGATGTCCGACCGCTGCAGGGCGCTGGCATCTCCGGCGTGCCAGTCCATAGAATGCCTCATAACGGCTAGGTCTCGGAGGATCCTTGGCCAACACCCTGGTTGCGCACACCAATTCGTTCCACACTCATCCCTTCGAGGCAGCCCTGTCTGGAATAGCCGAAGCGGGGTTCCAGCATGTGGAGCTGTCCGCTGTGCGGGGCTGGACCGAGCATGTGGACGTCGACGACGACCCCGCCCCGACAGTGGCGCTGCTGGAGCAGGCGGGACTGCAGGCCGTCGCCCTGAGCGGCCACTCGGATCTGACTACCGACGCCGGCGTCTCGCTCGCAGTCCGCGCCATCCAGTGGGCTGCTGCTGCGGGGCTCGACAGGATCACAACGGCCATCGGCGGGCACGCCGGCCAGCATGAGAACTTGAGCGACTTCCTGTCACGGGTCGCGGTGGTCGCGGAGTCAGCCGCCCGATCGGAGGTGGTTGTGGCGCTGGAGGTCCACGGTGACATCATGGCGACCGGCCTGAAGAGCCGCGAGCTCATCGAGCGCATCGGGTCGGACTGGGTCCGCATCAAGTACGACACCGCCAACGTCGAGTTCTACGGCGGGGTCAAGGCAGTGGATGACATACACCACGTGCTGCCCTATCTCGTCAATGTGGACGCCAAGGACAAGAGGGGCGGTGTCGGGGTCTGGGACTTCCCGCCGCCCGGCGAAGGGTCCATCGACTGGCCACGGCTGATCGGGATCCTGCGGGCCGGGGGATACGCGGGGCCGGTCACCGTCGAGATCGAGTTCCGGGGTGAGCCCTGGCCTTCGCCTCCCGAGGTCACCGAGGCGCTGCGCACTGCCCGCCGCACCCTCGAGCCGCTGCTGGCCTAGCGATGGTCTGTCTGGCGGTAGTCGGGTCCGGGTTCATGGCCCGCACGCACAGCGACGCTTACCTGCGTATCGGGAGCGCGCACGTCCGCTACGTTTGCGCTCCCGATCCCGATCGAGCGTCCGCGCTCGCTGGCCGGCTGCCGGGCGCCCGCGGCCTCGTCGACTTCGATCTGGTCCTCGGAGACGGCAACGTCGACGCGGTGGACCTGTGCGTCCCGACCAACCTCCATCGCCCCTATGCCGAGAGGGCGCTCGCCGCCGGCAAGCACGTGCTCGTCGAGAAGCCTCTGGCGCTCACGCTCGAGGATGCCGACGCGATCGTGGCCGCGGCCCGGGCCTGCGACCGTGTGGTGATGGTGGCCATGGTGCTGCGATTCTGGCCCGCCTACCGGGAGGCGCTCAAGGCGGTCAGGTCCGGCAGCATCGGCTCGCCGCAGGCCGTCTCGAGCATGCGGATGTCGCCGCCGCCGACGTGGAACAGCTGGATGCAGGATCACGCCGAGTCCGGCGGTCCCGTGGTTGATCTCATGATCCACGACCTCGACTTCACGACCGAGCTCGTCGGCAGCCCGGACGCGATCTGGGGCGGGTCCGCGGGGCTGGTCGACCATGCGGTGGTGACCACGCAGCACGGGGACGCGGTCGCGGTCCACGAGGCCTCCTGGGCCTTGCCGGCCTCGCGCCCGCTCCACAGCCGGCTCCACGTCGTCGGCACCGACGGAACGGTCGAGCACCGTTTCGGGCCCGGAGGGGAGTCTCTGGTGCTGGCCCGGCGCGACGGGCCGCAGGAGCCCGTCGAGTACGACCGCACCGACCCCTTCGAGGCGGAACTCGCCTACTTCGTCGACTGCGTGGAGAACGGCCGGGAGCCGCAGCGGGCCAGCGTCGAGGTGGGCCGTGACGCCCTCGCGGTGGCGCTTGCAGCCCGCGGCGCCGCCTGCGCCACACAACAAGGGCGGGAGTGACACCACCGCCTCAAAGGGCCACCCGTTGGGAGCCCCGCAGAGCCGAGCGACTGGCCGAGTGAAACCGCCGCCTCAGATCCGCTGCCATGGAGGCTTGTCGCGGTAGGCGGCACGGTAGTAGTCCGCGTGCCGGAGCCGGCTCGCGGCGAGGTCGTCGACGATGACGGTCACATGGGGATGCAGCTGCAGCGCCGAGGCCGGGACCATGGCGGTGACGGGGCCCTCCACCGCTCGTTCGATGGCGATGCTCTTGGAGGAACCGGAAGCCAGCAGGACGATGTGGCGGGCTTCGAGGATCGTCCCGATGCCCTGGGTGAGCGCATGGCGTGGGACCCCTTCGGCCACGTCGAAGAACCGGGCGTTGTCGCTTCGGGTGCGGTCGGTGAGCGTCTTGAGGCGCGTCCGGGAGGACAGCGACGAGGCGAGCTCGTTGAAGCCGATGTGCCCCTCGCTCCCGATGCCCAGGAGCTGCAGGTCGATGCCGCCCGCGTCGACGATCTGGGATTCGTATCGCACGCAGGCCGCCGCGAGGTCGGCTGCGTCGCCGTCGGGCCCGTGGACGGACTCCGGTCTGACGTCCACGTGGCCGCTGAACCGGTCCCGGATGAACGTCGCGAAGGACTGGGGATGGTCGCGGGCCAGGCCGGCGTACTCGTCGAGCAGGAACATGGTGGTGCCGGCGAAGCTGAGGCCGCGACTGCGGTGACGCTCGATCAGGTCGGTGTAGACGGGCAGGGGCGAGGATCCGGTCGCCAGTCCGAGCACCGGGAACTCCGTCGACTCGACGAGGTGCTCGACCGCGTCGGCGGCTATTCGCGCCATCTCTGCCTCGGACTCGACGACTATCACCTCCACGACACTGAACCGGCCCGCCTCAAGGCCCGGGGCGAGCCATCCGGGAACCGGGAGGGTCCGATTCTCTCATGGACGCTCCGGCGCGAGTGCGCCGGGGTCATAGGCGATCCGGCCGCCCACAACGGTGAGCGCGACGCGCAGATCGTCGTCGAGCAGGACGATGTCCGCATCCCGCCCTGCTGCGAGAACGCCCTTGGAGCCGGCGCCGACGACTCTGGCCGGCGTGGCGGTAGCCGCGGCGACGGCTTCGGAGATCTCGCATCCGGTGTACTCGACGAGGTTGCGGACGGCCTCGGGCATGGTGAGCACGCTCCCCGCGAGGGCGCCCTGCTCGTTGTGCACGGCGTTGCCCCGTCTGGTGAGCATGCTGCTGCCGAGCGACGGTCGCTCCGAACGGCTCCGGGTGGAGCCGGCGGAGGAGCTTCGCGTTGTCGGCGCGGCGTCATCCGAGTCGGGCGGACCGTCCTGCATCCCCTGGAGCGCGCACGCGTCGGTGATGAGCACGAGCCCGTCGCTGCCCTTGGCGTTCCAGGCAACCGCCACCGCGGTGGGATCGCTGTGCACGCCGTCGACGATGATGCCGGCCGTGACGTCGCGCCGGGCGAGAGTGAACCCCACCAGGCCCGGCTTGCGATGGTGCAGCGGAGACATGGCGTTGTAGAGATGGGTGACATGGCTGACCCCGGCCCGCACGGCCTCGACGGCCTCCTCGGCGGTCGCCTCCGAATGGCCTGCGGCGACGGTGACGCCGCGCCGGGCGAGAAGGCTGATGACCTCCAACGCCCCCGGCAACTCCGGGGCGATGGTCACCATCACGACGCCGTTCTCCGGGCACCAGTCGGCCACGAGGTGCGCCGAGGGCTCTCGCAGATGCTCAGCCGAGTGCGCGCCGCGGCGATCCGGGTTGAGCAGCGGCCCTTCCAGGTGCAGGCCCAGCGGCTCGGCAACCGCGCCGCCGCCCGCAGGGGGGGACGCGAGCGCTCGGCGCGCCGAGTGGACACTGTCGGGCGGGCTGCTGACGACCGTGGGCAGGAACGACGTCACGCCCTGCTCGGGCAGGCGCGCCGCCGCCTTCCATATCCCGGCGCCATCCTCGGTGAAGTCGACGCCGAAGGCGCCGTTGAGCTGAAGGTCGATGAATCCGGCAGCGACCAGCATCTGCCCCGCGTCGATCCTCGGGCCGGACCACTTCTTCGGCAGGCCGCCCACGGCGACTATGCGTCCGTCACAGATCACCAACTCGGCCTGCTCGACGCCGCCGGGGAGAACCAGCCTGCCGTTCACCACGGCCAGGTGGGCGCTCACTGCTCGGCGCGGGGGCGCGGAGCAGTGCCCTGCGGCAAGCGGCCGGCTGCCGCGACCGCCGCGCCGATGGCGCCGATGGGTTCATCGGCGCAGAGTCGGAGCCGTGCGGGGAGTTCGAGCGCGCGAACGAAGGCGGATCTACGCTCCAGCCGGCGCAGGCCGTCGTCGACGGCCTCGCGCAACGGCGTGCGGGCCTCGGCCACCCCGCCGCCGAGCACGACGCGCTCGGCGTCGTAGGTGACCGCGAGCAGCAGGATCGCGCCGGCGAGATGATCGGCGATCTCGCCGGCCACCCGGGCGGCGGCCTCGTCCCGGCGGGATGCGGCGAAGAGCTCGGTCGCCGAGTTGCGGCCCGCGGCCACGGGCCAGGCGCGCTCGATGGCGCGTCCTGACGCGACAGCCTCGAGGCAGCCGCGGAGTCCGCAGGCGCATTCCGGACCGCCGGCCGCGACCGGGAGGTGTCCGATCTCGCCGGCGACGCCTCGCCGGCCGCGGTGCAGCCGGCCGTTCAGCACGACGCCGGCCGCGATCCCGGTCCCTATCGACAGGTAGGCGAGATCATCGATCTCCTCGGAGGCCGACATCTGGACGTATGCGCCCAGAGCGCTCGCATTGACGTCGTTCTCGACGTTGGTGACCGTCCCGAAACGGTCCGCCAGCAGCGACCCGATCTCGAGCGGAACGTCGTTGATTCCGAGGTTCACGGCGTGGTTCACGGTGCCCCGCCGGTTGTCGACCAGTCCGGCAATGCCGATGCCGAGCGCGTCGAGCCTGAGGACCGAGCCGGCGGCGGCAAGCTCCTCGATCGCATGGGTGGTCGACTCGTAGACACCGCCGGGGCCGCTCGCGTCGGTGGGCACGCTCGTGACGGCCGCAAGCGCGCGATCCTCGCCCAGCAGCACGGCGCTGGTCTTGGTGCCGCCCACGTCGACTCCGGCGATGACGGTCACTCCGCGCCTCCCGTGGGCGATCGTGCGGCCACCGCTAGTACCGGTCCCGTTGCGTCACTTGATCGCTCCTTCGGTGAGGCCGCGCAGGAATTGTCGCGAGAAGATGACGTACAGCAGCAAGATCGGCACCATCGCCAGGGTCAGGGCGGCGAGAACCGCGTTCCAGTTGGAGGCGAACTGGCCCAGGAACTGCTGCGCGCCGAGCGTCACGGTCCGCTTGCTCTCGTCGGGCGCGAGGATGAGCGGGAACCAGAGGTCGTTCCAGACGGGGAGCATGGTGAACACCGCGACGGCGCCGAGGCCGGGTCTCACGAGGGGCAGGACCAGGCCGAACACCCGGTACTCGCTGGCGCCGTCGATGCGTGCCGACGCCTTGATGTCGCTGGGCACCTGTCTGAAGAACTGGCTGAGCAGGAACACTCCGAGCGGTATGCCCATGGCGGTGTACACCAGGATCAGCGCCCACAGTGTGTTGACGAGCCTGAGATCGACCATGAGCTCGAGCAGGCTCACGGTGCCGAGCCGGATCGGGATCATGATGCCGACCGCCAGGAAGAGGCCGAGAGCGGTGTTGCCCCGGAAGTCGTACTCGACCAGGGCGTGGGCGGCCATGGCCGACAGCAGTACCACGAGCACCACCGCCGAGGCCGTGACGATCAGACTGTTCAAGAAGTAGCGGTCGAAGCCGGCCTCCTCGATCACGGTCTCGTAGCCGATGAGATCGAACGTCGCGGCGGAGGGCAGCGAGAAGGGCGACTCGAACAGGGCGCGGCGGGATTTCATCGAATTGGCCACGATCAGGATGATGGGGCCGAGCGCGACTGCGCTGTACAGCAGGAGCATGGCATGAACGCCCCACGCGCCCCAGCGGGGCCCGCGAGACGCCGCTCGCCGGCGGCTCGGCTCGGGAAGGCCCCGCATGGCGGGCAAGGGCAGCGGCCTAGAACTCATAGGTCGCCACTCTCCGGTGCCAGCTGAACGTGTACACCAGCAGACCGACCAGGATGATGATGAACATGGCGGACGCCACCGTCGCTCCCATGGCCGCGTCGCCCAGAGCGAGCTGGTTGCCGAAGAAGGTCCTATAGAAGAAGGTGCCCATGATGTCTGAGGCGAAGTCGGGGCCGGCCAGCGCGCCCTTCACGGTGAAGATCAGGTCGAAGGCGTTGAAGTTGCCGATGAATGTGACGATGGTGATGATGCCCAACGTCGGCAGCATCAACGGCAGCGTGACGTTCCAGAACGCCCTCCAGCCCGAAGCCCCGTCGACCCGGGCGGCCTCTATCAGGTCGCGGGGTATCGATATGAGGACCGCGTAGAAGAAGATCATGGGGATCCCCACGTATTGCCAGACGGAGATCAGCGACAGCGTCGGCAGCACCGTGGAGGGCTCGCCGAGGAGAGCGCTCTCGTTTATTCCCCACAGGGGGCTCAGTATCTGACGCCAGACGAACCCGACGATGACCACCGACAGCGTCGTGGGCAGGAAGATGACCGTCCGGTAGATGTTCTGGCCGCGGACGCCCTGCGCGGTCAGCAGTGCGGCCAGCAGCAGACCGACCGGATTCTGCACGAAGAAGTGGAACAGGAAGAAGATGAAGTTGTTCTTGAGGGCGTTCCAGAAGCGGTCGGAATAGACGGCGTCACCAAGCAGGGTGCGGAAGTTGTCGAGGCCCGCGAATGAGCCGGCGCTGTCGTAGAGGCTGAGACGGAGCGAGTCCAGCAGGGGGTAGACCATGAAGACGGTGTAGACGAGCAGCGCGGGCCCCAGGAACACCACCAGGTGGAGCCGGCGACGGCGACGGCCGGACTGGTGCCGGCCGGTTCGGGGGCGGTGCTTGTGGGCTCCGCCCCCGAACCGTTGGCGCGGCACTTCTAGGCCGGCCTTGCCTGTGAGGCCCGCTCCGGGTGTCTCCCCGGACGCGGGCTCACTCGACTCCGGTGAGCGTGATGTTCGTCCCACTTGGACGAGTCACATGTCGCCCTGGTACGGCCAGGAATGGAGCAGCAGGCTAGCTGCCAGGCGTGTACCACGAGTCGAGGCCGTCTTGGAGCCGCGCCGTCGCCGCTTCGGGGCTCAAGTCGCCGTTGAGCACCGCCGCGCTCACCGCCCACAGCTCGTTCTCGAGGTTGGGCGTGCCCCGCGACAGGATCTGATACGAGTTGCGGATCGTCGACTCGCACTCGTCCCGCCACGACACGATCTCCTGGGCCAGGGGATCCTGGAGGCTCACCGGCGTGTCCTGGAGGCTGAAGAACCCCGGCAGCGCGTTCGCGTAGATGTCGGCGAACGCCGGCGACGCCACCCAGGACAGGAACGTTCGAACCGCATCCGGGTTCGAGGTGGCGGGATTCATGCCCAACGCGATGTCGACGTGATCGCTGATGTAGCAGGTTCCCCCGCCGTCCTTGGTCGGCGGCCGGAATGCGCCCATCTCGAAGTCGGCGTTGGCGTTGAAGCCGGCTATCTCCCACGACCCCGCCGGGTAGACCGCAGCCTGACCGAGCGTGAACAGGTTCTGTGCATCCACGTAGGTGATGGCCGACGCGCCCGTCGGGAGGTACTCGGACCACCGCTGCAGCGTCGCGAAGGTGTCGGCGTAGGGCTGGTCGGTCAGCTTTCCGGAGCCGTCGATGAGCGCCAGCCGGCCCTCTTCGCCCGCCCAGTAGTTGGGTCCGATGTTCTGGAAGCCCATCGTCGCCGCCTCCCATTGGTCCGCGGTGCCGATGGCCAACGGCTCGTAGCTGCCGTCGTCGGCGACGGCCTGCAGCAGCTCGAAGAACTCCTCCTCGGTCTGGGGCTCGCTGAGACCCAGCTCGTCGAAGGCTGTCTTGTTGTAGATGAAGCCGTGGATGACCGACGCCATCGGAACGCAGAACGGGGTGGTCCCGTCATCGGTGATCCACGCGCTCTGAGCGACAGGACTGAATCCGCCGATGCCGGGCAGGTCCGTCAACGGTGCCAGGTCGCCGCGGTCGAACAACGCGAGAGACGCATCGAAGGGGCGGCAGGTGATGAGGTCGCCGGCGGTCCCGCCGACGAGGCGGGTGTCCAGCGCGGCGTTGTAGTCGGCGGGCGGCGTCGGGTTGAACTCGACGTTGATGTTGGGGAACTCGGCCTCGAACACCGGGATGATCTGGTCATCCCAGATCGCGGCGTCGTCCGTCCGCCAACTCTCGATCGTGATCGTCACGACCTCGTCGCCACCGTCATCGGCCGGCTCGGCAGCCGCACCGCTGTCATCCGCCGGCTCTGCAGCCGCACCGTCGTCATCGGCCGGGGGCGCAGCCCCGCCCCACTCCTACCCCCTCGCTGCCGCCCCCCCTGCCCGCCCCGGCCCGCGCGCCCCCCCGCTTCCCCCCGCCGGCTCTCCCGCCGCCCCGTCGTCATCGGCGGGTTCCGCAGCCGCACCATCGTCATCGGCCGGCTGTGCAGCCGCACCGCTGTCATCGGGGGCCGGCTGCGCGCCCTCATCGTCGTCGCCGCACGCGGCGGCGACGAGTCCGAGGGCCAGCAGTGCTGCAAGTAGCCTCATATGCTTGGTCATTCTGGGATCTCCTTCCCCTCCCAATCGGGAATCCATGGGTTTGTGGCGGGGTGGGAACCGGCCTCCGTGGCCCGTTCCCATCGCGCCTGCTGTCGAGGCAGCCGTCAGGCAACCCCCAGCTCTTGGCTGAGCACGAGGACGTTCGCGCCCAGCAGGACCACGTCGTCGCCCAGGTCCGACGGCCGCACCGCGACCGATTGGCCGAGGCTCGCCAGAGTGCGGGTCCGAAGTGAGCTCATGGCGGTCCGGCACAGCCCGTCCTGAAGGGGGAGTCCGGTATCCGCGACGACGACGTGTTGGATGTCGAGAACGCTCACAGGCCCGGCCAGAGCGAGCCCCAGGTTCTGACCGGCGGCGGCGACCACGCGCTCCGGATCCTCCCCGGCCTCCAGAGCGGCCCGCAGCAGGGGAACCGTCACGAAGGCTTCGAGACAGCCCCGATTGCCGCAGCGGCACACGGGACCGTCGTCCCTCACGACGATGTGGCCTATCTCGCCGGCGGCGAAGCGCTCCCCGAGGTACTGCTGGCCGTTGATGACCAGTCCCGCACCAATGCCGCTGCCGATCTTCACGACCATCAGGTTCTGACGGGCGGTACCGCCGGACGAGAACTCGGCGAGCGCCGCTGCGTTCGCATCGTTGGAGATCCTCACCGGAAGACCGAACGTGTCGGAGAGCCGCTGCGCGAGGTCGAGGTCGGCCCAACCCAGGTTGTGAGCCTCGACGACCACGCCCCCCGTGGTGACGATGCCCGGAGTTCCGACACCGACGCCTAGCAGCGGTCCGGGAGCGAGGGAGATCGCCTCGGTGATCGCCTGCTCGGTCAGAGCCACGGCGTTCTCGCCCGTGACACCGCGAAACTCGCGGTGGACACGATGGAGGACCTCGCCCTCAAGGTCCATCACTGCTGCTTTGAGGATGGAACTGTCACTCAGGTCGACCGCGATGATGCTGCGCGACTTCTCGTTGAGCTTCAGGAGTGTCGAGGGCTTGCCGACCTTGGCAGGGCCGCGCCCGAGTTCCTCCGCGAGCCCCTCGTCGAGCAGGTCCGCGACGAGATCGGACACCGTCGCGGGAGTAAGGCCAGTCTGGCGGGCGAGGTCGGCACGGCTGCGGCCCGCCGAACGGAACAACGACTGGAGCACGAGCCGGCGGTTGGTGGCCCGCGTGTCTCGATGCCCCGCCTTCGCATCTACTCGCAGCAACATGGGGTCCTTTACATTTGGTGACTAAACAAATATATTCTGCCCTGCCCGGCGATGCAAGTCGTTCCCGGGTAGCCGCCGACCTGTTGCGGTGATCGCATTGGGAGATGGCAAATGACGAGATGTGCGACAAGGTTGTGTCGGGCGGGCCTGGGCCGAGTTCTGTGACGCGCTCAAGGCCGCCGGCGACCTCGTGCAGGAACGGGCGACCTGCGACCTCGACCGGATCGAGGGCTACCGGTACCTGAGCAGGCTGGCCCGGGACGGCCTGTACAGCTCGATCGGC
>MKWU01000614.1_pt1 | contig 67026 bp, 62 predicted proteins | sample 809101 | NCBI WGS metagenome assembly MKWU01 (sample SAMN05860141, study PRJNA318959) | sponge metagenome | host: Aplysina aerophoba | place: Slovenia: Piran, Adriatic Sea, Gulf of Piran | collected 2013-05-07
GCGGGCGCGGCCGGGGCGTAGTCCGCGACGGCCGCGGTGGCGATGAAGATGTCGCAGCCGGCGGCACGCGCCATTACCTCGCGGTGCATCTCAGCCGCCGATCCCACCGGAACCACGGCGACTCCCGCCGGCGGGTCGAGCGACACCGGACCGGCCACGAGCTCGACGTTCGCGCCGAGGCCGCGGGCCGCCGCGGCGACCGCGAAGCCCATCTTGCCGGAGCTGTGGTTGCTGATGAAGCGCACCGGGTCAATCGCCTCCCGGGTGGGTCCGGCGGTAACGAGAACCCGTACGCCGGAAAGTGGAACGGGTTCCGGACCCGCCCCGGACGAGCCGGACCCCGTCCCAGGTTGCGGCGGGTGCGTTCGGATGCGGGAGGCGGGCACGCGCAGGCCGGCGCTCCCGGCATCGGCATCGTCCCCGGCAGGCGGGTCCGGGGGCTCGCCGGGAATCGCGGTCCGGTTCCCGGCGAGCAGGGTGGAGACGATTTCCGCCGGCTCGCTCATCCGCCCCGGTCCCACGTCGCCGCAGGCCTGCCAGCCCGCGTCCGGTCCGATGATCCGGACTCCGCGTTCGACCAGGGTGTCCAGGTTGGCCCGGGTCGCGGCCGCGCGCCACATCTGCCGGTTCATGGCCGGCGCGAGAAGGATCGGCGCGCCGGTTGCGAGGCACAGCGTCGTCAGCAGGTCGTCGGCGAAGCCGTGCGCGAGCCGGGCCATCAGGTTCGCGGTCGCCGGTGCGGCAAGCACGACATCCGCCCAGCGAGCGAGCTCGATATGGCCCATCGCAGCCTCCGCCGTCTCGTCAAGAAGGTCGCGATGGACCGGCTCACCGGAGACGGCCTGGAAGGTCAGCGGAGTGACGAACGCTTGCGCGCCGGCGGTCATCACCACGCGAACCGCGTGGCCCGCGTCCATGACCCGGCGGACGATTTCGGGACTCTTGTAGGCGGCGATGCCGCCCGCGACTCCGAGGACTACGTTCATGAATTCCCACGAACCGCGAGCTTGTTTCCCCGCGCCGGCGAGGTATCCGGCCAACTCGCCGGCGACATGCCGATGTTACCGTTCCGGCTCGCGACGTGGCTCGATTGTCAAGCAACCAGGGGCGGATGTCCAAGACGCCGGGCGGGCCGTGGACCGACTTCGCGCGGTGCGTCGACGGCGCCCCGCGGCGGAAGAACGAGCCATCGGCCGCGGCCCCGGCCCCCCCGGCCCGAAAGACCGACCCATCGGCGGCGGCGCCTTCCGCAGCGGCGCATCGCCGCTTCGCGAACGGGACGTTCGAACCGGGAGCATAGGGAACATGTTCAAGGGATTCGCGGAGACGACACCGGGCGACAGGCTCGGAATCAAGGACTGGCCGGAGTCGGAGCGCCCGCGCGAGAAGCTGCTCCGCAGGGGCCCCGGGGCGCTCTCCGACGCCGAGCTCGTCGCGCTGTTCGTGCGTTCGGGAACCAGGGGTAGAACTGCGGTCGACCTCGCACGCGGGGCGGTCGTCGTCGCCGGGGGACTGCGCGGACTGCTCGATCTCACCCGCGAAGACCTCTGCCGGCTTCCGGGCTTCGGCCCGGCACGCTATGTCGAGCTCCAGGCGTGTCTGGAGATCGGCCGGCGCCATCTCGCGGAACGGTTCGACCGCGGCAAACCGCTCACGACGCCGGTCGAGACCTCGCGCTTTGTGATGGCGAGGCTCAGGGACCATCCGTTCGAAGTGTTCTCTTGCCTCTTTCTCGACAACCGGCACCGGGTGATCGTGTTCGAGGAGTTGTTCCGCGGCACGATCGACGGGACCACCGTGCATGCCCGCGAGGTGGTTCGCCGTACCCTGAACCACAACGCCGCGGCCGTGATCTTCGCCCACAACCACCCTTCCGGAGAGGCGGAACCGAGCCAGGCGGACCGATTCCTCACCGACAGCCTGGTGAGCGCCCTCGCGATGGTCGAGGTGCGAGTGCTCGATCACCTCGTGGTAGGCGACGGCGAGTGCGTCTCCTTCGTCGAGCGCGGTCTGATGTAGGGCCAGCCCGCTGCCGGGCGCGGCCTGCGCTGCGCGCCGGGCTCGACAACCCGGGACCGCACGGTATCCTGCCCCGGGCGCGCGGCGACCGTCCCTCGGCACCGATTCCGGGGGGCGCGAGCCGGGCGCGGTTTCATGAGAGCTTTCGGGGGGACCGGGGATGGCGATGGAACCGGTAACGGGGGAACGGGTCCCGGAGCGGGCGATGCGCCGGCTTCTCGACGAGGGCTACTGCCACGTTCCGCAGGTGCTGGAGCCTTCGTTCCTCGAGCAGGTGCAGGACCTCGCGGCCAACACGCTACGGTCCATCGACGAGGAGCACCGGGCGCAGTGGCGGTCGCAGGGGAGCCTCGTCGCGCTCGCCGACCACCCACCCTTCGCGGCCCTCATCGCCTATCCCGGACTGCAGGGGATGTTCGCCCGCATGGGGTTCGACGGCACTCGCTTCACCTCCGGGTACATCATCAGCAAGCCCCCCGGCGGGCCCGCCCTCTTCTGGCACCAGGACTGGTGGGGCTGGCGTCATCCAATCTCCCGCACCGACCGCATCGCCCAGATCGGGCTCTTCCTGTATCTCACCGACACGCGGCGCGAGAACGGGTGCCTGCGGGTGATCCCGGGGTCGCACCGCCGTCCCCACCCGCTGCACGAAGTCATCGACGCCCACGATCCGGCCCTCGCGGCCGTCGCGAATCCGGACGATCCGGCCTACGCGTCGCACCCCGACGAGGTGGACGTGCCGGTCGCGGCGGGGGATGTGGTGATCGCCGATGCGCGGCTCGTGCACGGGGCCCACCCCAACCGGAGCGGCGAGGAGCGAACCAACATCACCTTGTGGTGGCATCCGGACTACGCTTCCCTGCCGTTCGGGATCCGGGCCCGTCTGTGGGGCGTCGTCGAACGCGAAGGCGTCGATACCGACGCGCCCGGCGAAGCGTCGCTGCGCCCGCACGAGTGGCCCGAGCCGTGGCGCGGCCAGGTCCTGCCCTTCATGGCCGGGAACCCCGGGCCGGGCGAGCCGGAACCCTGGGTCCGCACCCCCCGCTTCGACTAGTTTCCGAGGCACGCACCCGCCCGGGGCGCGTCCACCGGCCACGTTCACCCGGTGCGGCACGAGCAGGACCGCCGTCCCGCCGCAGGCTTCCCCGAATCTCGTCCGCCGGATCTCCTTCAGCCCTTGCGTCCTGGGCATGGGGCACCTCCCCGGTGCCCATCAAACCGGACAACTCATGTGGCAATACACCGGACAGACCATTTGCTCCTGACATCCGCGCCCGTTCGCCTTGCCCGCGGCCGGCCGGACTGATATAAAGCGCGCCTCTTGCGAGGGGAGTGTCATGTCCAGGGTCTGTCAGGTCACCGGTAAGCGGCCGATGAGCGGCAACCACGTGTCGCACGCGAACAACAAGACCAAGCGTCGGTTCCTGCCGAACGTGCACAGCCACCGCTTCTGGGTGGAGAGCGAGCAGCGCTGGGTGAAGCTCCGGGTTTCGACCAAGGGCCTTCGCAATATCGACAAGCTGGGGATCGACGCGGTGCTCGCGGACTTGCGGCGCCAGGGCGTCAAGGTCTGAACCGGGACCTGAAAACGGTTCCGAACGAACAACGGAAGGGACAGCCGCGATGCGCGACAAGATCAAGCTCGTCTCGAGCGCCGGTACCGGCCACTACTACACCACCACGAAGAACAAGCGGACCATGGAAGGCAAGCTCGAGCTCAAGAAGTACGACCCGGTCGTGCGCAAGCACGTGATCTACAAGGAAGCGAAGATCAAGTAACCGCCGCTTCTCCCGGGCGGTGCGCCGCGCGCACGGCCCGACCGGCCTGGCAACTACCGCCTTCCCCCGCCGCGGCCACTCAGTCCGCGGTGCCGGCCTCTCCTTCCTCCTCGCCGGCCTCCTGCTCCGACTTGATGTAGAGGCGGCACATCACGAGCCCGAGCTCGAACAGCACCCACATGGGGAGCGCGAGCAGGGTTTGCGAAATGACGTCCGGCGGCGTCAGCAGCATCCCGAGAACGAACGCGCTCAGGATCACGTAGGCCCGCTTCTTGCGCAGGTCCGCGACGGTGGTGAGCCCTGCGGAGACGATGAGGAAGGTCGCCACCGGGACTTCGAAGGCGATTCCGAAAGCGAAGAAGAGCTTGATGCAGAAGTCGAGGTAGCGCCCGATGTCGGTCGCGACGGTGATCCCTTCCGGCGCCGCACCGATGAAGAACTGGAACATGAGCGGAAAGACGAGGTAGTAGGCGAAGGCCATTCCGACGAAGAAGAGCACGGTGCTGCTGACGAGGAGCGGGAGCGCGAGCCGCTGCTCCTTCATGTACAGGCCGGGCGCGATGAAGCTCCACGCCTGGTGCAGGGCGACCGGGATCGTGAGGGCGACGGCGGTGATGAACGCGAGCTTGAACGGGGTCAGGAAGGGTGACGCGACCTCGGTCGCGATCATCGTGCTGCCCTCGGGGAGCCGTTCGATGAGGGGTAGCGCCAGCAGGGTGTAGAGCTCGTCGGCGAACGGCAGGCAGGCGACGAACACCACCCCGATCGCAAGCACGACCCGCAGGAGCCGGTTGCGCAGCTCGGTGAGGTGCTCGACGAGGGTCATCTCGGTCTTGTTCACCGAGTCTTCCCCGTCGTCCTCCGGGGGCGAGTCGGGGGAGCTCGAAGCGGCGGAGCCGTTCTCGTCGCCGGGGGGATCCGGTGGCGCGGCGGGTCCGTTCCCGGACTCGGGCTGCGTACCCTCCTCCGCGGTGGCTTCGCCGGCCGCGGATTCGTCGCTCTCAGGGGGCCGCGGTTCGCTCATCTTGCTCCGCTGGCGGCGCCTCCGCGCTCTCGATCATCGCGGCCGCCGCCGCGTCGTCCGCCCGGCCGTTGGGACGTGCCGCCCCGGCCGGCGTCACCGTGCCGGCCGGCGGTTCGCTCACCGCCGCCGACGCGCCGGGGCCGGCCGCTTCCTCTGCAGATGCAATGTCCACCGGTGCCTCGGACCCGTTCGGGGCGTTCGCCACGGCCCGCGAATCCGGACCGCCCGGCGCGGACGGCTCGACGGGCTCGGACTCTCCCGTTCCCGGCTCGGGCGCATTCCCGGCCGCGAGCCCCGGGGGCTCCGATCCGGCCCCGGAATCCGTCTCCACGGCCGAAGCGGGCGGGGCGTCGGCGGTCCCGGCGGGAACTTCCGACCCGGATTCGCCCGACCCGGACTTCAACGACTCGGGCTTCTCCGGTCCCGGCTTCCCGGCGTCGGACTCGACCGGCTTCGCGACGTCGCCGGCGAAGTCTTCCACCTCCTTGCGGACATCCGAAAGCACGTTGGTGGGCGAGTACTCCTTCGCCGCCTTCCGGAGCTCTTCCGCCCGCACCTCGCGTTCGATGTCGGCCCGCACCTGACCGACGATCCGCTGCGCCCTGCCGACCCACACGCCCACCGTCCGCACGAGTCCGGGGAGCCGGCTCGGCCCAACCACGAGCAGCGCGACGACGCCGAGCAGGGCGAGCTCGAGAAACCCGACCTCGAACATCGGCTCGCCGCCTTCCGGCGCCGAGGCGGCTCAGGCCCGCTCGCGCGGCTTCTCCGCGACCTCCCCGTCGATCACGGTTCCCGCCGCGGTCTGCTCGATCCGGTCCGCGTCCTCCGCCTCGTCCTTGCCCTCCTTGATCGACGAGCGGAACCCCTTGATCGCGGTGCCGAGGTCCGATCCGAGGGAGCGCAGACGCTTGCCGCCGAACAGCAGCAGGACGATCCCGAATATGATCAGCAACTGCCAGATACTGATTCCGCCGAGTCCCATTCCGGCCTCCGTGGCGCCCGTGCGCCGTATCGATTGAATGTCGTGCCGCGCCGGTCAGTCCGGCCCGGCTCGTGTCGCCTTCTCGGCGAGCCCGGAACGTCCGGCCCGCCGGTCGAGCTCCTGGAGCACATCTTCGGGTCCGAGCCCGAAATTGGCAAGCATGACCATGGTGTGGTACCAGAGGTCCGCTGTCTCCGCGACGACCCGCGACGGTTCGCCGTCCTTCGCCGCAAGCACCGTTTCGGTCGCTTCCTCGCCCACCTTCTTGAGGATCGCGTCGAGCCCGCGCGCGTAGAGGCGTGCGGTCCAGGAAGTGCCGGGATCCGCCGACTTGCGCTCCTCCAGTCGCCTCGCGAGGCTCTCGAGAGCGCCGGACGGCAGGCGCCCGTCCCCCTCCGCCGCCGCGCGAGGGTCCCCGCCCTCCACGGGCTGGAAGAAGCAGCTCCGGCGACCCGTGTGGCAGGCGCCGCCCCCCACCTGGTCCACCGCGACGAGCAGGGCATCCCCGTCGCAATCGAGCCGGATTCCGCGCACCCGCTGCACGTTGCCCGAGGTCTCTCCCTTGCGCCAGATCGTCCCCCGCGAGCGCGACCAGAACACGGTGCGTCCCTCCTCCAGGGTGAGCGCGAGACTCTCGCGGCTCATCCATGCGAGCATGAGCACATCGCCCCGGACCGCGTCCTGGACGATTGCCGGAACCAGTCCGTCCGCATTCCAGCGAACGGAATCCAGCCGGCACGCGCCGGCCGGAGGCGGGCTCCCTTCGCGTGCGTTGGCGGACACATCCAGGTCCATGCTCCGAGGGGCGGGCGATCATACACCCGGCCGGCGACAGGCGCTTGACCGGGCTACCGGCCGGCCGGAGAATCCCGGCTCCGCAGCTCTACTCGACGGATTGCGACCGGAGTTGAATCTCATGCAGATACGCAAGGTTTGCGTTCTCGGCGGCTCGGGCTTCGTCGGCCGCAGCATCTGCGCCGAGCTTGCCCGGCGCGGGGTGGCGGTCCGGGTCATGGCCCGGCGACGCGAGCGGGCACGCCACCTGCTCGTGTTCCCGCGCCTGGAGCTCGTCGAGGGGAGCTGCCACTTCGCACCGGACCTCGCCGGTGCGTTCAACGGCTGCGACGCCGTCATCAACCTGGTCGGTATTCTGCATCCGGACGGAGAGTCGACGTTCGAGCGAGTGCACGCGGAGCTGCCGGCCCTCGTCGCACGGGTGTGCCGCGAGCGCGCGGTGCCGCGCCTCGTTCACATGAGCTCGCTCGGTGCTTCGCGGGATGCGCCGAGCGAGTATCTCCGGACCAAGGGGAGGGGGGAGGACGCGGCGCATGCGGGAGCCGGAGTCTTCACCACGAGCTTCCGACCGTCCGTCGTCTTCGGCCCGGGCGACGGGCTCTTCAACCGGTTCGCGGGAATCCTCCGGATCGTTCCGTTCGTCCTTCCCCTCGCGAAGGCCGATGCCCGGCTGCAGCCGGTTTACGTGGCGGACGTGGCGGCCGCGATGTGCGCTTCGCTCGCCGATCGCGCGACGTTCGCGAAGCGCTACGATCTCGGCGGCCCCGAAGTGATGACCTTGGCGGGGGTCGTGCGCTACACCGCCGAGGTGCTCGGGCTGCGGCGAATCATCCTTCCACTCGGAGAACGGCTGGGCACCATGCAGGCCCGCGTGTTCGAGCGGTTGCCGGGCAAGCTCCTGACCGAGGACAACCTGCGGTCGCTCGGAGTGGACAGCGTGACGGCCCGGAACGGGTTCGAAGACTTCGGGATCGCGCCGGCGCGCGTGGATTCGATCGTCCCCCGCTATCTCGGCGATCGCGGCCGCCGGGGCCGCAACCAGCGCTTCCAGAGCGCCGCCCGGCGCGACTGAGCCCGCCCCGGCGCCCGCACGGGCGCACGGTTCGGCGGTTCGCCGCCGTCTCCCTTTTCCCGCCCTTCGCCGATTCCCGCCACGGTACCTTCGACGGCCCGGATCGAGGGACGGCGTCCCGGGTCGCGGAACGACCGGGCGTCATCCCCACGGCGCGAGCAGCGCGAAGAGCACCGCCCCGAGCGCAATCCGGTACACCGCGAACGGCCAGAGCCCGATTCGGGCGACCAACGCCAGAAACGCGCCGATGCACGCGTAGGCGCCGAACGCGGCCACGATCGCCCCCAAACCGAACCAGGTCCAGTCGACCGTCCCCGGCGCGGCGGCGAGCTCGACTCCCTTCGCCCCTCCCGCGAGCGCGATGACCGGAACCGCGAGGAGGAAGGAGAAGCGGGCGGCGGCCCGCGGCGCGAGACCGAGGGCGAGGCCGGCGGTGATGGTGACCCCGGAACGCGAGGCGCCCGGCACGAGGGCGAGGGCCTGGGCGCACCCGATGAGGACCGCGTCGCGGATGGTGAGGCTCCCTTCGCGGCGGGTTCGCGCCCCCCATCGGTCGGCGGCGAGCAGGAGCAGGGCGAACACCAGGTTCGCGATCGCGATGACAATCGGTGAGCGAAGGTGCAGCTCGACCGCCTCGCCGGCGAGGAGTCCGGCCGCTCCGACCGGTATCGTTCCGGCGATCACCAGCCAGGCCATGCGGCTCTCCGGGGCGAAGGGGCGCCCGCGCCACACCGAAGGGCACCACCCGCGCACGAGCGTCGCGAGGTCGCGGCGAAGGTACGCAACCACCGCGGCGAGGGATCCGACATGGACCGCGACGTCGAACGCGAGGCCCTGGTCCGGCCAGCCGAGCAGCGCGGGAACGAGGATCAGGTGGGCCGAGCTCGAGATGGGCAGGAACTCGGTGAGCCCCTGGACGAGGGCGAGGACGATTGCGTGGACGGGTTCCATGATGGCCTCCGGCAGCGCGTGCCCCGCAATCAGAGCCGGTCGTCGAGCCGGCGTCCGCTGAACCCCGCGAATCCGTCGGCCGCCCTCTCGCCGAGGCCTCGGCCGAGTCCGAGGACCCGGATCCGCTCGCCCATCTCACCGGGCAGGGTGAGCTGGCGAACCGCGTGCGCGTTCGCCGCACGTCGAACCGCGACGCTCCTGCCGGTGGCCGGTTCGTCCTCGTCCGGTCCGTTCTCGGCGAGAAAATCGGTCACCCCGCACCCGATGAGAAACCAGGCCTGGGTGGTGAACCCCACACGGTCCATTCCGGCCGCATCGCCGGCCCGCGCGAGGGCGCTGAAGTCCACGCTCGCGGTGATGTCCTGGAGGGCGGGGAGGACGAGGGGATCGTCGTGCCAGCGGTGCCGGTAGTGGCACCCGAGGGTGCCCTGTCCGCGGTCCGGGTGATAGTACTCCGCTTCCCCATAGCCGTAATCGAACACGAGGAGGAGCCCCCGGCGAAGGGGGAACGTGATCGCGTCGAGCCATCCCGGGAGAGACGGACACCACTCCGACTCGTAGCCGGCCGGTCCGAGCGGACGGCCGAGCCGTCTCTCCACGGCGCGGACATGGTCGCGGAGGGCGGACCGCGCCGGCCGCGGCACCCATCGGAATCCGCCGGCATCGAGGCCGACGTGCAGCGATTCCACCCGCTCCGGGGTGAGCCGGAAGCGCTCGACCGGCAACGCGTCGGCGACTTCATTCGCGAACACGACTCCGTCGACGGGTTCTTCCGGAATCGCGTCCAGCCACTCCACGCCGAGGGTTCCGAGGCGCCGCCGCCGCGCCCCTCCTCCCCCACACCCCCCCCGGGCGGGGGTTTCCCCCGAACCCCCGCCCACCCCCCCCCCGCGGGGGGTCCCGGGGCGCCGCCGCTGCCGATCCCGGAGGTCGGGGCTCGTCTCCAGGATCCGGTAGCGGCGCGGGTTCGCGCCACGGCGCGAGAGCTCCGTGAGGCAGCTCTCGGCGAAGGCGCCGGTCCCGCCTCCGAGCTCGAGGATCTCGCCTCCACCAAGGAGTTCCAGGACCGATTCGACCTGCCGGGCGACGCTGCGCCCGAACAGGGGCGAGATTTCGGGGGCGGTGACGAAGTCGCCCTCCGGTCCGAACTTCGCGGAACCCGCCGTGTAGTATCCGAGCCCCGGAGCGTTGAGACACAGCTCCATGTAGTCGGAGAAGGGAATGGGTCCCTGCGCCTCGATACGGCCGCGAATGTGGTGCGCCGTCCGCCGGCCGTGGGCGACCGCCTCCGGGGAGGGATGGGGAAGCCCGGCCGGCCGGAACGGATCGAACACCACAGCGTCCGTCATCCGCCGGCCTCGCCGGCGCCGCTCCCGGGGCCACGATGGCTGAGCGGGTCGCCCTCGTGACGGGAGCCGCGCGCCGCGTGGGGGCGCGGATCGTCCGCGAGCTGCACGCGGCCGGCATGTCGGTGGCGATTCACTTCCATCGTTCGCGCCGGGACGCCGAGACCCTTCGCGAAGAGCTCGAGGACGCCCGGCCGGGGACCGCGATGACGGTGGCCGCGGACCTCGTCGAGCCGGGCGGGCCCGCGTCCGTGGTGGCGGCGGCCGGCGAGCGTTGGGGACGGCTCGACGTCCTGGTCAACAACGCCTCCACCTTCTATCCGACCCCGGTCGGCGAGGCGACGGAATCCGAGTGGAACGACCTCCTCGGCTCCAATCTCGCCGCGCCGTTCTTCCTCGCGCAGGCCGCCACGCCCCTGCTACGCGCCGTTCGCGGGTCCATCGTGAACATCGCCGACGTGTACGGCCATCGTCCCCTTGCCGGCCATCCGATCTACTCCGCCGCGAAGGCGGGTCTCGTCATGCTCACCCGCTCTCTTGCGCTCGAGCTCGGTCCGGAGGTCCGGGTCAACTCGATCTCGCCGGGGGCGGTCCTGTGGCCGGAAAACGACGAGCCGGACCGGCGGAGGATCATCGCCGAGATCGCCCTCGGGCGTTCGGGAGATCCGGGGGACGTCGCCCGGGCGGTGCTCTTCCTGGTGCGCGACGCGACGTACGTCACCGGGCAGGACCTCGCGGTGGACGGAGGACGCCTGGTCTCCGGCTGAACGCCGCACCGCCCTCCCTTCCGGCTCCCGTGATGCGACCGCTCGGGTCCGCCACCCGATCGAACCGGGCCGGGCAGCCCGGCGCCCGGCGGACGCCCTCCTGCGACCGGCCCCGGGCGGCGCGGCCCTCAATCCGACCGTACGGTGAAACGCGGCCACTCCCGGCTGCCGGGGTTGCGGACGATGTCGCCGGTGTGAGTCCGGAACCGGCCGGCCCTGCGGTCCGCGAACCACAGCTCGAGGGTCTTGTGCACCACCGGAAACGCGAGCTCGCCCCAGGGGATCTCGTCCTCGGCGAAGAGCTGCACGTCGAGGCTCTCCTCGCCCGGGTGAAAGTCGGGGTCGAGCAGGCGCGCCCGGTAGTAGACGTGAACCTGGTCGATGTGCGGGATGCTGAAGAGGGTGTAGAGGCTTCCGAGCGACAGGTTCGCATTCGCTTCCTCGCGCGCCTCCCGGGAAGCCCCTTCCTCCATCGTCTCGCCGCACTCGAGAAAGCCGGCCGGCAAGGTCCAGTACCCGTGGCGGGGCTCGATCGCGCGCAGGCAAAGCAGCAGCCTTCCGTCCCACTCGGGGATCGTCCCGACCACCGACTTGGGATTCTGGTAGTGGATGCTCCCGCAATCGCCGCACACGTGGCGGCGCCGGTTGTCGCCCGCCGGCACCTCGAAAGCGACGCGCGCGCCGCAGGCCGAGCAGAACTTCACTTGGCGCGTTCACCCCGTTCGACGATCACGCCAACGTCCGTCGCCCCCCGGATCGCATATCGCTTGTTGAGGCGAAGGCGCACCCACGGCACGGCGAACTCCTCGCGCACGAGCGCGGCCACCCGATCGGCCAGCGTCTCCACGAGCCGGAACTCCGAGCCCGATACGAAGTCGATGATGCGCTTGGTGATCGCCTTGTAGTCGAGGGCGTCCTCGATCCGATCGGAGGCGGCGGCGCGCGCGGCGTCGGTCGCCATCTCGATGTCCAGGGTGACCGTCTGCCGGATCCGGCGCTCCCATTCGTAGATCCCGATCGTCGTCTCGATGCGAAGATCGTTGAGAAAGATGATATCCACCGGGACCGACCAGCAGGGGGAAACGGAGTCTAGCCCATTCTCCGAGCGGTCGCAGCCGGCGCGAATACGCCGGTGCCGGGCAGTGGAGGGGCTCGCCCCGGACCGTGCGGCGGCCGCCCGAAGAGCGGGTCGGGGCACCGGCGTGGACGCCGCTGCGGGACGCGCGGGGCCGGGTCGGCGCGCGGTTGCTAACATCCGTCTGCCAACGCCCGAGGACGCCGCCCATCGCCGTCACCGCCCCCAGCCCGACCGGATACCCCGGAGCCGCCGGCGCTCGCAATGCCCGGCCGGCGCGCGCCGGCGACCTCGTTTCACGCCGGCCCGGACCTTCACACCGGCGCGCGGGCGCCGCGGGAGGCGCTCCGCCCCGCCTCTCCCGTCCGCACCCGCTGCGCCTGCGAGACCGCCACGTGCTCGTGAATGGGCTTTCCCTCGCTTCCGGCGTCCGCGTCCACCGGGCGCCCCGATGGTCGTGATCAAGCTTTCCATTGCTCCCGGCGTCCGCGTCCACCGGGCGCCCCGATGGTCGTGATCAAGCTTTCCATTGCTCCCGGCGTTCGCGTCCACCGGGCGCCCCGATGGTCGTGATCAAGCTTCCCATTGCTCCCGGCGCTCGCGGCTGGTGGGCACTTCGATGGTCTTAGTCAAGCTTCCCCTTGCTTCCGGCGCTCGCGCCTACCGTGCACTCCGATGGTCGTAGTTGCGCTCTTCGTCGCCGCCGGCTACCTCCTCGGCTCCATCTCGACGGCGGTCCTCGTCTCGCGGGCCCTCGGCACCGAGGACCCTCGCGCCGGCGGGTCCGGAAATCCGGGAGCCACCAACGTTCTGCGCCTGTCCGGACGGATGCCCGCAGCGCTCACCCTCGCGGGCGACGTGCTGAAGGGCCTCGTCCCGGTGCTCGCGGCCCGGACCGCCGAGCTTCCGCCCGGAGAAATTGCCCTGGTGGGCCTCGCCGCCTTCCTCGGCCATGTCTACCCGGTGTTCTTCGCCTTCAAGGGTGGCAAGGGGGTTGCCACCGCGCTCGGGGCCCTGCTCGGGGTGGAGCCGCTCCTCGCGGCGGCGGTCCTCGCCACCTGGCTCGTGGCGGTCGGCATCACTCGCTACTCTTCGCTTGCCGCGCTCGCCGCGTCCGTGCTCGCGCCCGCCTACGCCTTCGCGCTCTCCGGAGACTCACGCGTGGTGGGCGCGGTCGCGGTCATGACGGTGCTACTCGTCTGGCGGCACCGCGGCAACATCCGCCGCCTCCTCGCCGGCGAGGAGGGACGCATCGGGCGCGCGAAGTGAGTCGAGGGGCCAGCGCGCGCGCGCGCCGAACGCGGGTGGCTGGCGTTCGCCGGCCCGCAGGCGCAGGTACCCCGCGAACGCGACCATCGCGCCGTTGTCCGTGCACAGCTCCGGACGCGGGTAGAAGACGCGCGCATCGAGGCGACGGACGAGCCGCTCGCGCAGGCGCCGGTTCGCCCCCACGCCGCCCGAGACCACCAGGCGGTCGAAACCGGTCTCACGGAGCGCGCGGCGGCACTTGATGTACAAGGTGTCGACCACCGCTTCCTCGAACGCCCGGGCGACGTCGGCGGCAAGGGCCGGACCGGGCGGCTCGTCCCGAAACGTCCGCAGTGCATGAGTCTTGAGCCCGCTGAAGCTGAAGTCGAGTCCCGGACGGTCGGTCATGGGTCGTGGGAACCGGAAACGGTCGGGGTCGCCGTCCCGGGCGAGGGCGGCAAGCGCCGGCCCCCCCGGATAACCGAGCCCGAGGAGCTTCGCGGTCTTGTCGAACGCCTCGCCGGCCGCATCGTCGAGCGATTCGCCGATGATCCGGTACTCCCCGGGGGCGCGCACGGCCACGAGCTGGGTATGGCCGCCGGAAACCAGCAGGGCGAGGAACGGAAACTCGGGGACCGGTGCTTCGAGAAGCGGCGCGAGCAGGTGGGCCTCGAGATGATGCACCGCCACCGCGGGGACTCCCCAGCCCCAGGCGAGGCTCCTCCCCACCGCAGCCCCCACGAGAAGCGCCCCGATGAGCCCCGGACCTCCGGTATACGCCACTCCGTCGATGTCGGACGCCCTCCGCCCGGCTTCCGCGAGGGCCTCGCGAACCAGGGGCAGGACCCGGCGGATGTGATCCCGGGCCGCAATCTCGGGGACCACGCCGCCGTACTCCGCGTGCAGGTCGACCTGACTGTGCAGGCGGTTCGCCACGAGTCCGAGGCAGCCGTCGTAGAGGGCCACCCCGGTCTCGTCGCACGAGGATTCGATGCCGAGCACCAGCACGGTACGGACCGCCGGACAGTGAGTGATTGGAGATGGCGATTATGCGCCACTTTGCGCACCGGCCCGGTGAGCGGTATCATGCGCGGCCCGTCACGGTGGCCGACCAAGGGAGCCCACATGCCGGTAGTCCGGGTCAAGGACAACGAACCTTTCGACATCGCCCTCAGGCGCTTCAAGCGCTCCTGCGAGAAGGCGGGAATCCTCACCGAGGCGCGGCGCCGGGAGTTCTACGAGAAGCCGACCGCGATGCGCAAGCGCAAGGCGGCGGCGGCCGTGAAGCGCTACCAGAAGAAGCTCGCTCGCGAGGCGATGCGCCGGCAGCAGGGCCACCAGCGCCGCCACTGACGTTTCCGGCCCGCCCGGCACGAGGCGGCCGCCTGCACTACAGGAACCTCGCGCGGCCGCGAACTCCCGTGGCCGCCAGCCCGTGGGCCGTCATGGATACCCTCAAGGAACGAATACGACAGGACACCGTGGCCGCGATGCGCTCCCGGGACCGGACCCGTCTCGCCGCCCTCCGGCTGGTCGCGGCCGAGATCAAGCAGCGTGAGGTCGACGGCCGCCAGCCGCTCGAAGATGCCGGCGTGCTGGCCGTTCTCGACCGGATGCTGAAGCAGCGGCGCGATTCCGCAGAGCAGTTCCGGTCGGCCGGACGCGAAGAGCTGGCCGCGGCCGAGACGTTCGAGATCGAGGTAATCGAGGCCTACCTGCCCGCGCCGCTCGGGAACGAGGACGTCGTAGCGCTGGTCGAGGCGGCGATCGCCGAGACGGGCGCATCCACCATGCGCGACATGGGCGGGGTCATGGCCCGGCTGCGACCGCAGGTCCAGGGGCGCGCGGACATGGCCGAGGTGAGCCGGCTCGTTCGGGGTCGCCTCGCCTGATCTCCCCGCTCCTCCTCCGACCACCGCTCCGGCTTCCGTCCCGCCTCTTCCATCCTCTCGCCGGCGCGCCTTGATCGGCCGCCGCCCGGCGCATATCTTCGACCCGAGCCCGGAACAATCGCCGACTTCGGTGGTTTCCTTCGGGCTGGAAGCGCACCGGCGCCCGCACCCGGACGGCCCGTCCGGCGAGGAGGATTCCCGGTTGGCAGTCGCATCCGGCCGCATACCCTCGGCGTTCATCGACGACCTCCTCGCGCGCGTGGACATCGTGGACGTCATCGAGCCCCGGGTGCAGCTCCGGCAGCGCGGTCGCAGCCTCCTTGCCCGCTGTCCCTTCCACGAGGAGCGGACCCCTTCCTTCAGCGTGAGCCGCGAGAAGCAGTTCTACTACTGCTTCGGCTGCCGGGCGAGCGGAACCGCGATCACCTTCCTGATGGAATACGACGGGCTCGGGTTCGTCGACGCGATCGAGGAGCTGGCCGCCCGGGCCGGCCTCGAGGTTCCGCGCACGGGACCCGGACGGGGGGAGGCGGGACGGCCCGATCCCGCGGCGGGCCTCGACCCGGTCTACGCGGTGCTCGACCGCGCGAACCGCCACTACCGGCGCCAGCTCCGCGAGCACTCGGGACGCGCGCGGGCGGTCGATTACCTGAAATCCCGGGGCGTGTCCGGCGAGCTCGCAGCGCGCTTCGAGCTCGGATTCGCGCCGCCCGGCTGGGAAGGGCTCGTGTCCGCGCTCGGCGATGCGGGAGGCGAGGTGCTGGAACGCGCGGGCCTCGTTGCCCGCCGCGACGCCGGCACGCACTACGACCGATTCCGGGACCGGGTGATGTTCCCGATCCGCGACCGGCGGGGAAGGGTCGTCGGCTTCGGCGGGCGGGTCATCGGCGACGGGGAGCCGAAGTACCTCAACTCGCCCGACGGGCCGGCATTCCACAAGGGTCGCGAGCTCTACGGCCAGCACCAGGTGCTGCGCGGACGCGGGAGCCGTCCCGCGCGGCTCGTGGTGGTGGAGGGATACATGGACGTGGTCGCGCTCGCCCAGTTCGGGATCGACTACGCGGTGGCGACCCTCGGCACGGCGGCGACCCGCGATCACCTGCAGCAGCTCTACCGCTCCACGGATGAGGTCGTCTTCTGTTTCGACGGCGACACCGCGGGACGGGACGCGGCCTGGCGGGCCCTCGAGCAGGCGCTGCCCCTCATGCGCGGCGGACGCAAGGCGTCGTTTCTCCTGCTCCCCCAGGGAGAGGATCCGGATTCCTTCGTCCGCAAGCACGGGGCGGAGACGTTCGAGACGGCCGCGGCGAAGGCCGCGCCGCTCTCCGAGCTGATGTTCTCGACCCTGGAGAGCGAGGCGGACCCGTCCTCTCTCGAGGGGCGGGCCCGGCTGGTGGAACGGGCCGCCGCGCTCATCGCCACGACTCCCGCAGGGGCCTTTCGCGCCATGCTCGCGAACCGCGCCGCGGAGGCCGGCCGCATGACGCGCGAGGAGGTGGAGGCGCTCGTGCGCGGCGCGAGGGGAAGCGACCGCCGTTCCTCCGGGGAGGGCCGGCCGGGCGGAGGCGAGCGGCCAGCCGGGACCCGGGCGCGGGACGACGGACGCGCTCCTTCGCTCGTGCGACAGGCGATCCGCCTCGTGCTGCACCAACCTTCGCTTGCGCGGGTCGCCGTGAGAACGGAGGACATGATGGGGGTCATCGAGCGGCTGGAGCAGAGGGGCGCGCCGCTCCTCGCCGAGCTGCTCCGGACCGCGGGGGCGGACCAGCGCCTCACCACCGCCGCGCTCGTCGAGCGGTACCGGGACCACGAGGCAGGGCCGCACCTCGCACGGCTCGCCGGCGAGTCCCTCCTCATCGAGGACGAGGACGCCCGGAAAGCGGAGTTCACCGGGGTGCTGAGCGGGCTGCGGGAGACCGATCGCCGGCAGCGGCTGGAACGACTGCGCACCAGGATGCGGTCGAGCCCGCTCGGTGCGGCCGAAGAGCGGGAGTATCTTCGGCTGCTCGCCGAGGACGGAGGTCGGCGGACGCCCGCCGGACGGACACGTCCGCGGAGCCTTCGTCGTTGAACTCACTGCCCTATTCGACTAAAATGGCCTGTTCCCTCGACATCGGTCTCGCGCAATGCAAGACATCATGAATCTCGACGACCAGCAGTCCCGCCTCAAGCTCCTCATCGCCAAGGGCAAGGAGCAGGGATACCTCACGTACGCCGAGGTCAACGATCACCTTCCGGAAGGCATTGTCGATACGGAGCAGATCGAAGACATCGTCAGCATGATCAACGACATGGGCATCACGGTGCACGAAGTCGCGCCGGATGCCGACGATCTGCTGATGATGGAGACCGAAGTCAACACCGACGAGGATGCGGCCGAAGAGGCGGCCGCGGCGCTCGCGACCCTCGACGCGGAGTTCGGGCGCACCACCGATCCGGTTCGGATGTACATGCGCGAGATGGGAACGGTCGACCTCCTCACGCGCGAGGGGGAGATCAAGATTGCCCGGCGCATCGAGGAAGGACTGAAGGAGGTCGTCGCGTCGCTCGCCTGCTATCCGCGGGTCGTCGAACACGTGCTCGAGGTGCTCGCCGCGGTGGCGGAGGGCCAGATCCGGCTGAACGATGTCGTCGTCGGCTTCGGCGACCGGGATGCCGCGGCGGAGGCCGCGCGGCGCGCGGCGGCGGAGCGGGAAGAGGCCGAGAAGAATTCCGCGAACAACTCGGACAACGAGGAGCCGATAGATACCGGCCCTACCGTCGAAGAAGCGAAGACGCGGCTCCAGGGGCTGCGGAAAACGTTCCAGCGGCTCATCGCCTCGTACGGTCGGTACGGCCCGAAGAGCAAGCGCACGTCGAACCTGCGCGAGAAGCTCGTCGAGGAGTTTCTCGAGATCCGGCTCACCCCGAAGGTGGTCGACATTCTGTCGAGTCTGCTCCGCGAGGACATCGAGCAGATCCGGGAGCACGAGCGGGCCATCCAGAAGCTGTGCGTCGTGGAGGCGAAGATGCCCCGCCCGACCTTCATCAAGAGCTTCCAGGCGTCCGGCATGGAAGCGGAGTGGCTCGATGCGCACGTCGCGGAGGAGGCCGACTGGAGCGCCGCGCTCGAGGAGCGTCGGGTGGATATCCAGCGGCACCAGAAGAAGCTCACCGCGATCGTGGAACGCGGCCGGATTCCGATCACCGAGCTCAAGGACATCAACCGGCGCAAGTCCCTCGGCGAAGCGAAGGCGAGCCGGGCGAAGAAGGAGATGGTGGAAGCCAACCTGCGGCTCGTCATCTCGATTGCGAAGAAGTACACGAACCGCGGACTTCAGTTCCTCGACCTCATCCAGGAGGGGAACATCGGCCTGATGAAGGCGGTCGACAAGTTCGAGTACCGGCGGGGCTACAAGTTCTCGACCTATGCCACGTGGTGGATTCGGCAGGCGATCACCCGCTCGATCGCCGACCAGGCCCGCACCATCCGGATCCCGGTGCACATGATCGAGACCATCAACAAGCTCAACCGGGTGTCGCGCCAGATCCTCCAGGAGCAGGGCCGCGAGCCGACTCCCGAGGAGCTCGCCGAGCGCATGGAGATGCCGGAAGACAAGGTCCGCCGCGTGCTCAAGATCGCGAAGGAGCCGATCTCGATGGAAACTCCGATCGGCGACGACGAGGATTCGCATCTCGGCGATTTCATCGAGGACACGACCATCCTCTCGCCGGTCGATGCGGCGACCTCGGAAGGGCTCCGGGAGGCGACCCAGAACGTGCTTGCGACCCTCACCCACCGCGAGGCGAAGGTGCTCCGGATGCGGTTCGGAATCGAGATGAACACCGACCACACCCTCGAGGATGTCGGCAAGCAGTTCGACGTGACGCGCGAGCGCATCCGCCAGATAGAGGCCAAGTCGTTGCGCAAGCTTCGCCACCCGAGCCGCTCGGAGAGCCTGCGCAGCTTCATCGAGTGAGGGCGAGCGGCGAAGTCCTTCGCCGCTCCCTCGCCCCGGACGGGCCGGGCCTGTAGCTCAGTTGGTCAGAGCAGCGGACTCATAATCCGTCGGTCGAAGGTTCGAGTCCTTCCGGGCCCACCAAATCAGAAAATCAATTACATATTTTTTTCAAGAACCAGAATTTTCCCGCATCGTAGCCAGGTCACGCGGAGGTCACGTCGAGAACCTGCGATATGGATGAGGGACCCGAAGGGCACAGGAACGAACGCCGAGGGTGACCGTTTCCACGGCACGACGACGTTCGACGGCGGGTTCGGGGGCACCGTCGCTGCCGGGTACAGGGTCAGCCCGAGGCTCCGGGGCGAAATCGATCTCGGGTACCGCAGGGCGGGGATCGACGACACGACGGCACGGTACGAACTCTACCTGCCCGTGCAGGCATCCGGGATCGACGGGCACGTGTCGTCGCTCTGCCTGATGGCGAGCAGGATCTAGGCGCACGAAGCGGGCCGGTTGGAGCCGGGCGGGAGAACCGTGCCGTACTGGGAGAAGGTGTCGTAGCGCAAGGTTGGCGCGCCGCCTGCACGCAATCTCTGCGCCTACCCTTCCGTCCAGTGCGCCGCGACTTCATCCCACTCGTCGTCGGACCCGGCGGGCCACGGCGGCATCGTCACGGCGAAAGCCGAGAGCGGTGAATCTCCGACGCTCCGGAACTGGAACGACGTTCCGGCCGGTATCGTCAGGCACAGGTCAGGGTGGAGCGAGACCACCTCTTCACGTCCGCCATCGCGCCGCCACATCTCGCCGCAGCCGGCGAGGATGAACCAGACTTCATCGACCGTGCGATGACGGCCTGCCCGGGAGACCGCGCCCGGTGCGAGCTCGAAGTGCGCTGCGCTTCCAGAAGGGAGGGAGAGCAGCTCGCGTACGTGCGATCCGTCCGGCGCGGTCACCGTGGGTTCGGAGGGAAGGTGCATCGCTCCGAAGCCCGGGGTTCGCTCGTGGTCTGGCATGCCGACTGCTCCCTGTGCGTGAAAGGGAGTATCACCGGTGACCGCGCTCACGGAAAAGGGACCATCTCCACCCTGTGCCATTTGCCAACTCGATCGCAGACTTGCGGCCGATCGAGCCAAGTGGGCGGGCCCCATTGTAAACGGCCCACCAAGCTCCGAATCTCGATCGTGCACCACCCAGGCAGGAGGAGTTCGAAGCAGTAAGGCCCACGGCCCGAAACGACCCATCCTCCGAGCCGAATCGGTACGGAACTTATCGAATAGTCCCATCCCTTGGCTTGGTGCGTTGCTAAAGATGCTGGTGGACGTCCGCCGCGCCAGTGTCCATGCTCGACCCTTCGGGCCCTGACGCGTGAGGTGTGTCACCCGTTCCTCGGTGAACTGTTCCCATTCGACTGGGGACATCAAGTCCAACCGAGCCACGGACGGAATGGGCATTCGTCGCGAAACCTGTACGGCCGTAGGGACCGGACCCAAATGAGGTGCGACCTTGCGCAGGGTGAACTCCGTTGCGGTCATCGCGACCTGCGCACCGCGACCGAGCCTACCCGCCCGTTTCCGCGACGATTCAGATCCGCTTCAGGGGAAGCTTGGCTCGGATGTCCTCGTCCAGCTTGTCGTAGTGTTCGAGCACCTGGTTGATCCGGTCTCCCTGATCCCACAGCCTAACTCGGAAGAATTGCGTGGCCTTCTCCCTGTCGACGCTGGACTTGAATCCACCCCAGGAGACCAGCAGGCCGATGCTCGCCTGCACGTTCTGCATTGCGCCGATGAGCTGGTCCAGGCCTCCTCGTTCCTCGGCACCGGACGGCTCGGATACTCCGGGGCCGGCTATTCCACCCACTCGATCCATTCCGGAGGGTTCAGCCAACGGTCCCGTAATTCCACTAGCCACCGCGCGATTTCGGCGATGGCGGTGGCTTGTACGTTGTCCTCGTACTGCTCGGCGGTGGCGTCCCCCGTCGCTGGATCTGTATCAGATTTTCAGTTGATCTTTATCGCTTGTGCCTCTAGAGTCTGCGGCACACCCCTTGCGGTTTCGACCGCAGGGCGCGGGGCCTCTTCGGAGGCCCTTGCTTTTCTTGGACGCGAGCAATGCGAACCCACGTCTATGTGGATGGTTTCAACCTCTACTACGGTGCGCTCAAGGGCACGTCCTGGAAGTGGCTCGACCTCCCGACCCTGTTCGCGGCGATCCTCCAGGCGCATCACGACATCGCGAAGGTCAAGTACTTCACGGCGCGGGTGTCGAGCATGCCCGACGATCTGTCAAAGCCCCAGCGTCAGGACGTCTATCTCCGCGCCCTTTGCCAATACCGGCCCGAGGTCGAGATGCATTTTGGGCACTTCCTGAGCCACCGGGTAAGGGCGCCGCTCGCACGGCCGATGCCGGGAGCGCAGCGAAGCGTCGAGATTGTCCGGACCGAAGAGAAAGGCTCGGACGTCAATCTCGCCGTGCATATGCTCAACGACGCGTGGCTGGACGCCTGCGACTGCGCCGTGGTGGTCAGCAACGACAGCGATATCGCCGAAGCGATGCGGCTCGTAAAGCAGCAGCATGAGAAGAGAATCGGGCTGCTCACGCCGGGGCCTCGCAAACCGTCGCAACAGCTTCTGAAGCACGCGGATTTCGCGAGGCATATCCGTCCGGGTGCCCTTCGGGCGTCGCAACTGCCGGATCCGATCCCCGGGACCAACATCCGGAAGCCGGCGCGGTGGTAGAGGCCTTCGCAAGGGGGGAGCGATGAGCGCCCAGGGTGCTACCTGCCCCTGAAACGCAAACCGGGGCGTGAGACCCCGGCCGCGGTGGTGAGGTTCAAGCGTTTTGCGAAGCATCGCGGCAGGTGCCTTTCGATGACAAACAGACTCGTGTCCGTTGGTCCGGTTGTCCGGTAAAGTCCCGAATCTTCTTGTGCGGAAGGGTGGTTCACGCGGTGGTTTCGCACCGGGATACTCTGCAAAACATTCGTTGATTCAATGAGATAAGCAACCCCTGCAGCGGACTCATAGTCCATCGGTCGAAGGTTCGAGTCCTTCCGGGCCCACCATTCAAGACAACAATCTACAAACGAGAACGGTCAGCGCGTTCTGAACCGTGTCACCAGGATGTCACCAGACGGCAGTTGCATTCCTGTGAATCCCGAACAGCTCGAGGCTATAAAACCCGCCCGCCCGTGCGAGCGCGCGGGTAAGCGTTCGTTCAGGTGGTGCAACCGTTCGGTCGCCGTGTGTTCCCGCGTCGATGCAGGCGGCGAGAAGGGCGACGATTTCGGCGGCGTACCGGAGGTGGTCCGAACCATGCCCGTTGGCAGGACTTTTCTCCTGGAGAGCCCGAATGTCCTGGACTCCTCCTGATAACGTACGAACCTCGTGTCCCAGGTTCCATTCCGGCGCGGGAACCGGAGTCGGGCCATTGACATGGCGTCGTGCGTCCCATACGGACCGATTCGGCGGCCGTTGCTCGCTCCCGGCGGCGCAATCCACCGGGACGATCGAGCAAGACGAGCTTCGTGCGAAATCAGGGCCGTCTTTCCGCGACCATTGGGACGTCAACCGCAATACTCTCCAGCCGGCGATGAGAAAGATGGTTTTTCTCGTGGCAGGTGAAGGGAGGAAACCAGAGGATTCCTGCCGCAGTCGACGGAATCGCCTGCTGAAGCGCCGTCGCCAGTTCGAGGACACGACGAGCGGGAACGCACATACGGAACCGTCCGTTCCACGACTCCTCCTCCCCTTAGGGCAGGTTGCGGCGGTCTCAGGTATCGTTGCTCGATGCTACGTAACGCGCACCATTGGATTCCGGGCTCCGAAGGAGACTCGATGATGGCTGCTTCACCCGCCGAGAGGATGCGGGCGGCCCGACTCCGGCGGGGCGCTCAGGGCAAGCGCGAAGTCCGGATGATCCTGCCCGATGCCCGCGCGGAAGAGGTACGGTCCCGTATCGCGGAGTCGGTCGCGCGGCTCGATCGTTCGCACGAGGAAGACTCGCTGCGCTGGATCGAGGCAGCGTCGGAGTTCGATGGAAACGAAACGAGATGACGTTGTCACCGTCGCAGCCGCCGGAGGCTTCGGAAGACCTCCGCCCGCGGTAGTCGTTCAGAGCGACGTGTTTCCGGAGCGGCATGCTTCGGTTATCGCCTGCCAGATGAGCACCGCCCCGGAGGACGCCCCCGACCTCCGGGTTACGATCGAGCCGTCGGGCGCCAACGGTCTCCGCGCAGTATCCCGGATCATGGCCGACAAGCCGGTGACCGTGCGGCGTGAGCGGCTCGGACGCCGGCTCGGCAGACTCGACGCGCCCGAGATCGGTCGTTTGAACCGGGTGCTCGCCTTTGTGCTCGGATTGGCTGACTGACCCGGAAGGGACAACCGGCAATCATTCCGGGCCGGCGCACCGCCCGCCGGGGTCGCACCGTGGCCGTGCTGAACCGTTATCCTGCCGAGTCGCTGAGCCGGTCCAAGTCCCTCGAATCGGGAGGAGTCATGCCGAGCGACATCCACGACCGGAACAAGGCGCTGATCGTACCGCTGCGCCGCGCCCTCTACGATTATGAGGCCGAGGCGGTGCGGGCGGCGCTCCTCGCGGCCTTCGACCGGGACGCCGAGGTCCACCTCGCGACTCCCTTCGAGGACCTGGACGGCCCCGAGGGGCTCTACCGCGACGCGTTCGGCCCCCTGCATGCCGCGGTCCCCGACCTCGAGCGCCGGGACACGATCGTCATCGCCGGCGACGGGGCGAACGGCACCGGATGGGTCGGTTGCTGCGGCTACTACACGGGAACGTTCGTCGCTCCGTGGCTCGAGATTCCTCCCACCGGGCACCAGATCGCGCTTCGCTTTCACGAGTTCTACCGGGTGAACGAGGGCCGGGTCGCCGAGATGCAGGCCCTCTGGGACATCCCGGAGGTCATGATGCAGGCCGGGGCGTGGCCGATGGCCCCCACCCTGGGGCGCGAATGGCACGTCCCGGGGCCGGCCACGCAGGACGGAATCGTCCCCGGGCCGCGCGATGGGGAACGCTCCGCGTCGAGCCGCCGGCTGGTCGCGGACATGCTGTCGGCGCTCGGCGAGTTCGCCGCGGGTGGCGTCGAAGCCATGCGGCTCGCCGACTACTGGCACCCGCGCTGCGACTGGTACGGGCCGTCCGGGATCGGCACCGGCCGCGGGATCGCGGGCTTTCGGAACTGGCACCAGATCCCGTTCCTCAACGCCATGCCCGACCGGGTCGGAAGCCTCGGCGCCGGCCACCTCTTCGGGGACGGCGACTACGTCGGCTTCACCGGGTGGCCGGGCATGCACATGACCATCACCGGCGACGGGTGGATGGGCATCGCGCCCTCGGGCCAGCGGATCACCATGCGCAGCCTCGACTTCTGGCGCTGCGAGAACGGACTCATCCGGGAGAACTGGGTGCTGGTGGACCTGCTCCACGTGTATCGGCAGATCGGGGTGGACGTGTTCGCGCGACTTCGCGAGTTCAACAAGGCCCGCGGATAGCCCGAAAGGCGCGCGGGTCGTCCGACCACCCCGGATTCGATCTGCAGGGGTTGAATTCTCCGCGCCCGTTCCTACTTGGGAACCGGCAGCCCGGTTCCGTGCGGGCTCCGTTCGCCGGCAGGCGGTGCGCCACGGTTTCGGCGGCGCGAAGATTCTCCCGCGATGACGTGGGGAATAGTGGTGACGAGATGAGCGAACTGGTCCGGATCGAGAACCTGGTCAAGCACTTCGGGCCGATCAAGGCGGTCGACGGGGTGAGCTTTTCCGTCGCGCGGGGGGAGGTTCTGGGGTTTCTGGGGCCGAACGGAGCCGGCAAGTCGACCACGATGAAGGTCGTGACGGGCTTCCTCTCGGCCGACTCGGGACGGGTCAGCGTGGGCGGCGAGGACATCGCGGCGAACCCGATCGCGGCGAAGCGGCGCATCGGGTATCTCCCGGAGGGCGCACCGCTCTACTCCGACATGACGACTCGTGCATTCCTCGAGTTCACGGCCGCGATCCGGGGCTTCGGCGGAGAAGAGAAGCGGCGCCGGGTCGCCGACACGGTCACCAGGGTCGCGCTCGAGAGCGTGCTCGAGCAACCGATCGAGACGTTGTCCAAGGGGTTCAAGCGAAGGGTGGGCCTTGCCCAGTCGATCCTGCACGACCCGGAGGTGCTCGTTCTCGACGAGCCGACCGACGGGCTCGATCCGAACCAGAAGCACGAGGTCCGGTCGCTCATTCGGGAAATGGCGCCGCGCAAGGCGATCGTGCTCTCCACCCACCTCCTGGAAGAGGTCGATGCGGTGTGCACCCGGGCCGTCATCATTTCCGCGGGCCGGATCGTGAGCGACGGCACTCCGGAGGCGCTCCACGCCCGCGCCGCGGGGCACAACGCGGTGACCCTCGTGCTGCGCGGCGTCGAGTCCGAGGCCGCGCGCGCGGCGCTCGCCGCGGCGCAAGGCGTGCGGGCGGTAGAGGAGCTGGGCGCGGACGGCGGCGCAGGCAGGGGCGGAAACGGAGCCGAGGTGCTCCGGCTGCGGATCCTGCCCGAGGACGGCCGCGCCGTAGCGGCGGAAGTGAGCCAGGTGGTGCGCGAGCGGGGCTGGAAGGTCGAGGAGCTGACGGTGGACCGCGGGCGTCTCGAGGATGTGTTCCGGTCGATCACCGCCCCCGATCGGACCCGTTCCTGAGCCCCGTTTCGTTCGAGGTGGTGACTTGTCAAACGTCCTGGTGATCTTCAGACGCGAGTTCCAGGGGTACTTCGCGACCCCCATCGCCTATGTGTTCATGGGCGTGTTCGTCGCCCTCGCCGGGGTCTTCACGATGTACATCGGCGGGTTCTTCATCCGCGACCAGGCGGATCTCGCCACGTTCTTCAGCTTCCATCCCTGGCTGTACCTGTTCCTGATTCCGGCCCTCGCAATGCGCCTGTGGGCGGAGGAACGGCGCGCGGGCACGATCGAGCTGCTCCTCACCCTGCCGATTACGATGCCCCAGGCGGTTCTCGGAAAATTCTTCGCCGCGTGGATGTTCACCGCGATCGGACTCGTCCTGACCTTTCCGCTGTGGCTCACCGTCAACTACCTGGGCGACCCCGACAACGGAATCATCCTCGCGGGCTACCTCGGGAGCCTCCTGATGGCGGGGGCGTATCTCGCCATCGGCTCGTGCATTTCCGCCCTCACCCGCAACCAGGTCATCGCGTTCGTGGTGACCGCGGCGGTGTGCCTGCTGTTCGTGCTGAGCGGATACCCGCTCGTGCTCGACGTGTTCAGCGCGTGGGCTCCCGCGTTCCTGGTGGAGACGGTGAGCTCCTTCGGATTCCTTCGACACTTCGAGTCGATCATCAAGGGGGTCATCGACTTGCGCGACATCGTGTACTTCGCCTCCCTCATCGCGCTGTGGCTGTTCGTGAACGTACTCGCCCTCGACGTCAACAAGGCGCGCTAGAGGCTTCGGGGCCGGCGGCGCGGACGGGACGGGGAGCGGGGAGAGAAGGAGAGAACGTTGGGAGGCAGGACCTACACGATCGGCGGCATCGTGCTCGCGGTGGCGGTGTTCCTCGCCCTGAACATGTTTGCCAACCAGGCGCTGACCCGGTTCCGGATCGACCTTACCGAGCAGCGGCTGTTCACCCTGTCCGAGGGGACCCGCAACATCCTGCGGGCGCTCGACGAGCCGGTCACCTTGCGCTTCTACGTGTCGCGCAACCTCGCATCCCGTCTCCCGAGCGTCTCCGGCTACGTCGCCAGGGTGCGCGATCTGCTGACGGAGTACGAGCATGCGGCGGAAGGACGAATCGTCCTCACCGTGATAGACCCCGAGCCGTTCTCCGACGAGGAGGATCGGGCCGTCGGCTTCGGACTGAACGGCATTCCGCTTCTTGACGGCGAGTCCACGTTCTACTTCGGCCTGGTCGGCACCAACTCCCTCGACGACCAGGAGGTGATTCCGCGTTTCTCGCCCGAGCGCGAGGAGTTCCTGGAATACGACGTCACCAAGATGATCCACACTCTCGGGCAGGCCGAATTGCCGGTCGTCGGCCTGGTCAGCACCCTGCCCCTGGACGGGCAGAGCCGGCAGGCGATGATGACCGGCCGGCCGCCCGAACCGTGGCTGATCCTCGAGCGGATCGAGGAGCTGTTCGAAGTCCGCCACCTTTCTCCCGCGGAGCTGGAAAGGGTGGACGAGGACGTGGATGTGCTCATGGTCGTTCACCCCACGGGGTTCTCCGACCGGACCCGCTACGCCATCGACCAGTTCGTCGTGGGAGGCGGTCACGCCCTCGTCTTCGTGGACCCGAACGCCGAGGCGGACATGAACCCCACCGTCCCGGGACTGCCGCCGGTTCCCGGAAAGTCGGAGTTCGAGGACCTGCTCGGCGCCTGGGGACTCGCGCTCGACACCGCCCTTACCGTCGGCGACATGCAGCTCGGCGCCGACGTTCAGGCTCAGGTGGGCGATCGGGTCGCCAACGTCCGGTATCCGGTCTGGATCAACGTGCCGGCTCCCCTCCTCAACCGCGAGGACGTGGTCACCGCGCAGCTCGGCAACCTCACTTTCGCCACCCCGGGGTCCCTGGCCCCGGCCCCCGACGGGGGGCTGGAGGTGACCTCGCTCGCCGCAACGACGGCGGCGGGAGCGGGCCTGGTCGACACCAACCTGGTGGGACCGATGGCGAACATCGAGCAGCTCGTCCGGGAGTTCCGGCCGGACGGCGCCGCGCACCGGCTCGCCGTGCGGATCGGCGGCAACGCTTCGAGCGCCTTCCCGGAGGGACCCCCGGCGGCCGGGGCGGAGGACGCCGGCGCGTCCGAGGGGAGCGTGGTGCAGGGCGCCCCGGACGAGGACGCGGCGGAGAGTTCCCGGCCCGAGCATGTCGGAGAGGGGGAGATCAACATCATCGTGGTCGGCGATACCGACATGCTGCAGGACCGGTTCTGGGTCCGGGAGCAGAACCTGTTCGGCCATCGCCTTCCGGTTCCCATCTCGGCAAACGGGAGCTTCGTCATCAACGCCCTCGACAACCTCGCGGGGAGCGGAGACCTCATCGGGATACGCAGCCGGGGGCGATTCCTGCGTCCGTTCACGGTCGTCAACGAGCTGCGCCAGGAGGCGGAGCTTCGTTTCCGGGAGAAGGAGAGGGAGCTCATCCAGCGTCTGGAGGAGACCGAAGCACGCCTGAGCGAGCTTCGCAGCGGAGAGGGCGCCGAATCCGTCCTGACCACGGAGCAGCGCGACGCGCTCACCGAGTTCACCAACGAGCAGCTTCGTATCCGCAAGGAGCTCCGGGATGTCCGCCACTCGCTGCGCAAGGACATCGAGGCGCTCGAGACCTGGCTCAAGTTCGTCAACATCGCCCTCGTCCCGATCGTGATCGGGGTCGGAGGGCTCCTCGCCGGGCTGCATCGGATGCGGCGGCGACGGGCCGCGGCGCGCCCCCTCGCGGCCTGAGGGCGGGAACATGCGGCAGTATCGCACCCTTGCCATCCTTGCGGTCCTGGTCATCGCGGCCGGAGCCGCGGCGTTCTTCGTCCAGCGCGACGACTCCGGCATCGCGGGGAGCGGAGACAGGCTGCTCCCCCGTCTCCTGGACCGGCTCGGCGAGGTCGTGCGGATCGAGTCCACCCACCAGGGCGACAAAGTGGTCCTGGAGCTCGTGGACGGAATCTGGTCGGTCACCGACCGCCACGGCTATCCGGCGGAGGCTGCGGAAGTCCGCGGCCTGCTCGTCGGGGCCGCCGAGCTCGTTCGGGTCGAGCCGAAGACGGCCCGGCCCGAGCACTACGAGCGGCTGGAGATCGAGGATCCGGCCGGTGCGGAGAGCCAGTCCTTCGGCTACGTGCTCGAGAACGCGCAGGGCGAGACGGTCGCGAGCCTCGTGGTCGGCAAGCGACGGTTCGTGGCGACGGCCGCCGACGTCGACGAGTACTTCGTCCGGGTGAACGGCGACCCCCGCGTATGGCTCGTTTCGGGGAAGATCCCGCGCAATCGCCGCGTCCTCGACTGGCTTCGGCGCGAAGTCACCAAGCTCGACCAGACGAGGGTCGCACGGGCGGCGGTGACCCACCCGGACGGAACCGTCGTGCGGGTCGGGAAGTCCTCCCCCCGGGAAGCCGATTTCATCCTCGAAGACGTCCCGGAGGGCTACGAGGTCGAGGAGCCGTTCTCGGTGCACGCGATCGGGACCGCGGTCGCAACGTTCACTCTGAACGACGTCGCGCCGGTTGACGAAGTCGACTTCGAGGGGGACGGGATCGAGGCGGTCGCGGAGACCTTCGACGGGGTGCGGCTCGCCGCGCGCACCGGTGCGCTCGGGGACCGGCCCTTCGTCCGCATGGACGTCGAGTTCGATCCCGCTCTCGTGTCTGGAGAGACCACCGACTCGTTGCTGGACGAGGAAGCGGCGCGCGCGGAGGTGGAGAGGCTCTCCCGGCGCTGGGAGGGCTGGGCCTTCGAGATCTCCGGGTACACGCTCGACAACCTTCAAAAGAAGGTCGTGGACATGGTGAAGCCCGTCGCGGAGGAGGCCACTGGGTCCGCCCCGGACGCCCTTCCCGCCCCGGCACCCGTCACCGGGTCCGAAGCGGGAACGGACTCGGGCTGAGCCGCTTCCCGGCGGAAGCCGGGCCCGTCCGGCGCGGACGCATCGCACCGGCAATCGGACCTGCCGAACCCGTTCCGCAGACCCCCCGCGTCCGCTCCTTCGCTCCGTTCCGGCTCATCCTGACGGGATGGGCGCCGCGAACCGTCACCGGCGGGCAAGAATCGGGGAGAATGCGCCCCGAGGGAACAATCTCTTTCTCGAAGGTGCGCCGAGGCGCCGCCCATGTCAACTGCCAGCCGCCAGCCGGAGGATATCCATTGGCCATTTTCATCGTTCGCCACGGCGAGACCGAGGGCAACGCCTCTCGCATGATCCAGGGGCCGGAGACGCCCCTCAACGCACGGGGCATGGCCCAGGCCGCGGCCGTCGCCGAACGGCTCGCCCGGGAGGGGGTGGAGCGCATACTGGTGAGCGACTATGCGCGGGCGCGCATGACCGCGGACGCCGTGCAGCGCGCGACCGGCGCGCCGCTCGAGGTGGATCTGCGTCTCCGGGAGCGCGACTTCGGGGACTGGCGGGGCGTATCGCACGACGAGATCCCCTGGTTCATGGACGACGACGTGGTTCCGCCGAACGGCGAGAGCTGGGAGGCGTTCCATGCGCGTGCCGTCGGCGCCTGGGAATGCGTCGCCCGGAACGCGGGCGAGGCCGACGGCAACGTGGTGGCGGTCACGCATGGGCTGGTGTGCTACTCGTTCGCGCTCCACCACCTCGCGGTGCCGGCGGGAATCGAGGTGGACCGCGGGTTCCACAACACCTCGGTCACGGTGGCGGATTCCCGCGCGCCGTGGGCGGTCACGACCCTCAACTGCACGGCTCACCTCGACCGCGCGATCGAGGCGCGCATCGCCCAGGCCTCCTGACCGCGGACCGCCGCCGTCACCCGGGGCCGGCTCGCCCTCCGGTACCCGGGCGGTAGCCTTCGCCCTCGTACTTGCGGTCCACGTGGTCCTCCGGGAGGTACCGCGTCTCGAGCTCCCGGATCCCTCCGATCCCGGTGAACTCGTACCAGTTCTCCATTGGATGCCCCTTGAGCGTGTCGATGTGCTCGAGCTCGAACGCGGTTCCGCCCGCCATCAGCCCTTCGAGGAAGTCGCGCTCGGCCCGCGCCCCCGCGCGCAGCATCGCGAGCGGGAAGATGGCGATGCCGAACCCGATCCGCTCGAGGCGCTCGAGCGGCATCTTCGGGGTGGTGCGCCGGGCGGCGTAGCCCCCCATGTTCATCATCTTCGGCCCCGGCACGGCGCGGGCGAACGTCTCGAACTCCTCCTCGGAGAGAAGCGCGTCGGGAAACGTCACGTCCGCCCCCGCCTCGCGGTAGCGGTTGGCCCGGTCGATCGCGGCTTCGAGCCCGGCCGGCCCGCGCGCGTCGGTGCGCGCGATGATGACGAGCTCCTCGTCGCGCCGCGCGTCGGCCGCCGCCCGGAGCTTGCCCTCCATCTCCGCGGCGGAGACGAGCTCCTTGCCCTGGATGTGGCCGCACCGCTTGGGGCTCACCTGGTCCTCGAGATGGATTGCGGCCACCCCGGCCGCCTCGAACTCGTGCACCGTGCGAATGACGTTGATCGCGTTCCCGTAGCCCGTGTCCGCGTCCGAAACGACGGGGACCGACACGGCTTCCGCGAGGTAGTGAGCCATCATCGTCATCTCCCCCATCGTGAGGAGGCCCACGTCGGGCTTGCCGAGGAGGCTGTTGGCGACCCCCGAGCCCGTCATGTAGACGGCCGGAAATCCCGCCTCCTCGACGAGCCGCGCGGAGAGCGCGTTGTACGCCCCCGGTACCGCGGCCAGCTTCCCGGACGCAAGCACCGCCCGCAGCGCCCGGCGTTTCGACTTCGCATCTTCCATCACGTCCCCCTTCGTCGGACCCGGCCCCGAATCGGCGCAAGGGCCGCCCCGGGCCGGCGTCTTGAACCGCGATGCGGGCCTCCCCCTTCGAGCGTGGTCGGCTCGCCCGAGAACGCGCCACGCCAGCCGCCTTGAGGACGGTTGCCCGTCCGTGGACGGCGCTCGGCGCTCGCATCGACGGGGAGTTTGCGCGCCGGCCGCGAGCCCCCGCAAGCACCGAGCCCCGATCCGATTCCGCCTGGCCCCGCCGCGCCGCGCCGCGCCGCGCCGCGCCGCGCGCGGCCCGCGGGCGCATCCGCCGGGGGGACGGGCCGCGGTCCGCCGTCAAGGACCGGGCCCGGCCGCCTATAATTCCGGGCCGCACGGTACGCGCACGACGGGGTGCTACGACAAGCCGGCGGCACCGTGCCGCGGGCGCCCGTTTGGGCCGGAGGACAGATGTATCGGTACCTGCTCATCTTTCGCTTCGTGCTGCTCAACGCGGCGTGCTTCGGGGTCCTCGGGGCGGCGTGGCTCCAGGGGTGGCTCGACGACATGCTCGTGAGCAGCGCGCGGCTCATGTGCCTGGGGATCTTCGCGACCTTCCTCCTCGGGTTCGCCACCTGCGCACTCAAGATCGTGCGCACGAGCCTCGACCTCAACCACGTTCGCGAGGGCCGCCCCGTCCCCGGCTCGCGGGCCGCCGGACATCTCGACCGCCTCCGTGGCGCGGACGCGGGCGACCGCCGGGTCGCCGCCGAGCTCCTTCGCTTCCGCATGGCGAGCTACATATCGATCGTGGGCCACATGGCGAACGCGCTCGTGTTCCTCGGCCTCATCGGCACGGTCATCGGCTTCATCGTGGCGCTTTCCGGCGTCGAGCCGGAGGTGACCGGCAACTTCAGGCAGGTGGCCCCGATGGTGTCGGGACTCATCGAAGGGATGGGAATCGCCCTGTACACCACCCTCGTCGGAGCGGTGCTCCACGTGTGGCTGATCGTCAACCACCGGATGCTCGCGACCGGGACCCTCCACCTCTACAACGCGGTCATCGAGCACGGGGAACGGCGTGCAGTCTCCGTTTGACGACTTTGCGGACGACAGCACCGGGACCGTCTTTCGCGATGTCATCCTGCTCGCGCTCATCGGCTTCGTGGCGATGGTCATCATGCTGCTCCCCCATGTCCGCAAGGCCCAGGAGGAGACCGAGGACCACCGGGCACCGGGCAACGTCATCGTGGAGATCCACTGGCCGCCGGAGATGCCCTATGACGTCGACCTCTGGGTCAGGGCGCCGAAGGACGTGCCGGTCGGCTTCTACAACCAGGGGAGCGAGTACTTCAACCTCCTTCGCGACGACCTCGGCGACGAGGCGGACGCGACCGGCCTCAACTACGAGATCACCTACAGCCGGGGGATTCCGGCCGGGGAGTACATCGTGAACGTGCACATGTACGGCCTGCTCCCGGCCGGCGGCGAGATTCCGGTGAAGGTGGTGGTGAGCGTGCGCAAGCAGTTCGACGTCGCTCGTCAGATCCTCCAGACGACGGTGAACCTGGTGCGGCGCAACCAGGAGGAGACTGCGTTCCGGTTTCGTCTGGACGGGGAGGGGGAGCTCGTGGAGGAGAGCGTGACCACGGTGCGCCGGCGCCTCGTGACCGTGGCGCGCTGATCGGCCGACGGCGCCCGAGCGGCCGCTCTTGCGCAATGCAAGCACCGGCATGGAGTGACCAGCCATGAGCCTGCTCTTCTACTTCTACCTCGCGGCCATCTGCGCCGCCGTACTGCTCGCCACGGTGGCGATCTGGGCCCCGCGTCGCACGGCGCCGCGGGCCGCCTCGGTCGCCCTCGCGGTCGCGGTGATCCCGGCGAGCTACGCCGCCCTCACCGAGATTCTCGGAAAGCCAAAACCGGTGGCCCACGAGTGGTGGAGCGACCGGTCGGCGAGCGCGGTGCTCCTCGGGACCAGCGTCGACGAAGGGCGGGCGATCTACCTCTGGGTCCACCTCGACGGGGAGACGCGGCCGCGCTACTACGAGCTTCCGTGGCGGCGGACGGTGGCGGAGCGGATCCAGGAAGTGACCGACGAAGCCATCCGCACCCGCGGCCGAATCGAGATCAAGGACCTCTTCTCGAGCCGGGCCTGGGACAACCTCGGATTCATCAACATCGAGATCGCTCCCCCGAGCGCGCCCCCGCTGAAGCCCCCGCCGCCCCCCGCCCGAATGTTCGACCCGCGCGGAGACGTCATCTGAACGCGCCGCGCCGCCCGGACGGGCGGGGATATACTCCCCGGAACCTCAGGGAGAAGCCAAGGTGGGAGACGACGATGAAGACCATCCTGGTTCCATTTCGTGACGATGCGACGGCCCAGGCCGCCCTCGACCTCGCCTGCCGGGCCGCGACGGCCCGAGGCGCAAGCATCGAGGGGCTGTTCATCCAGACCGCCCCCCTGGTCTACGCGAGCGAAGGGATAGCGATCGGCGGCTACGTGACGCAGCTGGCCGACGAGGAAGTTCGCCGCGGGGACGAGGCGCGCGCTCGTTTTGTCGAGCGGGTGCGCGCCAACGGAGTCGCCTTCGTCGAAGACGGCGACGAAGCGGCCGACGGCGCGCGCGCTTCGTGGCGACAGATCGACGGCCTCGGCGAGCAGATCGTCGGCGAGTACGGAAGGGTCTTCGACCTCATCGCGATCGGACGCGAGACCGACGAGTCCTCCCCGGACTGGAACGTTCTCTGCGAGGCGGCCCTGTTCGAGAGCGGGCGGCTGCTGCTCCTCGCCCCGCCGGCCCTCTCGCCGACCTTCGGCGAGCGGGTGGCGGTGCTCTGGAACGGCAGCACCGAGTCGGCCCGCACCGTCGGGGTGGCGATGCCGCTCCTCGAAGCGGCCCGGGAAGTGGTGGTCTGCGCGGTCGAAGGGGTTCACGTGCCGGGGCCGACCGCGGACCAGGTCGCGCGGTGCCTCGCGTCGAACGGCATCGAAGCGCGCACCCACCTCACCGCCCTCGACGGGCGCGGCCAGGGCCCGGCGGTGCTCGAGGACGCGATGGAGGTCGAGCCCGACATGCTACTCAAGGGAGCCTACGCGCAGAGCCGCCTGCGTCAGATGATCTTCGGTGGACCGACCCGGCACATCCTGAAGTGCGCCGAGGTGCCCGTCGTCATGGGCCACTGAACGGACCGCGCAGCGGCGGCGGAACCCGGCGGCGCGAACGTGCCGGGGCAATGCAGACAAGGGAGCGGGACCGAACATGTGGTTCAAGAACAGGAAGACCGAGATTCCGTCTCCGGAAGCCGCCCTGGCGGGCCGCGACCGGAAGATGCCGGTACCCGAAACGCACTTCGTCAACGGAAACCGTCTCGAGCCTCCGTTTCCGGACGGACTCGAGGTGGCGATGTTCGGCATGGGGTGCTTCTGGGGAGCGGAACGCGGGTTCTGGAAGCTGGAGGGAGTCTGGTCCACCTCCGTCGGCTATGCCGGCGGCCACACCCCCAACCCCGGTTACGAAGAGGTGTGCAGCGGCCTCACCGGCCACAACGAGGTGGTGCGGGTGGTCTTCGATCCGGAGACCGTCGACTATGCCGATCTGCTCCGGTGCTTCTGGGAGGGTCACGACCCGACCCAGGGCATGCGCCAGGGCAATGACGTCGGCACCCAGTACCGTTCGGGGATCTACGCCGTTTCCGATGCTCAGCGGGACGCGGCGGTCGCGTCCTGCGATGCATACCGCAGGGCGCTCGCCGCGGCGGGGTTCGGGAGGATCACGACCGAGATCGTCGCGGCGCCGCAGTTCTACTACGCCGAGGACTACCACCAGCAGTACCTCGCGAAGAATCCGTGGGGGTACTGCGGGATTGGCGGGACCGGCGTCCCGTTCCCGGCCGCCGTCGCCGAGGTCTGACCGGTTCCGGGCGGGTTCGCCACCGCGGCGGCGCGGGTGGGAGAAGCCATGCCCGGAGGCGAAGTGGGCGGGGCGTTCGCGCGACTTCCCGCCGTCGACCGGGTACTGAGGCGCCCCGATATCGAACGGTGCGCGCGCGAGCACGGGCGCGAGCTGGTCCTCGAGGCGGTGCGCGGCGCGATTGACGATCTCCGGGCCGCGCTGCGCCGTGGAGACCTCGAGTCCTCGCCGGACAAGGCCGAGGACCTCGTGGCCGGGACGGCGCTCGAGCGCGTCCGGGCCGCCGCCGAACCGTCCCTGCGTCCGGTCCTGAACCTGACCGGCACGGTCCTGCACACGAACCTCGGAAGGGCCGAGCTTCCGGAGGTCGCGGTCGAGGCGATGGCGGCCGCCGCCCGCTCCGCGATGAACCTCGAGCTCGACCTCGCCACCGGCCGGCGCGGGGAGCGCGACACGCACGTCGAGGGGTGGCTCGCGCGGCTGACCGGTGCGCAGGCCGCGACCGTGGTCAACAACAACGCGGCCGCGGTCCTGCTGGTGCTCAACACCTTCGCGCTCGACCGCGAGGTCCCGGTCTCGCGCGGCGAGCTCATCGAGATCGGCGGGTCGTTCCGCCTTCCCGAGATCATGCGGCGAGCCGGCTGCCGCCTGGTCGAGGTCGGCACCACCAATCGGACCCACCTCGACGATTTCGCCCGGGCCATCGGAGAACGGACGGGGGCGGTGATGACCGTCCACACCAGCAACTACGTGGTGGAGGGATTCACCGCCGCCCCGGACCCGGCGCGGCTCGGCGCGCTCGCCCGCGAGCGGGGCGTGCCCTGGATTCACGACCTCGGGAGCGGCACGCTCGTCGATCTCGAACGGTTCGGACTCCCGCACGAGCCGACCCCCCGGGAGGCGCTCGCGAACGGGGCGGACCTCGTCACCTTCAGTGGCGACAAGCTGCTCGGCGGTCCGCAGTCGGGAATCGTCGCCGGCCGCGCGGATCTGGTGTCCGAAGTCCGGCGCAACCCGATGAAGCGGGCCCTCCGGGTGGACAAGCTCACCCTCGCGGCGCTCGGCGCCCTGCTGCCGCTCTACGCGAATCCGGAGCGGCTCGTCAGGGAGATTCCCGCGCTGCGGCGCCTGGTGCGGCCGGCGGCGGAGATCCGGGCGAGCGCGGAGCGGGTCGCCGCGAAGATCGGGGGCCGGTTCGACGGAAGGGTCGAGGTGGTCGAGTGTGCGAGCCGGATCGGGAGCGGGGCGCTTCCCGTCGACACCCGGCCGAGCGCCGGCATCGCCCTGCGGCCCGGTGCCGCCGCCACGGGCGGCCGCTCGTCCGGGGGGCGCCGGGTGGAGGAGCTCGCCGCCGCGCTGCGCGCGCTCCCGCTTCCGGTCGTGGGCCGGATTCGCGAGGGTGCGCTCGTGCTCGACCTCCGGTGCCTCGAACGCGATGCCGATCTGCTGGAAGCGCTCGCCCCGATCTTGCGCGACACGCCGCCGGTCGGCTCGCGCGGCGGCGAAGCCGGCGGCAATCGAGGCTACGGGGCGCGTAGCGCCGGTCGCGCTGCCGGTGCGAGCGCGCGTCCCCCTCCCCGCTGAGCGAGCGGAGCGACGGGCCGGAGCCGCCGAGATGCTGATTGCGACCGCCGGGCACGTCGACCACGGCAAGACGGTGCTGGTCAAGGCTCTGACCGGGGTCGACACCGACCGTCTTCCGGAGGAGAAGGCGCGGGGCTTGAGCATCGATCTCGGCTTCGCGTACCACTCCCGGCCGGACGGCACCGTGCTCGGCTTCGTGGACGTCCCCGGCCACGAGCGCTTCATCCGCAACATGCTGGCCGGGGTCGCGGCGATCGACCACGCGCTCCTCGTCGTCGCGGCCGACGACGGCCCCATGCCCCAGACCCGGGAGCACCTCGCCATTCTCGATCTGCTCGGCGTCGACGCGGGCGCGGTGGTGGTGACCAAGCTCGACCTCGTCGACGAATCCGGGGCGGCGGAGGTGGTGAGCCGGGTCCGCGGGCTCGTCGAGGGGACCGGCCTCGCGGACGCGCCCGTGTTCCCCGTATCGGCGGCCACCGGAATCGGGATGACGGCGCTTCGTGACCACCTCCACGGACTGGCCGCGGCGCACCGGGCGGCCAAGGGGCCGGGTCCGGGGTCCCGCTTCCGGCTTGCGGTGGATCGGTGCTTCTCCGTCCGGGGCGCAGGAGTGGTCGTGACCGGCGCGGTGTTCGCGGGCGCGGTCGGAGTCGGGGATCGCCTCGTCCTCGCTCCGGGCGGGGTCGGCGTCCGGGTCCGGGGCATCCATGCCCAGAGCCGGCCCGCCGAGCAGGGAACCCTCGGCGAGCGGTGCGCGCTCAACCTCGCCGGGACCGAGCTCGGCCGCACCGAGATCCGGCGCGGAGACTGGCTGACCGGCGAGCCCGGGCCCGGCATCTCGCACCGATTCGATGCGGAGCTTCGCGTGCTCGCGAGCGAGGACCATCCGTTGAGCCACTGGACGCCGGTCCACGTGCACGCGGGGGCGGCGTCCTTCACCGGCCGGGTCGCGATCCTGGAGGGAAGGTCCATCGCTCCGGGAGTGCGGGGGCTCGTCCAGGTCGTGGTCGATCAGCCCTTCGTCGGGGTGCGGGGAGACCGGTTCATTCTCAGGGACCAGTCCGCCCGGCGCACGATTGCGGGCGGAGCCGTGATCGATCCGGCCGGCGCCGTCCGCGGCCGGGCTCGCCCCGAGCGGATTGCCGTGCTGCGCGCGATGGCCGAGCGCGACCCGCACGCCGCCCTCGAGGCGCTGCTCGAGGCGAGCGTGAACGGGGTCGATCTCGATCACTTCGCGGATGCCTGGAACCTCCGTCCGGCGGAAGCCGAGGCCCTCTTCGAGCGCGCCGGGATCGAGGCGGTCGCCCTGCCGCGGGGGCGCACGGCCGGATTCGCCCGGAGCGACTGGATGGCCCTTCGGGCCGGAATGCTCGCCGCGGTGAGCCGGACGCACGAGAACGCGCCGGAGCGGGCCGGCGCCGAGTCGGCCGAGCTCGCAAGCGGGGCCGGCCGGTCCCGGGAAGTCGCCGCAGCGGCGATCGGGAGCCTCGTGCGCGATGGCCGCCTGGTGCGCGAAGGCCGGTTCCTCCGCGTTCCCGAGCATGAGCCGCGGCTCTCGCCCCGGGACGCGGCGCTGTGGAAGAAGGTGTCGCTCCACCTGACCGAGGACGCGGTGAAGCCCCCGGTGCTCACGGAGCTCGCCGGCACGCTGGGTGTCGACCGGAACCTCCTCGCCGTCTTCCTCGGCCGCTCGGCGGGGCGCGGGATGCTGATCAAGGTGGCCCCGAACCGCTTCTACCACCCGACCGCGCTCCGGCGTCTCGCGCAGACCGCGGAACGGCTTGCCGCGGAATCCGGCGACGGGCGCTTCGACGCCCGGGCGTTCCGCGACGCCTCGGGGATCGGACGGAACCTGACGATCCAGGTCCTCGAGTACTTCGACGGGGCGGGGCTTACCCGGCGTATCGGCGATGTCCGCGTCGTGGCCCGCCGGGCCGAGGGCGTCTTCGGCTGAGCCGGTTCCGGTCCGGCGGGACCGCCGCCCGCACGGTCATCGACTCCAGCCCGCGCCGTCGTGCGAGAACCGGTCTCGAAGCCCGCGAAGCTGTTGTGGGCGTTGGGGCGTCCGGGCGGCACGCACCGGCCGCGGCGACCACGAACGCGCCGGCGCCCGCCCCGCCGGTTCGCGGGCATCCGTCGTAGTCGCCGCCGTCAGCCGGTCCCCGGAGAGAGATCGACGTGGACCGTCACGATGTCCGTCCCGTGGTACTGCTGATGGCGAACCGAGGAGGCGTAGTGCCGCAGCAGGCGAAGCGAGAGCTCGTGCTCGACCGGATGGTCCGGCTGGTGCTTCGAGAGCAGGACCAGGACATCCTCGAGGTTCTCGTCGCCGGATGCGGCGACGAACTCGAGCTCCGCCTGCCGGGCGTCGCCCCCCGCCTTGAGCATGAGCCGACGCCCGCCCGCCGCTTCGCCGGCCGCATCGTGCCGGCCGGCGAGGCTGAGGAGCGCTTCCTCGCCGGCCGAGCGGACCCGCTCGGCGACGCCCTCGCTCAAGCCGCGCCGGGCGGCGAACTCGCGAAGGAAGGCATCGATCTTCGGAAGCGCGTCGGTGTCGAGGGCGGTCTCGATTCGGCGCCGGCGCCCGCCCGTCGTTTCCATCAGCACGGTGAGGAAGATTGCGGTCAGGCCGCCGCTCGTCATTCCGTTGCCGAGCAGGGTCCCCCACCACTCTCCGAGCTGGTCGGCGAAGATCGCCTGGCTCTGGAACCCCGCGCCAACCCAGAACGAGACGCCCACGATCAGCGCCTTGCGATAGTCCACTCCGTCCTGGACCACCATCCGCATGCCGAGCACGAACAGCAGCGCCAGCAACACCGTGACGTACGCCGCGGCCACCGGTCCGGGGATCGCGAGCAGCATCGCCGCAACCTTGGGAAGAAACGCCGCCGCCATGAACAGGACGCCGATCCACACCCCGACGCTCCGCGCCGCGACCCCGGTGAGCTCCGCGATTGCGACGCTCGTCGAGTAGGTGGTGTTCGGCACGGTGCCGGCGAGGCCCGAGAGCAGGTTGCCCATTCCGTCGGCCGCGACCGCCCCCTGCACGACGCGAAAGTCGGTCGCGCGCGGCTCGCGCCACGCCACCTTCTGAATCGCCATGGAATCGCCGACCGTCTCGATCGCGCCGACCAGGGTCACGAACACGAAGGCCGGCAGGAGGGCCCAGAAGGCTGGACCGAAGCTGAGGTCCAGGCCGGGCCACCCCTGCACGGGAACCCCGACCCAGTCCGCCTCGATGACCGCTCGAACATCGTAGAGACCGAAGAACGAGGAGACGACGCAGCCGACGACGAGACCGATGACCGGTACCCAGAGGCGCAATACTCCGGTAGCGCGCAAGGTGAGCACCGCGATGACGAGCACCGTCGCGGCGGCGCTGACCGGCGCAGCGGTCGCGGCGGTCCCTTCCGGCACGTCCACGAGCGTGTCGAAGATGATCGGCATCACCGTCACCGCGATCAGCATGACCACGGTGCCGGCCACGGTGGGCGTGATGATCCGCCGCAGCCACGAGAGCCGCGCCGAGAGCGTGAACTGGAACAGGGCGGAGACCGCGACCAGGGTCGCGAGAACGGCCGGGCCCCCGGTCGCGAGGGCGGTCACGCAGACCGCGATGAAGGCCCCGGACGTGCCCATGAGCATGGGGTATCCGGCGCCGATCCGCCCCAGGCGAACCGCCTGCAGCACCGTGGTCACGCCGCACACGAGGAGGGCCGCGAAGATCGCCCAGGTCAGGTACGGATCGCCCTGTCCCGCGATGCGGATGACGATGACCGGGGTCAGCACGACGCCGGCGATGCAAAGCACGGTCTGCTGGCAGCCGAGGCCGAAGGCGAGCAGTCGGGGCGGTTGTTCGTGTGGCTCGTAACGCACCGTCGACGACATCTCGACTCCCTCCCGATCTCGTAGCCGGACCGCGAATATGGCCATCCGCAGGGTGGAGCCCCAGGCGGACGAACCGCTCGCGCGGCATTTTTCCATAATTTATCAAAAAATTGCACGCCATTCGGCAAACGCGATGGGCCCCGGTCCAGGCGCGTGCCTGCTCGCGCGGAGGCGGCTCCGAAACCGCGACCCCCCCATCGGTGGAACATGGAAGGGCCGGAACCGGGAACGCGCGATCCGACCGCACGATCCTGCGGCCGGAGAGCGGGCAATCATGCGGGCTACACGGTCAGGTAGGTGCGGCGCATCGCCTCGTCGGCCATGAGCGCATCGATGGTGCATTCGTGGCGAATTCGTCCCTTCTCGATGATGTACGCCCGGTCCGCGACCTTCATCGCGAAGTTGACGTTCTGCTCCGAGAGGACGATGGCGAGGCCCTCGCGCTTGAGCGACCGGATGACCTGCACCATCTGGTCCACGATGACCGGAGCGAGCCCCTCGGAGGGTTCGTCCAGCAGCACCAGGGCGGGGTTGCCCATCAGGGTGCGGGCGATGGTCAGCATCTGCTGCTCGCCGCCGCTCATCTGGCCCGCCGCGCGGCCCCCCATTCCCGCGAGGTTGGGAAAGAGCTCGAACAGCCGCGCGGGGGTCCAGGGGGTCAGGCCGGGGCGCGGCGGCTGGCGGCCCACCTCGAGGTTCCCGCCCACGGTGAGCGAAGCGAAGACGCGCCGTTCTTCCGGAACGTATCCGAGACCGCGCCGGCAGATCCGGTGCGGCGGCTCACCGCTTATGGGCGTGCCGTCGACCTCGACGGTGCCGCCGGCGGGGCGCACGAGTCCGATGATGCTCTTCAGGGTCGTGGACTTGCCCGCGCCGTTGCGCCCGAGGAGGGCCACCACCTCGCCGGCCGTCGCCTCCAGCGAAACGTCCGCGAGGATGTGCGCGCGCCCGTAGTAGCTGTGGAGACCGCGTACCTCGAGCCGCATTTGCTATCCCTCGACGGCGTGCCGTCGCTCCGTCGGGTCCGCGCGAGCCGATGGAGGGTTTGCGCCGGCAGGCGGTCCCGATGTTCCCGGGCGGTGGTCTCCGGATTTGTCCGCGCACGGCATCGGCGGCGCAATCCGGTGACCGCGGAGCGAACGAAGCGCCGGTGCCTTGAACGGTCCGGTCCGGAACGAAGCGATCAGGACCTCCCGCCGATGGCCTTGCGCGCCGCGCCGACCAGCGCCTCGCCGGCACTCGTCGCGGCCTCGGCGAGGAGCTCGATCCACGGCTGTCCGTGAGACGCGAGTCGATGCACGAGGCCGATTCGCCGCGCGGGCTCGGGCGGGACCAATCGATGGAAGCTCAGGTCCGGAGAAACGGCGCGTTCGCTGAGCGCGGCCGTCTCCGGGAGAAGCGTCAAGCCCTTGCCGTTCGCGATGAGGCGCGAGAGCGTCGCGAGCGAACCGGCGCCGCGGTGCACTTCCTGAAGGCGCCACATCGAGCAGGCCCCCAGGACCTGATCGCCGAGGCAGTGGCCTTCCGCGAGCGCGAGCAGCGGACCGATGTCGGACTGCGCCAGGTCCTCCGCCCGCGGGCGGTCGCCGAGCGCCCGAAACGCGTCCAGCCGCTCGGCGCGGCCCGCGACCAGAAACCGATCCTCGAACAGCTCCCGCTCGGTCAGCTCCATCAAGCCGAGCGGAACGGAGACGATCGCCGCGTCGATACGGGCGGCGAGGACGGCCGAAACGAGCTCGCCGCTCGGCGCCTCCAGGATGTCGAGCTCGACCCGTGTGGTCAGCGCCTGCAAACGCTCGAGCAGCTCCGCGAGGAAGTAGGGGGCCAGGGTGGAAACGATGCCGGTGGCGACCCGAAACGGGCCGGAGTCGAAACGTTTCCCCATGGTTTCCAGGACCAGCGCCTCGTCCAGGACCCGGAGCGCCTGTTCGTGCACCTCCCGCCCCAGCATGGTGAGCAGCACGCCACGGCTCTCGCGGTCGAAGAGAGCCGCGCCGATGGCGTTCTCGAGCTCGCGGATCTGGAGAGAAAGCGCCGGTTGCGAGACGAAGACGCTCTCGGCCGCCCGGCTGAAGGAGCCGTGCTCGACCACGGCCTGGAGATAGCGAAGTTGACGCAAGGTGACTGGCATGCATCATTCCTGCGCCGGAGGTCCGGAACTGCCGCCGGCCCGGCGGGGTCGCCGGACTCGAAACGATGCATCGTTTCGCACGAGAGGCACGAGAAAGCGTCGGCGCGCCATCCCGGGACCATACCACAGGCCGATCCGCCTCAGGCGCCGGCGTCCGCTTCCGATCCGAGATAGACGGCCCGTACCCGGGGGTCCGAACGCACCGCCTCGGGGGCGCCGCCGGCGATCAGCTTTCCGCGGTCGAGGACCAGGATGTGGTCGGCGTGGCGGAAGACGACGTCCATGTCGTGCTCGGTGAAGAGGACCGCGATGTCCCGTTCGGACACGATCGCGGCGGTGAGCCGCATGAGCTCGAGCCGCTCCCGGGGGGACATGCCGGCCGTCGGCTCGTCCATCAGCAGGAGCGACGGCGCGTTGGCGAGCGCGACGGCGAGCTCCACCCGCTTGAGGTCGCCGTAGGCAAGCACGCTGCACGCGCGGGCCTCCTGCTCCGCCCATTCCGCCCCCCCGCCCCGCCATGTCCACCCGCGCGAGCAGGTCGAGCGCCTCGTCCCGATACTGCGCGGCCGCGCGGCCCCGGAACGAGTACAGCCGGCGGTGGTGGCTGAGCAGCGCCATCTGGACGTTCTCGCACACCGTCATGCTCGGGTAGGTCGCCGTGATCTGGAAGGTGCGTCCGACCCCGAGCCGCCAGATACGGTGCGGGGCGAGCCCCACGATTTCGCGCCCGGCGAAACGAATCGAGCCGCGGTCGGGAGCGAGCTGGCCGTTGATGATGTTGAAGCAGGTGGTCTTGCCGGCGCCGTTCGGTCCGATCAGGGCGAGGAGCCGGCCCCGATCGAGCGTGAAGCCGACGTCGTCGACCGCCTGCACCCCGCCGAACGCACGGCTGAGCCCCCGCACCTCGAGAAGGGGCGTCACGCCTCCATCTCCCGGACCCCGAACCAGGGCCCGAGTCGCGCCCGGAGGAACCCCGCGATGCCCTGCGGAAACGCGACGACGATCGCGATGATGAGCGCTCCGAGGACGAACCGCCAGTACTCCAGGCGCCCGATCTCGTCCTGGAGCCAGGTGAACGTCACGGCGCCCGCGAGCGGACCCAGGACGGTCTTGACGCCGCCGAGCAGCACCATGATCAGCGCGTCGAAGGAGCGCGGAATGGACATCTCGTCCGGAAACACGCTCCCCTTGGAGAACACGAACAGGCCGCCCGCGAGTCCCGCGAGCGCGCCGGAGAACGCGAACGCGAACCACTGCTGGCGCCGGACGTCGATGCCGATGGAGGCGCTGCGGACCACCGAGTCGCGGCAGGCCCGCATCGCGTACCCGAACGGGGAGTGCAGCACGTACTGCAGGGCGAGGATGCCGCCTGCCGAGGCGAGCATGGACAGGTAGTAGAACGCGAGCCGGTTGCTCGCCCATTCGCTCGGCCAGATCCCGAGAATCCCGTCGTCTCCGCCCGTGACCTCGCCCCACTGAAAGACGATCGACCACCCGACCTGGGCGAAGGCGAGGGTCAGCATGGCGAGGTAGACCCCGGTCAGGCGCACGCAGAACCACCCGAAGAGCAAGGCCAGCACGCCGGCCATCGCCGGCGCGAAGAGGAGCGCGACCTCCATCGGTGAGCCGGCGTACTTGACGAGGAGGGCAGCCGCGTACGCTCCCCCGCCGAAGAAGGCGGCGTGCCCGAACGAGACCATCCCCCCCGGCCCCATCGCGAAGTGCAGGCTGGCCGCGAAGAGGGCCATGATCGCGATCTCGACCGCGAGGACGAGGGTGAAGTCGTCCGCGAACGCGGGGAGGGCGAGCAACACGGCCAGCAGCAGCAGACCTGCGGCCCGGAGCCGCGGCCCGGGCGGGCGCAGGGGCGGCTCCGGCGGTCCGACCTGCCCGTGCTGTCCGGGCGCCTCCGGGCGGCCGAGCAGCCCCCAGGGGCGAAAGATGAGCACCACCGCCATCACCACGAACATGAGCACCAGGGTGCTCTGGGGGATGACGAGGATCCCGAACGCGCCGAGCTCGGAGATGAGCACGGCGGCGAGGAACGCCCCCGGAATGCTGCCCATGCCTCCGACCACGACCACCACGAACACCGCGGCGAGGATGTTGAAGTCCATCAGCAGGTCGGCGCCCCCCTTCGGAAGCTGGGCCGCGCCGCCGAGGCCGGCCAGCATCGAGCCGAGGAAGAAGGTGCCGGTGAAGAGCCACGACTGGTTGACCCCGAGGGCCCCGACCATCTCGCGGTCCTCGGTCGCGGCCCGGACCAAAGTGCCCCATCGGGTCCGGTGAAAGAGGAGCGTCAGCGCCCCGAGCACCACGAGGCTGAGCGCGATGAGGGCGAGGTCGTACTCCGGCAGGCGGGTGCCGAGGATGTTCACCGTTCCTTCGAGCCCCGGCGCGGCCGGACCGAAGAGGTCCTCCGCGCCCCACGTGAGCAGGGCGAGGTCCTGGATGACGAGGATGACCCCGAAGGTGGCGACGAGCTGGAAGAGCTCCGGGGCCTGGTACACCCGCCTTAGGATCAGGAGCTCGACGACCACCCCGATGGCGCCGACCGCGACCCCTGCGAGAAGGACCGCGGCCCAGAAGCCGAGGGCGCCGCCGAGACGCTCGACGAAGGTGTACGCGATGTAGGCGCCCAGCATGTAGAACGAGCCGTGCGCGAAGTTGACGACCCGGGTGACCCCGAAGATGATGGAGAGCCCCGAGGCGACCAGGAACAGGGCCGACGCGCTCGAGAGGCCCGTCAGCGCCTGCACGAGGTAGAACCCGAGGTCATTCACGGTCGCGTTCCCCGGTGCGCCCTCGACACCGTCGCCAGGTCCGAGGAGGACTGCCCGCGATCAGGCTGACGCCGAGCGCGGGGCGGGCGCGGTCACGGCCCGTCCGGCCGAGTCCGGCCCGCCCGTTTCTCCCCGATCGGGCGGTCAGCTCGACGGGCGCATCGCGCGGACCTCGTCGTCGGGCGGGAAGTGGTCCGCGCCGTCCATGTAGGTCCAGTCGACCATCTTGCCGCGGCCGTCCTCGAGCGTGGTCCAGCCAACGTAGGCGCCCATCGTGGACTGGTGGTCGAGCGCGCGGAACGTGATCGGCCCGGTGGGCGCGTCGAAGCTCAAGCCCTCCAGCGCATCCACCATCGCTTCGGTGTCGGTGCTGCCGGCCCTGGTGATGAGGGCGGCGACGGTGAGCATCGTGTTGTAGCCGACGATGGAGCCGATGCGCGGATAGTCGTCGTACTTTCCCTGGTACGCGGCGAGGAACGCGGCGTGCTCGGGGGTGTCGATGTCGTACCACGGGTAGCCGGTGACGAGCCACCCTTCCGGCGCCTCGCCCTTCAGCGGATCGAGGTACTCGGGCTCGCCGGTGAGGAGGCCGACCACCAGGCGGTCCTCGAAGAGGCCACGGAGCTTGCCCTCGCGCACGAACTTGGCGAGATCGCCCCCGAACGTCACGTTGTAGATCGCCTCGGGCTCGGCCGCGGCGAGGGCCTGGACCTCCGCGCCGGCATCGATCTTGAACAGGCCCGGCCACTGCTCGGCCACGAACTCGACGTCGGGCCGGATCGCGGTCAGCACCTTCTTGAACGCGGCCACCGCGTCCTTCCCGTAGGCGTAGTTGGGCGCGATGGTGGCCCAGCGCTTTGCGGGGTTCTTCGCCGCCTCGCGCGCGAGCATCGATGCCTGCATGTACGTCGACGGGCGAAGGCGGAAGGTGTAGCGGTTGCCGTTCGCCCACACGAGCGCGTCCGCGAGCGGCTCCGCGGCCACGTAGAGCACCTTCTTCTCGCCCGCGAAGGAGGTGAGCGCGAGGCCGATGTGGGAGAAGAGGGTCCCCGAGATGAGGGCGACCCGATCCTTCGAGATGAGCTCCTCGGCGATCTTCACCGCTTCGCCGGGCTTCCCGGCGTCGTCGCGCGAGACGAGCTCGAGCGGCCGGCCGAGCACCCCGCCCTCGGCGTTGATCTCCTCGATGGCGAGCTCGACCCCCATCTTGTACGGGATCGTGTGGGCGGGAAGGCGCTTGTAGCTGTTGATGTCGCCGATCCGGATGGGATCCGCGGCGAAGGCGGGGGCCGCGTGCAGCGACCCCGCGAGGACGAAGGCGAGCCCCGCGAGGATCCCCGATCCGGTAATTCCGGTGATCGCGTGTTTGAGTCTGTTCATGACGGTCCTCCGATTGGCTGGTGTGTACGCGTCGCCCGAGGGACGCCGACGGCATCTCTCGAGCCTCGATCCTGCGCGCCGGGCGCGACCGGAGCGACGCTCGTGAAGTCGGTCCACGGCGGGACGGGGCGTCGCCCGCGCCCGCGCCCGCGGCCGTCCCGCGTCCGGCTCTCGCCCGAGACGGTCGTTCCGGGCTCGTTCCCGGGGCGCCCCGTCCTTCCCGCATCCGGCGCCATCGTCATCCGTCCGCGCGAAGTCCGGGCAGCACCTGCGTCGCGAGCTCCTCGAGCCGCCTGCGGCGCCCGCCGGACAGGAGCGCGAAGGTGATCCGGTCGAAGTCGAGGGCCGCGACTTCTCGCAGCCGCTCGATGCACGACCGGCGGTCGCCCGCGATCGCGACGGACTGGACGAACTCGCGGCTCACGATCTGCTTGTGCTCGGCGCGAAGGGACAGGTGGTCGGTGTACTCGTAGCTTCTCTCGGCCCGGCGGAACTCGGGACGGAATCGTTCCCAGCCCGGGGGGATGCGCTTCCAGACCTGGAAGGTCGCCGCCTGGCTCGTCGCCCACGCGCGCACGTCGTTCACCGCCTGGTCCTCGTCGTCGTCGACGCTCATCGTGACGAAGAGGTCGATGGTGATGTCCTCGCGCCTGCGCCCGCCCCGCTCGAGGCCCTCGTGGATGAAGTCGAGCTGCCAGCGGCAGAAGTCGGGGTCGGCCGCCCCCATCACCACCGCACCGTCGCAGATCTCCCCCGAGAGCCGCAGCATCCCGGGCTGGGAGACCGCGAGGTACACGGGAATCTGGCGGGTCGCGGTCGCGAGTCGCACGCGCGTCCCGTAGAGTTCCGCCTCCTCCCCGCTGAAGAGCTGGCGGAACTCCTCGATGCCGCGCCGAATTTCGCCGAGGCGGGCGGGCTCGAGGCCGATCGAGTGCAGCGCGACCCAGCCCGCGCCGAGTCCGAGGAGCGCCCGCCCGCCCGAGACCTCGTCGAGGGCGGCCGTCGCGTTCGCGGTGACCGTGGGGTGGCGGGTCGCGAGGTTCGTCACCCCCGCCCCGATCTCGATGCGCTCGGTCGCGAGCGCCGAAAGGTTCATCGCGGTGTACACGTCCTTCATGCCGAGCTGGTGGTCGATGAACCAGAGCGCGTCGAAGCCGAGCGCCTCCACCTCCCGGGCGAGCTCGCCCACCGTGGCGAGCGGTTCGCGCGGGCTCACCCCCCGTGAAATCCCGAATCGGGTCACCATCTCGTCATCCTCCAGTGCGTTCCGGCCGCTCGAGAGCGGCCCGCAGGGTGAGAGCGTACCTCTCCGGCTGGTCGACCGTCATCAGGTGACCGCAGTCGGCAATCTCGTGGTACGCCCCGTCGGCGAGCTCGGCGAGGATGATGTCGGCCGCGCGGCGCGGGCAGAAGCGGTCCGCGTCGCCGCCGATGACGTCGACCGGACAGCGGATCCCGGCGAGCGCCCCAGTCAGGGGCTCGCGGTGCAGGGCCTGCATCGCGCGCGCCGCGTTGACGTATCCGCGCCCGTCTCCGACCGCCTCGAGCCGGCGCGCCGAAATTGCGTCGAGGTCCGCACCGGCCGTGACGATCTGGGCCGCGGTGTCTTCGCGGAGCGCCGCCGCGAACGCGGCGCGGTCCGCACGCAGGAGCTCGATGCGCTCCTCGAAGAAGCCGGCCGCGGCACGCCCGACCACCGACGAGGTGCCGCTCACCACCGCGTGCGGGACGAGGTCCGGGCGGGCGGCGGCAAGGGCGAGCACGATCGTGCCGCCGAGCGAGTAGCCGATGCAGGCGGCGGGTCCGGTCATCGCCTCGAGGAAGCGGGCGAGGTCGCCGGCGAGCTGGTCCAGGGTCCCGTCGCCGTCTCCGGCCGTCGTCTCGCCGTGGCCGCGAAGGTCGTACGCGAAGGTGCGGTGGTCGGTGAGCCTCTCCTGAGCGAGCGCCCAGCTTCGCCGGTCCTCGGCGAGGCCGTGCACCATCACCACCGGACGGCCGCTCCCGCGCTTCGTGAAGCCGACCTCGATGTCGCCCAGTCGGGACTTCATCGGGCCGCTTCCCCGCCCCCGGCCGCCTCGGGCGTTCCGCCCCGATCGGCGGCCACGATCCGGTCCCGCACCTCGTTCTTGCGGATCTTGCCGGCCGCGGTGCGGGGGAACTCGCCGACCGCGCGGACGAGCTCGGGCCAAAGGTGCTTCGGGAGTCCCCGCTCGCGCAGGAACCCCGCGAGCGCATCCGGCCCGGGGGGCGCCACGCCCGTCATCTCGACGACCGCGCAGATCCGCTCCCCGAGGCGCTCGTCCGGATAGCCCACCACCGCCACCGCCCGGACGCCGGGGAAGGCGGCGATGGCGTCCTCGGCGGGCACCGGCGAGATGTTCACCCCGCCCCGGATGATGAGGTCCTTCACGCGCCCGGTGATCCGGACGTAGCCGTCTTCGTCGATGCGGGCGAGATCGCCGGTGTGAAAGAACCCGTCCGGGGTCAGCAGCGACTCGTACAGGGAATCCTGGGCGTAGTAGCCGACGAACACCCCCGGGCCGCGCATCGCGAGCTCGCCCTCGGCGCCGGGAGGCGTCTCGTCGCCGTGTTCGTCGATGGTCCGGAGCTCGAGCCCGGGGAGGCCGATCCCCGCCGTCGCGAGCACCTTCTCGCGGGGGCTGTCCGCGGTGCAGGTCGTGAGCCCGCCCTCGGTCATGCCCCACAGCACGGTGACCCGCGTGTTCGGGAACTCCGTCTCGGCCCGCTCCATGAGCGACGGGGGGACCTGGGCGCCGCCGCAGAGGAACCAGGAAAGGGAGCCGAGCTTCGGCACTTTGGCGCCCGCCGGTCGGCGTGCGTCCACGAGGTCCTTGAGGAACGGGGTCGCGGCGGCGGTGAAGCGGCATCGATGGCGGGCGACGGTGGCGAGGGCGCGGTCGGGGTCCCATCGGTCCTGGAGGACGAGCGGGGCGCCGGTATGGAGCGCGAGACGAGCCCCGTGGATGGCGCCCACGCTGTGGCCGAGGGGCGAGGGCATGAAGATCGGGGAATCGGGGCCGAGTACGAATCGCTCCGCGAAGGTGACGTTGAGGGCGGCCAGGGTGTCGTTCGTGTGCATGACCGCCTTGGGACGCCCGGTGGTGCTGGACGTGAACATGAGGTGGTCGAGCGCTTCGGCCGGAGGGGCAGGGGAGGCGGCGCGATCGGTGCCCCCACCGCGGCCGAGCGTGCCCGCGTCCGCCTCCGCTCCCGGGGTCGGCCGCGTCCAGGTCCGCGTTCCGTCGCCGGCGAAGCGCGCGATCGCCGGCGGGCGGGAGCACTGCCTCGCTGCGGCGGCGGCGAGCTCGCCGGTTCCGGTCCGGCCGTGGCGCTCGACGGTGACGAGCGCCCGCGCCCCGCAGAGCTCGGCCGCGTAGCGAAGGGTGTCCTCGTCCGTTCGGATCGGCACGTTGGCGGGAATCGCGCCGCGCCGGAGGGCGGCGAGCATCGCGACCAGTCCCTCGGACCGGTTGGGCATGAAGACGAGGACCACGTCGCCCGGCCCGATCCCCTGCCCGGCGAGCTCCGCACCGAGCCGGCCCGATTCCCGCCACAGCTCCGCGCGGCTCAGGCGCCGCCCCCGGTCATCGTGGACGGCGGGCGCCGAAGGGCGGTCGCGCACGAAGCCCTCGAAGCGCTCGGCGAGCGGCACGCCGGTCCACCACCCGTGCTCGCGATAGCGTCGCCCCCGCTCCGCTTCTCCGGTCGCCGGGACCGAACGCGCCGCCCCCCCCCCCCCGCTCCCCCGGGCGCGGGCCCCGCCCCCCCCGCCGTCCCCCCTGGGGGAGCCTCACCGGCCGGCCCCACCCTCGTGCGACATCTTCGCGAATCAGCGTACCCTTGCCCATGGCCTCTTCGTCGCTCGGGATTTCGCGTTCCGAGTGTAGCGCCCTTTCGTGGGAGTCCGGACCCGGTCGGGGCTACGAATCGGACGGAAATCCTGCACAATCGGCGCGCATTTCTTGGACGAACGGATTGCAGTTCGTGGACAGCGAGGTCCGCTTCATCATCGACACCTTCTCCTTTCTCGTCTGGGGAGGGCTGGTGATGTGGATGTGCGCCGGGTTCACGATGCTCGAAGCGGGATCCGTGCGCACCAGGAACGCGTCGGTCATCTGCCTGAAGAACATCGGTTCCCTTTCCATCGCCGCGCTCGCCTTCCATTTCGTCGGCTACGGCTTCATGTTCGAAGGGGTCGAGGAAGGCGGCTGGATCGGCTCCCTCGCCTTTTTTCACCGCCTCACCCAACGCGGAAAAGGCCCCCCTCGGGGGCGCCTCGTCGTCCGCCGCGAGAGTCGTGGAGAACGGCCATGCGTCGATGTCGTACTGGCTCTTCCAGATGGTCTTCGTGGCTTCCACCGCCTCCATCGTGTCCGGCACCCTCGCCGAGAGAGTGAGGCTCTGGTCCTACTTCATCTTCGTCGCGGTGCTGACGGCGGTCATCTACCCGGTCATCGGCGCCTGGACCTGGGGCGGCGGGTGGTTGGCCGCGATGGGCTTTCAGGACTTCGCGGGGTCGACCGTCGTCCATTCGACCGGCGGATGGGCGGCCCTCGCCGGCGTGCTCGTGGTCGGCGCGCGCCGGGGCAAGTTCCTGGATGACGGGACCGTCAAGCCGACTCCGCCCAACAGCATTCCGGAGGTGACGCTCGGGGTATCCGTCATCTGGCTCGGATTCCTCGGCTTCAATGGCGGCTCGCAGCTTGCCCTCGGCGGCGCCATCGACGCGGTGGCGGTCGCCACCGTTCTCGCCAATACCAACCTTGCGGGGGCGGCGGGGGTGGTGGCGGCCATGCTCCTGTCGCGCCCCGTCTTCGGGCGAATCGATCTGCTCGCGTCGCTCAACGGCGCCATTGCGGGGCTGGTCGCGATCACGGCGGGACCGGATCTCGTGGGCCACGGTTGGGCCGTCGTGATCGGTGCGATCGGGGGGGCGCTTTGCCTGTTGGGCATGAAGCTGCTGGAGCGCCTGCGGATCGACGACGAAGTGGGCGCGATCCCCGCCCACATGGGGGCGGGGGTGTGGGGGACGATGGCCGTCTGCATCGCGGCCGGAGGCGATCCGCTGGTTCAGCTCATCGGGATCGCCGCCGTCGGCGCCACCGTCTTCGGCGCTTCGCTCTTCGTGTGGAGAATCATCGACAGCACCCTCGGGGCCCGGATCTCTCCGCGGGTCGAGCGGCTCGGCCAGGACTCCGCCGAGCTCGGAATCGAGTCGTTCCCCGAATTCGTCCTCGCGGAGGACGACTGAGCCGGTCAGGCCGCGACCGGCCAGCGCACATCTCGCCGCCGTGCTCGGCTCCGACCCGCGGTTCCCCTCGCGCAACCGGCCGACGCGGCGTGAACGCGTCCTGCGAGTACTTCAGAACGTCTTCCAGTCCCCCGACTTCTCCACCGCATCGGCGACCTGCAGCACGGTGAGGTCGTCGAAGTGACGGCCGGTGATCATCATTCCGATCGGCAGCCCATCCTCCATGCCGCAGGGGACACTCACCGAGGGATGTCCGGTCACGTCGAACTGCGAAGTGTTGCTCGACATGTTGAGCGCGTAGCGCAGGTAGTCCTCGAGCGGGCAGTCGGGGGGCGGGATCGGGGTGGCGCGGAAGGGGACCGTCGGCATGACGAGGACGTCGTGCGCGGCGAGCGCGTCGTCGTAGGCCCTGACGAGGGCGGGCCGGAGGTTCTGCGCCTTGGCGTAGTAGCGGCCGTGGTAGTGGCGCTTCAGGTACTCTCCCGTCAGCATCACCAGCTTCACGGTCGGGGGCAGGTCGTTCGGCCGGGCCGCGACGCCGCGCGCGACCGCATCCAGGACGCCGGTGTTGTAGAACCCCTGCCAGTTCGTGCCGGTGTTGTTGCCCTTCAACATGAACTCGTAGGCGCCTTCGCGGATGATGGCGGTGAAGATGTGCACCCCGTCGAGGTGCATCGGGATCGAGACCTCCTCGACCACCGCGCCACGCTCCTCGAGCCGCCGGGCCGCGGCCCGGACCCTGGCGTCGACCACTTCCTCGCTTCCGCCATGGCCGAGGTCTTCCCATGACGGCTGACCGAAACCCTCCTTGACGAGTCCGATCCGCATGCCGGCGACCCCCTTGCCGATGGCCGGGGAGTAGTCGCGAACGAAGTCGGGGGGACACACTCCCCGTTGCCTCGGGTCGAGCGGGTCCGGCCCCGCGATCGCCGACAGCATCAGGGCCACGTCCTCGACCGTGTTGGCCATGGGGCCGCAATGGTCGAGGGTCATCTCGATCATCATGCAGCCGGTGTAGGGCACCAGGCCGTAGGTCGGCTTGTGCCCGACGACGCCGCTCCAGGCGGCGGGGATCCGGATCGAGCCGCCCTGGTCGCCGCCAAGGGCCATGTCGACCTGCTCCGTCACGAGCACGACCGCGCTGCCGTTCGAGGACGCCCCGGCCGCATGGGTGGGTTTTCGCGGATTGGGCACCGGACCGAGCGCGCAGGTGTGGCTCGCGCCCGAGAAGCAGAGGTCCTCGGCGTTGGTCTTGCCCGAGATGGTGGCGCCGGCGTCGAGAAGGCGGGTGACAACGGTCGCGTCGACGTCGGGAACGAATCCCTCGAGCACGCGGCTGCCGTTCATCATCGGCACCCCCGCCACGCAGATTGCGTCCTTCACTCCGACGGTCCTGCCCTTGAGCGGACCCTCGGGCGCACCCTCGATCTCGCAGCGCCAGTACCAGCCGTTGAAGGGGTTGTCACTCGGCTCCGGGCGCCATCCGACGGTGCGCGGGTACTTGACGGGCGGCCGGTACTCCACCATCTCCTCGAGCCGGCGGCAGGTCTTGATCTCTCCCCGGACCAGCTCGCAATAGGTGTTTGCCTCGTCCGCGCTCAGCTCGAAGCCCAGGTCCTCCGCGATCTCGAGCACTTGCTCGATGCTCGGCAGGTTCGCGCCGCTTGGCATGGTTCTTTCTCCTCTCGATCGATGTCGCCCGCTCCGGGCCGAGCCCGGGGCGTCGCGGTGGAATCCGGAGCTACGGCTTGAACTCGTCGTGGTGGTCGAGCCACCAGTTGGCGATGTCGATGCGGCGGGCGAACCAGACCCCGCCCTTGTCGAGGGCGTGCTCGAGGAAGTCGCGAAGTCCCGCGATGCGGGCGGCCTGGCCGACGAGCCGGGGGTGGAGGCCGATCGACATCATGCGCGGGCGCTCGGCACCTTCCTCCCAGTAGGTGTCGAAGGCGCGCTTGAGGGTGGTCGCGAAGTCGTCCGGCGAGCCGTAGCCCTGGGGCAGCACGAAGCGGGCGTCGTTGTAGGTGAAGCTGTAGGGCACGACGAGGTGCCGCTTGCCCAGGACCTCGGTGAAGTAGGGGAGGTCGTCGTTGTAGGCGTCGGCGTCGTAGACGAAGCCGCCCTCCTCGACGAGAAGCTCGCGCGTGTGGACCGACGGGCCGTAACGGCAGTACCACCCGAGGGGGCGCTGCCCCACCGTCTCCCGGAACGATTCGATTGCCCAGCGGATGTGCTGGCGCTCCGTTTCGCGCCCGAGCCGCCACACTTCCTCCCAGCGCCAGCCGTGGCTGCAGGGCTCGTGGCCGGCCTCGCGCAGCCAGGCCGCGACCTCGGGGTTGCGTTCGAGGGCGGTGGCTGCGGCGAAGAACGTGATCGGAAGCCCGAGGCCGTCGACGAGACGCTGCACCCGCCACACACCGGCCCGCGAAACGTACTCGTACACCGCTTCGGCCGCGAGGTCGCGAACCGAGGAATCTATTACCCCGGGGGTCTCGGGGAGGACGGCGGTGGGGCCGCTGCCCCCGCCACACGCCGGCCCGCGAACCGTACTCGTACACCGATTCGGCCGCGAGGTCGCGAACCGTGGAATCTATTCCCCAGGGGATCTCGGTGAGGCTGTCGTTGTGCCCGTCGCCCGCCGGGTGGGTGTACTCCGATCCCTCCTCGTAGTTGAGGACGATGTTGACCGCGACCCGGGCGCCGTCCGGCCACCGCACCTTCGGCACGTGGCGCCCGTAGCCGACGTAGTCACGCCGGGGGCCCGGAACGTCCTGGTCGACGAACGGTTGGACTGCCATGGATCGGCCTCCTCGAATGGGTTGGGAGCGGCGCTCGAGAGCGAGGTCAATGGTACCCACCGGTTGGCGGCGCCGGGAAATCGGGGCAATATTCGGGAATCATCGATGGACCACCGGCGCGCCTGCGAGGGAGCGGCACCGCGTCGCGCATGCGACACGACGATTCCGTCGCGCCGCCACGCCGCCGCCGGGGGCGGCCACGGTCGGTCCGCTTTCCGAACGGGCCTTCGCGTCCCGGTGGATTCGCCACCGTCCGGGGTCCCCGGGCATCGTGGCCCGGCCCCCGCGGCGCGGCCGCCCCGCCCGGCGGGGCCGGGAGCCGCTCGCGGGGGGCCGGTCGGTTCGAGCTGCGAGGAGATTGCGCCCGTGACGGGAAGACCGGATGTGCAACGTGACGCCGATCGGGCGTTCGCCGTTCTCGAACGGGGCGGGATCGCCATCATGCCGATGAGCGTCGGCTATACCGCGACCGGGGGATCGGCCGCGGCGCTGAACAGGATATTCGACACCAAACGGCGGGCGCCGTCGAAGCTGCACGCGATGCTGGGCGATCTCGCCTTGCACCGCGAGCTGCACGTCCTGGATCAGAAGGGATGGGACGTCGCCAGCACCCTGGTCGAAGACTTCGATCTTCCGCTCGGAGCGATTGCCCCCGCGCGGATGGATCACCCCATCCTGCGCAAGATGGAGCCGGAGGCGCTGGCTGCTTCCAGCAGCGAAGGCACGGTTCTGATGCTCCTCAATGCGGGCCCTTTCCACGCCGCGCTCACCCGCTTGAGCCGGGAGTCCAAGCACCCGCTTTTCGGCTCTTCCGCCAACCTGTCGCTCTCCGGCACGAAGTTTCGAGTCGAGGACATCGAGCCGGAGCTGATTGCGATCGCCGACATCGTCATCGACCATGGACTTCGTCTCCATCACCTGTACCGGGCATCATCGACCCTGCTCGATCTCGAGACGTTCGAGGTCGTTCGCTACGGTGCCTGCTTCGAGCTCATCGCCGACGCGCTGAAGCGCCGCTTCGGAATTGTGCTGCCGCCGCCACCGCCCGGTCACCTCCGCGACCTCATCGGCGATCTGCCCTGACCGGCGCCTCGAGCGAAGCGGACGGGGCGCAAATCGAGTCGGCTTCGCAAGTCGAAGGGTTCGAGGCCGGCCCCGCGATTGTGGCGCTACGCCGGGGTCGGGGTCGGGGTCGGGGCCGCGCTCGTCTCGACGAGCCGCGCCACCTCGTCCGTGGTGCGCACGTCGGCGAAGAACTGGAGCATGTTGACCAGGGTCGCGACGTGCTCCTCGTCGCTCCGGGCACCGTTCGCGTCGGAGACGAACACGGTGTCGTAGTTCATCAGCATCGCGTCGCGGGCGGTCGCCTCGCAGCACACGTTCGAGAGCGTACCGGTGATGATCAGGGTGTCGCGGCCGGCGTCCTGCAACCGTTCATGGAGGTCCGAGGCGCCCGGGGTGAACGCGCTCGAGCGGCGCTTGACGACGCGAAGGTCCGACGGGGCCACGTCGAGCGATTCGTGGATCTCGAAGCCGTGCGCGCCCACCGCGGTGTCGGCGACGATGCGGTCACGCATTTCGGGGGACGCGAAGTTGCGGAACCACGAACGCCACTCCTCGGTGTAGGTCTGCTGCGTCCACACCACGGGCACGTCGTGCTCGCGGCAGGTCCGGGCCAGCCGGTTGATGTTGGGCACGATCGCGGAGAGTCCGGGCACCTCCAGGGTCGAGTACCCCGGAATCAGGAACCCGTTCTGCATGTCGATGACGAGCAGCGCGGTTCGCGCGAGATCGAGACGCTCGAATATCTCCATCCGCCCGCGCCGCCGGAGCACCCAGTCCACGTACTTCCGGGGAATCTTCGTTGAATGCATCGTTTGCCCCTGCGCTCGCCCGGCGGCCGGTCTACCCGACGACCGAGAAGCTGCTCTCCAGGTTGATCTCGCGCTTGCGGGAGCAGAACGCCATGTCGAGCGTGTAGTCCATGTTCGGCAAGGCGTACTGGAACGGATTCGCGTCGTGGTCGTTGCCGTCCTCGACGTAGTCGATGAGCGCCGCCATCATCATGCCGACGACGGGCGCGTTCTTGAACTGGTTTCCGCTCGTCCCGACGGCCATGAAGAACCCCGGCAGATCGGAGTGATCGTAGATGGGGATCCAGTCGTCCGAGGTGTCGTAGAGGTCGGCGATTCCCTGCACGCGGTTCGGAACCCCCATGGTGGGGAACCGCTGCGCGGCACGCAGGGCCTGGAGCCGAGACTGGTCGGTCGCCTCCGTGTCGTAGTCGTCGGGGTCGACCCAGTCCAGGGGATCGCACTCGGGCTCCTCGCTCCCGATGAGGATCTTGTTGCCGATTTCGGGGCGCCAGTAGCCGCCGATGTCGGCGTCGGAGCAGATGAGGCCGTTCGCTTCGAAATCGAAACCCTCGGGCGACGGGACGTGGGCGACCTCGACCCGCAGGGCGCGCGTGCGGATGTTCATCCCCTCGGTGACCCCCGCCATGTCGTTCACCTTGTATGAATGGGGTCCGGACGCATTGACGACGACAGGGGCATGGAGCGCTCGGTCCGACTGGAGGGTCACCCCCGTCACCCGGTTCTCGCCCTGCAGCACCCCCGTCACCCGTTCACCCATGATGAAGGTCGCGCCGTGGCGTCTCGCCGCCGACTGGATGTTCTGGGTCGCGAGCATCGGGTCGTTGATGTAGCCCGCCTTCGGAAAGAACAGCACGTAGCGCATCTCGCCGGTCTGCTCCCCGAACGCGGGGTCGTCGGCCGTCTTCACGGGATGGAAGTGACCCGGGCTCATGATCGGCAGGTGGGCCCGCATCTTGGCCGGGGTCCAGACCTCGTAGGGGATGTCGAGCTCGTTCGCGATGTCCTCGAGCTTGGCGCCGTAGCCGTTGCTCTCGAAGCAGGTGTAGCAGCAGCCGACCTCGCGGTAGGTCGCGAGGGCCTCGCCCTCCCCGGCACCGAGGTAGCCCGGCCAGTCCTCCCAGAAGGGGTAGTTCGACTTCGCGAGCGCCGCCCCGCTCAGGGTCGAGTAGTGGGTGCGGATGATCGCGCACGAATTGCAGGTGGAGCCGGACCCCGCCACCGGGTTCTTCTCGACGCAGGCGACCTTGCGCCCTCCCTTCGCGAGCTCGTAGGCGATCGCGCAGCCGATGATCCCGCCGCCGATGATGACTGCATCCCAGTTTTCCGACATTGCCGCTCCCACCTCGTCAGCCTGTCCGTCCCGGTCGCCGGCGCGCCGGGGCCTTCGCGGCGCGCGACCCCGTTCGGCACCGCATCCGCCGCGGTTGCTTGCCGCACCGCCGCCCGCCCGCCGCCTCCGCGGCCGCCGCGACCAAGCTCACTAAGTCCACTCCGGGCCGGCGGCCGTCCCGTTCGTCAACGCCGGAACCACCCTCACGGTTCGCGCACCGTGCCGCCGGCCGGCGATTCGTGTCAACGGAGCAGCTCGATCACGTCCTCCGTCGTGCGGACGTCCGCGACGAGCTGCATGACGTTGACCAGAGTCGCATTGTGCTCGACATCGGTGCGGGTCGCCATCGCGTCGCTCACCATGATGTTGAGGAATCCGAGGGCGGCCGCGTCGCGGGCGGTCGACTCGCAGCAGGCGTTGGTGAGGGTTCCGGTGATGATGAGCGTGTCGCGATCGCGGGCGCGGAGCTCGGACTCGAGACGCGACGAGCCCTGGACGAGGGCGCTCGGCCGCGTCTTGTCGACGACGACGTCTTCCGGCCGGACGTCCATCGCGTCCGCGATGCGGTGGCCGCGCGAGCCGGGGACGGTGTCCGCGATGATCCGGTCGCGCCACTCGGGGGCGCCGAAGCGCGCGTAGCTGCGAGTGGTCCAATCCGCGGGGAAGGTCGACCTGGTCCACGCCACCACTGTGCCCGCCGCGCGCGCGGCTGCGGCGAGCGCGTTGATGTTGGGGACGATGCCCAGGGTCGCGGGGATGTGCAGCGGCGAGAACCCCGGCTCCACCCAGCTCGTCTGCATGTCGATGACGACGAGCGCGGTTCGCGCCGGGTCGAGGTCCTCGAAGGCGTGGCGCCTTCCCCGAAAGCGAATGCAGGAATCGATGATCTCCTGCGGGATGTCGATCTTGTGCACGGCAAGGCCCGTTGGGGTGTCGATGTGGATCCTACGCCGGTTCGAGAGGGCGCAATCCGTGCGGTTCGATTACCGGCGGCGGGCCCGAAGAATTGATGCGAGGGGCCGGACGCAGGCGTCGGACGCGGCCTGGCATCCTGGCGCCCCGACCAGCCCACGACCGTTGCGAGCGACGATGCGGCCGCGCTTGACCACCAGCGTGCGGGGGGATGAGTGACGACTGCGTGTGCGGACGTCTCGGCCTCGACCAGAACCAGGCCGGCGGCCATCAGCGTGCCGAGCGCGTGAAAGCCGGCCACGAGGTTCAGCACGACGAGGGCAAGAAACGTGGAATGCGTCATGGCGCCGAGCCCGCTCACCGAGCGCAGGAACTGCGGATCCGCGCATTCGAGCACGAGCGGCCGGAACAGGGCCGCGAGCGCGAAGACCGAAACGTTCGCGATGGAACAGAGCGCAGTCAGAGCAGCGTCGTCGAGCGCGAGCACGGTCCCGAAGAGCACGTGCATCAGGTCGACATTGCTGCCTCGGGTGGACACGATCAGCGCGCCCACCGGCAGTGAGATCAGGTAGAAGGCAGCCAGGCTCCTCGTTCCCGCCTACGCCGCCCCGACATCGATTATCGGCTGTCCGACGGGCGATTCCGGTGGTCCCGCAATGCCGGAAGACCCGTCACGCCTCGAACCGGCCGGGGTCCGTCACCGCTTCCGAATTTGATGTTATATAATTACTCTCAACCGAACCGTACTTCACCGGGGAGTGCCTGCGATTCGAGATCGGCAAGTGGACAGGAAAGACGCGTTCAGCCTCTCCCCCGCCCATTCCGGGCACCGCGCACCGCCTGCCAGGCAGACATGCTCGAGCGGTGGCTTGCCGGCAAGCCCGTGCCCCGTGTCTCGTCGACGACCGCTTCCGCCTCGACGCGTTCGTCGCGTGGCGACGATCGCCCAGGAGAGTGTCATGCGCATCATCAACCAATCTGCCACATTCACGCTCGTTGCGGCGGCGCTCCTCGCGATCGTCATCCCGGCGCACGGCCAGTCGACAGGTTCGTCGGCGGCATCCGATCTGGCCACCGAGATCGAGGCTCTCAGGAACGAGTACGAAGCCCGGTTGAAGGCGCTCGAGTCCCAGCTCTCGGCCCTCAAGGTCGAATCGAGGGCGGCCGAAGAACAAGCGGCGACACCCGCTCAGCGAGCGAAGCCGGCACCCGACAATGTGTTCAACCCGGCCATCAGCGCGGTCCTCAACGGCATGTTCACGAACTATTCCCGCGAAGACTCCGCAATCCCCGGCTTCCAGACCGGTCATGAATCGGAACGCGCTGCCGAAGGGCTGTCCCTCGGCCACAGCGAGATCACCCTCTCGAGCAACATCGACGACAAGTTCCAGGGCGGACTCACCCTCGGCCTCGGAGTCCACCCCGGCGAGCCGGCGGAACTGGAGATCGAGGAGGCGTACATCCGCACCCTGCCCGGGCTGGGCCTTCCCGACGGCATGCGGCTCCAGGCGGGGCGCGCCCTCTGGACATTCGGCTACCTGAACGAGCTCCATGCCCACGGCGACGATTTCTCCGACCGGCCGCTGCCGTACCGGGTGTTTCTGGACAACGCCTTCAACGACGACGGCATCGAGTTCTCCGCGGTGCTTCCCTCCGAGCTGTACAGCGAGATCGGCGGCGGTCTCTTTCGCGGCGACGACATCCCGTTCGGAGGTTCCGAGCGCAGCCCGGGCGCCTGGTCCGCATTCGCCCGCCTCGGCGGCGACATCGGCTCGAACTCCGCATGGCGGGTGGGCGGGGATCTCCTCGGGGGGCGGGCGGAAGGGCCGGGGGGGGGGGGGGGGCACGGGCCCGGGGGCCGGGGAGGCGAAACGGCCGGCGGCGCAGCCGGGGGCCGGGCGCATGGCCGTGGTGGGGGAGACGGCCATGCGCACGGGCACGAGGAAGACGAAGCGCACGACGACGACGCCGCGCACGAGGAAGACGAGCACCACGAGGATGACGAGGCGTTCGCGCACATGGACGACGACCACGAGGAGCATGAGGAGCATGGCCACCATGACGACCACGCCGAGTTCTTCTCGGACGGCATGTTCTCCGGCGACTCGCGGTTGTTCGGCGTGGACTTCCGCTACACCCTGGCCCCGACCGGAAACGCCCGCGAGCGCGAGCTGATCCTCCAGGGAGAGTACTTCCTTCGCAAGGAGCGGGGAACGTATGCCATTGAGGAAGAGCACCAGGAATGCACGACGGTCCCCGAGGACGACGGATTCCACACCGAATGCGAGGTCCACACGGATGAGCGGGCCGAGACGCTCGACGGCACAAGCAGCGGTTGGTACCTGCAGGGCGTCTACAAGTTCGCGCCGCGGCTTCGGGTCGGCGCGCGCTACTCCCGGCTCGCGTCTCCCCGGGATGCCGGGCTCGACCACGATCCGTCCGCGCTCGCGCTCATGTTCGACTGGAGCAACAGCGAATTCAGCCGCGTGCGGCTGCAGTACAACCGCGAGTCGCTGGGTGACGGGGAGCACGACGACCAGATCATGCTCCAGTACATCATGAGCCTCGGCGCGCATGCCGCCCATACGTTCTGAGACCCGGCGATGAAACGCCTGGCGCTGGCCGCGGCGCTCGCCGCGGGTGGCCTCACCGGAATCGCTCTGCCGGCGACGGGAGCGGCCGAAGTCCGCGTCCTTGCCTGCGAACCCGAATGGGCGGCTCTCGCGGAGGAGATTGGCGCCGGCAACGTCACGGTCCATTCCGCCACCCATGGCAGACAGGACCCGCACCACATCCGGGCGCGTCCGAGCCTCATCGCGCAGGTGCGCCGCGCTGACCTCCTGTTCTGTTCCGGTGCCGATCTCGAGGTCGGCTGGCTTCCGGTGCTGATGCAGCGCGGGGCGCGAATGGAGGTTCAGCCGGGGCAAGCCGGGAACCTCATGGCCGCGGACCATGTCGAGCTGCTCGGTCGCCCCGAAGTCGTCGACCGGAGCCTCGGAGACATTCACCCGAGCGGGAATCCCCACGTCCATCTGGACCCCGAGAACGTAGCGTTGCTCGCATCGGAGCTTGCGCGCCGACTCGAACGGATCGATTCGGCCAACGCCGTCGCATACCGCGAGCGCCTGGCGTCGTTCCTGGACCGCTGGAACGACGCGATGGCGCGCTGGCGCGAACGCGCCTCGCGTCTGCGGGGCATGCAGGTTGTCGTCCACCACAAGGCATGGGCCTATCTCATCCGCTGGGCAGGGCTCGAGCGCGTCGCGGCGCTGGAGCGGATATCGGGAATTCCACCCACGGTTGCCGATCTGAAGAACGTCCTCGAGCGGGCGAGCGGAGCGCACGTCAAGGCCATCATCCGGGCGCCCCACGAGCCGACCGATGCATCGAGCTGGCTCGCGGAAAGGACCGGCATTCCGGTGGTCGAGCTTCCGTATACCGTCGGCGGGCAGCGCGAGGCCCACGATCTCTTCGCGCTGTTCGAGGTGACCTTCGCGCTGCTGGAGGAGGCGAACGATCGACCCTGAGCTCCTCCGGATCGTGGCCCCCGCGTTCGTCGCCGGACTCCTCGTCACTGCGATCCATGCCCCGCTCGGAATCGAGGTCCTCAGGCGAAACATCGTGTTCATCGACCTCGCGACGGCGCAGGTCGTGGGGCTCGCGATCATCGTCCTCGGCATGTGGATCGAAGATCCCCCCTGGCTCACCCGCCAAACGGCGTCCCTTGGCGCCGGGGTTGCAATCGCGCTCTTCTTCCGCTGGATCGAACGCAGGTCGCCGGCCGAACAGGAGGCGGTGATCGGGAGCTGCTTCATCGTGGCCGCATCGGCGGCGATCCTGGCTCTCGCCGACGATCCGCACGGCGGCGAGGAACTGCGACACGTGCTCGCGGGACAGATCCTGTTCGTCTCGTGGGCCGATATCGCCTCGTTCCTGCCGATCTACGGACTGGTCGCCGTGCTCTGGCTCGCGCGTCCGGGCGTGCGCTCGGGCACCGGATTCTTCGTTCTCTTCGCTTTCGCGATCACTGCGTCGGTCCAGCTCGTCGGGATCTACGTGGTGTTCGCGAGCCTTATTCTTCCCGCCCTCGGCTCGCGCTGCGGTGCGCAGTTCATCCTTCGGAGAGCCCTCGTGAGCGGAGCGGTCGCCGTGGTCGGAGCGACGTTCGTCTCGGTCGCGGCGGACCTCCCGGCCGGACCCTTTCTCGTCGTGTGCTTCGCGGCCAGCGCGGCGGCGACACGCCTGCTCTGCCGTAACCAGCGCCCACCAAGCGCGGAAGCTGTGGGCGCGGACCTCCGCCGGTAGCTCCGCCATTTTGGCGCGGCGTTTGATCATCTTGAACGCCCCCACGCGCGAAGCTGTGGTCGAGGACAACGAGGAAGGCACGGTCGCGATGTCCCACCAGGGTCGTGACGTCGATGTCGTCGAGGAGGGCCCGGGTCTCCTTCGCGGAGAGGACCGGGGTCTTGCCGGACTCGGCGACGTGCCAAGGTCCTCGCACCGAACTCGCAGGGTTGAAGGACAGGACCTGGCCGACGACAAGCGAGTCAAAGATCATCCGGAGCGCCGCTAGATGCTGCTTGATGCTCGCCGGGGAGAGCGCGGCCGTGAGCTGCTCGATGCAGGCCGCGACGATCATCGGCTCGACCTGGTCGAGAGCGAGACCTCGGTCTTCGCACCACCCGGAGAATCGGCGCACCGCCGCGAGGTACCGGAGGCGTGTGTTCGGGTTCCGGATGCGGGCGGTGAAGAGCTCCCGGAAGCGCCGCTTGGTGCGCTCCGAGGGCGAGAAGAGCGCCGGTGTCGCCGCGTCGCGCGCGGGCGGAGGAGCGTGCGTGGAGCCTTCAGCGGGGACCGGATCGGAAAACAAGGGAGCGGAGCGTACGCCGATCCAATTGGTTCATAAAGGACGTTATGTTACCTATTGGAAGCGGCGCGAGGTAGCCCGTTCGACGAGGACTGAGGTAGGACTGGGCTGTAGCGTCTCCCTATGGCTTGCTAGCCGCAGGAGCATCGTTCGCGAGCGTCGCCAGCACCACGGCAATGTGGGCAAACGCACGGACGCGCAAGAATTCGGATTCCACCTGTCGCGCGGTCGACAGGGCGCCCTGGATGTCCCCGGCATTGGCCTGTGCTTTGGCGATGCTGACAAACGCAGGGTCGCGCAAGTACTCATCCTCTAGCGACCGCGCGGTCGACAGGGCGCCCTGGATGTTCCCGGCATTGGCCTGTGCCTCCGCGACGATGGCAAACGCCCTGGCGCGTCCGGACTTGGAACCCGCGTCCCGCGCGGCGGCACGGGCATCTGCGAGCGACTGCGCCGCCCCGCGCGCGTCCCCGGCATTGACCTGTGCCTCCGCGACGGCGGCAAACGCCTCGGCGCGCGCGGATTCCACGTCCAACCCCCGGGCGGTCGACAGAGCGCCCTGGATGTCCCCGACCTTGGCCCGCGCCCCGGCGACGACGGCAAGCGCATGGACACGCATGTACTCGTCTTCCTCCCCCCGCGCGGCGGCACGGGCATCGGCAAGCGACTGCGCTGCCCCGCGCGCGTCCCCGACCTTGGCCTGCGCCTCCGCGACGGCGGCAAACACCCTGGCGCGCTCGGATTCGGATTCCACCCGTCGCGCGGTCGACAGGGCGCCCTGAAAGTCCCCGGCCTTGACCTCCGCCTGGGCGATGGCGATAAACGCCTCGAGGCTCCCGGACCTGGAACCCGCGTCCCGCGCGGCGGCACGGGCATCTGCGAGCGACTGCGCCGCGCCGCGCGCGTCCCCGACCTTGGCCTGCGCCTCCGCGACGGCGGCAAACGCCTCGGCGCGGAGGAATCCCCATCCCCTCACCCGCGCGGCGGCACGGGCATCTGTGAACGACTGCGCTGCCCCGCGCGCGTCCCCGGCCTTGGCCTGCGCCTCAGCGATGTTGGCAAACGCCCTGGCGCGCCGGAATTCGGTTTCAACCCCCCGCGCGGCGGCACGGGCATCTGTGAGCGACTGCGCTGCCCCGCGCGCGTCCCCGGCCTCGGTTTGCGCTGAGGCGATGGAGGCAAACGCCCCGGCGCGCCAGGATTTGTATTCCACCCCCCGCGCGGCGGCACGGGCATCTGCGAGCGACTGCGCTGCCCCGCGCGCGTCCCCGACCTTGGCCTGCGCTGAGGCGATGGAAGCAAACACCCTGGCGCGCCAGAATTCGGATTCCACCCCCCGCGCGGCCCGCACCGCTTCGGTCAGGATGTCTCTGGCTTCTGCCACCCGCATTCGCTTCCGTGACTCCTCCGCCCGGGCTGCTTCTCCCAACCCAAGCAGCGCATCGCGCAGTTCGCCCGTCAAATAGCCCGTCTCCGGTAGACCCTTCTTCTCCTGATACCTCCGTATTCCGGCCCGGGTCCGGTGCCCGAATACTCCGTCCGCCACGCCAACATCCCCACCTAGCGACGCTAGACCGCGCTGCACCAGAGCCCGCTCATCGTGCGTCAAGCCCAGCGACACCTCCACCGATTCCGCCGGCTCGACCGGCGGCGGGTCCACCGCGGGCGCGCCGGTGGCCGAGCTGGGTGAATCGAGTGACGGGCGCGTAGGAAACGCCCCCCCGGTACCCGCACGCGCCAGCACGGTGCCGGCCGACCCGATCAGGCTTGCGGTTTGGTAGCGCCCGAACTCCACCCGCGCGGCCACGGTCATCGTGTCGTCGAGGTACGTCTTCGCCTCCACCGCGGTCACCTGCCCGTCTCCGTCCGCGTCCGCCTTCCCGTACAGGGCGTCCAGCAAGTGGTGGGTGAACATGCCGTGGCCTGCTTTCTCGTCCCACGAAGCGACCTCTTTGCCCGACGCCGCCGAGAGCACCGTCAGCTTCTCCCCCGCCACTTCCGGCAGCGATGCCTGCACGTACACCGGCGACGCCGAACGCACCAGCATCCCCCGATCGCTCTCCCCGGAGAAGCACGCGTCCAGGAACACCCGCACCGACTTCGCCTCCGTCGGCTTGCCCAGGTTCGTATACAGGAGATCAATCGGATAGCCGTTGATCTCCGGCGTATCCGGATCCGCATCCGAGGGCAGCAGGTAGCCCCGCCGGTCCTTCAGCCCGGGCACCCCGTGACCGGAGTAGAACACCACCACATCCGATCCGTGGCGAGGATGCAGGTAACGCCATAGCCGTCCCTCGTGGGTGGCCCGGTTCCCGAACCACGTGGACAACTCAGCTTGGGTGGCGTCACGCAGATCGAAGACCCGGTCCGGATCGAAGCCGAGCACATCGAGCACATAGCGCTTGAACGCCTCCGCGTCGCGGTGCGCGTAGGCCACTTTCGGCACCCGCTCGTTCGCGTAGCTACCGTTGCCGACGATCACCGCCAGTCCGTACCGGTCGGCAAACGCCGGACGGGCCGAAGACACGGTAACGGCAAGCGTCAGCAGCACGAGCGCCCGGAGAAACGTCAGGGCGCGTCTCGTCTTCGACACGATACTCTTTTCCTCGTCGGGACCGAGGGCCATGGCAGGGGCCAGAGTGCTCTCGAATATGGAAGGACCGGGCGCCATTCTCGAAGAGCTGTCTGCACGCCGCAAGAAAGAACCTGATTACGTACCAGGCTCACCTTGCGCTTGCAGTCCGTCGGAAACTGGGTTTCAGGCGGCTCCGCAACTGGTTTTTTCGGCCGCTTGGCCGTCGTTTTCGGTCTTCGACGAGCTCTCGAGGACGATTGCGTTTCGGGTCCGTAGCGCGGATGAGCTTGGTACGTATTGCGCCAGGCAAAGCTTGGTGAAGGGGGAAGCGATGTAGACGGATAGACATGGCGGAAACCTTCTATGCGACCCAGCAGGTGAGAGCCCTGACCGGTCAAGGTTGGCCA
>MKWU01000617.1_pt1 | contig 66812 bp, 54 predicted proteins | sample 809101 | NCBI WGS metagenome assembly MKWU01 (sample SAMN05860141, study PRJNA318959) | sponge metagenome | host: Aplysina aerophoba | place: Slovenia: Piran, Adriatic Sea, Gulf of Piran | collected 2013-05-07
CATCATTGCCGCCACCGGCGTGCTGCACCATCCCAATCGGGCAGCCATCCCCGGTCTCGACACCTTCGAGGGCGCACACTTCCACAGTGCCGAGTGGGACCACAGCGTCCCGCTCGACGGCGCGCGGGTTGGCGTGGTCGGCACCGGCTCCACCGCAATCCCGATTGCCACCGCCCCGCCCCCAATCCAGATTCCCACCGCCCTGGGCGAGCGGGTGGCCCGCTACACATTATTCCAGCGGACCGCGCAGTGGGTCTTCAAAATGGAGAACGACGCCTACGCGGCTGCCGAGCGAGCCGCGTTTGCCAACGACCTACAGAAAATCTACGCGCTGCGCGAAGAACAGAAAGAGTTTTTTGAAAATTTCAGTAAGGCGGTCATTGATTCTGATTCCCCCGAGATGAAGGAGATTGAAGCCGTCTGTCTGGCCAACCTTGAAGATACGGTGAAAGACCCGGCATTACGTGAGAAACTCCGGCCAGATTATCGGGCGGCCTGTAAGCGTCTCATTCTTTCGCCCAATTTCTATGAGTCCATTCAGCATCCGAACGCCGAACTCGTGGTCTCCGGCATTGAAACCGTTGAACCCAAGGGTGTCAGGACTCAGGACGGAAAACTGCACGAGCTGGATGTCCTCGTGCTGGCGACCGGTTTTCGGGCCGACCGTTTTATTCGACCGACCCTGGTGCGTGGCCGGGGCGGTGTCGATCTTGACGACGTATGGACGGACCATCCGGTTGCCTATCTCTCGATTTCCATTCCGGAGTTCCCGAACTTCTTTATGCTGAACGGCCCCAACGGTCCGGTCGGCAACTTCTCTCTGATCCGCATTGCCGAACTGCAACTGGGCTATATCCTGCAACTCATGGAAAGAATACGCAGGGGGGAGTGCCGGGAAATCAGCGCCAGCCGCCCAGCTACGGATGACTATGAGCAGTCCCGTACGCAGGCCGCCAAGAAATCGATTTGGGCGACGGGCTGTAATAGCTGGTACCTGGACAAGCACGGTGTACCGGCAAGCTGGCCCTGGTCCCAGGCCCATTTTGACGAAGAAATGGCCGCGCCCAAACTCGAAGCCTATGACGTGGCCTAGCGCAGACTGCGGTGTGGGGTACCGCCTGCGTTGCCTGCGTTTGCCATTCCTGCTTGACAGTCAGTCTGAACCGAGACACAACGTCCGATAAGGGATTGTAACCGGGAACGTCATGATTCGGGAGGAATTGCAGACATGAGTATCCAGACTGTCGGCTCAGTTGCATCCGGTACCGGTCTGAACGGCCGGCAACCGATTGGAGACCTTGAGCGGGACGTGCACGACTACATTATGGACCAGCCCGAGCAGGGCGTATTTACGGTGGACCGGGACGTATTCCGGGACCCGCGCGTCTTTGACTTGGAGATGCAGCATATCTTCGAGGGCAGTTGGATCTACCTGGCGCACGAGAGCCAGCTTGCCCGACCGCACGACTTCTTTACGACCAGCATGGGCCGCCAGCCGGTCCTCCTCATGCGCGACAAGGCCGGCCAGATCGGCGCATTTGTTAACGCCTGCCCGCACCGAGGGGCCACCGTATGCCAGCTCAAACGTGGCAACCAGCGGGTGTTGACTTGTCCGTATCACGGCTGGTCGTTCAATACTGCCGGCGCGCTGATCAGCGTCAAGGACCATGCCAACGGTGCCTATCCGGCCGCATTCGAGGAGCAGTCGCACGGCCTCACGCCCATTGCCAGGCTGGCCAATTACAGAGGCTTTCTGTTCGGCTCGCTCAATGACGACGTGCCCGCCCTCGAAGACCATCTGGCCGCGGCCCTGCCGATCATTGACATGCTGGCCGACCAGGCTCCGGACGGCTGGGAGGTGGTCGCCGGCAGCGCGGATTACACCTATCACGGCAACTGGAAACTCCAGGTGGAAAACGGTGTGGATGGCTATCATTTCGATGTGGTTCACCGCACCTTTGTGGGTGTCGTCCAGCGCCGTGCACAGTCGGGCTCGGACGAGGTGCAGTCTCTGGACGCCGAACGCCTGGACGCCCCGACCAATGCGACCGGCTGTTACGACTTGGGTAACGGCCACACCCTGCTGTGGACCGACTACCCTAACCCGCAGGTCCGACCCTCGTACGCCCAGCGGGACGCCCTGCGTACCCAATATGGAGAAGCGCGGGCGCGCTGGATGGTCGAACGGCTGCGCAACCTGTTGCTCTACCCGAACGTATTTCTGATGGATCAGATCTCGGCCCAGATTCGGGTCGTGATCCCGCTGGCGGTCGATAGGACCCTGGTCTCGACCTATTGCCTTGCGCCGGTGGGCGAGGCCCCCGAGACGCGAGCGCACCGGCTGCGCCAGTACGAAGACTTCTTCAACGCCAGCGGGGTTGGCACCCCGGACGACCTGGCCGCGTTCGAGGCCTGCCAACGCGGCTTTAACGGTCACCAGGTGCGCTGGCAGCAGGGCTATGTGCGCGGCACCGGCCGAGCCGTCTCGGGTGCCGATGATGAAGCCCGCTCGGCTGGCCTGCAACCAGTTGCCAGCAGCAGCAACTTTCAGGATGAGATCATCTTTCAGGGCCAGTACCGGCGCTGGCTGTCCCTCATGAGCCAGGGCCAGAGAGCCGCGCATGGAAACGGCCATGACGGCTGAGCTGCTGGTGCGCTGTACCCAGGTGTTGTTTGACGAGGCCGCCTGCCTGGACCAGCACCGCTGGGCGGACTGGCTGACCCTCTATGCCGACGATGCGGAATACTGGGTGCCTGCCTGGACTGATGACGGCCGGCCCACGAACGATCCGCGGACCGAGTTGTCGCTGATCTACTACAACAGCAGGACCGGCCTGGAAGACCGGGTCTGGCGGATCGAATCGGGCTTGTCACCGGCCTCCCAGCCCCTGGACCGGACCTGCCACCTGATTACCAATATCCGTCTCACCAACGAGGACGCGGAGCGGCCGGTCGTGGCGTCGAACTGGCAGGTGAATGCCTATAAGCCTGGGAAACAGGAGTCGTTTCTCTATTACGGCTTTTATGAGCACCTGCTCCGGCGGACGCCAGCGGGCTATCGGATCGCCAAAAAGAAGACTACCCTCTTGAACGATGTTATTGAGGGTGTGTTGGATATCTACCATATATAAACAAGTCCACTGACGAGAGAGCGCTATGGAGTCTGTTGATCTGTCGTATGGCCGTTCGTTTGCCAGCGGGTTTCCGCACGAATTTTTTTCTCACCTGCGGCGTGAGGCCCCGGTTTGGTGGCATGCGCCGACCGAGCACACGCCGGGCGGTGAGGGGTTCTGGGTGGTGAGTCGCTACGCCGACGTGGTGGACGTTTTTAAGGATGCCGAGACATTTTCTTCCGAACTGGGGGGGACCCAGATTTTCGATGGCAGGGGAGCCGGCTATCAACTGAACCAGACGGACGACCCCAAGCATCGACGCCTGCGGGACTTGGTCAATACCGGTTTCCTGCCGCGCATGATCGGCCGCCTGGAAGCCCAGCTCAGAGAACGGACCCGCCATATTCTTGACGGTATCTCGCCCGGAGAGCCGTTCGATTTCGTGCCGACTGTGGCGCGAGAGCTGCCCCTGCAGGCTATCTGCATTATTCTCGGGATTCCGCAGGAAGATCGAGAAGAGCTGGGGCATATTGTTGACTTGGCCATCGGCGCCGGGACGGGCGAAGCCCTGGCCCTGGAGCACATCAAACGTCTGGGCGCGTACGCGGATAGGATCGTGGAGCAGAAACGCGGTGAACCCGCGGACGACATTCTGTCCGTGATTGTTCACGCCCAGTTAGAGGACGGCTCACCGCAACTCGACAATCGTGAATTACGCGCCTTTTTTGCCCTGCTCTTTCCCGCGGGGGCCGAGACCACGCGCAGTTCCATTGCCGGCGGCCTGGTTGCGCTGATTGAAAACCCGCACGAACTGCAACGACTGCGTACCGACCCGACCCTGATAAAGAGCGCGGTCGAAGAAATCGTACGCTGGACCTCGCCGTCCGTGTACAAGCGCCGGACGACGACGCGCGATGTCGAACTGCGCGGACAGCCCATCCGCCGGGGGCAGAAGGTCACCATCTGGGAGATGTCGGCCAACCGGGACGAAGATGAGTTTGCTGAACCGTTCCGATTCGATATCGGACGTAGCCCCAATTTTCATATTGGCTTTGGTCTGGGCACCCACTTCTGTTTGGGGGCCAACCTGGCGCGGCTCGAAATCCGGGTGGTGTTTGAAGAACTCCTGGCCCGCTACGCGGACTTCGAGATTGTCGGCGATCTCGAATGGACGAATAATAACCGTCTCGTTGGTCTGACCCGTCTGCCGCTCAGGGTGACATCCAAGGCCGTCGCCTAGGCTTGTAGGTGCCCCTTTTGTGTGGAGTATCCATCACACCGAGGAAGCATCCATGACAGACTGTCCTATGGTATTTGATACCACACCTGGTTCTCTTGAGGTCTGCCAAACCTGCTGGGACCGTCTTCAGAGGGGTCGATTTTGACGCGTGATATGTGTGAGACGTGGGCTCACCGCGTCTCGCCACCAGAGAGGAATAAGCCCTACTGCAATCCCGAGGGCTGTCCAGGCCCATAGACTCGACTCTCCGGGTAAGCGCATCATAAGTTTCCCGAGCCCAATCAGCGTCAAAAAAACTGATAGCGCCAACAGGAGGGTGATTTTAAGGGCCTGCCCTAGCTGTCTCACCGGCAGATGGGGAGGATCACCCATGCGCCGCGCGGTGTTGCTCCAGAATCCCATTGGCCGCACCTGTTGGTAAAACCGATTTAACACGTCATCCGTAGTGCCTGGTGTCACATACGTGATGCCAATCGCTACCCCGGTTGAGACTACCCCCATCACCGCTAAGTGAAGCCATTCGGCATCGGTGGTTATCAGTAAGATCGGCGCGACGACCAATGAGACCGCCATTGCCGCTAATTCGGAAAAGAGAGTGATGCGTTCCCAGAGCCAGCGCAATACCAGCACAGAACCCACGCCCGCACCAAATAACAACGAGACAAACCAGGCTTGCTGAATGGAGCCGAGGTGGGCCATCAGCGTGAGGGCGATGACCAAAATAAGGACATTCGAGAGACGGGCGACAACGACCAACTCATGGTTATCAGGCTTACGCCTCAGCCAGTGGTGGCAAATCAACCGTTGGTAAATATCATTACTCCAATAGCTTGCGCCCCAGTTCAGATGGGTATCAATCGTCGAGGCCAAGGCGGCTAAGAGGCCGACGAACATGACGCCACGAATACCAACGGGAAGCAGATCATTGATGCCCGTCACAAACAGCATTTCTCGACTCGTAGTGAACGCAGCGTCGCTACTGAGGTTTGGCGTAAGCGGCGCGAACGGATAGATCACCAGGAGGCCCACCCCAATCACCAACCAGAGCAGGCTGCGTGCCACGATCTGTACCCAGGTGAATACGAGGCTAGCGATCCGAGCATCGCGGTCCGTGGCACAGGCCAGCGCGCGTTGGGCCAGGTATCCGCTGCCATCACTGTTCACTTGAAAGAACCATTGCATGCCAATAACGGCGAGAAAGGGCAGCAACATCTCGCCACCGGGCGGGGCAAACGACAACATGCTGCTGGCGGCTTCTGCCCCGTATAACTCTACGAGCTGCTCGGTCAGCGCGCCGAAACCGCCGACGTGATACCAGACGATACAGGCATAGAGCAGGGTTCCTCCCATGGCTATGCTTAATTGCACAATGTCAGTCGCCACCACGCTACGCAGTCCACCAGTCATAGAATACAGTGTGGTAAACCCGACCAGAGCAAGAATGCTCAGCGTATTATTGATAGTCGCCACCGCAGGCGCGAGGTCGGTTGCGCCCGAGGTGAGGGAGATGCCCAGCGCCTCAACAGTGCCTATAAGCCCCTGGTAGAACCTGACGGGCAACCAGGCATGCCACGGTAAAAAAACTTCAGCAATCCGCAGGGCGGCCACTAACACCATGGCCATCACCACACAGTTAATGATGGTGCCAAAATACACAGCTTTGAGCACGCGAAGCAGTAAGACGCCGGAGCCGCTGTAGCGTATTTCAGTCAGTTCTGCATCGGTAAGCACACCGGCCCGCCGCCAGCCAACGGCGAACACAAAGCCCATGAGTAAGAAGGCAACGGCATAGATCCATAAGCGCCACACAACAAAGATACCGCCGGTCGCAATCAGGCCGGTGACTAAGAGCGGTGTATCAGCGCCATATTGAGTAGCGGCCATGCTCACGCCGGCCTTCCAGCCAGTGAGCGTTTTTCCGGCGAGAAAATACTCCTGTAAACTTCTGGAGGCCCGCCGGCGCGCGTGAAATCCTGCCGAAACGGCATAGGCGACGAACGCCAGCACGATGAGCAGGTCAATCATACTGCGAGTCCACGGCTTAGCGATGACAGAGAGGTCTCCCCGTATTACGGCGTGCAGCCCGAAGAGCCATTCGTAAAATTCCATCCTATCCGTAGGTCTGGATGCTGCCTTGGCAGGTATGACATAATACGGGCCGTCATTCCCGTGGAAACGAGAATCCAGGGAAGAGAGGGGCCGGCTAAGAACTCACGTCCGTGAGGTCCGGTCAGGGTTGGTACGCTCAGAATGGTGGCATCAGTTTCTCTCGCGTACCTCGAAGCCAAATATCCGGGCTGCGTTGAGCCCGAGGACCTTGGCACGTTCGTTGTCATTGAGCATCCCCATGGTCCGCTCGATCGCCGCGGCTGAGTGCGGCCAGGTCCCTTCGTGATGGGGATAGTCGTTGGCCCACATAAAGTTGTCGACGAGTCGGTGTTCGCGCGCCAAGGCGAGCCCCGAAGGGTCTTCACCGAAGGTTGCGAACCCATGGGCTCGGAAGTATTCGCTGGGCAGGTTTTTGAGCTTTGGCCGGGCGTACATATGATGCTTCTTGTATGCCTCATCCATGGCGTCGAGCGTCCACGGCAGCCAGCCGATGCCGGCTTCGATCGTCCCGAAGCGTAATTTTGGAAAGCGCTCGAGCACCCCGGAAGAGCAGAGATTCGCTACCGGTTCGATTGCTTGTGTCAGCGCGTGGGCCGCGTAGTTAATGACCGCGCCACCGTTGCCCCGGGATGTGCGGGGGTCGCGGCCCGTCGCAATGTGAAAAGTAATAGGGAGATCAACGTTTTGAATAGCGGCCCACAACGGATCGTATTCGGGCAGGTTGTAGTTGGACTGCTCATGATCGGGCGGGCCCCAAATCGGTTTACAGGGAAGCGTTAAACCGCGAAACCCGAGCTTGGCTACGCGCTCGATCTCGGAGATTGCGGTCTCAATGTTCGCAGTGGCGATACAGCCCAGCGGTGCCAGTCGCTCCTTGTAAGGGCCAAAGGTCTCCCAGGCCCAATCGTTCCACACTCGGCACATTGCGTCTGCGAAGAGGGGGTCGGATGTCGCCCACATCGACAGCCCCTTATTGGGAAAGATAAGCTCAGCGTCAATGCCGTCGCGCGCATGGTCCCGCAGACGTTCTTCCGGCGTTCGTCCAGCTCGATTGCGTTCTCGGTCTTCACCCTCGAAGACAATATGGCGAACGCGCACCGGGCGGAAGCCCTCACCGGCCTGAACGGTCGCGCCGTCGCGCCCTGTCTGCATACGCGGCAGGCGCTCCGTATACGTCTTATCTATACGCTCGTGCCATAAGGTTGACGGTTCGTTGGCGTGACAATCAGCCGACACCATGAAGTACTTACTCGGGTCATCGGCACGGGCGGTACGTGGCCAGCTGTTTGCGCCGGGCGTTTCGCTTCGCCAGGACCAGGGATTTTGCTGTTCCAGTTGCTTATGGGTCGCGGGAGATTCGCTCATCGTTGTTTCCTTTTCCTTATGTGGTATAGGCATACCAGAATTCATATCAGCACTAAAACATGCTCTTTGGACATATGTATATTCTGAACAAGATGCTGGCAATTCTACTGCGCCGACCGCGAACACGGCTCCGGGATTAACGCGCCCGGCCTGAATGCGATTGTCGCCCTGGAGGCGAAATTCTCAACCGATTTTCCTTAGATGGTGGCTGAGAGGAGGCAGATGTATTACTAATGAGCGTATAGACCAACGGAGGAGCGAACCATGAACGAGCCAGGAACACTAACGCCGCTCGGCAAGCGCGACCTTGCCAGCGTGTTTCACCCTATGGCCCAGATCGCTACCCTGAACGAACAGGGTCCTCTGATGATCGTGCGGGGTGAAGGGATTTATGTGTGGGATGAAGACGGTAAGCAGTATATTGACGGGCTGGCCGGGCTCTGGTGCACGTCGCTCGGCTATGGCAACGAAGAGCTCGCCCAGACTGCCTACGAGCAGATCAAGAAGCTGTCCTATGGCCATCTTTTTGCCGACAAGAGCCACGACGCTGCCATGCAGCTCGCGGAAAAGCTCAAAGCGGTGGTGCCGGGTGGATTTTCCAAAGTCTTTTTCGGTCTCTCGGGCTCTGACGCGAACGATACGCAGATCAAGCTCATGCGCTATTACAACAATGCCGTCGGGCGACCCGAGAAGAAAAAAATCATTGCCCGGAACAAAGCCTACCACGGGGTGACGTTCGCCGCGGCCAGTGCAACCGGCTTAGCTCCCTTTCATCAGGGGTTTGATCTGCCGGTCGAGAGTTTTCTGCATACCGACTGCCCACACTACTACCGCTTTCATGAGCCCGGTGAAAGTGAAGAGGACTTTACCTCCCGGCTGGCCGATAATCTGGAACAGCTCATCCTGGCGGAAAACCCGGACACGGTTGCGGCGTTTATTGCCGAACCGATTATGGGCGCGGGGGGTGTACTGGTGCCGCCGGATTCGTATTTCCCGAAGATCCAGCGGGTGCTGAAAAAATACGATGTCCTGTTCATCGACGACGAGGTCATCACTGGCTTTGGCCGCACAGGCAACCCTTTTGCCGCCCAGACCTTTGATCTCCAGCCGGCCACCATATCTCTGGCCAAGTCGCTGACCTCGGCCTATCTGCCGTTGAGCGCGGTCATGATCCCCGAGTTCATCTATCAGGCGGTTGCCGAGGTGAGCAAAGAATGGGGGATATTTGGTCATGGCTTTACCTATAGCGGTCATCCCGTTTCGGCTGCGTTGGGGCTCAGGGTACTCGAAATCTACGAAAGAGACGGCATTTTCGAGCGGGCGGCCCGACTCGGTGAGCAGTTTCAGGCTCACCTGCAACAGCTGGCCGACCATCCGCTGGTCGGCGAGGTACGCGGCAAGGGACTGGTCGGTGCGTGCGAGCTGGTGATGGACAAGGCGACCGGTCAGGCTTTTGATCCGGACGCGGCAGTCGGGAAATACAGTCTGGCCCGCATGAAAGACAACGGTCTGATTTCCCGGGCCATCGGCGATACGCTGGCGCTGTGTCCGCCGCTCGTTGTTTCCGCGGACGAGGTGGACGAGATCTTCGTACGCTATACAAAGGGGCTGAACGAGACCCTGGACTGGGTCACGCGCCAGGGCTTGCTGGCGGCCTGAACCCAGGCGCGTCGTATTGGTGGCCGCGATGCTCTGCCCTGGCCCGATTACCAGCCCCACCTGAGGGTGGGGCTGCTGAGGATTGATTATTCCGGCAGCACTTCGCCGGAGCCGCCCATTTCGGCCGGCACATCTTTCTGTTTGACAACGCCGTCGTGGATACGCAGCACGGTTTCGCCGTAGAAGACGTGCACGCCGGGCTGAAAAGGAAAGTCCGGGATCACGGCCGCATACACATCGGTCAGGCCCATACCGGGATGCTCGGTAAACATGTGGCCGCCACAGGCAGTGCACCATTTGCGGTGACTATTGTCGGTCTTGGCATAACTGCCGAGCTTGTCCGCCCCTTGGGTGACCTGGACTGCATCGGGCGGCCATAAGGTAAAGGCATTGACCGGTCCCGCCGACCAGTGGCGGCACGACTCACAGTGGCAGTAGCCCATGGCCGCGGGGGCGCCGCTGACGGTCAACTGCACGGCCCCACAAAAACAACTCCCGTTATAGGTGTTCTCGCTCATCCTTTCTCCTCCTGTTGGTTTGCGGTTTCTCCAATCCCTGCTTGCCTCCTTGTTACCTAGCCCCCCAGGGCTGGCCTCGCAACCCCGCGTCGTCGCTACGCGCGCCGCACTCTCAAGCCGCTTGCCATACCGGCGGTGAACCCTATATGCTGCTCCCGGTTAATCAACCACCAGACAAATCGAAGGAGGTTTCTGCATGCATGAGATAGTCATTCGTGGTGGAAAAATTGTTGACGGAACGGGGAAGCCGGCTTTTATGGGCGACGTGGCCATTGCCGATGGACGCATTGCCGCGGTCGGTAAAGACCTGGGAAGCGCCAAGCAGACGGTGAATGCCGATGGGCTGCTGGTGACGCCGGCCTGGGTCGATGCGCATACCCACTATGACGGTCAGGTGGCCTGGGACGAACAAATGACCCCGTCACTCTGGCACGGCGTTTCGACCGTGGTCATGGGGAACTGCGGGGTGGGCTTTGCTCCGGCCACGCCAGATCGCCACGAGTGGCTGATTGGTCTCATGGAGGGGGTGGAAGACATTCCCGCTCCGTCGCTGTCGGCCGGGCTGCCGTGGGGCTGGCAGAGCTTTGCCGAATACCTTGATGTGCTGGATAAGATGCCCCGCACCCTGGACGCGGGCGGCATGATTACGCACGGCGCGGTGCGGGCCTTTGTCATGGGTGAACGCGGCGCAAAGAACGAACCCGCGACCGAAGAGGACATTGCCAAGATGGGCGCTATTGTCAAAGATGCCGTCCTCGCCGGTGCCTTGGGCTTTTCGAGTTCACGGACTCTGGTGCATACGGCTAATGACGGCGAACCCGTCCCCGGCACGTTCGCCCATGAAAACGAGTTGATCGGAATTGCCCAGGCTGTGCGCTCAACCGGCCGCGGCATTCTGGAGATGGTGCCGCGCGGTATTGCCGGCGAAGACCCGGACCTGCTGCCAGAAGTGGATATGATGATTCGGATCTCCCGGGCGACGGGCTGTCCGCTGACTTTCCTCCTGGCCCAGAATAATACCTATCCCGCCCAATGGCGTGAGGTTATGGCCAAATGTACCGCCGCGGTTGAAGGTGGCGTCCCGATCACGCCGATGGTGTTTGCCCGTCCGGTGTGTGTGCTGTTCAGCTTTCAGGGGGATAATCCATTTGAATATCTGCCGAGTTTTCAACCCCTGAAAAAACTGTCTCACGACGAAAAGATGGCCGCGCTGCGTAATCCTGAGCTACGCCACAAGCTGGTCACGGAACAGGACCCCAACACCACCGGCATGTCCCTGCTGTATCAGAACGAGCGGGTCTGGGAGCGGACCTATCCCATGGGCGAAGAGCTGAGCTATGAGCCGAGTGCCGACAAGAGCATTGCCGCCCTTGCCGCCCGCGAAGGCCGCAGCCCGCGCGAGGTGGTCTATGACTTGATGCTCGAACAAAACGGCCGGGCCTTTTTGATGTATGCTGCGGCCGGCTATGCGGATGGCAACGCCGAGCCGCTCCATGAACTGATCTGTGATCCCATTACGGTCATGGGCGGCAGCGATGCGGGCGCCCATGTGCGTCAGATTATTGACGCCGGTGTCCCGACCTATGCCCTGACCCACTGGGCGCGGGACAAAGCCGAGGACGATCCCAAGCGCTTGCCGCTTGAGTTTGTGGTGAAGAAACTCACCCACGATGGCGCGCGTCTGTTTGGCATGCAAGACCGTGGCACGCTTGAGCCAGGGGCCAAGGCGGATGTGAACCTGATCGATTACGACAATCTGAGCGTCAGCCATCCCGAGATGATCTACGATCTGCCGGCCGGGATGCCGCGTCTGATGCAGACTGCTCAAGGCTACGAGAAAACCTATGTGAGCGGAGAAGTCGTTCAGGAAAACGGAAAAGACACGGGTGCACGGCCAGGCCGTATTGTCCGCAGTGTGTAAAGCGCTTTGTCTGCTGATGATGGGAGTGGGCGGGCAGCCCGCTCCCGCTTCCCTTCCCCAGAGCTGATAATCCCCATCGTGGTCGTATGAATCGTAAGGAGGGCAAGGTATGGATATTGGTATCCTTGTGCCGGCAACGGTAGAGACGCAGGATATTACTGGAATCGCGCAACGGGTCGAAGGCTTGGGCTTCGAATCCCTCTGGATCCCCGAACATCCCGTGATTCCCGTCGGATTCAAAACCGAGGTGCCTGGGGGTGGGACCCTACCCGAGCACTACAACCGCTGGGCCGACCCGTTTATTGCGCTGACGATGGCCGCCGCTGCCACCACCACGCTCAAGCTGGCCACCGGCATTTGTTTATTCCCGGAGCGAGAACCGCTCATCACCGCAAAGGTGATCGCCACCCTCGATCTCTATTCCGGCGGCCGGACTATCATTGGTGTCGGGGCCGGCTGGCTGCGCGAAGAAACCGAAGTTATGGGTACCAACTTCCGGCTGCGCTGGCGGCGCTTGCGCGAAACGACCGAAGCATTGCGCATTTGCTGGACCGAAAAAGAGCCCAGCTATCAAGGCGAAATGGTCCAGTTCCCGCCTGTGTTCTGCGATCCCAAGCCCGTCCAAAAGGCCGGTCCGCCCATATTCCTGGGCGGCCACGTGCCCAAGGCGCTGGAGCGGGTCGCCCGGTCCTATGATGGCTGGTGTCCGCTGGCGTTTGACCCTGAGGACTATAAAACCAAGGTCGAATCGATCCGTACCATGGCCAGAGAGTTTGGGCGTGACCCGGACGCGTTGCAGATGTCGGCCTTTATTGATCCCAAAGACGGGACACTCTCGGCCGATGAGATGAAAGCCTATCGCGATGCCGGGGCAAGCCGGATCGTGCTCTTCTCCCAGCCTTTTGCCAAAGCGATCGCGACCGGCCAAGCCATGGCCTGCATAGACACTGTCGCGCCCGTTGTGGAGGCGGCTCAGGGAGTATAGGTCTGGCCTCCTCTCCTTCCCCTCACCCTGTTCCTCTCCCCTTGAGGGAGAGGGAATAGTTTTTCCCGAGAAGGTGACTTGAAGAGGCGCGCATGAAAAATATAGTGATCGTATCGACCGGAGTAAGGAGTTTCAGCATGTTCGGGCCGTTTCGTTTTTCAGTATCTCTTCCGCTGGTGAGTCTTTCTCTCACCGCTCTCCTGCTGGTGAGTTCTGCTGTGTGGGCCGGCCCGAATATTAAAATCCTGGATAATCCCATCCGGATGCGGTTTTCCAGTTTTTCGACCTCACTGGCCATGCTGGACGATGTGACGGGCGACGGCATCCCGGATTATCTCGTTGGTGCGTATGACCAACCCTATGCCAGGAAAGGCATGACCGGGAAAGAGGTTGGCTTCGGCGGCGCCGAAAAGGTCGGAGAAAATGTGGACCATCAAGGCCGGGCCTTTGTCTTTGACGGACAGACGGCCAAGCTGTTCTACACCCTCGATCATCCGTTTCCGCAAAAGGCCGCGGCGTTTGCCTGCTCGGTGGCCGCGGCTGGTGATGTGGACCGGGACGGGATACCGGATTTGTTGATCGGCGCCTTTGGCCAGAATAAAGGCGGCCAAGCCTACGTCTTCAGCGGCACGAACGGGGCGTATTTGCTCACGCTCAAACCGCCTCAGTCCCAGCCTGGCGCGGGATTCGGCTGGTCGGTCACCGGCATTGGGGATGTCACAGGCGATACTATCCCCGAGTTGGTCGTGGGTGCCTATAACCAGGACGGAGAGGGCAGGGCGTTTGTCTACAGCGGTCAGGACGGATCACTCGTCTACACACTTGCGCCGCCCACCGACCGGGGTGGCTCTGCGTTTGGATGGTTTGTCAACGCAGCCGGGGATTTCAATCAGGATGGCGTCCAGGAGATTGCGGTGGGCGCTCCTTACACCACGGTCGGCAAGCTGAGTGTCCAAGGGCGAGCGTATATCTATAACGGCGCAGATGGCCAGTTATTGCTCACGATCGACAACCCGGAGCCAAAAGAAGGATCGACCTTTGGCTGGCGGGTGGTCGGTGCCGGGGATCTGAATAAAGACGGGACACCCGACCTGCTGGTCGGCGCGCCCTACCACGATGTTGGGGCTTATCAGGGTCAGGGCGTTGCCTACGCTATCAGCGGGAAGGACGGTTCCGTGATCTATACCCTCAAGGACCCGTTTCCGCGCAAACACGCCGGCTTTGGCTGGGCGCTGGCTACCAGCATGGACGTGAACGCGGACGAGGTGCCCGAGATTTTAGTTGGAGCGCCATTTCAGGCGGTGGATGCGTTCGACATTCAGGGTGAGGTGTTTGTCTATAATGGGCGCGACGGCCGGCACCTCATGACGCTCGATAATCCCTGGGGCCACCAGGGCTCAAAATTCGGCTACACCGTACTCTCGCCGGGCGACCTGAATCAGGATGGTATTCCTGAGTTCGCCATGAGCACCCCTGGTCAGCACATCATGGGCGAGGTCAACGTCGGACGCGTGTATCTTTTTGAATCGCAGCGGTAGTCAGCGGCTACCCTCCGAGGTTGCTCGTGGGCGAGTCTTCCTCCCGTATTCTGCTCACCGGCGCAACGGGCTATGTCGGTGGGCGCTTGCTCAAATCCCTGGAACGGCAAGGCCATGCCGTTCGCTGTCTGGCGCGTCAGCCCGCATTCCTGCAACCTCGTGTTGGTACGCAGACTGAAGTTGTCGCCGGCGACGTTCTGAATCCGGCTTCCCTGGACGCCGCACTCCAGCAGGTGCATACGGCCTACTACCTCGTCCACTCGATGGGGTCGGCCGGAGCATTCGAGGCACAGGACCGTCAGGCGGCCCACAATTTCGGACGGGCGGCACGTCAGGCTGGAGTGCGACGCCTGATCTATCTTGGCGGTCTGGGCGACAGCGCCGGTCCGCTCTCATCCCACCTACGGAGCAGGCAGGAAGTCGGCCGCATCCTGCGCACCTCAGGCGTCCAGACGATTGAACTGCGCGCGTCGATTGTCATCGGCTCCGGCAGCCTGTCTTTTGAAATGATCCGGGCTCTGGTCGAACGCCTACCTGTCATGCTCACGCCGCGCTGGGTGTCGGTCCAGGCCCAACCGATTGCCATCACGGATTTGCTCGCCTATCTGACCGCCGCGCTTGAGTTGCGCTGTGCGGGAAACCGAGTCTTTGAAATTGGAGGAGCCGACCAAGTCTCGTATCGGGAATTGATGCAGGAGTATGCCCGGCAGCGGGGGGTCCGGCGCTGGATGCTCTCTGTGCCGGTCCTGACGCCGCGTCTGTCGAGTCTGTGGCTGGGGCTGGTCACGCCGCTGTATGCCCGCGTTGGCCGCAAACTGGTCGAGAGTTTACGACATCCAACCATTGTGCAAGACGACTCAGCCTTGCAGCATTTTGCCATTCGGCCCATCGGGGTGAGTAAGGCCATTGCCCAGGCCCTTCAGCGCGAAGACCGGGAGCTTGCCGAGTCCCGCTGGTCTGACGCCCTCTCGATGGCCGGCCCGCTCCGGACGTGGGGCGGCGTTCGGTTTGGTCCCCGCCTGATTGACGCTCGGACTGTTCGTGTTCCCGTCTCACCGGCAGTGGCCTTTCGTCCGATTCTCCGTATTGGTGGGGAGATGGGCTGGTATTACGGCAACTGGTTGTGGCAACTGCGCGGCTTTTTCGACCTGCTGCTCGGCGGAGTCGGTATGCGCCGTGGCCGACCTCATCCCGACCACCTCAAGGTCGGCGACACGCTGGACTGCTGGCGGGTTGAGGCGATCGAACCCGACCGTCTCTTACGTCTACAGGCTGAGATGAAGCTGCCCGGCCGGGCCTGGTTGGAGTTTGTTGTTGAAGGCGATGCGCACCAGGCCACCATTCGCCAAACCGCCATCTTCGATCCGCTCGGTCTCTCTGGCCTTGTCTACTGGTACGGGGTTTACCCGCTGCACCAATTGGTGTTTGCCGGTATGCTCGGCGGCATTGCGGCCGCGGGAAAACGCGCACAGTCCGCAGGGGATACGCTGACGCGGGGCAATGGGTGAGGGGCCGGGTCACTGTCCGCCGGCGTGGCAACGTAGCCGGTGTCACACTGGGATCAGCCTGTATAGACTGGCGTTCACCGTGTTGCTGTACTATCTTTCCCCGCATACCATAAACGAGGAGCAGTCTGATGCAGCTTTCTGATGAAGCCGTCACCACACCAGAGGTCAAGAGCTGGCAAGGCCTCCACCTCTTACACTTCCAGGGTTCCGCGTGTTCACAGAAAGTCCGGATTTTCTTGGCGGAAAAGGGGATTACGTGGGAGTCTCACCCGGTCGATTTGCTCCGCCAGGCGCATGCTACCCCGTGGTTTCTCGGCATCAATCCCAGAGGCGTTGTCCCGGTGTTGGTCCACGATGGTGTTGTCCATGTCGAGAGTAATGACATCATGGAATACCTTGATGAACTGCCCTCACCGGTGCCATCGTTTTTCCCTCAGAATGCATCCGAGCGAGCACGAGTCCGGGAATCCTTGGCGCTTGAAGACTCGCTCCATATGGACCTGCGGACGATTACCATGGGGTTTTTGGTGCCGTACGCCCTGGCAAAAAAGTCTCCCAAGGTGCTGGAAGCCTATGAGCAAAGCGGCGCGCCGGACACTAAGCGAGACAAAGAAGTCGCCTGGTGGCGCGCCTTTGCCAAGGACGGAGTGCCACCGGACCAGGCTCGGGCATCTCTCCGGGCCTTTGCCGCGGCTTTTGATACGCTTGAGCAGTGGTTACGGGCGAATACCTGGCTGATCGGACAACGGATCTCCGTGCTCGAAATCGCCTGGTTTATCTCTCTCCATCGGCTGGTGTGTGCCGGTTACCCCATCAAGCGTCACCCGCGACTCAAGACACACTATGAAAGCCTCCTGAAACGGCCGTCTTTTGCCCAAGAGATTACGACTCCGGGATTGCCCGGCCTTATCTTGAGCTTCTACAGTGGATTCCAGCGTTTGCGGGGTCATACCTTGGCGAGGACGATGGCCGAGGCATGAGAAGGCACAACCGACGTATGGGATCCAGCGAGTTGCAGGATTGATCCCGAAACGATTGCCCTACCAGCGATTGTCGATTCTTGAACTCGCTTACAGCGCTCCGACGAGCGCCTCACGAAAGGTGGGCTCCGTTTGTTTGAGCTCAACAACCTTCTCTGCCCCTTGGGTTACGGTGGGATGCGCAAACGCGCTGACTCCGGCCTGATAGCAGGGCCGCGCCTGGAGTGCCTCCCAATAGCGGCTGACGTGGGGTCTACGCTCCCCCAGGAACTCTTCGAGCCAGTCCACTTCACGCAGACGTTCCAGGATGACCATCATTCCCACATCAGCCAGCGTGAATTGCTCGCCCACGATCCACGGACCGCCGCTCTGGGCGAGGGCGCGTTCTAACTCATCCAGATGGGTATGCATCGCGGTACGGCTGCTGCGGATGAGCTTCACAATCGGTTTTAATCGAGGCAGACCTCGGACCCCTCGGAATTTCAGCAACAGGAAAAACAGGGTTCGTTTTTTCAATCGATGGAACAACAGCCCCTCCACAATCCGCGAGACCGGAATGTGCTCGATCATTGCGGCAAAGATGGGGATGGTGAGCCCAGGGACAGCGTTGCCCGCGGTTTCATTGATGCTGGCGAGGGGGTCGTCTCCGACCAGCGAAGATTTGTGAACCCAATACTCCATGAAGTTGCGCTGCTCTTTGTTCTCTGGCACAAGCGCAGCCGATTGGCCGGCATGCTGAGCCGCGTAGGCGAGTTGCTCGTGGGACTCGTAAATCGGGTGGCCGTTATGGACGAGGACAGGGACCAGTGCGGCGGGGTTCACTCGGAGGAAATGGCGCGAGATGTTTTCGTAGGCGCCGGTCTCGATCAGGTCGATGTGATGGCTCTTATACGGAATGCCAAGCTCGGCCAAACACACCCGAGTCTTCTTCGAGCAGAGTGAAAAGGCATTGTGATAGAGCTCCCACTCTTCAGCGTGGGGAAGGGTGAGGTCCTCATGAATGCCGCCCGGCATGGCTTGCGTCTTCCGCTGCCGCCGCTCCCATACGTACCAGACAACCGGAATCGCACCCAGCAAGAGGAGAATCGTCACCATGCCAACCGTCCTGCATTGCCGCTGTCTCGTTTGATGAAAATCCCTTTCATGATATGCCCGGTCTCAGGTTGAGGTGGATGGCTGGGCAAATGGTAGATACCTGCCTCGCATATGGCAACCCAGACCCACAACACATATGTCCCAAAAAACCAAAGAGGAGATTGTAGACTATGGCCTTGCACCGACTGCTCGGAATGGAGATCGGAGTGCCCGCCCCGGCTATGCTCGATGCGTTTTACCAAGAGATTGGTTTCACCGGCGGGTCCCGGAGTTGGGGACCGACGGATCAGCCGGGCCAAATCAAAATCAATGAAGCCCCGTTTCGTCAATTGCGAGAAATGCGGGTTGGGTGTGAAAGCGAAGAAGACCTCGACAGGATTGTAAAGAACCTTGAGGGGCTGGGCATTGCCTCACAACGCAGCAATGGCGCGCTTCGCGTTCCTGATCCGGTCAACAAATGGGATGTCGTAATCGAGCCGGCAGAAGTGGCTGACACCCCAACCCAACCACAGCGCATTATGAACCGACCGGGCGAACGCAATCGTCTCGATGCTCGGCATTCTTTACTGACCGAAGCAACACCACATCCACCGCGTCGGCTTGGGCATATTGTCGTTGGGTCACCCGATGTGGCAGCGAGTCTCAAATTTTATACCGAGGGCATAGACTATCGCGTATCCGATATCGTTGGCGGGATAGCATTTTTTCTGCGTTGCTCACCCGATCATCATAATTTACTGCTCGCCCCCGGTCCGGTGCCGTATCTGAACCACTACGCCATCGAACACGATGACATCGATTCCGTATGCCGTGCAGCAACCCTGTATTTGCGCGAGCACGAAGACGCGCAAATCGCCGGTCCTGGCCGTCATCCCATTGGCGGAAATATGTTCTGGTATATGCGTGACCCGAGCGGCACCTTCTTTGAGTACTTTGCCGATATGGATCGGATTCTCGACGACGCGGGGTGGCAGGTCCGAGAGGATTGGCCAATGGAGGACTCCTGGTCGCTCTGGGGCGAAACACGTCAGCCCGAAGTATTCTTTCAACCCCCGGACATGCCGGCCGTCATCGAAGGCTGGAACAAGGCCCACGGCTAAACGCTCATCGACTCCGGGACGGCGGACGGTCTGCCGGAGCCGGGGAAGGTAACTCAGCGTGCACTACGATGTCGTGATCTGTGGCTACGGCCCGACCGGGGCGGTAGCCGCGAACCTGCTCGGTCGGCGTGGCGTGCGGGTGTTGGTCGTTGAGCAGAATACCGAGATCTACGACATCCCGCGGGCCGTGCACTTTGACGGCGAGACCATGCGGATCTTTCAGTTCCTGGGGCTGGCGGATGAGATCAAAAGTGTTTCAATCCCAGCGACCGAGGCGGCCTTCGTCAACGGGAGTGGGCGAACGCTCATGGCCCTGGACTTTCGCGATATGCCGAGACGTCATGGCTGGCCAAATGGGAATTTCTTTAATCAACCTGCCCTTGAAGCGTATCTGCGGCGTGGGGTGGAACGCTATCCCCCGGTTGAGGTCCGACTCGGCTGGACCCTGGAGACATTCGATCAGGATGACGCCGGCCTGCACATCACCCTCTCGCACCGGGAGAGTAGCAACCGCGACGAGGTGACGAGCTCTTACCTCCTCGGTTGCGACGGCGCGACGAGTACGGCCCGCGAGTTGGTTGATATTCCGCTCGATACGCTGAATGCCGACGAGCCGTGGTTGGTATGTGACATTCTCTTAGAGGGAGACTTTGAGTTTCGCAAACGGGTCTATCAAGTGTGTGACCGACGCAGACCAACGACGCTGGTTCCCTGCGAAGGCCGCCACATCCGTTGGGAGTTTATGCTCCGGCCTGACGATGACCCTGAGGAGCTTGAACGCGAAGAGACGGTTCTTGCCCTGATGGCACCCCACCTGCATCGTCTGCACGACGACCTCAAGCCGGAGCAGTGCTCTCTTATTCGTAAGAAGGTATATACTTTTCACGGACTGATTGCCCGGTCGTGGCGGTTGGGACGCGTCTTGCTGCTGGGCGATGCAGCCCATCAAACTCCGCCCTTTCTCGGACAAGGCATGTGTGCCGGCATCCGTGATGCCTATAACCTGTGCTGGAAGCTCGAAGGCGTGCTGGCCGGTCGCTATACCTCGAAGCTGCTAGACACCTATCCGTCCGAGCGTGCCCCGCATGCCCGGACAATAATCGAGCAGGCCATCCGCACGGGAAGCGTTATTCAAACCCGAAATCCTATCGCTGCCTTCCTGCGCGACTCCTTTTTCTCGTTGGCGAGAATCTTTCCCGTTCTGCAAAAGCCCTTTCTGTGGGAACCTGCCTGGCCGCTCGGCCCCGGGTTTTTCGACGCGACCACGCCTCCGAGCGCGCAGACCACCCATGGTCATCAGATCGACCAGCCCGTCGTAGCAACCACGTCAGGCGAGCGGATAGCGCTTGATACGGTCCTGGGTGACGACTTTACAGTGCTTGGACTCAATATGAACCCTGCGGATACAATCGCCGAGGCAACCGCCCAGACATTTTCTACGCTCAAGACGCGCTTCGTCCACGTCGCACCGACCCGCACCCATAACACGGCTTCACCCGCGACCACGGTTGTCGATACGGACGGTGACCTTGCCGCGTGGTTCAAACGCATAGGCGGAGGCCAGGCCGTCATCCTACGGCCGGACCGCCAGGTCTTTGGCGTGTACGGAAAAAATGGAGCTTCGACGGTAGGGACCGAATTGGCGACAGCCGCTGAAAAGTTGGTGACCATGATCGAGCCGGCCCAATGAACTTGAATTGTGCCGGTTCTACGGGCGTCCACACCGCTACTGGCTATATCAGGAATGACATATTCGGCAGCGGTTCGGCGGCGTTGACCAGGACGATTTTTTTGCGACTCATCCTGAGCTCACCGTCAACCCACCGAAGGGTATGCGTCGTGCGTCCGGCCCACATATGGGTCTCATGTTTGGCCTGAATCGAGAGCTCGACCAAGAGGAAATTCGAGCCCACAACGAATTCATCGCGCTCATTTTTCTCGACTTCGATATTGGAAATCAACCGGCGCATGGACGAGGCCGGTTCCTGGCTGTAGCGATGGCCGCTTTGCAGGAGTTTGATGCGCGTGGCAATCCTCTGCCGGTTGTCGTAGATGTGCGAGATGTGGGTGTTGGGATCAACCCCGGGGTCGGTTGTCGCCGGCACCCAGTATACGACGTCGTCCGTCCACAAGGCTTCCCAGTCCGCATAGCGCGCTTCATCCGCATAACGCGCTTCTTTATACAGGAATGTCTCAACCGCTCTATACTCGGCGTCGGACACCATAGCTGCTAGGCCCGGCCGTTCTGCATCACGCTGCGATAGTGCAACCAGAACGCCCGGTTTGTTGTCTCGTCGGTCATATGCCCGACGCGCTGCTGTTGGCTATCGACATACTCACGATTCAGGCCGCGACTCAGTTCCAGCCACTCGGCGTTCCGCGTGACTAATCCGACTTGGTTGCGACTCGCAATCGTCACATCTTCGGGCAGCAGAAATGACCCCGGCCCCATTGCCGCTTCGCTCTGCCGTAACAGGCGCTTGTTGAATTCTGGCACTCCCTTGAGAAACATCGGCGTATGCCACTGGACGCATTCGTCAACGCTGACGGGTTGCATGATGGCGATATTCATCTCGGCCAAAAAAAGGTTGGGAAAAATGAAGGCGTGCGGCGGGCCGTCGAAAACCCGGCGCTGGGTTTTCTCTTTGCCGTAGCTACGTTCCATGGCTGCCAGATAGGATGCGGCCAGACCTTCCGAAACGCCGCCAAACCACTCGAACGGCTGTTGGTAGGCCGGGACAAAGTCAATTTCCGTGTGTCCCTGCCCCCAGTCGCGCAGGACGGACTTGATGCTTTTTTCCTCACCCACAAAACGCCGATACTGCGAGCCGACCGCTTTCAATATGGAACGGTGCACAAAGCCGAGATGATAGCCGTCCGTGTCGTTTTCGGGCAGCATTTTCCAGTTGGACGGGTAGCGATGCTTGATCCAGCCGGCGCCAAGTTCGATCTCGCCCTCCGGCGAGAGATCGCACGCCCGGTCGATCAATTGCGCCGCCGTGCCAAGATGATCGGCCAGCGAGATACCGCTCGGACTCAAACTGACGAACACAAACCCCCGATAGCTCTCCAGCCGTGGCACGCGCGTCAGCCCGTACTCTTTTTTATCAAAAGACTCCCCATATCCGGCCGGGTAGGGGACACCTTGCAAGGCGCCAGTCAGGTCATAGCTCCAGCCATGATAGGGACAGGTAAACGTGCGAGTGTGGCCGCGCTCCGCCGGGCAGACGGTCGTGCCACGATGCGCGCAGCGGTTGAGGAGGGCCGATATACTGTTATCTGTGCCGCGCACCAGGATGACCGACTGGGTGCCGACCTGGCGCGTAATAAAGTCCCCCGGCTGGGGGATTTCACTGTCGTGACCAATAAACACCCAGCCGTGGTAGAAAATCTTTTCCAACTCATCGGTAAAAATATGCGGGTCGGTGTACAGCGACCTGTGGACCCGCTCGTTTTGGACAAGGGTGTCGTACCGGATCGGATCAATGGCAGTCTGTTGCATACGAGTCCCTCCGACTCAACTCTCTGACTCCGCCTAGCGATTGGCAAACACCGGGTCGCGTTTCTCTCGGAACGCAGCCACGGCCTCGCGCATATCGTCTCCCAGCGTGCAGGCCAGCCCCAGATGGGCGTCGGCATAGGTAATATCGCCAGCCTTGTTGGTGCTCAGCGCTTTGAAAAATTCCTTTGTCCGACGCAGCGCCATGGGCGGCTTGTTGAGCAGCTTCTGGGCAAAGGCGTGGACCGCGTCGTGCAGCTCCTCCAACGGCACGACCTGATTGACCAGGCCGACCTCACAGGCTTCTTCCGCGGTCAGCTCATCACAGGTCATCACCAGTTCTTTGGCCTTGGCCATGCCGATCAAATTGATCATGCGGGTAATCGAGCCCCACATATACGGCACACCGAGACGCACCTCGGGCAACCACATGCGGGCGCCACTGGCGGCAATGCGAAAATCACACGCCATAGCCAAGGACACGCCACCGCCCACCGCAAAACCATTGACCGCGGCGATGCTGATCTGGTCCAGGCGTTCCCACTCGTCCATCACCCGCCAGCCGAGCTTTGCCATCCGCAGCCTGGCGCTATCGGTGAGCGTGGCCTGGGTTTCCGCTTTGGCGCTATTGGACAGGGCGTTCATATCCGCGCCAACGCTGAACGAGCGACCCTTGCCGGTCAGAACCACAACGCGTGAGTCTTCATCCTCTTGCAACTCGTAGGTAATGGCCAGAAACTCGCGCAGCACCTGCTCGTTGAGGGGATTGAGTTTTGCCGGTCGATTGAAAGAGACGGTGACAATGGGACCGGAGCGTTCGAGGGTAAATGTTTCGTATGACATACTGCTCCTCTCCTTTGAGTCGGAGCTATCTTTTTGTAAACATAAAATTCTCTGCCATTTGCGCCCGGACTTCTTTGAGGTGCGTTACGTATTTGGGAAAGCCGCCGTTATAATTGCCGTCCTGACGGCGCTGAAATTCGCCCTCGAAATTATAATAGCCCGGTGTACAGTCCTGGTTGCGGGTGGTTTTGCCGCGATGATGGATCACTTCCTGGACCCACCACTCTTCTGCCTCGGGGGTCACATCGATGGACTGATAGTCATGCCGCCGCACATGGTCGATACACGCCGCAATATGATCACCCTGGGATTGCAGCATGTCCGTTAGGTTGAACTGAAACGATGCCTGATAGCCACCCATGATAAACAGGTTGGGATAGCCCTGTGAGTGAATGCCGAGCAGGGTGCGGATGCCGGTGCTGTATTTATCGTTCAGGTCGAGACCGTTTTCTCCTCTGATCTGATTGTAAATGCCCGTTTTCTGCACCTCGAAGCCGGTGGCATAGATCAGGACATCGAGCTCGTACTGTGTCCCGTCAAACACCGGTCCCTTTTCATTAATCTCGGTGATACCTTTCCCGTGGGTATCGACCAGGTGCACGTTGGGGCGGTTGAAGGTCGGCAGATAGTCGTTGTGAAAGCAGGGCCGCTTGCACATGAACATATACCACGGCTTGAGCGCCTCCGCCGTGGCTTTGTCCTTCACGACCTCGTCGATTCGTTTGTGAATGCGCATCATATAGTCGATATTGGCGTTCTCCTGCCGCCGGATTTTCTCCTCGCGAGACATGGCTGCGCGCTCGGCCCGCTGCTCTTCGGTCAGTCGCGGCCCGCGCATGGCGCGTTCGCGCCGCTTGGCTTGCCAGCCCGGCTCCAGTTTGCGCGCCCAGTTGGGATCGGTCGGCCAGTCGTCCCGGATATCTATTGAAGACGGTGTGCGTTGGAACACGTACAGCTCTTTCGATGATGCGCCCAGACCGGGAATGGCCTGCACCGCGGTCGCGCCCGTGCCGATAATGCCGACGACCTTATCCTCCAGGCCGGACAAGTCTTCCCTGGTATAATCATAGTCCCAGCGCGAGGTATGAAAGGAGTGGCCTTTGAAGGACTCCATGCCCTTGATTTTGGACAGCTTGGGTTTGGACAGCGTGCCGTTGGCGCAGATAACGAAGCGCGCCTTCATGTGGTCGCCTCGGTCTGTGGTGAGCTGCCACATTTCTTCTTCCTCGTTCCATATGGTGGAGGTGACCGTGGTCTGAAAAACCGCCAGCTCGTACAGATTGTATCTTCTGGCAATGGCCTGACAGTGGGCCAGGATTTCCGGGCCCCTGGCGTAATGGTTCTTGGGTACGTAGTCCATCTCGTCGAGTAGCGGGAGATAGTCATACGAGATCACATCGCAGGCCACTCCGGGGTAGCGATTCCAGTACCACGTGCCACCCACATCGGCTCCCCGCTCGACGAGGCGGATACTCTCAACGCCATATTCACGCAGCCGCGCTGAGGTGAGCAGTGCCGAGAACCCACCGCCAATGAATAAGCACTCGACCGTATCGTTAATGGGCTCGCGGGGAACGATCTCGCCGCCGTAGGGGTCGGTCTCGTACCTGGCGAAAGAACCGGTCAGGTCAGACGTATATTGCTGCGTCCCTTCCGGTCGGTAGTCCAGCCTGAGATCACGCTCCTCGGTAAACTTCTGCTTGATGGCATCGTAGTACGACTGCGGTTTTTTCGGCTTCGAGAGTCCGTCCATGGTGCCAATCAGGGGCTTCTCCTGCGCTTCAGACATGTATTCAGTCCTCCGTACGTTAGCACTGGTCGTTCTTGAGACTGGCCGAGTATAACAGAGCCATGGCGCAGCGGGGAAGCGGCGCATGGGGTAATGACTCTCTATGGGGCAGGGGCATCGTGACTCCCTGCCCTCCAGGCTGCTTAATCCGAGTACAGGGGATGTGACCCGAACTGATTTTTTTGCACGGCCTGCCCCGTAGTGGCCACATGCCCGACCCCCCGCACGACGCTGTCGAGGTACTGGGCGATGGTGTCGCCAAACAACCGTTGCTGATAGGCCCGCTTCTGAGGGATGGACAAGTCCGCTTTCAGGTAGGGGATCACGGTAATGGCCAACTCGCTCTGCCGCTCGCCCTGCGCTGTGATGCGCCACTCCACGCGCGCCGTCTTGCGTGAGGACGGCCCGACTTCAATGTCAAATCCCACCCCCTCGAGCCACCCCACAAAATCGCGTTCGTAATGCACGCCACTGTAGTAGGAGACCGTGTCTTTTGCCCCAACCCCGGGCCATTTGAGAACCGTGGTTGCCTGACAGAACGGATGATAGCGGGGGAGTTGACCGGGTTGAGAGATCACCTGCCAGACGCTCTCTGAATCGGTCTCAATAATGTGACTGACCCGCACCGTATCGCCCAGCTCAAGCCCTCGGGCTGCCAATTCGGTCTGGAATAGCTCACTGTCTGCTTTCACGGAGGACTCCTCCCGCTACAAATGCCCTGAGTACACAAGCGCACTGCTAGCTATCGAATGTCCCACCAATAGCAGCCGTGTCGTTGTATTCGCGCAGGTATGTGAGCTTCCCATCCTGCGCGAAGCGGAATTCCCAGACGAACGGCATGTCGCAGGCGCGACCCGTTACGACCGATTTGCCGTTTTTTTCTACTCCTGTCGCCGCCATCCTGCGCGTCTCCGGGTCGAAAATAAAATCATGGAAGACGAGTTCGCCGATCACCCAGGTCTCTGCCAGTTGGGCTAAATACTTTTGCGTTCCCGCCGCGCCCTCGTAGCGGCCGCCAAAAGGTATATGGGACGGCAGAAAATTCTCCCAGGCGAACTCGTCCGCCATCATCTTGGCGCACTCGGGGAAGTCCGTCAGGAGGAGTCCCATAAACCTATTCACTGTGTCGATCGCCTGTTGTTTTGTCATGTCCTCTCCTCTCATGGGTAGGTTCCTCACGGGGGAGGCGTTTCATTGCACACATACCGTTGCCCCTTTACTCCGCTACAATTCTTAGAAGCTCCGCTATCGAGTACGACCCAGGTAGCGAAGTTGTGAGGGGGAATCAACGCAGGTTGTGTGTTTTGTCTTGTCAAAATTTTATCGATATGCCAAACTTCGCGCGGGTGGAGACAGTCTCTTGCCCGTAAGACACCGCATCAAGAAGGAGGGCTGACAGATGAATGAAGCGGTAGAGCAATCCCAACCGAACGGCATTCCGACTCCCGCAGAACTGGGCTTCGATCCGGCTGACCTGCGTCAGAAGTACGTCGAAGAGCGTACCAAGCGTATCCGCGCGGACGGAAACAACCAGTATCAGGAAATCACCGGTCAGTACGAACACTACAATACCGACCCCTATGTCGAGCCGGGCTTTACCCGCCCCGCGCTGCAAGAAGAACTCGACGCGGTGATTATTGGTGGCGGCTTTGGCGGCCTGCTTGCGGCGGCGCGGCTGCAGAAGGAAGGGATCACCAATATTCGCATCATCGAGAAGGCTGGAGATTTTGGTGGGACCTGGTACTGGAACCGCTACCCCGGCGCCCAGTGTGACATCGAGTCCTACGTCTATCTGCCCCTGCTCGAAGAGACCGGCTATATACCCAAGGAAAAATACTCCTTTGCGCCGGAGATCTTTGAGCACGCCCAGCGGATCGGGAAACACTTCAATCTCTATGAGCGGGCCTGCTTCCAGACCCAGGTCAGGGAGGCGCGCTGGAACGATGAGGACGGGCGCTGGACGATTACCACCGATCGCGACGATGTCTTCCAGGCACGCTTTGTGATCATGTCGAGCGGGCCCCTGAATCGTCCCAAGCTGCCGGCGATTCCCGGCATCGAAAAGTTCAAAGGGCATACCTTCCACACCAGCCGCTGGGACTACGACTACACCGGTGGGGATACGACCGGCGGCATGCACAAACTCAAAGACAAGCGTGTGGGTATCATCGGCACCGGAGCCACCGCGATCCAGTCCGTACCCCACCTGGGCGAGCATGCCAAGCAGCTCTACGTGTTCCAGCGCACGCCCTCCTCGGTGGACGAGCGCGGCAACAAGCCGACCGACCCGGAATGGGTACGGACGCTGAAGCCCGGCTGGCAGGATTACCGCAACAACAACTTCTGCTCCATTCTGGCCGGGATTCCGGTTGAGGAAGACCTCGTCGGCGACAAGTGGACCAGCCTGTTCAAGAAACTCTCCGAACTGCTTACGGGCAAGGAGGATTCAGACCTCTCCGACGAAGGTATGGCGCTCATGTCGGAGATCGCCGACTACCAGAAGATGAACGAGATTCGGACGCGCGTGTCCTCGACCGTCACCGACCCTGAGACCGCGGAAGCGCTCAAACCCTGGTACGGCCAGTGGTGCAAGCGCCCGACCTTTAACGACGAATATCTGCCGACCTTCAACCGCCCCAACGTCAAGCTAGTGGACACCAAAGGCAAGGGCGTCGAGCGCGTCACCGAGAATGCGGTAGTCGTGGACGGCGTCGAGTACGAAGTGGACTGCCTGATCTACGCGACCGGCTTCGAGGTTGGGACGGCCTACACGCGCCGCGCCGAGTTCGAGGTGTACGGCCGTGACGGACTGTCGCTGAGCGACTACTGGGCCGACGGCATGAAGACCTACCACGGTTTTCTGAGCAACGGTTTTCCGAACTGTTTTCATATGGGGCTCACCCAGACCGGCCTTGCGCCCAACTTCACCTATATGCTGAACGGGCAGGCCGTTCACATCGCCCACCTCATTACCCAGGTGGGCACGCGCGAGGCGAAGTCCATCGAGCCCACCCTCGAAGCCGAGGACGAGTGGGTGAAGCTGGTGACCGGCCCGACCTTCATGACCGAGTACCAGAACACCTGTACGCCGGGTTACTACAACGGAGAGGGAAAAAACGAGGGGCATGGTTTTATCGAGACCCAGTATCCCGACGGCGCGGTGCCCTTTTACGACATGCTCGCCGCCTGGCGCGCGCAGGGCGATTTCGAGGGGCTGATCGTAAAGTAGATCTGGGATGGCATAGCCGAACCTCGCCCGTTTGCAATAAAGGGCAGAGTGGGAGAATACCAAAACAGGTCTAGGCTATCGGTATCTAGCTGGTCCCGGAGCGGTCGCTCCGATGGCTCTAGATACCGCATAGCCTTATGTCTGCCGATCCATATCTTGGTGGCGCGATACGATTGAGCGGAACGCGCTCAGTGCTGCGGATGAGTTCGACTGCTTCCATATGAAGCAGAGCGGGAGCTTGAGGTCGAGATCGATCACAGGCACGAGGTCTACAAGCTTCGGTTTGCGACCTTCATTGGCCGAGTTACAAAAGCCGACGCCAATTCCGGCAGAAACCAAACTGAGTAGTGTTCTTTCGTCGATGGCTTCCTGCACGATATTGGGTGACAACCCGCTCGCATATGTCGTTGACACGATGCGATCTACATACGCCGGGGCGATAGACCGCGAGAGACCCACAAACGCCTCGGTCTTCAGATCTTCCAGGCGCACGTCGCCCCGCTTTTTCCAGCCATAGCGTCGCGGCACTGCGAGTACGACCGTGTCCATTCGGAGCAGTAACGCCTGGCAGCCTTCGGGCAGGGCTTCGAAAGTATAGCAAAAGCCAGCATCGAGCCCACCTGCGACGATTGCCTTAAATTGAGCGGTTGAGAACATTGGGCGGAGATCAAGACTCACATTTGGGTAGCGTACGCGGTATTGCTGGATCGACTTGGGAAAGGCTCCAAACCAGGAGGCGCTTTCTATGAATCCGATATGGAGCTGACCGGCTTCCCCTTGGGCCACTCGGCGCGCGTGTGCCACTGCTTCATCGGTGCGACCGAGGATCTCGCGCGCTGACCCAAGGAACGCCTTGCCGGCAGCATTTAAGCGTATACCGCGCGGCAGGCGATCGAACAGGACGCATTCCATCTCTTCTTCCATCTGATGCATCTGCCGGCTCAGCGCGGGCTGGACAATATGTAAGCGCTTTGCCGCACGTCGGATGTTTTCTTCCTCAGCGACGGCCACAAAGTAACGGAGATGGCGGAGCTCCATAGATATATTCCAAAAGTATCAATCCTATGAATATAAAGTATTTGTAGTATCGATCAAGCGTCTTTATGGTACAGCCTAGAGCGTAGAGATGAACGCCAACAGGAAAGGATGAAACACGATGAAAACACTAGGCTTAACTATCGTATTGCTCCTCGCCCTTCTCTCCACAAACGGAAAGGCTGCGACGCTGAAGCCCGTGACGTTTGAAAGCCAAGGACAGACCCTCGCTGGAAATTTGTACCTGCCCGATGGATATACGAACAGTCAGAAGCTCCCGGGTGTGGTCGTCACCGGAGCCTGGACGACTGTGAAAGAACAAATGGCCGGCACGTATGCCGCTGAAATGGCCGACCGGGGGTATGCCGCATTGGCTTTCGACTTTCGCGGCTGGGGACAATCGCCCGACGTGATTCAGTATTTGGAAAATCCGAAGCGGAAAACCGAAGATATTCACGCAGCCGTAAACTACCTGGCCACGCGGCCCGAAGTGGAGGCAGGCCGGATTGGCGGCTTGGGGATTTGCGCCTCGTCCGGCTATATGAGCGATGCGACGCTGGCCAATAGCCATATCAAAGCCTTGGCGCTCGTAGCGCCCTGGTTGCATAATGCGGACATCGTCAAAGTCGTCTACGGCGGTGAAGAAGGGGTCAAAAATCTTATCCAAATGAGCCGGGAGGCGGAACAGTCGCCTCAACCGGTTATCCTGGAAGCGGCCAGCCTGACGAATGACAAGGCAGTGATGTATCAAGCGCCGTATTACACGGAAACGGACCGGGGCCTTATCTCGGAATACGATAACAAGTTTAACGCGGCCTCGTGGGAAGGCTGGCTCACCTACGATGCGCTCCAGACCGCAGAGCAACTGAAAAAACCAACTTTGCTCGTCCATTCCGAAGCGGCCGCCATTCCGCAAGGAGCGCACGAATATGCCCGCCGTATGGACTCCAACGTCACAGAACTGTGGCTGGACGATGTGAGCCAGTTTGATTTCTATGACGCTCCGAGTCCGATTACAGCAGCAAGCGATGCGGTAGCTGAGCATTTCAACGCAATCCTGAAATAGAGAAGGAGCAGGCATGAATCACGTACTCACCGGAGTATTGCTCATAAGCGTACTGACCGTGGCGAGTCCCGCGGTACCCGCGGCGAGTGATCCGCAAGACGAGGCGGCTATTAAAACTACCATTGAAAGTATTGGAATCTTAGCGGACCAGGGCAACTTTGAAGAAATCGAAAAGCTGTATGCCGATGAAGTCGAGATGGATTATACCTCGCTCACGGGCGGTGAGGTCGAACGCATAGGCCCGCAGGCGCTGATGACCCAGTGGGCCTCGGTCTTACCGGGTTTCGACCGGACTCGGCATGCGGTCTCAGACATTGCCGTCACACTCAACGGGACACGGGCCGAAGCGACCGCCAATGTTATCGCCGACCATTATGTGGGGGACCTGTTTTGGCAAGTCCAGGGTGATTACCGCTATGAATTACAAAAAACCGACGGGATATGGCGAGTGACCAGCCATACCTTTAACCTGCGTGAGGAAAGCGGAACCCGTGATGTATTCGGCCCAGCCGATAAGAATGCCGCCGCTAATCCCGTGTCGTATATCAAGCGGCAGCAGACGAAAAAAGCGGTGCGGGATTTCCTCACGGCCCTGGAGCAGAAGGACATGGAGAAGTTTGCCGGCGTATGGGCCGAGGATGCCGTGCAGGAGATGCCCTATGCGCCAAAAGGCTTCCCGGAACGCGTGAGCGGTAGAGCAGCCCTGATTCAGCATTACGCCGCTTGGCCGGAAAACAGCGGAAAGGCCGATTTTACCTCAGACTTGGTCTTCCACCCGTTGCAGGACCCAGAATGGATTTTTGCTGAGTTCAAGGGCCAGGTAGAGATCGTCCCGACAGGCCGTATGTATCATCAGAGTTATGGTGGACTGTTCCTTGTGAAAAAGGGAAAAATTACGCTCTTCCGCGAGTACTTCGACCCGGTCCCCTTCAAATACGCATTCGGCTTTGATGAAAGGGGCAACACCTTGCATACAGGAGAGGACGTACAGTAGCAGGGCCTCCTCGCTCTGGCAGAGGCCCGTGACGCGACATGCTCGCTGCTTGGCGCGCAGGGCGATTTCGAGGGGCTGAATAATTTCAAGCGTCTTCAGCCCGACCGCGCAGCACACCGGATGACCGGAGTTGGTATAGCCGTGGGAGAAATCGGTGCCTTCGGGAGCCTGTAGAAAGGTGTCGTAAATCTTCTCGTGCAAAAGCACCGCGCCGAGCGGCAGATCGCCTTCGGCTACGGTGTACATTTCTGTCTGGGATCCCACCTCGCCCGCATGGAGCTCCGTTCCCTATTCGGCCATCTCATCCCGCGGCTCGCGTCGCTGGAAGTCACCGGCCCTGCATCTGCCTCGAAGACACCCTTCGTGGGGGGACTGAAGAACTTGCCGATTCGGTATCAACTCAAACCTGTCTAGTGCTGGGCAGCCTAGATTCCGAACTGGAGAAATCGTCCGGCCGGGCGCCCTTAGCTCAGGTTGTTCTCGGTCAGGAAATCGATAACGCCTTGGCTCACTCCTTCCGGATCAAGGAATGGCTCGAAATTTGTGCCTTTGACATCGATGGCCTTCGCCTTTGGCATGGCGGCGGCGGTGTTTTGGTGGCCGAGGTAGAGGACATCGTCTGGAGCGCACATCAACAAGGTCGGGCACTTGATGTCCTGAATGAACAGATCGAAGCGGTAATCCCACACGCATCGATAGATCATGCCGCGAACCTTCCAGGCCCGCAGTGCTCCTGAGAACTCGTCGTTCATATTGTCTAGATCGCGATTACCGCCCAGGTTATAGATGTAGTCCCAGGTGATTTTGAGGTATTCGGCTTCATGGCTCGGCCCGACGGAGCCACTGAACTCGTCGCGGTAGGGCGCGGCCTGTTCCTCGGTCAGCAACAGTGCACCGACCATCATGCAAGACAGCACGCGCTCGGGATAGAGCGACGCCATTTCGGCGGCCATACCGGCACCCGTGTGATTGCCGAAGGCATGGAACTTCTCGATACCGAGCGTATCGAGAAAGTCCATCGTGTATTGGGTGAGCGTGCTGATCGAATGGAACTCCGGCGGGTCAAAGGAGCCACCGAAGCCGGGCAGGTCGACCGCAATGCAATGACAGCGGTCGATCAACTTCTCGAGCGTGCGTTCATACCCCTTAGCGCCACTGACGTTCTGATGCAGAAACACAATCGGCGGCTTTTCCTGCGGGCCACCATGGTAATAGTGCATTTGACCACTAGGCGTATCTGCGTAGGCCTTCTTGATCATCAATTCGTGTCTCCCTACCCGAGCGTACCGGCCGGTCGCCGCCGGTGCTCAGCTCAGGTCGTTCTCGGTCAGAAAATCGATGATGCCCCGGCTCACCCCTTCCGGATCGAGGTTCGGTTCCATGTCCATACCTTTGACATCGATGGCCTTCGCCTGCGGCATCGCCGCCGCCGTGTTCTGGTGACCCGGATAGAGAACGTCGTCCGGGGCGCAAATCAAGAGAGTTGGGCATTGGATCTTCGGAATGAACTGGCCAAAGGGGTAATCCCAAACGCAGCGGAAGATCATGTCGCGAACCCTCCAGTTGCGTAACGCCCCGGTGAACTCGTCGTGCATATTGTCTAGATCAAGCTTGCCGCCGATGTCGTAGACGTAGTCCCAGGTCTCTTTCAGGTAGGCGGTGTTGAAGCCCGGGGCGGCGGAGCCGCTGAACTCCTTCCGGAACCGCGCGGATTGTTCTTCGGTAAACAACAACGCACCGATCATCATGCAGGACAGCGCCCGGTCGGGATAGAGCGACGATATTTCCGCGGACATCCCGGCTCCGGTGTGGCTGCCGCAGAGGTGAAATTTCTCGAAACCGAGGGTGTCGAGGAACTCCATGGTGTAGCCAGTGAGCGTACTGATCGAATTGAATTCGGGCGGGTCAAAGGAGCCTCCGAAGCCGGGCAGGTCCACGGCGATGCAGTGAAACTGGTCAATCAGCAGTCGGAGGGTGGGTTCGAAGGCCTTTGCACTGCTAACGTTCTGGTGCAGAAAAATGATCGGCGGCTTTTTCTGCGGTCCGCCGTAGTAGTAGTGCATCTGGCCACTCGGAGTGTCGGCGTAGGCTTTCTTGATCATCTGAGCTTGTTACTCCGAAACTCCCAAAACCGCACTCGGTCCCTCCCGGAAAGCTCTCGCAGGGCTCCGCTCGGCGCCAGAGGGTTGGGGCGCACGGAGCTCATGAGGAGCTTGCCGGAGCTTTCTTGTGGGCCAGCCGCAGGCTTACGATTTCTACAGCCAGCGAGAAGCCCATGGCGAAGTAGATATAGCCCTTGGGGATATGCCGATCAAGGCCAGCGGCTACTAGCGCGGTGCCGACGGCCCATTATAATCTTACGTCTTGGCGGCGAGCCAGGCTTCGGTCTCGGTTAGCGTGTCTTTCAGACGTTGCAGGAGCAGGCCGACCTCCTGCTGGGTAATAATCAGCGGCGGCGCCATAAAAATAATATCAGGCCCGAGTTCCCGCACCAGGAGTCCGCGTTTCATGGCCGCCCGACGGACGTAGTCCGCGACATTGGTCTCGGGCGGAAAAGGCTCGCGCGTCTCTTTATTCTGGACGAACTCCAGGCCCGCGGTTAAGCCCAGACCCCGCACGTCACCAACAATGGGCGAGGAGTGCAATTCGGCCAGCCCCTCGTGAAAGAGCGCCCCCATCCGGGCCGCATGGTCGACGAGCTGGTCTCGCTCCATAATTTCAAGCGTCTTCAGCCCGGCCGCGCAGCACACCGGATGACCGGAGTTGGTATAGCCGTGGGAGAAATCGGTGCCTTCGGGAGCCTGCAGAAAGGTGTCGTAAATCTTCTCGTGCAGGAGCACGGCACCGAGCGGCAGATAACCGCTATTGATGCCCTTGGCCGTGCTGATCATATCCGGGGTGACGCCCGCATGCTCAATGGCGAACATCTTGCCCGTCCGTCCGAAACCGGTAATGACCTCATCGGATACCATGAGCACATCATATTTGTCACAGATCGCCCGGATACGCTGGAAGTATTCCGGGGGAAGGGGGATGCCGCCACCGCCTCCCAAAACGGGTTCGGCAATAAAGAAGGCAACGGTTTCCGGCCCTTCTTCGAGAATGACCTTTTCCAGCATGTCTGCACAGGCGAGGGTGCAGGCCGGCTGCGTTCCACACTGCTCACAGCGATAGCGGTACGGGGTGGGGATATGTCGAACCTTTGACAGCATAGGCTCAAAGTGTTCGTGCATATGGGGGAGTCCCGTCAGGCTGGCGGCCCCATACGTTGCCCCATGATAGCTGCGGTCCAGCGCAATTGCCGTGGTTTTCTTCTCAAAACCGCGCAACCGGAAATAGAGGCGACTGACCTTGATGACCGTCTCGTTGGCTTCTGAACCGCCTGAGACAAAAATCACCCGGTTCAGCCCGTCTGGTGCATGCTGGGTTAATTTTGCTGCCAGCTCAATGGAGGGCGGGGTGGAGAAATTCCAGCCGCCTAAATGAAACGGGAGGGTCTTCATTTGCGCGTGGACCGCATCGGCAATCTCGGTCTGGTCATAGCCCAAGCCCACATTGCCAATGCCGGAGCAGCCGTCGAGATACTGATTGCCCTCAGCATCCCAGAGATAGACCCCTTTGCCTGCGACAATAACGGTGAAATCTCCGTCGGCATGATCCTGAAAGGTGGTAAAGACCGGCAGCTTATTCTGGCGTTCCAGGTCTCGTAACTTCTCAACGTCCAGCTCAAAGGGACGCGGAGCGGGCGGTTGCGCGTATGCCTGCTGCTGACTCATATCTCACCCTCCTTATTCTTGAGTCCGGGTTGGGAATGTCACGCCGAGCGTAAGACCATTACCTGCCAGAGTCAAACGCAGAGCCGGACCGTAGACGACAACCAGCTCGTGTGCTCCTTGCCGACTCGTGCAGCTGTATCGGACGCGACTATAGGCCGGACTTCATATGTGTCGATGGCGGGTGAGCGGTGTAGTGGTTTGGTTGAAGTAACTTTTGCCAGTGTGAGACGGGAGCGCGGGCATTCTGCCCGCGCTCCCGGAATATATCTGCTGAAAAGCAGTCCTAAACAGCCCGCCCGTGGCGTAGCAAGCCGCCCGGTGTCGCTACCCCTTTATTGCGCCACATAGCCGCCATCCACCGCCATAGGATGGCCGGTCACAAACGAGGCCGCTTCGGAACACAACCAGGCCACGGCTTCGCCGATCTCACTCGGTTGCGCCATACGACCAACGGGTTCCGCAGCGCTAATCCCTTCGGCCATTTCTGGCAATTTTTCAAAGGCGCGTTTGAGCATTGGCGTCTCCACAGCGCCTGGGCAGACCGCATTCACGCGAATGCCGGCCTTGGCGTACTCCAGGGCGGCCGTCTTGGTGAGTCCGACCACCCCATGTTTGGCTGCGACATAGGCAGACCCGGCCGGTATGCCTTGTAAACCTGCCACGGAGGCGGTGTTCACAATCGCCCCCCCGCCTTGGCTGAGCATCTGCTGGATTTCTGCTTTCATACTCAACCATACACCTTTGAGGTTAATGCCGATCACTCTATCCCAGGTCGCCTCAGGATAGTCCGGGGTCGGTACGAAGTCTCCTTCGATACCCGCATTATTAAACGCGCAGTCCAGCCGACCATAGGTCTCAACCACTTGCTTGACCATGGCCTCGGTATCAGCCGTTTTGGAAACGTCGGTCTGGATAAAGATCGCGTCGCCACCAGCGTCTTTGATCAGGCGCACGGTTTCCTCGGCGCCTTCGACATTCACATCAGCCACTGCAACTTTTGCTCCTTCGCGAGCAAAAATCTGAGCAGTCGCCCGGCCAATCCCAGTACTTGCACCCGTGATCAGAGCAACTTTTCCGTCTAAGAGTCCTGCCATGTGATTCCTCTCTCTCCTGAATAATGGATGAATCCCTGCTCTTATTGCCACGCACCCGAGGAGCTGGTTTGGTAGCCAAGCGCGCGGTAGACAGCATCGACCAGGCTCTGCCCTCGCTCATTGAGCGAGGCGCCTGAACCCATCCGGTTCATGGTATAGCCAAACGACATGCCGGCTTTGGGGTCGGCAAAGCCAAACGAGCCGCCCGCGCCAACATGACCGAACGCCTCCTCGGAGAACAGGACACTGTCCTGTACGCCCGCCGGCTCCTTGCGGTTGTCCATGGTTTTCATGAAACCCAGGGCAAACCGGGTCGGCATGACCAGTACGGCGTCTCTACCGGTTGAAGACGACACGCGGCCCATACGCGCCAGAGTATCGGCGTTGACCAGCTCGACGGCACCCTTTTTGCCACCCAAGGCGAGCGGTTCATACATGCCGGCCAGTCCGCGCGCGTTGGTGATCCCGCCCGCACCGCCAATTTCCGCGGCGTGCGCGGCCCGGGTGTCATACTCGGGAACGGCACCCATATAACCTCCAACGTTGAGTATGGCTAATGCCGCCAGCGTGCCCGGTGTGGCCATTTCCTGAAAGAGCGCGCTGTTTGGGTCGGGCTCGGCGGCAATCATGGGGGCAACCCTGGGCTCTTTGTCTTCGGGTAGACCGATCCAGAAGTCCAGGCCAAGGGGCTGGGCGATCTCGTCCCGAAAGAAGGTGCCGAGCGACTTGCCGGAGACGCGTCGTACAACTTCGCCTATCAGCCAGCCATACGTGAGAGCATGATAGCCGTTCCGCGTGCCGGGCTCCCAAAACGGTTCTTCCTTAGCCAGCGCATTGACCATCAGGTCCCAATCCGCATAGGCACCTTGCGGTAAATCCTCACGCACGGCTGGCAGACCAGCCTGGTGATTGAGGAGCATCTTGACCTGGATATTTTCCTTACCGGCTTGGGCAAACTCGGGCCAATATTTGGCCACAGGCGCATCAAGGTCGAGTTCGCCGCGCGAGGCCAGGACGTGGGCGCAAATGGCCGTCGCCCCTTTTGTTGAGGAAAAGACAATGCTGACCGTCTCATCGGTCCACGGCGTATCGGTCTCGGTATTGGCCGTCCCGCCCCACAGATCGACCACGGTTTGCCCACCGACGGTCACACATGCCGAGGCGCCAACTTCGCCCCGCTCGGCAAAATTGCGCTCGAACTCCTGCCGTACTTCCTGAAACTTTTGATCGCACGTTCCTTGGACTGCCATGCTGGTCCTCCTTTTTTGTCCAGACTTTACGCTCCTGCTGTATCAAATCGGAGCGGTAAAGTCTGTGGGCTTCAGACAATGAGCGAGGCAATCGAAAGCCATATTATCCGAGCCGTTTCTGTCGCTCGCGGAGCAACAGGAATAATGGTAGGCCGGCGGCAAACGCCACTAGCCACGAAACCACGATACAGACAATAAAATTCCGCACTCCCAGCGTTCGCCCCTCGGAGAATAACCAGACGTTATACGCGACAAACGCAATCAGCAGGTCGAACAGGAGCGAGGCTGTGACTGCACTCTCCATCGGCACAGTGAAGAAATCAACCAGGAGACTGCCGCCGGCACCCATATATTGGACGTTGTAATACATGGGGATCAGAACCCCTATAATAACTAGAATTGCATAGACCATCTCGCGCGTTGACATACTTTCCCTCCTGTTCAAAAGGGTTTCACTCTTGGCCTATATTTTGGGTGATTTAGAGTTCGACTACACTCCTCCTTTTGCGTAGCGTTCGGTTTTACACATTCAGTCCATAGAAACGGATCGCATTCTCTCCAAGGACTTTGTGTTGATCCTCCTCTGGCAACGGCGCGATGCGCTCCTTGAGTTCCTTGACGACTCCAAAATCAGCATCAATATGCGGATAGTCAGACGCCCACAGAAAGTAATCGGCACCAATATGCTCAATGACCTTGGCGGTTAGCGTCTCATCAGGGTCTGCTGACACCAGGCATTGACGATAGAAATACTCACTCGGCGGCATTTTCAGAGAGGTCCGGCTGGCCATGGGACGATACTTGTGATCGAGGCGGTCAAGCCAGGCCGAGATCCAGTTGGCTCCGGATTCAAGGACGGTACATTTCAGACGTGGATATTTCTCAAACATACCCAACGACATCATTTGGGTGAAGGCAGCCATCACATCAATGGCCAGAAAGGCAAAGGTAAATAATCCAGCTGACGCATCTGGTTTGAGCCATTCTTGAAACGAAGGGTTATCACGCACGACTACATGAAACCCAACGGGCATGTCTAAATCTTGCACCGTCTCCCAAAAACGGACAAAGGCCGAATCATCAAAATGTTTGCCGCCTCGGGCAGGCATATCCGGCGACAGATATACGCCCACACAGCCTTGCTCCTTAGCCCATTTTACTTCGTCTACTGCGCCTTCCGGGTCGAGCAGGGAGATATGGGCAATTGGAAACAGCCGCTTGGGGTGGTCGCTGCAGAAGTCGATAATCCAGCGATTGTAGGCATGCGTATAGGCTGAGGCGAGTTTGGCTTCCATGACCCAACCTTCCCAGAATATCCCAAGAGTCGGATACAACAGGGCAACATCGATCTGCTCTTCATCCATCACTCTGATACGCGCGGTTGGATCGTAACTGCCCAGCGGAGCACCATCAGCATACGTTCGCTTGCCTGGGGTGAAAAAGGCTTCGAGTTCCTCGGCATCTGAGCCCACGCCACCGATCGCGCCAAGCGTGCCACGGACGAGTTCACACGGCTTGTTATCGAACAACAATACTTCCCAGCCATTCTCATCGTGCTCCATGCGCACGGACCGGTCGCGGTATTTGGGGTCAATGTATTTTTGCCACGTATCCAAAGGCTCTAAGACATGCCCGTCTGCATCGACAATCAGTCCACTCTTTGAGGTACTCATAGGTTTCCTCCATTACGCAGTTGCCCGCTGCTGTTGTGCACACTCGCCGCTTCTAACGACTTTTCCAGGACGGGCCCCGGTTGCTTCGCCGTTTTCTTGTACGACTTCTCCGCTGACTAATGAGGCCACATAGCCTCGGGCCGTTTGCATCAGGCGGGGCATGTCGGCAGGCAGATCGTGTACCATTTCCGGCTTCTCAATGTGGAGCGCATCCAGGTCTATGAGGTTCAAATCAGCTTTCATGCCGGGTTCGAGGGTGCCCCGATCATGCATACCGAACAGCCGGGCTGTATCGCGGCTCTGTTTCTTAACCACAAGCTCAATCGGGAGATGGTACGGATCGTCTTCTGCGCGGTTCCGTACCCAGTCGATAAGCATAAAGGTCTGGACACTGGCATCACAGATCGTGCGCATATGGGCACCCGAGTCACTGCCACCCATGACGGTCATGGGATGGGTCAGCATTTCGTACAACGGGTCACGACTCTGCTCGGCATAGCCGGCAATGGCATACATGAGGAAGGCGCGTCCATCGTCCTCTAACAACAGATCATACACAACTTCACGCGGATCACAGCCACGCCGGGCAGCTATGGCAGCGACATTAGTGTCTCCATCAGGGAAGTAGTTGAGCGGCTGGCCCATGGGGTAGGTCATCCGCCACGTGGATTCCTGTTGATACAAGATAGACATACCAGCCGTGTTTGGGTCTTCTTCGGTCAGCAGGCGTTTGCGCATATCAGGGTTGCGTAGGGCCTGCATTTTTTCTGCATGCGGGAGAGCCTTAAGCGGTGCATAACTCGGCAAATATTGGAACGGATTTTCACCTTGAAAACTGAACAGAATAGTGACCGGTCGGGCAAAGACCTGCGGAATAATCCGTGCTCCGTTATTCGTGGCTGTTTCACAGCGCTGTAAGATATCGCGCCAGACATGAGGTTGTGGGTTTGTCTGCGCGAGCAAGAATGTCACCGGGCAGCCGCTTGCCGCCAGCTCCTGCATCCAACCTAGTTCGCTATCAATGTTTTGTCCAAGTACAGCGTCTGAGACGACTTCCATAAGGCCACGTCCGGTTTGGGTAATCCCGCGACCAATACCTAACAACTCATCCGGGCTGGCGAAGGTACCAGGGACGGGCACGCCTTCTGGCGTGGCATGGACCATAGTTCGAGAGGTGGAGAAGCCTAACGCACCGGCTTCGATGGCAGCCCGAGCCACGGTCGCCATTTGTTCGATATCTTCTGGGGCAGCTGATTCTTTGCCAGCTCCCCGCTCGCCCATGACGTATAGGCGCAAAGGGATATGCGGTATCTGCGTGCCAACATCAATCGTGCGGGGAATAGCGTCGATCGCGTCTAGATATTCTGGGAAGGTTTCCCACTGCCAGTCGATACCAGCCGACAAGGATTGGCGCGGAATATCTTCAACGCTTTCCATCATGCCAATCAGTTCTTCACGACGCTCAGGTACAACCGGCGCAAAGCCCACACCGCAATTACCCATAACGATCGTAGACACTCCATGCCACAGCGATGGAGTCAGCAACGGGTCCCACGATACCTGGCCATCATAATGGGTATGCACATCCACCCAGCCAGGGGCTACTATCAGTCCGTCCGCCTTTAATGTCCGTTTCGCTTGGCCCAAATCCGAACCGACCCCGCTAATCTTGCCATCCGTAACTGCGATATCTCCAGTGAAACTGGGTTGTCCGGTTCCGTCAGCAATCGTTCCGCCTTGAACGATGAGATCATGCATTATTACCTCCTGTCCGTTTTTCGACGACACATAAGCCGTCTCGATGGGTAATGATTTCTGTCAGCTTGTCTATTGCGCAGGGAGCATCTCCTTTGGAGACAAAGACATCTTGGTAGTATCGAGCTTAGTCAGCCCAACTTCCCCTTTGTCGAATAGCGCGACCCACTCCTTCATCCATTCCGGATTGGCGACATGGGACGGATGATGGCCCGGCATGGCGTAACGGATGGTGCGTGGTAGGAAGGATACAAACAATCGGAAGGCAATCTTCTTGATTGTCCAACGGGTCTTCCACTTGCCCCATAGGCCATCAGCCTTGAGCAACACGATATAGGTGCCCCGGATAAGGCCCATCATATGGATGAGAGCGCACAGGATGCCGTAGGCTCGATACCAATGTCCACCATACAGATGTTGATACACATCAAAGGCAAGGTTCTTGTGTTCGATTTCCTCGATCAAATGCCACAGCCACATGGAAGCTACGGGTCGATCGGCCTCACCAAAAAAATGTTTACGCTGTTCGATCAGCATATGTGCAATCGACAATGCCATAACTTCAAAGCCGGCCGTATACGCGACCTGGTATTTGAGAGAGCGTTTGCCGAGTTCTTGATACTCTCGCTCCATCTGCTTTTCCCGCTCGCGAAGCTGGGGATAGCCTTTGGCAATCAGCACCTCGTTGAACCGGCGGTGTTGTTTAAAGTGCTGGGCTTCCTGGCCCATCCAAGCTTTGGCTTCTTCTAGCAAAGCAGGATCAGAGATGTGTTTCGTCGCCTTCCGAATAGAGTCAATGATAAACGGCTCCATATAGGGCAGCAGCATGGAGGCGCCGTTGGCTAACTGGCTGAGGACGGGCTTGGCGGGGTTCCAGTAAGGTTTGAAGTTCTTGGGAAACTCGAATTGCACCTTCCGCACTAAAATCCCCTTGTCCGTTTTTTTGTCGCTCATGTGCGTAACTCCTCCTTAAAGCGGTGGAAGGTGGCCGGGTCACGAAACACAAACCGTCGTCCCTCAATGCTCAGTCCATAACGTTCGTCTGCGCGCAAAGGCTCATCCGCGCTGATCTCGCGTCCTCCAAGGGCGCGCAAGGTTTTTTGCAGAGACACTCTGGTGCGAGGACGAACATGTGCTGGGTCAGTGTGATTGGCTTTTGGCGCCATGGCTCTTCTCCTATCCGGTTGATGCGCAATGGACCTAGAGAACAGCAATGTCGGTGCCAACGCTCCTGCGAGAATGGGTGAGGAAATAATTCTCAGGGAATCAGGCGTTTAGAAAGGACAGAGGCAGATGAGCGGGACGAAACGGTAACGGTGTGCGCCGCAATCTCCTGCACGCTGCACACCGTGCGCACAGTGTGCGTTTTCCCTGCGGACTGAAAAGACCCTTGCAACAAAGAATCTTTCCATTTGTGACTGTGGTCTTTACAATGCGAACTGGGCGTTGTCGCCCCATTTCAATGAGGAGTGCACGCAATGACGAAAGGCGAGCATACCAAAACATATACCGCGAAGCAGATTGACAAGGCTATCGGGCGCGGCGAAGACCAGACGGATTGGACCAGGGTCGAGGCGATGACTGATGAGAAGCTGGAACAGCTCATTGCTGAAGACCCGGATGAAGCTGAAGCGGACCCGGATTGGACAAAATCGCGCCTCGTTTTGCCCAAACGCAAACAGCAAATTAGTATCCGAGTCGATGCCGATGTACTGCACTGGTTCAAACAACACGGGAAAGGCTATCAGCGGAAGATACAAGCGGTACTCCGTACCTATATGGAAGCGCATAAACACGACTTGCCTGGATAGGGAGACTTAAGGCGGTTACAGATTTGAATCTTTGGTTCGCCATCAGGGTTTACGATGGGGCGACCGTTTTGGGCGAAGCTCGCTGCACCCGAGGCTTGCGGGCGTAAGGCAGACCGTATTTCTTGAGCTTGCGGATAACCGTGGTGCGGTGAACGCCGAGCGCGTCCGCCATGGCGTACACATCGCCCTGGTGCTCCTCACAAAATGTCTGCCAGTGTTGCGCTTCCTCAGTCCCGGTCTCTACGACTCGTGGGGGAAGGGCTGTCTGAGAGGGGATGGCCCTTGAATTGTGAATGGTTGGCATGAGTTCCGGGGGAAGCATCTGGAGCGTGATCTTACCTGTGGTCTGGCCGCTCTCCGAGGCGATCTGCCACACCACATTCTTGAGCTCACGAATATTACCGGGGAAGGGAAGGGCCTGGACGTGTTCTATGAGCTCAGGATGCAGGGTCAGGGCTGTCGTATGCTTTTCGTTAAACTCGGCCAGAGTCGCGCCTATCAAGGCCGGGATATCTTCCGGGTGTTCCCGCAAGGGCGGCAGGTCAATCCGGTTCATAGCTAAGCGGTAGTACAAGTCATTCCGTAAGGTCAGCTCCTGCAACAACGTCTCGGGCTGTCTGTTTGTCGCCGCGAGGAAGCGAACGTCTATTTTCACTGTCTGTTCTGCTCCAAGGCGACGTATCTCTTTGTCCTCTAAAACGGTCAGCAGCTTGGCCTGCATCTCGACCGGCATGTCGCCAATCTCATCCAAAAAAACAGTCCCGTCTTGACCCATCTCAATGACCCCACGGCGGCCTTTTCGTTTTGCCCCGGTGAAGGCCCCTTCGGCATAGCCAAACAATTCGGCTTCAATCAGTGAGGCTGGCAGGCTGGCACAGTTGACGTGAATAAAGGGACCGCTGGAGCGCGCACTCATAGTATGGATGTACTGGGCTAACAGGCTCTTGCCCACGCCGGTTTCACCCGTCAAGAAGATATTCCCCTCTAGGCGAGCCAGGCGGAGTGCCCGTTCAAAGACTCGGCTCAGGCTTTCGCTCTGGTAGACGATATCCTGACCTAACACGCGAGTGTGGAGGGCGCTGAGCTGTTCTTGATACAGCGCGGTGCGCTGTTCGAGTTCACCAATTTTTTCTCTGGCAGTGAGCAGGTCAGTCGAGGCCTGGACGGTAAGGACGATGTAGCGCAGCCCTTCCGCTTCATTCCGGATATAGTGTTCTGCCGACAGGAGTTGGACTCCATTTTCCATCTGTGCGTAGCCATAGCGTGGTTGGGTGCTATCTGCGATGTATCCGCTCTCGCGGGCAGCCTCCCAGAACGAGTCCTTAACCCATTGTGGATTGACACTTGCTTGAATGGCTGGCAGCTTCGCCATTTCCTTCGTCTTGAGACCGACCAACTGAGCTGGGGTGAGATCGGTGAGTTGGTAAAGCTTGTCATTTGCCCAGACCATTGTCCCAGTCTGGTCAATGATAATCACCCCCACATCCAGGGCATTCAAAAAGGGCGCAAGCGTCAGCTCATCTGGGAAGTACTCGGCCATACGCTCCGTTCTTGGCACATTCCAGCCAAGAGAACAAGCGTAAATACAGGGCTCGAGAGCTCTTCTAGGAGTCGATTGTCATAGTCGAAATTCGACCGCTCAGTGCTCAGCGGGCCGGCGAATTCTCCTGAAACCAGGCGGTGGGATGCTACATTGTCTGCTCAAAGCCTCTGGACGAGCCCTCCGCTTCGTGCCCGTACCTGAACATGCCTCATCGTTTCTGCGTTGACCGGAGCTCTCTTCCTCAGCTCCGCTTGTCATACGTCAGGCCCCCGCCCATCATCGATCGCTTCACCCTATGGATCACACTCGATATGCAGTTCTTTGAGACCGCGGATAACGGGGTTGATGGCGTAGCGGAAGTCGTTCTTGCCCTCGGCCAGACGAATGGTTCCCAGCCGCCTCAGAAGGGCCTCAAAGGCGACTTTCCCTTCCAGGCGCGCCAACGAAGCGCCCAGACAGAAATGTACCCCCGCGCCAAAGGCTACGCTCATCCTGGCATTCGGCCGCCGCACGTCAAACCGGTCCGGGTCCGGAAACTGCTCGGCGTCCCGGTTGGCCGCGCCATACATGACCGCCACCCGGGACCCTTTGGGCAGCCGGACGCCATCCACCTGGGTGTCCTCTTTGACCGTCCGGAACAGACACTGGACCGGAGATTCGATCCGCATCGCTTCTTCAACGAAGTTGGGAATCAGGGAAGGGTCCGCCGTCACCAGCGCCAGTTGCTCCGGGTGCTGGAGCAGCAGCGCCAGGCCACTACTCAGCAGATTGATCGTGGTGTCGTTGCCCCCCAGCAGGATAATATCGATCATGCTGATCAGTTCTTCGGTTGTCAGCGTGCGACCGCCGAATTTTTCTACCGGAGACATCACCATATGGGAGATCAGGTCGTCGCGGGGCGCTGCCCGGCGCTCTTCGATCTGGCGAAACAGATAGTGCTGAAACTCCACTGCCAGGCGCACGCAGGCAAGTTCCCGCTCGTGGCTGATCATGGTCCCGCCCATACGCTCAATCCGGGCGTCACACCACTGCTTCACCTGGGGAATATCCTCCTCCGGTAGCCCCATCAACTCGGCAAAGACGTAGAGCGGAAAAGGCTGGGCAAACTGGCTGACAAACTCGATCTCGTTACTCTCAAGGCAGGCGTCAATCAAACGGTTGGCGATCTCCTGTAAGCGGGGTTCGAGCTTCTTTACGCTCTGGGCGGAGAAGGGCCGGTTGACTACACTCCGATAGCCCGTGTGCTCGGGTGGGTCGGCCTTGCTGAGGACATTGACGTCCGGCCAGCCCTGGGCCTCAATCTCCCGGATCTCCGGGGTGTCTCGGGTGAGTCCCTCCGTGAGGCCGTGGACCGAAAACAGCTCCGGATGCATCAGGACATACTCGACATCGCGGAAACGGGTCGCGATGAACATGGGGGTGTCAGGCAGTTGATAGACGCCCCGCCGCCGCAGCTCGGCGTAGACCGCGTAGGGCTCGGCTAACACCTCAGGCACGAAGGGGTCCAAATTCGTCTGGTCCGGCATCACTCCTCCCCGCAAGATAAACGACTCAGTTGCGGCCCGCCTTGATATGGGCTCGCTGCTGACGACTCGCATTGACCTTGGCTTTCCAGCTTATAGCGATAAAACTATCGCGCTGCCAGAGAGCGTCGAGATCAGAAAGGGGATTTTCATTGTCAGCACGTTATGATTCCTTCCTCCTTCATTCTGTTACGGCAAAGGAGAAACGCTATGACTGCCACTGCCCACGATGCAAATGATACGCATGAGCAAAGCGGCCTCGAAAAATTTCATTTTGATACGAGCCATGTGGATTGGAAAGACTTCATTACCACAGGGTGTTACTACAAACTGCTGGACGTGAACGTGGCGGCGCGCACGGCTGATATGTTGGTCAAATTCGAGCCAGGCGCGCGCTGCCTGTATCATCGTCACGTCGCTCCGGCCACCAGCTTGGTGTTGGAAGGCGAGCTACATATTTTTGACCAGACCAGTAGTGGTGAAACGCTTCGCACTGTCAAACCGGCGGGAACCTACACCGTCGGAGTTGAGAACGACGTGCATGTCGAGGGTGGAGGCGAGCAAGGGGTTGTCGTGTACTTTTCGATGCGTGGCACCTCGGACCACATCTACGACCTGCTCGACTCTGAGCTGAATCTCAAGCGTCGGATCAGCATTCACGACTTTGCTAAGGATTTACAGCACTGGGCGAGCTGAGCACACTTTGATGCCCACGCCAGCGCAGGTGGCGCAGTACGGCAGGGCATATTTCTTTGCCTGGACCGGGCAGCCCTCTCCACCGGGCAACCACAGGGGGTTGCCCCTACAGGGGAATTGTCTCCTCAGCTACTCCCGAGAAAACGGTGTTCCCCAGGCATCGGCAAACGTCAATTCTTCTACCGACCGACGCGAGATCGGCCCGTGCCCGCGCAAGACGGGATAGCCAATCGGCACGACTGCCGCCGTTCCCCACGGATCGGGAATCCCCAAGAGGGTGCGAACCTCCGGCTCTTCCATACATAGCAGCGTCGTGATCACACACCCCAGACCCTCGGCTCGGCAGGCAAGCAGGAGGTTTTCGACTGCCGGGTAGATCGACCCACCGCCAACAACGGACAGTCTGTCCAGCTTCGCGTCGGTGACCGCAAGCCCGTCCGGGTTAAAACACACGACCAGCAGCACCGGGGACTCGCCAAAGTGTTCCGCCAGGTAGTTGCTGGCGCGGATCGTCCGCTCGGCTTTTCTGCGTTCCTCCTCGGGCGCACCGGCCAACCGCTCCATATACGATTTGGTATAGGGCAGCGTGACCTGCTTATACAATTCGCCCAGACGTTGTTTGCGGGCCGGGTCTTTGACCACAATGATGCGCCAGGCTTGGCGGTTGCCGCCGGACGGCGCCCAGGTGGCAGCCTCCAATACTCGATACAGCACATCTTCTGGAATCGGGTCCGGGCGCAGCCGCCGCACTGCGCGTAGGGTTCGCATCGCTTCGTAGAGATCAATCGTGGCCATTATATCCTCCGGGTTAGGGCAAAGCTCTCCGCGCACGGGTCGGATTTGTCCTCAATGGAATACTCCAACAGACTCGGCCGGTCGTATTTCGTCACCCCCGGCACTATAACGCTGCCGGCGTTTTCTCTGACCGGGCAGCGGCTGTGTGGAAATGGGGCAGGACATATTTGGCGAAGCGCTCCATGGATTGCATGACCAGTTCGTGAGCCATCCCGCCCCAGTTGAGAAAATAGATGAACTGGTCCATCTGCAAGTCTTTCTGAAAGCGTTCCAGTTTGGCAATGACCTGGTCGGGGTCGCCAATCAGCGTACGCTCATTGTACAGGACGTCATACGTCAGCGTTTTCATGGTCGGCGCAAACTGCGCGTACGTCTTGTACTGCTCGGATTTGATCTTTTTGGGGAAGAGAGAGCTGGCCAGGTCCACATAGCCCATAACCGCCTGTTCGGCTTCGGCTTTGGCCTTTTCTGCCGTCTCTCCCACATAGGTGTGGAACAGGGCGATGACCTCTGTGTCGGCATGCCCATGCTGGCGGAGCTTATCCTTGTAGGCGACAAGCTGGCCCTGCGTCACTTCAATCGGCAGCGGATAGGGAACCTGTAGAATGCTATAGCCTTTGCGCGCGGCCCAGTCATAGCTTTCGGGGCTGAGGGCGGCAGCGTACAGAGGCGGATGCGGTTTTTGGAGAGGACGCGGCAGGATCGTGAGATCGGTGACATTGGTGAATTGTCCGGCAAAGCTGAGGGGTGCCTCCTGCCAGGCGCGCAGGATCATCTCCACGCCCTCTTCCAGCCGCTGGCGGCCTTCGTCCTGCGACACGCCCATCCCGTCATATTCAAACGGAAACAGTCCCCGCCCGACCCCAAAGTTCAGCCGCCCACCGCTCAGCACGTCAACCAGGGCAAAGTCCTCGGCGGCGCGGATGGGGTTATCAAAGGGCACGAGGCTTACCGCCGTACCCAGACGAATGCGCTTGGTGCGTTCGGCCATGGCTGCGAGCAGCACCTGGGGGCGGGGCAGGATGCCGCCATAGCGGGTGAAATGGTGCTCCGACACCCAGGCCGAGTCAAAACCCAGCTCCTCGGCGCGCTGGGTGAGATCGAGAAAATCCGTCAAATACTGTCGGGCCGACTTGACCTCGGGCCAGTGGTCGAAAATACAAAACACGCCGATTTTCATACGGTCTTGGCCCCTCTCTCTATGTGTCGGGCTTGTGACGCGGACGATTTAGTTACCGCCACGCGCCGCCACCTGGACCTGCCGTGTCCAGGCGGTCGGACCAGTTTAGTGTTTATCCGGCGACTGCAGCGCGTTAATCGGATCGTCAAGCGCTTTGAGCGGCAGTTTAAAGCGATCCTGCATGTGCGCATCGTCGGCGGTGAACTCGCGCATCAAGCAGCAGTACTCTAAAGAGATGCCGTTCGGATCTTTGAAATAGATCGATTTGGCCCAGTTGTGGTCAACGACGTCGCTGACCTGAATGCCTTTAGTGCGGAGTTCGTCGCGTTTCTGCGCCAGGGCGGATTCGTTGCCGGCCTCGAACGCGAAGTGATAAAAGCCGCCCGGCACCCCGAGCCCGCTGTTGATACCGGCGTCATATTCACGCGGCACGCCGGGCACGTCCCGCGCTTCCATGAAGGCCAGGAGTTGGTGATGACCGGTATCAAAGAAGATGTGGCGAATTTTGCCCCCTTCTTCTATTTCAATGGTATCGCAGACCACCGGCTTGAAACCGAGCAGGTCTTCATAGAACTCCCGCGTTTTGTCCAGGTCGAGCGTCGAAAGGCCAATGTGAGAAAGTCCTCTGTTTGACATCTACCAATCCTCCTTTTGTGTGATGTCCCAAATGCCTAGCACTTCTTCCGTGGTCATACCATCGCTTAAAGCGCGTTGGTTCATCTCCACGCCTCACCGTTGCAGCGAGGCATAGGTCGCCGCGATAATCCGTGCCGAGCGCTGATCGCCAAGCGTGCTTTCACCCATGCGGTTCATCACATAAGCGATCGAAGTCCGGGTATCGGGATCGACCACGGCAATTGACCCACCCCAGCCGCCCCAGTAGAAGGCGCCGGGGCTCGGCGTGAACGGAATCCGCGGGTTCATCAGGCCGAAGCCCATTCCAAACAGCATCCACACGCCGAGCACGAGATCCTTGCCGTTGGTCTGTCGTTGCTGGGCCATGGCCACCGTTTCGGGTGCCATCAACCGGACGCCGTCAAGAGCGCCACCCGCGGCCAGCGCCCCATGCACGCGGGCAACGGCCCGCGCGTTGCCGATCCCGCCCGCGGCCGGAATCTCCGCCGCCCGCCAAGCCCGCGTCTGCGGCTCTCGGCCCGTCAACGCGGCAGACCGAAACGTCCGTGTGGCAATCGAATCCGGATCGCCCGGCATCTCATCCATGGTCGCCGAAGGCGGAACCATCTCGCCAACGCGATCATCGTGTTGGGTATCCAGCCCGATATGAAAATCAACCTTGAGTGGGGTTGCGACCTCCTCGCGAAAGAAGGTGCCGAGACTGCGGCCGTCGACCCGGCGCAGGATTTCTCCCTGCAGGTAGCCCTGCGTAATGGCGTGGTAGCCCGAGGCGGTTCCGGGCTCCCACCACGGTGCCTGGCGAGCCAACCTGTCGCAGATGTCATCCCAGTTGTAGAGTTCCTCGATCTCGACGCGTGAGTCGAAACCGGCCAGCCCCGCCGAATGGCTCATTACATGGCGAACCAGGACACTCTCTTTACCGTTCTGAGCGAACTCCGGCCAGTAACGCGCAACGGGAGCGTCGAACTCAATGAGACCTCGGTCGGCGAGCATTAACATGCAGACGGCGGCCATGGTTTTGGTGGTGGAGTACACGTTGACGATGGTGTCCTGCTGCCAGGGCTCGCCCCCCGGTGCTGAGGAACCGCCCCACAGATCAACGACCACTTCTCCGTCGTGTACAACACAGGCACTGGCACCAAGCTCCTCGCCCGTTGCGAAGTTCTCCTGAAATGCCTCGTGCACGGTCGCGAATGCGTCTGCGCAGTATCCCTGGGGCTCCATCATGGCTTTCCTTTACTGCAGCACAAAGCCCTCATAGCCATTGGCCGCTGCCTCGGCACACTTGGCCCGATAGGCCGGGGCTGGAAGGGGGTTAAGGAGGACCGAACGGGGCTTCCCGGGAATATTCGTTCCCATAAACCACGCCGACTTGGCTTGTGTCATAATCGACCCTTCGGCCACTTTATTGATATACGCTATCCACTCGTCTTCTACCTGCGGCTTAGGAGCAATGCGCTGCAAACCCTTCTCGCGCATATAGCGGATGCAATCGGTAATCCATTCGACGATTGACTCGGCACAGACCGTGTAGTTGCAAAAAGCTGAGTTGATGGCAATGAAGAAGTTCGGAAAGCCCGCGGTTTGCATCCCCAGGTAGTTGCGCGGTCCATTGGCCCACTTGTCCTTGATCGTTTGTCCGCCTTCGCCGCGAATATCGATCCGCGTTAACGACCCAGTCACGGCATCAAAGCCCGTGGCATAGATAATGACATCGAATTCATACTCCCTCTCAGTGGTCTTGATCCCTTTGGGGGTGATGCCCTCGATTGGAGCCTCGCGTACGTCAACCAGCAGGACGTTGTCTCGGTTGTACGCCTCGTAATAGTTGGTTTCCAAAGGAATGCGTTTGGAACCGAAGGGATGGTCCTTGGGCACGAGCTTTTCCGCGACTACGGGATCCTTGACTCGTGCACGGATCTTATTGCGTACGAACTCGGAGAAGTCCTCATTGGCTTTCGCGTCAGTCATGATGTCGTGAAAATTACTCAGCCACTTGGTGAAGCCGGGCTTTGCCCATAACTCTTCATAGAACGCGAGCCGCTCGTCCTCCGGGACTTCGAGAGCCTTGCGCCGGTCAAACTCGTGCCTCATGCCGACTGTCGTTTCACGACACCTTTTGTGAATCTCTGGGTAGGTCGCCTTCCACTGGCGCTGGGTCTCTGGCCTCACCTCCGAGTTTCGACACGGCGCACAGTAGTTGGGAGTGCGCTGGAAGACTGTGAGATGGCCAACTTCTGGGGCGATTTCGGGGATGAGCTGCACTGCGGTAGCACCTGTTCCAATCACCGCGACGCGCTTACCCGCAAAGTCGACTTTTGCCTTTGGCCAGCGGGAGGTATGAAACGATTCCCCCGTAAAGCTCTCTACTCCCTCAAACGGTGGAGTATATCGAGCCGATAAGAGCCCGACGGCAGCGATGAGAAACTGCGCTTGGGCGCGCCGGCCGCTTTCCAACTTGATCTCCCAGCGATTTGTTTTCTCGTTGTAGACCGCAGACTCGACCCGCGCATTGAATTGGATGTCTTTGCGCAGGTCGAACTTGTCCGCCACATAGTTGAGATATTTTTCGTTCTCCGGCTGGCCGGAATAATGCTCCTTCCAATCCCACTCTTGCAGCAATTCATCCGACCACGAATAGCCGTAGGTCTCGCTCTCGGAATCGAAGCGGCAGCCAGGGTAGCGATTCCAATACCACGTGCCACCCACGTCGCCGCCATCCTCGTAGCAGCGTACCGAGAGCCCAAGCTCCCGCAAGCGGTACAGCTGATATAGGCCGGACACCCCGGCGCCAATGACAACCGCGTCATAGCGCTCAACCAACTCGGTCCCGTTTGCTGGCGTTGACTGTCGAGAACTTGTCATTCCGTCCCTCCTTGTCGGCTTTTTTGTAGCTTATGGGTGCAGCTCCTTCTTAAAACGATGGAAGGCAGCAGTGTCGCGAGACACAAACCGCCTCCCCCCGATGCTCAGTCCATAACGTTCGTCCACGCGCAAGGGCTCATCCGCACTAGTCCGTGGAGACCGCCTTTCTTGGAATGTCAGTCACTGCGTCAACTCCCTGAGTTTTTCCTTCAAGACCCGGAGCGCTTTTTTGTTGGCGCTTCTGATCGCTTCCATACTGGGTGGCTCAACACTGATGTCGCCGAGCTCGGCCAGAACGACGTGCACGTCGTCGTGTCCGTCCACTTGTTTCATCTCGCCTAACCAGCGTTGCACGTTGGGGAAGGGCGCGAAATCGAAGACGTTGGTAAAACCCGGTTGCAACTGCCCGATCTCCACATAGGCGGCAAAGTCGGCCAGGGTGAGTTGTTCGCCCGTCACATAGCGGGATTCCGCCAGCCAACCCGACTCCAATGCGTTGAGTGCATGCGTCAGGGTCGCGCGTGCGGACTGTTGAATGACGTCTGGAATATTCAGATCCTTGCGGATCTTCGGTGCGACCAGTCCGACGGAGGCGTCGCGCACATTGCGATGGTGGTAGTGCAAATACCAGTCCACCCTGGCGCGCAGCCGATAATCCGTCGGGTAGACGTCTTCCCAGCCGTGCGTATTGCTCAAATAACACATGATGGCGTGCGCCTCGCTGAGCACAAAGCCGGTGTCCGGTTCTTCGATTGTCGGAATCGTCCCGCCGGGATTTTTGGCCAGATAGGCCGGATTGCGGCTGCCGGTTTCCCCTTTTGAGCCAGGGTTGATCAGGACCATTTCAAACGGCGTCCGCTTATACAGCATCAGCCACATGACCGCACGCACCGGTTGTGAAAACGGCACGCCATACAAGAGGATAGGTTGCATCGTATTCCCCATCTATTTCACAATAAGACCTTGAAAGTCTCCCTTTTCACGCCACTCGGCGAGCATGTCATAAAAGGCCAGCGCGCCCTTGGGGTATACGGTTTGGAGGAAGCCCTGCCCCTCGTTGGTCCCCTCGCCGTTGTAGTACCCCGGCGTACAGGCGTTCTGGTAGTTCGTCATCATGTTCGGCCCGGTGACGATCTCCACCCACTCCGCCTCCGCTTCGGGGGTCGGCTCGATTGATTTTGCGTTGCGGCGATTCACCAGCGTGATGAGCTGGGCAACGTGTTGGGCCTGATTATCGAGCATATAGGTAAAGTTTGCCGTCAGGCCGGTCTGCGTCAGACCCATGTGGAAACAGTTTGGAAACCCACAGCTCAGGAAGCCGTGGAAGGTCCGCATCCCGTCTGCCCAGGCATCGGCGAGCGACACCCCATCACGGCCGTACATGCCAAACTCGGCCCGCCGGGTGTACGCGGTTCCCACCTCGAAGCCGGTGGCGAAGATCAGACAGTCTACTTCGTACTCAACCCCATCCACGACGACACCGTGCTCGGTCACGCGATCGACACCTTCTCCACCGGTATCGATCAGCTTGACGCCCGGCCGGTTAAAGGTCGGCAGATACTCGTCATTGAAGGTTGGACGTTTGCACCACTGGCCGAACCACGGCTTGAGCGACTCGGCGGTGTGCGGGTCGCGGACGGTTGTGGACACACGATCGCGAATCTCATTCATCTTCTGAAAGTCGGCAATCTCCGCCAAGAGCGCCTTGTCTTGGCCGGAGAGATCAGAGTCATTCTGGCTTGAGAGCAGATCGCTGAGCTTCTTGAGCGGGCTGGTCCACTTGTCGCGGACCTGATCGTCCTCAAGCTGCACCCCATCCAAGAGCGCAGTGAAGTTGCGGTTCCGATACGTCTGCCAGCCGGGCTTGAGTGTCTTCGCCCATTCCGGGTTGGTGGGGGTGTTATTACGTTCGTCCACCGAGGATGGCGTACGCTGAAAGACGTAGAGCTGCTGTGCATGCTCGCCCAGATGAGGGATGCACTGAATCGCCGTGGCTCCCGTCCCAATAATCCCGACCCGCTTGTCGTGGAGTTTGTGTAAGCCCCCGGTGGTATCACCACCCGTGTAGCCATAGTCCCAGCGACTGGTATGGAAGGTATGTCCTTTGAAATTTTCGATCCCAGGAATCCCAGGCAATTTGGGTTTGTTCAGCGGCCCACTCGACATGATCACAAAGCGCGTCTTGAACGCATCGTCACGGTCAGTGGTGACAATCCAACGTCCTGCTTCCTCATCCCAACGGGCCTCTTTGACTTTCGTCTGGAAACAGGTGCGTTCGTACAAATTGTAGTGTTTCCCGATCCGCTGCGCGTGGGCATATATCTCCGGTGCAAAAGAGTAACGTTCCTTCGGGATATAATTGAGCTCTTCGAGCAGGGGCAGGTAGAGATAGCCTTCGATATCACACTGCGCGCCCGGATAGCGGTTCCAGTACCAGGTGCCGCCAAAATCTCCGGCTTTCTCGATGATGCGAAAATTGGTAATCCCGGCCTCTTGCAGCCGGACGGCCGCCAACATGCCCCCAAAGCCGCCGCCGACGATCAGGACATCGATGTCTTCTTGCAGCGCGGGGCGAGTGAAGCCCGGCTCTACATAGTGGTCTTCGTTATAATGTGCGAACTGGCCGGTAATTTCCTGGTATTGATTGTTCGCGTCTGTGCGCAGACGTTTCACGCGCTCGGCGGCATATTTCTCACGCAGGGCGCCGGGATCAAAGCCCAGCTCGTCGGCAGTCGGGACACGGCTCGGTTCAGTTTGGGTTGTGGTTTGACTCATTCTGTCAGTCCTCCTTTTGAAAACTCAGCCCTTCGTTCAAGCGTTATGAGGTAACATATTCTGTGGAAACAAAGAAGTCTTGATGGTATCGAGATTCATCAGTCCGACCTCATTCGTGGTTCATATCGAGGCAGCGGAAGGCGAGCCGGGCCGCTAATGTTGCCCGCGCCTGGAGTACGGTGAGCGCCGTGTAAACCGCCCGAGAACGAGACTGCGTGAGCCGTTCCAGCGCCACACTCAACTCAAAAATACTCACCTCATCTGCCTCATAAGCCCGGCGGGTAAAATCTCCTGTCTGCGTAAGAGCATCGAAGTAGTCCGTTCCATAGGCGGCACGATGCTGCCGGGCCAACTCCAGGTGAGCATACGCAGCAGCGACCTCGTGACGCACGGTAAGCGTTCGGGATTCAAGCTCCTGCCGCGCCATCTCGACCTCCGCCACCGCCGCCGTTATCGCGTGCATATTGCGATTAAAGAGGGGCAGCGGAATGGTCAGCGCTCCTCCCACCACCTGATCCTCATTATCGAGCTTATACATTGGGCCAAGAGAGACATTCGGCATCCGGTTCGCCTGGGCGAGGCGCAGTTCGGCTTCTCGGGTTTCTACTTTAAGGCGCGCGGCATGATAGTCAGGCCGATGCTCCAGGGCACATGCGATGAGTTCCGCTTGCGATGGCAGTGGGTCCGGGAGCGCCTCCAGCCGAGAGACCTTCATGAGGTCTCCGGCCGCAACGAGCGGCTTTCCGCCCTCAAGGCCGAGGAGCAAGCGGAGCCGTTTTTCTGCGTGCACGCGCTCCTGTTCGCTGGCGAGCAGACGTGTGCGCGCCTCGTCGGTATCGAGGCGCAGCGTGTCGAGTTCGAGCACCGAGATATCTTCCTGCGCATACCGCTCACGGCCGACTTGAAACAGTGCTCGACGGGTCTCCAGAATATCCTGGTGCGCTTGGATTCTTTCCTGTACCGCCATCAACTCATAAAAGACGTGCATGACTTCCAGCCGGAGGAGCCGTTCCGCATCGGCAATACGCCACTCCGTATGGCTGAGGTGAGAGGCGGCTGCCTGGCGGCGATGTCCGGGTTGTCCCGCAATTTCGACTTCCTGAAGGAGCGAGACTGCGGCATCGGCGGTTGACCTCCCGGTCGGTGCACGAAACCGCCGGTTGCGGTAATCCGCCTCGATACTGACTCGGGGATTTTCTTGAAACACCAGCTCAGACTGCTGGACGCGTCCCTCGGCCAGCCCGAGGGCGTGTCGTTTTGCCTGCATGTCGGGGTTTCCCTGCAAGGCCAATCCAAGCGCGGTTGGCAAATCCACCCGTAAGGGAGCGTCTGTCTCCTCCGCCGCTCCCTGTGTGATCTGGCCGACCAGCAGTACCATCCACACCAACGCAAACAGCACCCATCGTGTATGTATCATCGTCCTTCTCCTTGCGTGGTGAGTGGTCGGCCAAACTTGAGGTATAAGGCCGGAACAACAACGAGGTTGAGCGCGGTCGAGGTAATGAGACCGCATAAAATGACAATCGCCATTGGCGTGAGTATTTCGCTGCCTGGGTCGCCAGCCCGCACGACCAGCGGCAGGAGGGCCAGCCCGGATGAAAGGGCGGTCATCAGAATGGGCGAGAGTCTTTCCAGCGCGCCGCGCTCCACCGCCGCTCGGAATCGCTCGCCTTCCTCTTCCATCAGGTGACGAATATGGGTGACCAGCATAATGCCGTTTCGGGTGGCGATGCCAAAGAGCGTAATCAGTCCCACCAGCGAGGCCACGCTCAGTATCCCGCCAGACAGAAACACACCCATGACGCCGCCAATGAACGCCAAGGGCAGATTGACCAGGATAATGAGGGCATCGCGGCCAGACCGCAGCGCCGTAGTGAGCAAGAACAGAATGCCACCCAACACCAGCAGGCTTAACAGGCCGATCGTGCGCGATGCTTCCTGGGCACTTTCAAACTGGCCACCATAGACAAGGTGATAGCCCTGGGGCAGCGCGACCTGTGCTTCGACCTGTTGCTGTATCTCCTGCACGACCTCCTGCAGAGCCCGTCCCGCCACATTGCAACTCACCACTATGCGGCGCTGCACATTCTCGCGCCCGATCGTATTTGGCCCGAGTGCCCGGCTGACGTCTGCCAACAGCCGCAGCCGGACTTTTCCCCCGTGTGGCGTGTCAATCAGCGTGGAGAGAATCGTGTTGAGGTCCTTCCGGGTCGCGGCCTCGTAGCGAACGACCAGGTCAAAGCTTCGCTGGCCTTCCAAAACGCGGGAAACGGTCTTCCCGAGAAAAGCCGTTTCTAAGGCCTCAGCCACCTCTCCAACGGTGAGCCCGATCCGGGCAATCCGTTCCCGCCTGAGTTGCACGTGAAGAACCGGCAGGTCGGTCTGTTGCTCAATAGCCAAGTCCACAACACCACGAACCTGGGCCATGGTATCCCGGACCACTTGGGCCAGACGGCGCAGGCGCTGTAAATCATCGCCAAAGACTTTCACCGCGATATTCGCCCGCGTGCCGGACAGCATGTGGTCAATCCGGTGAGATATCGGCTGACCGATGGTCATGCTCATACCCGGCACAACCAGCGCGCGGCGTAGCGCGGCGAGGAACTCCGCTTTCGAGCGCGCTTGCATCTGGAGTCCTACATCGATTTCGGAGGCTTCGACCCCTTGGGCATGTTCGTCGAGCTCGGCCCGCCCGGTTCGTCGCGCCGTGGTTTTTACCTCCGGAAACGACAAGAGAATCTCTTCGATCATCTGCCCCAGTCGATCAGACTCGGCCAGGGAGGTGCCTGGGAGCGTAACCGTATTAATCGTGAGCGTGCCTTCATTAAACTCCGGCAGAAACGTCCGCCCTAAGAACGGGGTGAGGGAAAGCGTTGCGACAAACAGCATGACAGACGTAAGGATAACCAGACCGGGACGCGGCAACACGCGGGTGAGCAGTTTTTGATAGACGTGCTGGAGGTGACGCACCAAGGGATTCTCCTTGCGCGTGATGACTCCCTTTGAATGAGGCAGGAGCAGCGAGCAGAGCACGGGCGTGACGGTCAGAGCAACCAGGAGCGAGGCGAACAGCGCGATCAGATAGGCTACGCCCAACGGAGCGAGCAAGCGTCCTTCAACGCCGCTGAGGAAGAAGAGCGGGACAAAGACCAGCGCAATGATGGCCGTGGCAAAGGTAATAGACGGACGAATCTCCAGGGATGCCTTCAGCGTGACGGTCAGCGGGTTCGCCCGTGCCGACTGCGGCAACGCCGCGTTCTCTCTCAGTCGGCGAAAGACGTTCTCGACATCGATAATGGCATCATCGACCAGTGCCCCAATGGCAATGGCCATACCGCCCAGGGTCATCGTGTTCATCGTGCCGCCGAAGAGATACAGCGAAAGGACGGCGACGAGCAAGGAGAGCGGAATGGCGACCAGTGTGATGAGCGTGGCACGGATATTCAGGAGAAAGAGGAGGAGAATACCGACCACCACCAGCACGCCGTCTCGCAGGGCATCAACGACGTTTTCAATCGCTACCGCAATAAAGTCAGCCTGGCGGAAGATATGAGCATTAATGCGCATTCCGTCCGGAAGGGTGCGTTGTATGGCGCTCAGGGTCGTGTCCAAGGCCTGGGTTAAGGTCAGGGTATTTGCCCCGGGCTGTTTCTGTAGACTGAGAATCACGGCTGGCTTGCCTTGGGCGGCCCCCTCGCCGCGTTTCAGCGCTGGCCCGATCCGCACGTCAGCGACTTGAGAGAGAAACACGGGCTGCTCAGTGTGCGTGGCCACAACAGTCTGCGCGATGTCTGCTAACTGCCGCACCCGCCCTACGCCATGAATGAGATACTCTTGACCACCGTCCACGTAGAACCCCGCCGAGGTGTTCTGGTTGGTCAGGCGCACGGCTTCCGTCACTGCGGTCAGACTCACCCCATACGCCGCCATTCGCTCCGGGGACAGCAACACCTGATACTGTTTGACCCCACCGCCAATGGGGATGACTTGCGACACCCCAGGGACAGAAAGCAGCCGTCGGCGTATCACCCAGTCGGCGGCCGAACGGAGGTCAAGCGGCGAATGCTGCGCACTCGTGAGGCTCACCAGCATGATTTCGCCCATAATGGAGGAGATCGGAGCAAGAATGGGCGACGCGACTTCTGGCGGGAGAGCGGCCCGGGCCAGTTGGAGTTTTTCACTCACCACCTGCCGGGCCTGATACAGATCCGTGCCCCAGACAAATTCGACCCACACCACGGAAATGCCGGTCGCGGACGACGAGCGGACACGCCGCACACCTGCCGCCCCATTCACCGCCGTTTCGAGGGGAAGCGTGACGAGCATCTCCACTTCTTCCGCCGCCATTCCATGCGCCTCGGCCAGGACGGTGACCGTTGGCGCGGTCAGGTCCGGGAAGACATCGACTGGCATGCGGACGGCGACCAGTGTGCCGCCGAGTAACACCGCCAGGGCGAGCGTCAGGACAATATTGCGATTGGCCAACGACCAGCGAATAAGACGATTCATGACTGTGTCCTGGGGCTAGTGCGCATGGTCGTGTTCGGGAAGCGTGGTGGAGAGGGACGCGAGATGCACCCGATACGTCCCCCGAGTCACGACTCGCTCACCAGCGCTGAGCCCCGCCCGCACTTCTACAAAGTCGTCCTGCCGGACGCCAAGCGCCAGTTCTCGCCGCGCAAACGTCTCTCCCCCTACCTGGACAAAGGCAAGCGGGATGCCTCTGTCATACACGACGGCACTGACCGGGACGGCAAGGGCCTGGACGACTTCTCCGGTTGGCACGCCAAGCTCGCCATGCATGCCAATTTTTAAGTGGCCCTGAGCATTATTGACCGCCAGGATAAGCGGGACGGAGCGGTTCTCGGGGTGCAGCACGCTGCCCAGGGTCACCAACCGCACATCTGGCGGAGAGAGGAGTAGGGGCGAGCTGAGGGCCGGAGCGGTAAAGCGGACCCGCTCCACATGGCGGACTTTGGCGATGTCCGCCTCAAAGACGTACCCGTTAATCCAGACGTGCTCCAGATTCATAATGGTAAACAGGCGATGACCCGCTTCAATCAGTGCCCCAGGAGTAAAGTTGACCGTGACCACTGTCCCGGCCATCGGTGCACGCAGGAGAAAGCGTTTAGCCCGAGAGGTTTGGAGGGCCGCAGCGCTGGTCGGATTCACGTCGAGCAGAGAGAGTTCCGCGCGGGAGGCCGACAGTCGGGCTATGAGGACGGCCACGTCTTTTTGGGCTTGCTCCAGTCGTCGCTTGGGAACAATGCGGTCTGCATACAGGTTCTGCACGCGTGCCAACTCGTGTCGGGCGGCCTCAAGCTCAGACTGGCTCGCCTGCACGGCATAGACGAGTTCGGCGCGGCTCTTGGTGGGTAAGGGGAGCAGCAGTGCGAGTGGCTCGCCCGGTTCAACGCGCTGTCCTGGTGTGGGAACACCTTTATCCACGGCCACCGCCCGCCCAATGATTGGTGCCGTGATATGGACCTCTCCCCCGGCTGCGGGTTTGACTTCCGCGTGGAGTTGGAGCGTGGGGTGCAGTTCCCGAGTGGCGACTGCCTGGGTCGCTAATCCTATCTGCCACTGCTGCTCTTTCAGAAAGGCAATGCCGTCGCCCGTCGGCTCTTCTACTGGGTTGACGCGGTCTTTCTCGGTTGCCACCACGACCACTTCGCCCGCGTCAATCGTATCGAGCACGGTCTGGGTGTCGGGATGAGACCGGGTAAACCGCAAACGATACGTGCCGGGTTCGGTCGGTGTGAGCACGGGGCGGTAGATGCCCGGCGATGTCGGTGTTCCCGAGTGGACGGTAAGGTGCTGGCCGTCTCGGCCCTCCAGCGTCGTTACGACGACATCCCTGGAGACCGCCTGAGCTGTCTCCAGGGATGTCAGATGTACTGCAAAAGGCGTGGCTTTGCCCACGACTAGCGGCGCAAAGTCCACAAAGAGTTCAGTCTTCGTCGTCCACTTCGTGATGCTGGTCGGTTCATGGGCTTGGTCTTCGGGTAGACGAGTGTTGCCCAACTGGCAGCTGGTCAGCAACATCAGCACACCGAAGCCCATAGAGTAATTCCGCAACATGGGCGCGGTCCTCCATAAGAGAGACACGACTTCCTGAGGGCATGGCGGGAGTTCGCCATGCCGAAGTCCGCTCATTCTTTAAGGGATAAACGACAGTCGGATACGAAACCTATACGTGACCGGGGGGAGAGCGAGGAGAAATGGCCGGGAAACAGGCCGATTCTCTGGCCGGTGGGTGGTCAGGTTGACACACCCACGACACGGTCGATGGTCGTCGAGTGTTGACCGGAAGTGCAGTGGGAGGAGCAAGCGGGAGGTGTTCGAGGGCAACGCCGAGTAGCACAAAGCTCCGTGGGAGCAGCGCGGAGAGGCTTATGTGAGAGTCGGACCTTGAGGAGTGTTCATCTGGAGCGTTATGCCCCGTGTCATACTCGTCGTGGTCATGGGAAGGCGAGGCGAGGAAATCCACGTGGACAATCGCCGAGTGGCTATGTGTGCTCTCGTGCCCATGCGCATGGTGCTGTTCAGGATGCGTGTGGAAAGTCGGCAACAGCAACGGGACTGGCAGCAGAAGGGCGAGGAGGCAAGTCCGCAAGAGAGGTGAAGATATTTTCAGCATACGTCAACGAAAGAAGTATCACAGATCGTCCATGAGAGAGAAGAGTCTTGACCTTCATTCTTGACCTTTTTGATTTCTGGAATTGCCAGGGGCGATGATGGCGGGCTACGACCGCCACCTCGCCTGCATCATTTCTCACGCCGCCAATCCGACCCTAATGCGACGCGGCGGACAGCGTCGGTGTCGGTCGGTTGATGTCCAACCTGATATGTGGGTGCTGGCGCTTCGACGACCCGATTCGAGAGTCGGCCCAGACCGGTGACCTCAACCTCGACCAGATCTCCAACATTCATTGGGCGTGAGTTTCTGGGTGTGCCCGACATAATCACATCTCCAGGCAGTAGCGTGATATAGCGACACAGATCGGCCAGGATATAGTCGATCGGAAAGATCATCTCACTCAGAGCGCCTTCCTGTACGACCGCGTCATTGAGGTAGGTCCGGAGCGTGGCTTGGCGAATGTCCACCCCACTCACGACCCCTGGACCAATCGGGCAAAAGCCGTCCATACCCTTGACGCGCAGCATCGAGCCCGCATCCGTATCGCGAAAGTCCTGGCTTCCCACGTCATTACCGGGTGCGAAGCCCGCGATATACTCCCACACCTCATCGCGGCCCACGTTGCGCATCGGTTTACCAACAATCACCGCCACCTCCCCTTCGTAGTTGAGATACTTCGTGCCTTGCGGACGCACGAGGGAACCCCGATGACTGTTCAGCGCCGTTGTCGGCTTCTGAAAATACGTGGGCGTCTCAATGTGTGGGACGCGGAACTCGGCACGGCGCGATTCATAATTCAGGTGAATGCACAGGATCTTGCTTGGTTCACACGGCGGCAGGTAGGTGGCCTCGGCCTCATGAATCGCTCGGCCATCGCCCAGCAGCAGCCCGTCGCCGTCCGGCTTGACCCACTTGGGCTGGCCTTCGTGCAAAATCCGACGCCATTCCGTCCGCGGTCCATCCAGTACACTCATGCCGATCCTCCCTTATGAACTTCGGCTCTTCGTTCAGACATTACGCAGCTGATATATCCTGTGGAGACAAAGAAGTCTTGGCGGTATTGGGTTAGCAACATCAGACGGATGATGGCCCGGTACGCCATAGCGTATAGTGCGTGGCCGAAACGACACAAATAACTTATAATTCCTTTTTCATTTGACCCAACACTATGCTGCCGTAACACGAAGGAGAAATATCATGCCCACCGACGTTCGCGGTCTTGATATCACAGTGACGAATGCCGAGGCTCTGACCGAGTATGACAAGGTGCTGACCGACCTCTGGAATTATCGTCTCGTGGCGCCAAAAAATCTGAAGCGTGTCCTCGAACTCGACCCGGACTTTCCAATGGCACACGTGGTCCGAGGGTATATGATGTCCATGCTCGAGACGGTCGCGGTCCGCCCGAAAATGCTGGCCAGCGCGTCACACGCCCGCGAACATCTTGCGGCCGACACTCGCCGCGAACGTCTGCACTGCGACGCCTTGGAAGGGTTGGCAACTGGCAATCTCGAACGGGCCTGTGCCGCTTGGGAGGCCATACTGGCCGACTATCCTCACGACCTGCTGGCGCTCAAAATGCACCACCATTCGACTTTCTGGACCGGTCGGAGTTATGTCATTCGCAATACCGTCGCCGGCGTGTTCGACTTGTGGGATGAGTCGATCCCCGGTTACAGCTTCGTCCTCGGCATGTTGGCCTTTGCGCTTGAAGAATGCGGCGATTATGCGCAAGCAGAAACCTTTGGTCGCCAGTCAATCGACCTGAACCCGGACGACCTGTGGGCGATCCACTCGGTCGCGCATGTGATGGAGATGCAGGGGCGCCTGGACGAAGGGATTGCCTTGATCGATCGGCCGGTCGAGCAATGGGCTGACCGCAACCCATTTCAAGGCCATAATTGGTGGCACCTGGCCTTATTCGCGCTTGAGCGGGGTGACTATGATTTTACGTTGGAGGTCTATGACAACAGGATACTGACCGCGAACACGGAATTCTTCCTGGATGTGCAAAACGGTGCTTCGCTGCTCAAGCGCCTGGAATTGCTGGGGGTTGATGTTGGTGATCGCTGGGAGCCCTTGGCGGAGTATGCGCGGAAGCGGGTCGATGATCATGTGCTGGCTTTTACCGATCTGCATAGCTTGATGGCGCTGGCATCCGCGGACGACAAGGAGACCGCGCAGACGTATATCAATGCACTCGAATCGTTTGCCCATACACCAGACAATTATTCCGCTTCGCTGATGGCGGATGTGGTGGTGCCGATGTGTGAAGGCGTGCTGGCGTTTGAAAACGAGGAGTATGCTCGGGCGGTCGATGTCTTGTGGCCGCTGCGCGACCGCTGGTTTGGGATCGGAGGATCGCATGCGCAGCGAGATATCTTTACGCAGATTCTCGTCGAGGCGGCCATTCGCGCCGAACGCTATGAGCAGGCACGGGCGCTGCTGGCGCAGCGGGCGTTGTTGAGACCGAACAGTCTTGGGAGCTGGCAAAAGTACGCAACCGTGTTACAGGCGTGCGGCGACGACTCGCGGGCGGAACACGCGCGGCAGAGAGCTGCTGGCTTGCATTCGTAGGGAGGGTTTCGGCAATGCATTACACGCTGACTGAGTCGCAGATTGCGTTACGGGCGCGGGCGCGCGAATTGGCACGGGACGTGATCGCACCGCGCGCCGCGGAGGTTGACCGCAGCGAACAATACCCCTGGGAAAATGTGCGTGCGTTGAATGAGGCCGGATTCTTTGGCATGACCATCCCGCCGGAGTTTGGTGGGGCCGGACTGAGCTATCTCGACGTAGTGCTCGTCATCGAAGAGATGGCAAAAGTGTGCGGGGTGACCGGACGCATTGCGGTCGAAGCGAATATGGGGGCGCTTTCCGCCATCATGCACTACGGCACGCCGGCGCAAAAAGAGCGTGCGGCTGCTCTTGTCCTGGCTGGGGATAAGCCCGCCATCTGTATTACCGAGCCTCAGGCCGGCAGTGCTGCATCGGAGATGACCACGCGGGCTGATAAACGCGGCGATACGTATGTGCTGAACGGCATGAAGCATTGGATTACCGGGGGCGGTGTTTCGAGACTCCATCTGATCTTCGCCCGTGTGTTTGACGGACAAGGGACGGAGCAGGGTATCGGTGGCTTTATTGCCGTTCGCGATCAGGATCGTGGCTTGCGCATCGGTCACCGTGAACCCACGATGGGCTTACGAGGTATTCCTGAGGCCGAAATACATTTCGAAGATCTCGAACTGCCTGCCGACCGGGTCTTAACGCCGCCGGGCGGCTTCAGGCGTGGCTTTGCCGAATTAATGAACGCCTACAACACCCAACGGGTTGGTGCGGGCACGGTTGCTTTAGGGCTGGCGACCGGAGCCTATGAAGGGGCAAAACAATACGCTTTGGACCGAGAACAGTTTGGCCGGCCGATTGCCGAGTTTCAGGGCCTGCAGTGGATGCTGGCCGATATGTCGACACAGATCGAAGCGGCGCGGCTCATGATCCACAGCGCGGCCCGTTCGCGCGGCCCCGACGACAGCCCGTTCCCGGACCCGAACGCGGCTGCGCAAGCAAAGCTGTTCGCCTCGGAAATGGCAATTAAGGTCACAAATGACGCCTTACAGGTGTTTGGCGCCAAAGGCTATTCGCGCAACACGCCGGCTGAACGCATGGTGCGGGACGCTCGCATGTTCACGATTGGAGGCGGCACGGCCCAGATCCTGCGCACGGTCATCGCGGCGCGGATTTTAGACCGCCGCTTACCGCAGACCCGTGACGGGTACGCGCGACTGGCTCGTCAAGCCCAAGAACGGTAGGGCCCTGTACGGGGTTTCCCTGCGCTCGGGGCGAACGGGGCGAGGCTCGGCGAGACGATCCAGACCCGTTCGTGCTGAGCCTGTCGAAGCAGGATGATCGGGACGGGAGTTTCTATACCTTAACGGACGGAGCAGCGACCGGGATTTATTTAAACTCGACCAGGACTTCCCGATACGGCGTTGTCCCGGCGTTGCGTGCCTTATGACGTGCCGGGACGCACATCCCCTTGCCCGGTCCGGATACAACCTCGATTTCGCCATTCTCCACTTTCAGCGAAAAGATTGCGCCCGTCGGCACCTCCATTGTGCCCAAGTCCTTCTCGTTCTCGTCGGTCACCTGCAAGGGCGCGCCCGAGATCGCGTACCACATATAGCTGTGCTCGTGCGTGTGCACAGGCGTTTCCTCGCCTGGGGCGAGCTCGAAGTTCCAAACAATTACCTTGTCGTTCTCGAAGACCTTTTCGGACCCGACATCTGCCATTGCATGCCCTCCTAGACCAAAGATTTTTTTACCCGAGCACGGAAATTTCTGCACGTCAAGCGAAGGTCAAGGGCGATGAATTCTCATGCCGTATATTCTCCCCACTCCCAGCACCACTTTTCGCTCGCTCCGCGACAACATGACAATACGATGATGACTCCTCCGGTTGTTTCTCCCGCCATTTTTTGGAACCATGCTCACCGGAGCAAGGCAATCCGCTCGCTCCGCGACTCTCAATGAATCTTGAGGACCAGACCTATGAGCGAAATCACCTTGTATACCGCCCCGACCGCGAACGGGTGGAAAGCCTCTATTGCCCTTGAAGAACTCGGCATCGATTACGACGTAGAGTATCTCCACTTCAACAAAAATGAACAGAAGACGCCGGATTTTCTCAAACTGAATCCGAATGGACGCATTCCCGTCATCGTTGACCATGATAATGACGACTTTGTGCTGGCCGAATCGGGAGCGATCTTGCTCTACCTCGCAGAGCGGAGCGGCAAACTCTGGCCGACAGACCCCCAGCTTCGTCACCAGGCCATGCAGTGGCTCATGTTCCAGATGAGCGCGGTCGGCCCGATGCTCGGACAGGCAATGTTTTTTCAGCGCATCGCAGCCCCGAAAGGCATTGTCGACGAATATGCGATCGAACGGTACGTCACGGAATCGAAACGTCTGCTGGGCGTCTTGAATGATGCGCTCCGTGACCAGGAGTATCTCTGCGGCGAATATTCGATGGTCGATATCGCTACCTTTCCGTGGGCGCGCGCGTATCGGTGGGCCAACGTGGATGTCTCGGACCTCACCCACCTGACCGCCTGGCTGGCGCGCGTCGAAGCCCGCGAGGCCGTACAGCGTGGGCTGTGCGTCCCCGCAGGCAAGCCACGCTTCGACTACAGCGACGACGAACTGACGGCG
>MKWU01000619.1_pt1 | contig 66692 bp, 64 predicted proteins | sample 809101 | NCBI WGS metagenome assembly MKWU01 (sample SAMN05860141, study PRJNA318959) | sponge metagenome | host: Aplysina aerophoba | place: Slovenia: Piran, Adriatic Sea, Gulf of Piran | collected 2013-05-07
TCAACCGCATCCGCCTGACGCAACAGCGCCTCGATCTCGCTTTCCAGACGCTGTTCCTCTTCCTGCATCCGGTCGTAGCTCATCGCCTTGTGCTTGCTCGCGTTCGCACGCACCTTCGTCCCGTCGATCGACAGCTTTCCCAGGCGCGCCAGACCCAACTCCTGCGCCAGACGAACCACCTCCACGAACAGCGACTGGAAATCCTCCAGGTGCCGACGCCGAAACTCGCACAGCGTCCGGTGTTGCGGAAAGTTCCCCGCCGCCAGCACCCGGAACGCCACGTCCTCTTCCAACCTCCGCGCCACCCGGCGCGACGAAAACACCCCGGTCGCATACGCGTACAGCAGAACCTTCACCATCATCCGGGGCTCATACGGCGCGTTGCGGCGGCCGTCTCCCTCGTACGGCGCGTAAAACGCCGTCAGATCCAGATCGTCCACCAGATCGCTGAGGTGGTGCGCCAAGTGGCCCTCAGGCAGCCACTCCCGCACGTCGGGAGGCAACAGTAGCGACTGGTCCGGCGTGTAGGGGCGGAATGTCGTCGACATCGAATCCTTCCGTCGTCAGCTCGCTCGCCTACAATTGTCGCATCTGTTTTTCTGCGGCGCAGACTCCTAGGCCGGGGAGAGGAGCGCAACGATGTGCGCGCGCAGATCGAGCGCTACAACCATGACGACTGCGTCTCGACGTACCGGTTGCGGGACTGGCTGGAGCGGCAGCGCGCGGCGCTTGCCGCGGCGCTTGGCGATCTGCCGCGCCCGGCGGTACCAGAACCGGAGCAGGTCGAGGACAGCGAGGCGCAGCAGGCGGTAAACAGGCTCGTCGACGACCTTGCCGCCGGGCTGCCTGACGATGCGGGCGACAGGAGCGAAGACGAGCACGGACGCTGGCTGCTGGCGCAGCTTCTGAACTGGCACCGCCGCGAGGGGAAGTCGTTCTGGTGGCGCTACTTCTACCTGCGGGAGGAGCTCACCGATGAGGAGCGCCGGGACGAATCCGACGCCCTCGGAGTGCTGGCCTTCGAACGGGATTGGCCCGATCCCGCACCTAGGGCGAGATCGAGCATCTATCGCTTCCGTTTCCCGCCGCAGGAACATCGGATCCGCGTCGGAGACCAGCCGCACGATCCTGTGACCGGCAGCGCTGCGGGAACCGTCTTCGAGGTGGGCGAAGACCATATCGACCTGAGACTTGGCCGTGGCCGTCCGGCGCCGACGCCGACCTCCCTCATTCCGCATGATTACGTCCGCCCGACGCCGAAGCCCGAGAGCCTGCAGCGGCTGGCGCGGTGGGTGATCGAGCGCGGCATCGACGGGCCCGGCGAGTACCGCGCCGGGCGCGACCTCCTGATGCGTCGCGCACCGCGGGCGGGCCGGCGCGACGGCCAGGTGCTGAGAGGAGAGGACGACGCGCAGGAAGCAGCGCGGCGCCTCGTGCTCGCGCTCGACGAGAGCTACCTCGCAATCCAGGGCCCGCCGGGATCGGGAAAGAGCACGGTCGGCGCGCGGATGATCGTCGATCTCGTGGCGGCGGGAAAGCGCGTCGGCGTTACCGCGAACAGCCACAAGGTGATCGGGGAGCTGCTCGAGAAGACGGCCAGCGACGCGCGCGGGCGAGGCATTGCGGTTGCGATCGGCCAGCGGTCGGGCAAGGACGGCCTCACGTACGCGGAGGCAATCCACCTCGGGAACAACGCCGAGGCACGCGACGCTCTCCACGAAGGCACGCTCGACGTGGTCGGCGGCACCGCCTGGCTGTGGGCGCGGGACGAGATGGTCCGGAGCGTCGACGTGCTTTTCATCGACGAGGCCGGTCAGATGTCTCTGGCCGACGCGATCGCCGCTTCGTCGTGCGCCACCAACCTCGTGCTGCTCGGCGATCCGCAACAGCTCGACCAACCGCTGCAGGGCACGCACCCGCCCGGGGCGGAGCGTTCCGCGCTTGCCCATGTGCTCGACGGAGAGCAGGTGATGCCGGACCGCCTCGGCCTCTTTCTCGACGGCACGTGGCGCCTGCACCCGAGCATCTGCGCCTATACGTCCGAGGTGTTCTATGCGGGACGTCTGCACGCCCATCCGGGCCGCGAATCCCTCGCGGTCGCCGGGAATCCGCCATACGGCGGCGCTGGCATCCGATTCATTTCCGTGCCGCACGATGGCCACTCCAGCGAGTCGCCGGAGGAAGCCGCCGAGATCGCGGCGGCCGTGCGCCAACTGCTCGCCCAGGGTGCGACGTGGACCGATGCGCGGGGAACAAGCCGGCCGCTCACCCAGGGGGACATCCTGATCATCACGCCGTACAACGCCCAGGTTGCGGCGCTGGCGGAGGCTCTCCCGGATTTCCGCATCGGCACCGTCGACAAGTTCCAGGGCCAGGAGGCGCCGGTCTCGATCTACTCGATGGCAACGAGCTCGGCCGCCGACGCGCCACGCGGGATGGAGTTTCTGTACAGCCTCAACCGCCTGAACGTCGCAACGAGCCGAGCCCGATGCGTGGCTGCCGTCGTCGCGAGCCCGGACATTCTGCGTGTGCACTGCCGAACGCCTCGGCAGATGCGGCTTGCGAACGCACTCGCTCGGCTCGTGGAGTGCGCCTCCACGTAGCGCGGTCCTGGTCCAGCGTCAGTTCCGAACTCGTCGCCCCGCGCCGCATCGAGACGGTCTGGTCGAGGCGCTTGACACCCGAAGCAAGGCGTTCGACAGTGGAACCAGGACGATGCTGCAAAGCGAGATCGAAGCAGCGCTCGTGGACCCCGAGCGTGAGCCGCCGGAGCTGGACGGCGTGCCCGGCTGGCGCCGCCTGCAGGGCGGCGCGCCGCACCCCGAGGATCTGCGGGACATCGTCGACGCGGTGCTGAAGGTGACCAGGCCGGAGCGCGTGCTGCTGTTCGGGTCGGGCGCGCGCGGCGAGATGACCGACGACAGCGACATCGACATCCTGGTCATCGACGAGGCTCCAGGGGGAACCCCGAAGCTGAAGCTGGCGATCGGCAACGCGCTGCCGATGGGATTGCGCTGGACGGACGTGCTGGTCCTGACGCCGGCCGGACTTCGCAAGCGCCTGCACGAGTGGGAGGACGAGACGCTGGCCGAAGTGCTCGGCGAGGCGCGGACGCTCTACGAGAGGAGCGGCGGATGAACGCCGAAGGACGGATCGTGACCGCAGCGCGCTGGATCAGCGGAGCGAACGGGACGCTGGGAGGCGCCGCGGGCACGACCGGGCTCGGCTACGGCAAGTCGAAGTGGCAACGTGCCACCGAGGCCAACCGGGCGGTGGAATACGCGATCAAGGGCGTGGTCATGGCACTCGACGGTCGAGTGAACCAGCGGCACAACAGCCGGGAACTTGCCCACCACCTGCAACGGCGCGGCGAGGATGTCGGGATGGCTCAGCTCGACGACGTGGAGCCGCAGAGAGGGCGAACGCCGACCCCGTACGAGGAGTTCGAGAACCCCGAGTTCAAGGACCTCAGCGACGAACAGACGGCGCGGATACTGCGCGCCGCCGAAATGATCGTCGGCAACTGCGAACGACGGGTCGAAGAGCTCGCGCGTGAGCACAACATCAAGGTAGAACTCGGGGTACCAGCCGAAAGCTGGAGCCCGCCCGCCGACGTCAGGGAAGAACTCGAAAAACGCGCGGCGCGCAACGTCACTATCGGCAACGACCCCGATGACCAAGGGGGTCGGTAAGACAAAGTGTCGTGCAAGCGTCTGAGTGGGTTGGTGCGCGTCCCGGCTCGGCGGCGGACCGGTCAGCAAGACGCGTAGCGCAAGGCCGGTCAAGGCCGATCGGCAGCCTCGGAATCTCCCCATCCTACCGCCGCCGCGGCGGCCGCGAAGCGCGCTTCGACCGTCGTTCGGGTGTCTTCATGTACCGCATTCCAGATGCGATCGCCGGACACCCACAAGTACAGCCCGCCGCCAACGACTGCGACGGGCATCACGAACGGTGCCGAGATAGTGACCCCGGCGGAAAACGCACCTGCGGCGACGGCGCCGACGACGGCAGCCGTGCCGACGGTTCTTGCACCATCAATCGCTGCTTTCTCCGGCGTCTTTCTGCCGTTCCTCACATGCAAGTACTCGACGGCCGCCGTGACAGGAAGCTCAAACAGGACGCCAATCCCCGTGCCCTTGGCAAGCGTCGAGACGGTCGTGCCGGTGGGCGTCGTCGTGGTGAGTACCTTGCGCAGTTGCTTGAGCCGCTTGGTGTTCGCGTTGCTGACCCCCGCCGTGTTCAGCGGCGGGCTCGTGGCCCGGATCAATCTTGTCTCGACCGTGTCGATGACAGTGGCATCGTCGAGCGAGAGCATCGCCACTCTCAGGTTCGAACGCATGAAGCGCGAGACGTCTGCCCGCGCCGCCGTTGATCCCGTGTGGCTGAGGATGCTCCTCAGCGAACTGCGCAGGTTGCTGGTGCCGGTGAAGTGGTTCGTCAGCCGCTGGCGGAAGCTGTTCTTCGTCTGGCCGATGTAGACCAGTCCGTCGTCACCGACACTCAGGCCAGCCCGGCGCAGGAGCGCGTGGGCAGTGTCGGAGGCGAAGAAGGCGTAGACCCCACGCCCGCCGGCCCAACTGCGGTGGGTGGCCACCGAGTCGATGGGCACCGGGTTGTACAACGGTGTCAAATCCGGCAACGCCTGGAGCGTGGCTGTCGCTGCCTGCGCCCAAGCCTGGTTGGCCAGGCCGCAGACAACGGCTGTGGCCACGAGGAGCCGCATCACGGTGTGCTTCATCGTTCGACTCTATACGCCACGGGAGTCGCCCCGGTTCCAGGGCGAGGCGGTGGGATTCACGTCGGGGTCTCCCCGACCAACGTCGCCGCCGCGGTGAAGGCGGTGACCCAGGTCCCGGCGGCCAGTCTCGCCGAGGCCAACCGGAAGATCTACACCTCGCTCACCTACGGCATCGCGCTGGAGCAGGACCGCGGCGACGGACGCAAGAGCCATACGGTCCGGTTCCTCGACTTCGACCACCCCGAGCGCAACGAGTGGATCGTCACCCGGCAGTACCGGGTGCTCGGGTCGAAGAAGCACGTCATTCCCGACGTCGTCGTCTTCGTCAACGCGCTCCCGCTGGCCGTCATCGAGTGCAAGAGCCCGACCATCGGCGACGCCTGGAAGGCCGAGGCGGTCAAGCAGCTCCGCCGCTACCAGCAAGCCGATACGACCTGGAAGGACCAGGGTGCGCCGAAGTTGTTCGAGGCGGCCCAGATTCTGGTCGGCATCTGCGGTGAGCGCGCCGTCTACGGCACGGTCGGCACGCCGGCACGGTTCTTCCTGGAATGGAAGCAGCCGTATCCGCTGAGCGTGAAGCAGTTCGGCGAGCAACTCGGGCGCAAGCCCACGCCGCAGGACATCCTGCTGTATGGACTCCTCGAACCGCGGAACGTGCTCGACATCGTCCGCAACTTCGTCGTGTTCGAGGTCGAGGGCGGCCGCACGGTCCGCAAGCTGACCCGCTACAAGCAGTTCGGCGGAGCCTCAGCGCCAGCCACAGCATGGTCAGGCTCTTGCCCGACCCCTGCGGTTCAGGACAAGGCGACGGTGCCGATCTTCTACGAGAGCTGCCGCGGCTGCAGTCCAGTCATGCGGCGGCGATAAAGTTCTTCCAGCCGGTCGCAGACACCAATAACCTGGATGCCTGCGTGCGGGTGCTGGAGCCCGAGGACGTGCGTGCCGCCTTCGATCTCGCGTTCCGCCGCTTCAGCCAGTCGATGGACATGCTGCTGCCGGACCAGCGCGCCCTGGCGTATCACGCCGACCTCCGCTGGCTGGGGAAGATTCGGGGCACCGCCCGCGCCCGCTACCGCGACGACCGGCTCGACCTGTCGGGCTGCGGCGAGAAGGTGCGGAAGCTCATCGCCGATGCGGTCGTCGCCGACGGCATCGAGATCCTGGTGAAGGAGGTGCAGCTCTTCTCGCAGGAGTTCGACGAGAAGGTCGAGGCGCTCGCCACGGACGATGCGAAGGCCAGCGAGATGGAGCACGCCATCCGCCACGAGATCAACGTCCGCGTGGAGGAGAACCCGGTCTTCTACCAGTCGCTGCGCGCGCGGCTGGAGGAGATCATCGAGCAACGGCGCCAGGAACGGCTGGATGCCGCCGAGCAGCTCAAGCTGCTCAACGACCTGCGGGACGACCTGAAGGGCGAGCAGAGCCAGGCAGAGGAGATGGAGCTCGACGCCCGCGGCTTCGCCATCTACGGCCTGCTGGAGAAACAGCGTCCGCGCAGGGTGAAGGACAGGACCGCCACCTACGACGCCGCCAACCGCGATCTGGCCTCGCTGCTCGACGAGGCGGTCACGCCGTTCACCGACCTGGTCGACTGGGAGCAGAAGGACGACCTGCAGCGCCAGATGCGCAGCCGGATCAAGCGGCAGCTCCGCGCCGGCGGCATCGAAGACGATGCGGTCGAGGCTCTCGCCACCGACATCGTGGACCTTGCGAAGGTGCGCACCGACCGATGATCGGCGACGTGGAGACCTCGGCGATCACCTGGGGCGGCACGCGCCTGCCGTACGCCATCCGCCGCAGCGCCCGGCGCAAGAAGACGGTGGCGGTGACGGTGGATCCGTCCGGTGACGTGCTACTGGTGGCCCCGGAGGATTTCTCCACCAGCCGGCTCGACGCGGTCGTGCGCCGGAAGGCCGTCTGGATCGTCCGGCGCCTGCGGCACGTGCAGTCGCACGACCCCCCGTCGGCGCCGAGGGAGTTCGTCAGCGGCGAGAGCGTCCTCTATCTCGGGCGGCACTATCGCCTGAAGGTGCATCCCACCGGGACCGGCCAGGCGAAGCTGCGCGGCGGCTGGCTGCACGTGTCCGCGTCAGCGGGAGCGGAGCAAACCGCTCACGTCCGGGCCGCCCTCGTGTCCTGGTTCCGCCGTCACGCGGCGGAGCGGCTGCCGGAACGGGTGGAGGCGTGGCGGTCGAAGGCCGGCGTCGCGATGCCCCGCGTCGTCATCGCCGACCAGCAGAAGCGGTGGGGAAGTTGCGACCGCGGCGGCACCATCCGGCTGAACTGGCGCATCATCCAGGCTCCCATGCGCCTGGTCGACTACGTCGTCGTCCACGAGTTAGTGCACCTGAGGCACCGCGGGCACGGCCCCGACTACTGGCAGGCCCTCGGCAGGGTCATGCCCGACTACGAGCGGCGCCGTGAGGACCTGCGGCAGCGGGGCGCCGGGCTGGCTTGGTAGCGCGCAGTTCTCGGAATCGTGAAGTCCCAACTCCGAAGCCCTCCACGGACCGCATCGCCCAATCGTCCGGGCGACCTGTTCCGGCAGTGTCGCGAGTCCGGAAGCGTTTGTGGCGGGTTCGGCTTGGCCCTTGCCGGCACCACGCTCGCCGGTAGCTCCTGACAGGTTCTGGCACACGCCTGCGGTACGATTGAGCGTCGGCCGATCAGGGAAACACACGGCACGGGGAGGGAGATTGCCACAAGCGAGATGGAACGGGATCGACGGTGTTGACGAGCTCGTCCGCGCGCCGTACTGGCGAATCGCGATACGGCATACCCTGGCGGACGCGGCCCGTGGCTACGACTGGCCGCGCGTGCTGCAGGTCCTCGGTACTCACGGCGATCTTGTGAACGCGAGTCGTCCGGGAGGTCGGGCGCGCTACGCGCCGCTGCATCAGGCTGCACACGGCGGCGCGCCCGTGTCGGTAGTGCGGCACCTGCTCCAGACGGGTGCTTGGCGAACCCTCCGCACGCGTCGAGGTGAACGGGCGGTCGATATCGCCGGTCGTCGCGGGCACCTCGCTCTGATCCCGCTGTTGCTGCCGGTGTATAAGAGGAGCCGCATCGCGCGGGATGTTCTGGACCGTGTGCAGGGGCACTTCCACGCGCTGATCAGGACGTATCCCGCGGGGCGGAAGCCGTTCCTCCGGTTGCCCGAGTCGGAACCACTACTCGAACTGGGGCGAGAGAGCGTGTACTTCGAGGTGCCTGGAATGTTCGGTGGGTTCCTGTACAGCATCGAAGACGACGGGACGGTTCCCAGGTTGATGGTGGAGAGGTTCTCCCGCGTGCTGGGCTGCGACCGCTTCGAAATTACACCTCGGGGCTGTACACCGGTGGAGAGGTTGGGCAGCACGTCGGGTCCACCGCCGGTTGCGTCGTCCGCGGCTGCGCTGTCTGATGCCGGACCCAAACCGCCGACGAGAATGCGGCGGCAGCCTCAGTGCGAAGCGCCCGCTCTGGCCTCCATTCGACTCGCGAACGGCGACATCGGCTACGTGGAGTTGTCGCCGACGGGTCGCCGCAGGCTCGCCGGCAGCGAGGGGGAGGTCGTGCAGCTCTCTACCGCTGACGTGGTCGGCCGGCACAGGCACGCGCAGGGCATCAAGTGCATGAGCCTGAAGCGGTTGATGCGGTTGCGTGAGGCGGAGAGGAAGCTGCGGCGGGGCGGGACGAGGTGTCGCGAATCGCGAGACGGTCGATGACCGCGAGGCAGGCGAGCATGCCGAGACTGTCGCTGCCGGAATACGCCGTTCTGCTGTCCAAGGCCCTCTCGTGTTTCTCATTCCCGCCGGTGACTCTCGATGTCCACACCAAAGGGGAACGCCCTCATGAGGACATGCGCGGGGTAGAGGCCTGCATAGGCGCAGCGTTGCGCAGCGATCACGTCGCTCGCGTGAGGGACGGCCTGTCGGACGTGCTGTTCTGGGGATACGCACGGCAGGGAAGGCGAGACTTCAGGGTGCGCAAACTTCCAGGAGAGGATGCAATCGGTCGACGGCGAGCAACGGCTGGCCGGATTCCAGGAGTTCGTGCGATCGAGGCCGGAGACTTGCACCGCCCAGCGGTTGCTCGCGCTCAAGAAGTTGAAGCTGCCGGAGTTCGGTCAAGTGTCATTCGCGACGAAGATCCTCATGTTTCTGGATCCGGAGAATCATCCCGTCCTCGACCTGAAGATCGCCCGAACCGCGAGGGGATGCGAGTTCCCGCCGCTTCGCGGATTGACGATCCACGCGAGCATCCCGATCACGATAGCGAACGCTGCCTGCTACGAACGATGGGCGTGCTGGTGTCGGGACATCGCCGCGAGGGTCAACAGAGCATCGGGGTCCCCGTGCCAGGGTCTGAGAGCCGTCGATGTCGAACGGGCGCTCTTTGCGCTGGCTGACTCGGAGCGAACGGACGATGGGCATCCTCGGTCTCCAACGAAAGACACCACGAGCGCCGGTCGGGCAGGTGCTCACCCACGAGCGTTACGGGAACATCGCTCTGGTCGACCTCGGTAGGGAGGCCAGCGAGGCACTGCGCGCAGGGTGGTCTGGAACGAGTCCGTTCCGGTCCGGCGGCGTGATCGACAGCGCGTGGCTGCAACCGCTCCTCGGCACGGGCAGCGCGGCTGCCTCTTCGATGCTCGCCGGCAACGTCTTCCTGGCGACCGCCAATCCCGCAACGCTGATGACGATCGGGACAGGCGTGGGCTCGGCGGTCATGGGACCGGCAGGGATCGTCGCGCAGGCCCCGTTCGTCGCCGCCGGCAGCGCCCTGCTTCCCGTCGTGGCTCCCGTGATGCTCTTCATGACCGTCTCTTCGGTGATCACCGGCGCGCGGCTCGACCGGGTGCAACAGGCTCTGGGCTCGCTTTCCGAGAACCTGGAGCGCGTCCGTCACCTGCTGGAAGCCGGGGACTACGCCCGACTCGAGAGCGCGGCCGAACACCTCGACGAAGTTGGCGCGCAGTTCGACCACGGCCAGCGGTTCACCGACGGCATGAAGATCGAGCTCGTTGCGGCCAGGCGTGACGTCAAGTGGCTGCGTCGCAAGTTCGGACACCTTGCGGCGAGGGAAGTTCGCTCGGCGCAGGACGCCGGGCTGGCCCTGTCCGACATCAATCTGTTCGTGTTGTCGAGTCTCCTGGATATCCGGGCCGACGCGCTCCGCCTGCATCTGACGCTTCAAGACGATCCGCACTACGCAGAGCGCCGCCAGGCCGTGCTGCGCAAGAAGGTGGAACAGTGCGCGGACACCTTCAAGACGCTGCTCGATCGCGATCCACTGACGGCGTTCCGGGCCCAGTTGCGTCGGAAGCTGGGTGAGGTGGGCCGGGTCGAGTCCCTGCCGTGGGGCCTGACCGATACCACGGCGCAGGTCATCCGAACGCTTGGAGGCGGGCGAGGCCTGGAGAAGAAAATCCGTACGCTCGACACCATCCTGGACGAGGGCTTTGCCCCTGTCCGAGCGCGCATGGAGCGGTGGGTCGGCGAGCTCGAAGCGTCCGCCTCGGCGGCGCGCGAGGAGTCCATCGTGTTCTACCGGGAACGGGACGGCCAGCGAGCCCTGAAGGCGCACCGTACCCGGGACCTGCGACTGCTGCAGGCGGATGGATAGCTCTTCGCGCACCGCTACATCGCGTTCCGTCCGGCCGACGAGGTCGCGGTCTCCTGGCTGTTCATGCTCACCGGGTTCGCCGCTTACACCGTCGGCGGCATCATGGCGACTCTGGTGTATTTCGACGACGAGCCCGCCGCGGCCGACCCGCGCCTGCGTCGCTTCACCCCGCCGCCCGGCGAGCGCCACGGCTCGTAGGTTCGTCGCCTGCGGCACGCGACGCTCGGCAGTGGCCTCAAGGACCACCGCATCCGGGCGGGCGTATCTCGGGGAGTCGGATGGTCAGTGTCGACAGGGCTCATTGCTCGCCAGCAACGTTCCGGGTGCAACGATGAGATGTCCCCGCTTAGTCTTTGCTTAGTCTACAATCGTGTGATGACCGTCAGCGTTCACGAAGCCAAGACGCATCTCTCCCGGTTGCTGCAGCAGATTGCCGCGGGAGAAGACGTCATCATCACACGGTCGGGCCAGCCGGTGGCGCGGCTTGTGCCGATCGAGGAGACGCGGCCCGTGTTCGGCGTCGACGAGGGCCGCTTCGTCGTGCCCGACGACTTCGACGACCCGCTCGACGAGGAGCTGCTGGGCGCGTTCGAAGGGCGTACCAGATGACGGGATTTCGGCGAACAGCGAGCGGCGCCGGGGCTGTCGAAGACCGGTCGTGAAGTTCCTCCTCGACACCCACTGCTGGCTGTGGCTGCAGACCGACCGCGAGCGGTTCGACGCCGATCTGCTGGAGTCCCTTGCCGCCCGCACGTCGCAAAGGTACCTCTCGGCGGCGAGCGTGTGGGAGATCGTCATCAAGCACGCGATTGGCAAGTTGCCGCTGCCGGAGCCCCCGGCGATCTACGTTCCGGAACGCATGAGAGTCAGCGGTGTCCGGGAGCTCCCCATCACGCATGCCCACGCGCTCGCGGTTGGCGTGTTGCCGCCTCACCATCGTGATCCATTCGACCGCGTGCTGGTTGCTCAGGCACGGATCGAGGGTTTGACGTTGGTCACCGCGGACTCGACGTTCGCACACTACGATGTCCGCCTCATCCGGGTCTGAGCGACCATCAGCTCGGCGTTGCTGGGCTTCCGCCGCCGCGTCGCACGTGAGCACCACTGAGCCGTGCGCCGGATCCGGCGTTGCCGGCGGGCGGCGACACTCCGGATTCGGAGAAGCGCGTCTTCCAGTGTCTGCGGGAGGATCTGGAGACGAAGGAGTGGACGGATGGAGGAAAGCGGCCGGCAGTTGCGGCTCGTATGGAGCAGCGGGTGACGCAGGCGATGTTCCGGCGCGCCGTGCGTCGTTCGGGTACGATCCGGCTTCGTGTCGACGGGCCCCTGTTGCGACGCCGCCCCGACCAGCTCGCAGATCGAAGCGTTGCTGCGCGAGCCCTTGGTGCGTTGGCCCGAGGCGTCCCCGGTTGCGGTGCGAGAGATCGTCGAGTCTGCTGACGGGGTGAGCGCGGCAATCCTGGCGGTCGCCGTGGACGCCGCGAGTCTGGAACGGCGCGATTTCACGGAGCAGGTCATGGCGGCGCTGTCGGAAGCCGTGGCAGGCACATATCCCGCCTGGCTGCCGGAGGCGGAACATCTTGCGGGACCCGGCGGCGCGGGGTTGGCCGCGGTGCGCGCGATCTGCGAGCGAGCAGCCGGCAGCACGGACCTGTTCGGCCCGTTCCTCCTTGCGGCCGCGGAGGCATCGCTGTGCGGGCGGCGGGTCGGAGTGGCGGAGTTCGCCCGAGAGATGGTCGTACGCCAGGCCCGGAAGCTCATTCTTCGCGCCTACGGGTATGGACGCCTGGTGGTCATGATCGAGCTGACGGGTGCCTGGAGCACGGCGCGAATCGAAGTCGTGGAAGCGAACGCGCTGTGGCTCGCCGGACCCGGGGAACTCACCGTATGGCTCTTCGGGCCACCGACCGCCTGCATGACGCGAGTACCCCGTTCCTCGCTGTACGACCGGATGCCGGCGTCGGATCCGCCGGCAATCCCTCGCGCCGCGTACCTGACGCCGCTGCGGGGCCGGCCCAACGCGTTCAGCCGGGCGGAGACGCAGCTCGAGGCGCATCTCTCACGATTACCGTGGGCGACGGGGCGCGCCTGGAACCAGACCTGGTCGTCGGGCGTATTGGCCAACTCCATACGGGTCGATCTCGTCTGGTCGCGGGAGAAGTGCGTCGTCGAGCTCGATGGCCCCGACCACCTGAACACCGACAAGTACGCCGCCGACCGGGTGCGCGATCGCGCTCTGCAACGCGACGGGTTCATGGTGCTTCGATACACGAACGACGAGGTGCTCGGCGATGTGGCGCGCGTTCTCGACGAGCTCGAACGATTCCTGCAGGAGCGGCGGCGGTTCAGGGTAGAGGAGACGTGAGATGGGGTATGGAATCCCGGAGCGCGCCGTGATGATCGCGCTGATGGCTCTCAACAGGGAGACGCTGAACACGGAGCTCAAGCGACGCTATCGGCTCGAGTTGAAGAAGCCGGCGCGGGACAAGCTCAACCGGGAGGGGCTCGTCCAGAGCCGCCGACTTCCGGGCAAGGGCTTCGCCCACGAGTTGACGGATGCCGGCTGGGCCTGGGTGGTGGCCCAGCTCGACGCACCGGCGCCGCTTCGGACCGGCTCGGCTGGCGGCGCGCTGTACGCGCTCCTCAACGGTCTGAGGGTCGCGCTCGATGCGCGGGGAATGGTGATTCAGGAGCTGTTCGATCAGAGTGAGCCGACAGCTCCTCAGCGGACCGGCGAGCTCCGGGATCGGATTCGGCAGGCTTACCGCAACCTTTCATCCCGGCCGTGGGATTGGGTGGAGCTGCGTGAACTCCGGGTGCAGCTCGGCGATTGGTCTCGTCGCGAGGTAGACCTGGAGCTCACGCGGATGTTTCGCGAGAAGGACGTCAATCTGACGCTGCATGAGGACCTGCGTCGGCTCACGGAGGCCGACCGGAACGCGGCGTTGCGGATCGGCGTGGACGACATGCACTTGATCAGCATGCAGTGAGGCGCTGTGGAATCAGAGCTGGAAGCACTCGCGCAGGTCGCGTTCCGTACGGCGTATTCCGGTAACGATATCTGGCGCGACGACGTCATTCACGTCGACGGCATTCATTCGTCAGCTTTCGAGCGGGTGCTGGACGCACTCGCCCGGACGCGCGACGGCCTGTCGGTCGGCAACGTAGTCATCCAGGGGCGGCCCGGGATCGGCAAGTCGCACTTTCTGGGACGCGTCCGCCACGCGGTGATCGAGCAGGGACAGATCTTCGTCCTCTTTCAGCCGAGTACCGCGCGACAGTTTTGGGACAGTCTGGCCCTTGCCTACCGGGATGCCTTGCATCGGGAAGCGGGCGCCGGGACCCAGCTACGCACCGTCCTTCATGGTCTGGGCGATGCGATTGGGCTGAAACGAGCAGAGATCGAGCACCTGGCGGCGGGGACGTTCGATCCCACGCACCTGAAGGACGTCCGCCGAAGCCTGCAGAGTCACCTCGGTCGGCGGCCCGGGGACCAGGTTGCCCTGGACGTGGCGCTGGCGCTCATCCTGACCAACAGTGAGGATTTTGGTCAGCGGGACCTCGGAGATGCGCTGCTGCAGGGGCAGGAAATCGAGGGCAACAAGGCGCGCGCGCATTCCATCCGCGCAAGCCGGATTCCGTGCCGGGAGGTCGTCAACGCATTCGACCGACTCATGGGTGCCGCAGGGTGTACGACCCTGGTCGCGGTCGACCAACTGGACGGGCTGATCGCGCTGGGACGGTCGCTCGACGGCGCCGAGCAGCAATCGCTGACCCATGAAGTGGCGGTTGGACTCATGGATCTCGCGGAGGACGTGCAGCACTCCCTCATCGTCGTGTCGTGCCTGAACGACACTTGGACGCTAGTCCGTGAGCGGGCTCTGCCAACCGCGCACGCTCGATATCCGACGGTCGTCGAGCTCCGCGAGATCCCCTCGGCGGAGATTGGGGAGGCGCTGGTGTCCGCGTACCTCCGGGTGGCCTTCGCCCGCGCTGGGTACACCCCGGAATATCCGACCTGGCCGGTGAGGTCGACGGCGTTCGCCGACGCGGTCCTGTTCTCGCCCCGGAGCCTGATCACCGTGGTTCAGGACCACTGTGTGCGCTGTCGAGAGAACGGTCGCGTCATCGAGCTGGAGCAGCTACCAAACCAGCGCCAGGGGCTGGAGCAACTGCCGAACGAGCGCCGGCCGGGGGAGGACCCTCCGCAACCCCCTCCGCCGCCCGGCCCCGAGGTCGACCGGCGGTTCAGCCAGTTCGTGCGGGAGGCGGACGTCGCCGATGCCCTCGACGAGAAGAAGGTGGACGGCGGCCTGCCCGCGCTGCTGCGCGCCGGCCTGACGGCCTGGGCGGAGGAGAACGCCGCGACGGGTGACTTCTCGGTGGATCCGCCGCTCGGGCGGAACCCCTCGCTGCATGCCCGGCTGCGGCGCATAGTCGATGCGGACACCGACGATGAAGTGCATTGGTCGTTTCGAGCCGTGCTGAACGACAACGCGGTGGCGGCCCTGCACCGGCTGCGGGCCGCGGTGACGGCGTCCGGGCTCGAGCTCTCGGGGGAGCGGAGGCGACTGTTCATCCTGCGCAACGCAGCCTGGTCGCAGGGCAGGAAGACCCGGCAGGCGCTCGACGCGTTCAAGGCGCACGGCGGTACCGTTGTGGAACTGCTGGAGGCTGACCTCAAGGTGTTCCGGGCCTTGCAGCAACTCCTCGAAGAGCAGCCGAAAGGGCTCGCGGCGTGGCTGGTAGCGCATCGACCCGCGAGCGGAACGACACTGCTCGCGCCCTTGATCCCCGAGCCCGCCGGTACCGCTGGGGCGTCTGCTTCGTCCGGAGCCGCTGCACCATCCCCGGCCGCCGCACCACTCCCGGCCGTTGCACCATCCCAAGCGGCTGCACCATCCCCGGCCGCTACGGCGTCCAAGGCCGCGACGGTGCCCAGTGAGGCCGACGAGGATTCCATTCTCCTCGGCCTCGTCGAAGGCACGGGGCGACGCGTGAGCGTGCCGCTCGAGGATCTCCGGCGCCATACGGTGATCTTCGCGGGCTCCGGCTCCGGCAAGACCGTTCTCATACGCCGGCTCGTCGAGGAGTGCGCGCTGAAGGGCGTCTCGGCCGTGGTGCTCGATCCGAACAACGACCTGGCAAGGCTCGGTCTGCCCTGGCCCGCGCCGCCGCGGGGTTGGCTCGACGACGACGCCGACAAGGCGGCGACCTACCTTCGCGACACCGAGGTCGTCGTGTGGACGCCGCGCCTGACGACGGGACGCCCGCTCTCGTTCGCACCACTGGCCGGCCTGGGCGACGTGGCCGATGATGCCGACGAGTTCGAGATCGCGCTCGACAACGCCGTCGCCTCGCTGGTTCCTCGCTCCGGTCTGCCCGGGTCCGGCGCAAAGCTCAGCCAGGGCCGCGCCGTGCTGAAGGAGGCCCTGGGCGCTTACGTGCGACGCGGTCGCGGGGCCCTCCAGGGGTTCCTCGGCTACCTGTCGGCGTTGCCGGCGGGCGTCAGTCGGCTCGCCAGCGGCGAGAAGATTGCAGCGGACGTCGCCCAGACGCTGCTCGCCGAGACCGTGAACGATCCCCTGTTGGGTGGAACCGGCGAGGCCGTCGATCCATCGATTCTGCTGCAGCCGGCGAGCGGCTGGCGCGCCCGCATTTCCGTCATCAGTCTGGTCGGACTGCCGAACGACGAGCAGCGGCAGCAATTCGTCAATCAACTGCAGATGGCGCTCTTCGCCTGGGTCAAGAAGCACCCCGCCGGCGACCGGCCGCTGGGCGGTCTGTTCGTCATGGACGAGGCGCAGACCTTCGCGCCCTCAGCGGGCCGTACGGCCACTACGGCCAGTACGCTCGCCCTCGCCTCCCAGGCACGGAAGTACGGCCTCGGCCTGGTCTTCGCCACACAGGCGCCGAAGGGGCTGCACAACCAGATCCCGGGCAACGCCACGACGCAGTTCTTCGGCCTGCTCAATGCGCCCGCGCAGATCGCGGCCGCGCGGGAGATGGCCGCCCAGAAGGGCGGCGATGCGCGGGGCATCGCCCGGCTGCGTCCCGGGGAGTTCTTTGCGGTAAGCGACGCCGTGGCGTTTCAGCGCGTGCGCAGCCCGATGTGCCTGAGCCACCACCCGCGGAGCCCGATGACCCAGGAAGAGGTCCTGGAGCTCGCACGCGCGAGGACCGCGGATCCCGAATAGAGGATTGCGCGTTGTCACGCGAGCAGCTTCCCGAACGCGGGTCGGAGAACGCGACGGTGGCGGCGGCCTGTCGGCAGCATCGGAATCGTTCCGCCCGACTGCAGTAGCGGCGGCCGCGCACCGCACCTCAGTCTCCGGCGCGCGTTGTCGACGACTCTCGCGCCTCTGCCGGCGAGGCGCCGGGAACAAGGGGTCGCGCCGGCACTCCCACGTAGACGTGGCCGCCGTCGAGAGTCACGTGCTTCGGCACGAGGCTCAACGCGCCGATCTGCACGTCGGGACCGACGGTGACGCCGATGCCGATGACCGATCCGAGTCCGACGGTCACGTGGTTTCCCAGCCGCACGGACGCGGTCTTGACGAAGCCGCCCTCGACCGTGTGGCCCGACAGGTGGACGTCGCCGCCGATCACGACGTCGTCGCCGAACTCGAGCAGGTTGTGATCGCTCACTCCCAGGCTGTTCACGTATACCCGGCGCCCCACGCGGGCGCCGTTCAGGCGCAGGTAGGCGCTCCAGATGGGCGTCCCGCGGAAGAGCGTCCCCGCGAACAGGCGGACGATATGGATCGCCACCATGTAGCGCACCCAGTCCAGCAGCGGCCAGTCGAGATCGGCAAGCCGGATGTGGGCGTTCGGCTGCGTCCGCCAGCCCGTCGCGCGGGTGGCGGCCGCGGATCCGAACATCAGGGCGATCGCGAACAGCGCGTACGACGGGACGACGGCGAAGCTCACGGCAGCCGCCCGTGCGACGGGACTGTCGGCAGTCCACGCCAGCAGCGGCCCCCACACGGCCACGACCGGCAGGATGGCCAGGCCGCACACGATCGATTGGACCATCACGAGCGTCGCTACGGTCCAGGCGATACGCACGCTGCCGCCGGCTCTTCTCGCGCGACGGGATCCGGGCGCGTGCTCGTCCTCGGGCTGCGGCGTGGACATCGGAAGGCTCTGGTGATCCGGCGAACCATCTGACAACTGCGGGCGGCCCGTGTCAAGCGGTAGGAGCACGTGGGGCCGATGGACGATCCCTCGGCCGACGACCTGGTGCGCGCCGAGGTGGCCGCGGGCACCTGCGTGCTAGAGTCTCTCGCGATGAGACTGCCGACCTTGAACTTTCTCTCCTTCGAGAGCCGCACCCGACACCCGGGCGCCATCCTGTGGTTCGCGGCGTTCATCGCCCTGCAACTGCTCGCGCTCTTCGTGTTCGTGCGGTACTTCTTCAGATCGACCTGGGACCAGCAGGTGTCGGCGGGCATCGGGGCGATCGTTCTCACGGGTCTCCTCTGCAGTCTGCTGCTCTGCTTTGCAGAGTATTTCTTCCACCGCTACCTGCTGCACATCGAGACGGTGAGGTTCCTGCGCGCCTTCTGCACGAGTCACCTCAAGCACCACAAGCTGACATCGATAGGCTTCGACGACGCAAAGAAGACGGTTCGAAGCGAGTATCCGATCTGCGACGTGGCGCACGATGACAAGGCCACGTTCCCACCCTGGGGCCTGATTCCCGCCTTCGCCGCGTTCACGCCGTTCTTCGCGCCCTTCGCATTTTCGTTCCCGCAAATCCCGATACTCATCGGCGGGTACGCCGCCATTGCGATCGCCTTGTTCCTGTACGAGACCGTCCACGTCGCCCATCACCTGCCGTACGATGCCTGGTGGAAGCCGAAATTGAACAACCGGGTATTCGGCAGGGTGTGGCGTGCGGCGTACGGATTCCATCAAGCCCATCACGCGAACTACCGGTGCAACCTGAACGTGGCCGGGTTCTTCGGTATCCCCGTCGCGGACCTGCTCTTCGGCACCTACAAGCAGCCGGACGAGCTCCTTCTGGATGGTGCGCCGGCGACGAAAGAGGATGCCCGCAAGCTCACTCCTCGGCCCCGCTGGCCGGTCGGCTGGCTCGACCGGGTGGTCTTCAAGAGACGGCGCTGGATGTCGAAAAGAAACTGAGACGTGTGCGGGAGGCTGTCGCTTCTGCCGGGCGCCGGGGTTCAGGCGGGCGCGCAAGCCGCCGGCCGCTGATCGCGCATCGACCTCGGTTGCGCCGGTGCGCTCGGCCGAAACCGCTGGCTCGCCGGACGGCATTCGGGTATAACCACCGGCATGCTCCTCCGAGTCCTCGTCGTCGCAATCTGCGGTCCGGCGCTGGTGCTCGCCGGGGCCGCCGCACACGCCCAGGTGGGCGGCAATCTGACTGCCGGGCCGCCCCTCGACATCCACCTGGAGATCGCGACGGGTCCCGACGGCCCCGTCCTCTCCACCACGGCGTTCGATCTGGTCACGGGCGAGTACTACCGGCTGAACGTCACCAGCGACGGCGTCGAGCCGTGGCGGCTCGAGGTCGACGAGCTGCTGCGCAACTCGCACCTGCGCCTCGTCACCATCAACGGAATCGAGGTGCACCTGCAGGCGCTGGCGTTCCGCGCCATCGAATTCGACGTGGCCGGCACGGCCCAGTTCAGCTTTACGCCGATCCGGACCGGCGCGCTCGAGTTCACCGTCGGCGACGTCCCCTCGGTTCGCCGCCGGCGCGCGGACGGCGGGCGCACCGTGGCGGGCACGTTCACCGTCGAGTGACCGCTGCCCGAGCGGGAGCAGGCGGCCGTAGCGAGCAGGCAGGAGGCCGTGCGCTACTCGTAGTCCTCGGCGGCGAGCGACAGCCGCACGACCTCGGCGTCGTTGCGGGCGACGACGTGGCCGTTGGCGAACGCCGGATGGGCCCACAGCACGGCCCGGTCGTTCCAGCGCCCGGTGGCCCCGCCCCGCGTGCGCGTGGTCGGGGTCAGCAGCGGCGTCCGGTCGATCTCCGCGTACCCCGCGGGGCTGAAGCGCGCGATGATCAGGTCGCCCGAGTCGTTGACCACGAAGTGGCGGGGGGCCTTGCGGGCGAAAAAAGACGCCGCCCCGCGGCCCTGGGCGGTCGTCCGGTCGCTCTGCCAGAGCCGCTCGCCGCTGGTGGCGTCCAGGCCCCGCAACTCGCCGTAGCTCCCGACGCCGTAGAGGTGGTCGCCGACCACGATCGGGGTCGAGATGATGGCGTGCAGCGTGTCGGTCTCGTCGGGAAACTCGGTGCGGGCCTGCCCCCGCCACAGCATGCGCGCCGCCGGGCGGTCCGAGTTCAGAGCGAACATCATCGTACCCTTGAAGAACTCACTTACCGCGAGGTAGCGTCCGCTCCGCACCGGGGTCGTGATCGACAGGCCGCCGCCGACCTCGTACGGGTGGTTCCAGTAGATCTCGCCGGTCGCCGGGTCGAGCGAGGTGAGCGCCGACGCGTGCCAGACGATGAGCTGCCGCACGCCGCCCGCGGTGATGACGATGGGCGACGAGTAGCCCGGCTCGGAGTCGGACTCCAGCGCCCGCCACGCCTCCGCTCCGGTCGCCTTGTCGAAGGCGACGACCTTCGCGTCCGGCTCGCCGCCGAGCAGCACGATCAGGTGCTCGCCCTCGACCAGCGGCGACTGCGACACGCCGAAGACCGGGACCGTCACCCCGTAGTCGGCCGCCGTGTCGATGCGCCAGATGAGGTCGCCGGTCGCGGTGTCGAAGCACGAGAGCATCCCGGCCGCGCCGAGGATGTAGACCCGGTCGCCGTCCACGGTCGGCGTCGCCCGCGGGCCGCTGGCGAACTTGAAGTGGATGTTGCGGTAGGCGGCGGGCCACTCCCGCGTCCACAGCACGGCGCCGGTCTGCTCGTCGAGGGCCAGCAGCCGCTCGTGACCGTCCATGGTGCGGCTGCCCGGCGTCTCCTGGTAGTCGAGGACGAAGACGCGCCCGCCGGCCACGGCCGGCCCCGCGAAGCCGCCGCGGACCGGCGTCCGCCACTTCACGAGCAGCCCGTCGTCGGGGAAACGCTCGACGAGGCCGGTCTCGTGCCACACGGCGTCCCGGTCGACGCCGCGCCACTGCGGCCAGTCCTCGGCGCCGGGCGCGGCCGCCCCCAACCAGACGACGGCGCAGGCGACGGCGACCGCAGCTCGGCTCCCGGAAGGACGGTGGGCCATCACGCGATGGTATGGGCGATGGAATCCCGTGGTCAACGCCGGACGCCGGCGAACGCGAGGCGCCCACCGGCCACGCTCTCCATGCGACCCATCGGCCGCGGGTGCGGTCATCGACGCCGGCTGCTCTTGAAAAAGGGCGTGTCGCAGGCGATCATGGGCGCATCCGGTCACCGACGGACCCGATGCTCGGGGAGGATCAGATGCACCATGGCACGCTTGCCGCGGCAACCGCGGTTGTCGTGATCGCGCTTCTGGCGCCGGTCTCCGCGTCCGCGCAGGATCGGGTCCGGAGCGACGCGGACGGGGCGGGGGAGTGGACGCCGCCGCGCACTCCCGACGGCCGGCCCGACCTGCAAGGCTACTGGACGACCCAGACCTTCACCCCGCTCGAGCGGCCCGCGCATCTGGGCGACCGGGAGTTCTTCACGGATGAGGAGACGGCCTGGCTGCAGCAGGAGCTCACGGCCGAAGGCGTCGACCCGTCGGCGCGCGAGATTCTCGACATAGTGGACATAGAGGATCGAGCGGAATTCCAGCGGTACAAGTATCAGGCCAACCGCACGCCGGACGAGCGTCATCACATCCACTACGACAACGAGATCTGGCTGCGCACGCCGGTGCCGAAGGGGCTGTCGAGCCGGCGAACGTCATTGATCACGCGGCCGCGGAACGGCCGATTCCCGCCGCTGACGCCGGAGGCCGCGGCGCGGGCAGCCGCCACCCGGGCTGCCCAGTCGCACCCCAGCGCGTTCGACAGCCACGAAACCCGGCCGCTGTCCGAGCGCTGCATCGCCTGGTCGCACGAGGGCCCGCCCATGATGCCGCCGTCCTACAACGACCTGCATCAGATCTTCCAGACGCCGGACCACGTCGTGGTGTTCAGCGAGCTGTCCACCTACCCGCCGCGCATCATCCCGCTCGACGGGCGCCCGCACGTTTCGGACGCGATCCGCCAGTTCCCCGGCGACTCGCGCGGCCGCTGGGAGGGGGACACGCTGGTCGTCGAAACCCGCAACTACGCCGAGAGGAGACGCTTCCGGGGAGCCGGCGGCGCGCTGCACGTCGTGGAACGCTTCACTCGCACCGGCCCCGATCGGATTCACTACGAGTTCACGGTGACCGATCCGGAGACATGGACCAGCCCGTGGAGCGTGGAGCTGCCGATGGTGAGGATCGACGGTCCGCTGTTCGAGTACGGGTGCCACGAAGGCAATCACGACATTCGCCACATCCTCGAGATCCACCGCAATCTCGAACGGCAGGCGGCTGGCGACACCACGGGTACGGATTCCAGGTAGACCCTCGGCTGGCTGCGCCCGGCGGATCCGGCCTGCCTGGATATCGTTGGCGACCGTCCACGGCTCGACCGGGCGAAGGAAGCAGGGAAGACTCGCGACGGCGTTCCGCGGGGCGTATACTGTGAGCCTCTATATCCCGTGAGTTGGGGGGCATTGACATGAAGTCGCGACTGATCGTCTTGAGCGTCTGTACTCTGTTGGCGGCGATTCTGGTGTGGGGCGGCGGACAGAGCGGAGGGATCGGGGCGCAGGAATCGGTCCCGAACGCGCCGCTGTTCGAGGTCGACCCGTTCTGGCCGCAGCCGCTGCCGAACAACTGGCTGCTCGGCTCGACCATCGGGGTCTCGGTCGACTCGGACGACCACGTCTGGATCGTGCATCGCGGCAACCTCGCGCCGAACGAGATCCCGGCCGCCCTGGATCCGCCGTTCGCCGAGGAGTGCTGCCACCCGGCGCCGCCCATTCTGGAGTTCGACCAGGAGGGCAAGCTGGTGCAGCACTGGGGCGGTCCCGGTGAGGGCTTCGACTGGCCCGAGTCGAACCACGGCATCTGGGTCGATCCGCTGGACAACGTCTGGATCGGCGGCAACGGCGCCGACGACTCGCACGCCCTGAAGTTCAGCCACAGCGGCGAGTTCCTGCTGCAGGTCGGCGAGGACGGCTACGCCGAGCCCGACAGCAACTCGATGACGCGCTACCAGAAGGTCGCCAAGGTCACCTTCGACGCCGAGGCCAACGAGGCGTATCTCGCCGACGGCTACGGGAATCGGCGCGTGGCGGTGGTAGACGGCGACAGCGGCGAGCTGAAGCGCTACTGGGGCGCCTACGGGAACCGGCCGAGCGACGACGAGCTGCCGCGCTACAACGCGGCGAACGCCCCCGCGCACGGCGCGGTCAGCAGCGACAAATCCGGCGACCAGCAGTTCCGGAACCCGGTGCACTGCGCCGACCCGACCAGCGACGGCCTGGTCTACGCGTGCGACCGTCCGGGCAACCGCGTGCAGGTGTTCACCAAGGCGGGCGAGTTCGTCGAGGAGATCTACCTCATGCCGAAGACGCTCGGATCCGGCTCGGCTTGGGACATCGCGTTCTCGACCGACCCGGACCAGACCTTCGCCTACGTCGCCGATGGCGTGAACCAGCAGGTGCATGTGCTGCGCCGCAAGCCGCTGGAGTACATCTACAGCTTCGGCAGCGGCGGCCGCATGGCGGGGCAGTTCTTCGGCAACCACAGCATCGCGGTGGACTCGGCGGGCAACGTCTATACGACCGAGACCTTCGAGGGCAAGCGCGTGCAGCGGTTCAAGTACAAGGGAATGGGCAGCGCCTCCGGCGATACAGGTGTGCCCTGGCCGAGCGACTGACGCTCGGCGCCCGGTCGGAAGTGCAATCTTGTCGGGCTGGGAGTCTGCGCCGCAGAACGCAACGAAGCGAGTTCTGCGTCGTAGGCTCCTGGGGCGGTGGAAGCTGAGGGGCCGAACACGGAGCCTTGCGACGGGTTTGGCAGCGCTGGTGCGTGCGTAGGATTTCAGGGGGTATGCAAATGAGGCGACGACTGCTCGAGTTGCTCGGTGCGGCAACGCTGCTCGCGACCGTTACGGTGCTCCTGCAACTCGCTGCCGTTCCGGTGAGCGGCCAGGCGCCGGATACGACCGCGTGGGGGCATCCGAACCTGGAGGGCATCTGGCTCGACGTGTACTCCACGCCGCTGGAGCGGGACCCGGCGATCGGCGAGCGGGAGTTCGCCACCGAGGAGGAGCGGGCCGCACGGAATCAGGCCGCTCTCGCTCGTCCGCCGGTGCTTCCCAGCGGGGCGTACAACACGGTCTACACGTCGGCGAGGCCGGCGGGCCCCCGGACGTCGCTCGTCGTCGATCCGCCGGACGGGAGGATTCCCGCCCTCACGCCGGAGCAGGTGCGCCGGAACGAAATCGAGCAGGAGTGGCGCGTCATGCTCCTGCGCAACACCGAGACCTGCCGGTCCCAGGCGCCGCAATGCGCCGGGGGAGAGTACGGGCCCCCGTCGCCCCGCCGGTACGAGACCACTCCGTACTACAACACGCGGGGCCGCATGAACCGCCACGACGGCCCGGAGGATCAGAGCCTGGGCGACCGCTGCATGTCGGGGCGCACACCCGATCTGAACGGGTTCCGCCGCATCGTGCAGGGCGAGAACTCCATCGCCATCGCCTACGACACCGGGCAGGGCCAGGGGTTCCAGCGCATGGTCAACCTGAGCGGGAACCATCCGCCGAGCCACATCCGTCTGCGGCACGGCGACTCGCGCGGCCGCTGGGAGGGCGACACGCTGGTCATCGAGACCACGAACTTCTCGCACAAGTTCCCGTTCCAGGGCTCGGCCGAGAACCGCCGGCTCGTCGAACGGTATACGCGGGTCGACGACGAGACGCTCGACTACGAGATGACCATCGAGGATCCGACGGTGTGGGTGGCGCCGTGGACGCTCCGGCAGGAGTTGACGCGGCAGAGCGACCAGCAGAACCGGATCTACTACGAGCCCCGGTGCCACGAAGGGAACTACGGGTTGCCGGCGTTGCTCCTCGGCTATCGTCTGGACGATCAGGCGTTCGCGGAAGGGCGCGGTCCGGACCCGGCCTCCTTCTCCATCTACGACGCCGACGCGCTTCAGCGGTGAACCGCGTCGGCTCGGTACCGCCCGGCTTCAACGGGTAGATCCCGTCGGAGCCGGGCGTTTTCCTGTACAAACCAACACCCGGCCTCGCTGCCGCCGAGGCCGGGTGTTGGTGTCGAGATGTTCCGACGGGTAGCGCCTACCTTGGATTCTCTACGGTGTCGACACCCGGTCGGGCCAGCTCCCACGGGGCGCCGGTGCCGGACGACCCGAGAAACAGCCTCGTCCCGTCGGGGAGCGTGATGTCCCGGCCGTTCGCCCGGTTCGTGCCGTCCTTGGCCTGATACCCGTCGACGTTGACCTCGGTGCCGGGCAGCAGCGACCGCCTGGTGAAGCCCCGCCTGAACAGCACGTTCGGAGTGCCCCCTTCGAAGGCCCATGCCTCCGTCGAGCCGTCCTCCAGGTCCACGTCGATGTGAATCCAGACGTGGGGGTTGACCCACTCGACTCGCGTGACCTTGCCGCTGAAATCGACCGGCCGGTCCGCGTCGAATTCCGCCGCGAAGGCGTGATGCGCCGCCACTGGCGCGGTCATTCCCGCCAGCCACAAGCAGACCCCGACGATCGCACAGCTCCCAATCAACAGTTTCGTCCTCATGGGCTTTGCCCTCCCTTGCCACCGGTTCGTTACCGTCGATACCACTCGTGCAGCGCGTCGCCCGGGGGTATCTTGCGCGTAATCTCCACGATGATGGTCTCGCCTTCCCAGCGCCGGACCAACTGCTCGCGGCGCAGGTTCCCGTACATGAACTCCTCGGCGAACTCGATGCAGGGATAGTCCAGCACGGTGGCGTTCGGTTCCAGGCGCCTGTAGAGCGGCATGGCGATAGACCACGGCTCGGTGAAGGTCTCCGGATCGTCGATCGTCACTTCGTACCAGATGGCGTCCGCCGACAGCGGCGAGTAGCGCTCGGTGAGCTGCAGGGCTTCACTGTGGAAGTTCCCGGCCCGGTCGAACCAGTTCCTGCCGTTGAAGTCCGTCACCTCGACCACCAGCGTGTCGCCTTCCCACCGTCCGACCGAGTGCCCCATGTAGGAATAGTCCGGCGGAAGATCGACCTCGTCCAGGTGGATGACGCGCGCCGCGTTCGAGAACGCGAAGTTCATGTGGATCTTGTTCGTGCCCTGGACGATCTGGAACGGGTAGGGCATGTACATCGCGCGGGGAGTCCCCGGCAGGTAGCACTTGAGCTCGGGATCGCGGTCGATCCAGTTCGCGCCGTTCCCCTGCTTTACCTGCAGCGCTTCCGGCAGGTACGGGATGCTGCCGTCTCCCTGCACGACCCCCATCGACCCGGGCACGCCGGCTGCGGCCCCCAGCGCCACCACCGGAGCCGCCGGCACCCTGGCGTACTCGTAGGGATAGACGCCCTCCTGCATCACCATGCCCGGCAGCGCCTCGTGCGCCTCCAGGTCCCAATGCGCTTCGTTGAGGGCCTGCCACACGCCGTTGAAGTTCGGGCGGCCGTCGGGGGTCTGCGCCGGCCGCGGCGCCTGGGCCTGGTCCTGGCTGGCCGTCCCGGTCACCCCGAAGGAGAGGACGGCGCCCATGCTGAAGGCGGCAAGGGCCGTGACAACGGTCGAGACTCTCAAACGGTTTCCCATCATCATTGCTCCTTGATGCCGAGGTCGCTCAGTCCTGCAAGCCGGTTACGCATGTGGCGGTGTCCAGCGAGAACGGATCCGGACCGCGCCCTTCCGAGAACGCCTGCTCGTCCACGCGGGCGCCGATGAGCAGCGCCGGCAGGCCGTAGTTTCCTTCGTGGCACCGGGGTTCGTAGTAGATCCGGTTCTGCTGGTCGCTCTGCCGCTTCAGCTCCTGCCGGATGGTCCACGGCGCCACCCACGCCGTCGGATCCTCGATCGTCATTTCGTAGGCGAGCGTGTCCTCGTCGACCCGCGTATAGCGTTCGACGAGACGCCGGTTCCCGCCCGACTCGCGGAAGCGGAACTTCGGCGAGAAGTTCGTGGTCTCGATGACCAGCGTCTCGCCCTCCCAGCGGCCGCGCGAGTCCCCGTGCCGCAGACGAACCTGGCTGGGCGGATGGTTCCCGCTCAGGTTGACGATGCGCTGGTATCCCTGGCCCTGCCCGGTGTCGTAGCCGATCGCGATGGAATCCGCACCCTGCACGATGCGCCGGAACCCGTTGAAATCGGGCGTGCGCCCCGACATGCAGCGGTCGCCCAGACTCTGATCCTCCGGGCCGAAGTGGCGGTTCATGCGGCCGGTGTTGTAGAAGGGAACGACGTCGAACCGCTGTGGCGACGCCGGTCCGTACTCCCCGCCGGCGCAGCCGCTGCCGCCGAGGCGGCAGGTCTCGGTGCTGCGCAGGAGCATGAGGCGCCACTCGCGCTCCAGCTCGTTCCGCCGCCGGGCCTCCGGCGTCAGGGCGGGGATCCTCCCGTTCGGCGGATCGACCACGAGCGACGTGCGCGGGCCGGCCGGTCGCGCCGACGTGTAGACGGCGTTGTAGGCCCCGGCCACGTCCGTCCGGCCATCCCGACCGCGCGCGTTGCGTCCCGGGTTGACCATGCGGGCCTGATCGCGTTCGGCGCGCTCGGCCGCCGTGAAGAACTCTCGATCACCCAGCTCGGCGGGCCGTTCGAAGGGCGTCGCGTACACGTCGAGCCAGATGCCCTCCAGATTCGGGTGGCCCCACGCGGTCTCGCTCGGCGCCTGCCCTTCGACCGGAACGGCGGCGATCTGCAGCAGCACCGCGACGGTTGCGATTGCCGTTGCCACGCCGAACGACTCGATCAGTCGTCGCCGCATCTCGAACCTCCTGAAACAACGGCTCGCTACGAGGAGCGCGACCCTGAACACCCGGCTCTCTGCACCCGCCGGTGCCGCTGGCGCCACTCCTGGAATCGTCTCGAATATATGCCCGCTGCGGCACCCTGTCAAAGCCGATCTGGCGAAGTGCTGCGGCGCAAGGTCATGGAGTGGGGGGGATGGGCCGGAACGCCGAGCCTGCGAGTCGTTTCGGGGCGCTACCGCGCTCCGGCAGGCTCCAGCTTCCGCACCCAGCCGTCGCCCTTCGTCAGCACGTAGAGCTCCCCGGTCGAGTCGATCCCCAGGCGCGCGTCCACCCGGTCGCCCCTGCCGTAGGTGTTGGGGAACCCGGCCACGTCGACCAGGTCGCGCTCCTCGCCGTCGACGATCAGCCGCAGCTCGCGGATCTCGGCGAGCCGGCCGGGCTCGAGCGTGTCCGCATCGATGTACAGCACCCGGCCGCGCGGGAAGTCGGTGAAGACGTACTTGCCCTGCAGGGCCGGAATGGCCTGGCCGCGGTAGACGAAGCCGCCGCCGACGGCGTTGCCCTCGCCGTGGTCGTACTGGGCCACCGGATACACGAAGGCCGGGTCGTCCTGCGCCGGAAGCGGATACACGCGTCCCGGCCGCCGGGCGCCGACCGCGTAGCCGGTGGCGAAGGTGCCCTCCCGCAGTCGCCAGCCGTAGTTGGCGCCGGGAACCCCCAGATTGACCTCCTCCACGAAGTTCTGGCCGATGTCGCCCATGAACATCCGGCCGTCCGTGTCCCAGGAGAACTGTTGCGTGTGCCGCAGGCCGTAGGCCCAGATCTCCGGCGCGACGCCCGCCTCGCCCACGAAGGGATTGTCCGCCGGTATGCCGTACCCCCGGCTCCCGTCGCCCGCGAGGGGATCGATGCGGATGATCGCGCCGTGCGGCACGCCGAGGGACTGGCTGAAGTCGCGGGGATCGTTGGCCGCCCCGGCGTCTCCGAGGCTGGCGTAGAGGATCCCGAAGTCCGGCGACCCCGCGGCGGCCGTCGGATTGAACGCGATGACGCCGATGTTGTGGTTGGAGGCGAACTGGCCGATCCGGAACACCTCCCGTGATGTGCCGCTGAACTCGTTGGCCGCCGGATCGTCGGCCGTCCACTCCCGGATCACGCTCTCGTGGCTCTCGGCGTCGTCGTCCAGGTAGTCCGCCCGACCGCTGTCCGAAGTGGCGCTGTAGGCCGTGTAGAACTTGCCGTATCCCGGCGTGCCGGCGGCGGCGAACTGCGGGTGGAACGCAATCCCCACCAGACCGGTCTCGTTGGGGAACATCGAGTCGTCGAAGCCGACGTCGCGGGTGCGGATGTCCAGGTAGGTGACCGGCTCCATCCCGTTCTCGTCGGTGATGTAGAGCGGCCCGCGCAGGTCGTTGAGGACCAGGCGCCCCGAGCCGTCCCCGATCGGCGTCAGGTACTGGATGCGAGCGTAGGCCAGGTTCGTGATGGCGTCCAGTGCCGATTCCTCGGTCTGCGGCGCGCGAACGAACCGGTTCGCCTCGACGATCAGGTCGCCCTTGCGGATCGGATCGGAGATGGGGTCGTTCACGGCCTGCACCTGCGCCCCGGCCGGGAAGGCCGTGGCGGCGACGAGCAGGGCGGTCGCGGCGAGCGAGCGTGCGAGTTGCATGGGAGGCTCCGTGTGCTGTGTCGGTGGTGGTTGCGACGTCGGACGGCCGGTCCGGGTTGCGGCCGGACTGTCGATCATAGCGCCCGCCGCCGCGCCGAGGGAACCGGCGCGGCGACGAGGACGTTCTCGGCGTCCCGGCCGGTGGTTCATGTCGACGGGTGCCGCGCCACGCCGGCCGTGCCGGCGCCGTCAGGCGGACCGGAGCTTGCGCCGGATCCAGTCGAGCGTCACCCGGTCGAACTCCTCCGGCTGCTCCTGCTGCGTCCAGTGGCCGCAGTCGGCGATGACGTGGCGCTCGAGATCGGGAATGAACGACGGCATGGCGTCGGACGACGAGGGGCGCAGGATCGTGTCGTTCTCGGCGCCCACGTAGAGGCACGGGACGTCGATGTCGCCGGTCGGCCGGGGCGCACCGCCGCCGCGGCCGATGTTGGCCCGGTAGTAGTTGAACCCGCCGGTGAACCCGGTCGCCTCGAAGGTCTCCACCCAGTAGTCGAGGACGTCGGCGGGCATGATGAGCTCGCCCTCGTAGTCGCCCTCCTCGATCATCCGCAGCATGTCCATCGTCTTCTCGGCCGAGTCGGGCGGGTAGCCGCGCATGTTCTCGACGTCCCAGTACCATCCCCGGCGGAAGATCATCTCCAGCGCCCGCCGCACGTCGCGGGAGAAGACCGCCTCGGCCCGGCCCGGCTCCAGGAACGTGGTGGCGTAGTAGTTCTCGGTGAAGACGATCAACGGTTCTTCGGCCGGCGCGCTCGGCGCCTGCCCGCCGAACGCCGGCGTGTTCACGCCGATGACGCCGATGACCCGGTCCGGGTAGAGCCGCGGCATCGTCCAGACCGCCGCGCCGCCCCAGTCGTGGCCGCAGAACAGCGCCCGCTCGATGTCGAGGGCGTCGAGCAGGCCGACCAGATCCGCGCAGAGGCTCGGGATGGCGTACCCGTCGACCTCCGCCGGACGGTCGGTCAGCCCGTAGCCGCGCATGTCCGGGGCGATGGCCCGCAGTCCGGCCGCCGGGTACGAGCGGAGCTGGTTGCGCCACGAGTACGCCAGCTCCGGGAAACCGTGCACGAAGACGACCGGCACGCCCTCGCCCTGCTCGTACACCGCCATCCTGATCCCGTTGGTGGTGACGAAATGCGGCGCCGGCATGCCGGGCGCCGGACGTACGGCGGGCTGCCCGAGGGCGGCCGGCGGGCGGACGAAGGGCGCCGCGGCGAGCGCGGCCGCCGTCTCCCGCAGGAAGCGGCGGCGCGACGGGGATGCCGGGGCGACGGTGCGAGCGGTGTGGTTAGCATGGTGGTCAGACAAGGCGGCGGCGCTCCTTCCTTTGGTAGCTAGGAGTCTGCGCCGTAGAAACGGCGTAGATCTTCTAGTCAGGCCCGGTTGGGCGGCAATCGGCGCCAGCGGCGACGATTGTCGGGCTAGAAGCGGAAACCCCAAGCGATCAGAAACGACCGGGCGGAACGGTAGTCGCCGGCCGCGGTCGCTTCGCCGAAGCGGTCTCCCTCGATGTACGCGGTCGGAATCCCCAGCGCGTCGAGTGGCCCGTCCCAGTCGGGCCGAACGGTCGTGTTGAAGGAGAGCAGCTTGTCGTTGTTGGTCAGGTTGTACCACTCGATCTTCACCCACGGCCGCAGCCTGCGCCAGACCGGGATGTCGTAGTGGAGCGACAGGTCGAACCGGCCGGAGCCGTTGTAGAGCTCGGACCCGCGGCCGTCCGAGTAGTACAGCGTGCGCGACGACGGACCGTCGACGTAGCCGAGCTCGTCGAGAATCGCCTGCTGCTCCGGCGTTACGCGGAAGTTGCTCGACGTCAGGCTGTAGTTCTCCTCCGAATCGTAGCGCCAGAAACCGCCGATGTCGAGATCGCCGAACGATCCCATGCCGAAGGTGTAGATGCCCCAGACGCGCACGCGTTGCTTCTGGTAGTCGTCCAGGCGGCCCCAAGGGTAGAACCGGTCCGCCGGCGAAATCTCCGGCCAGTCGCCGTAGACCGACGAGACGCCTGGCGTGTTGGTGCCCTCGCCGTCGAAGTTCCCCTCGTTGCGGAGCTGAGTCGTCCACGACCCGTTCAGCAGCAGGTCGTCGAACAACCGGTAACGCGTCTCGAACTGCAGTCCCTCGTAGTTCCGCTGCAGAACGTCGGGATCGTCGCCCAGGTCGCCGGGATTTCGGTAGAACTTGTTCGTGAACTCGCCGTATTCGTCCCCGCTGTCCGGATCCGTCAGCACCGTCGTTCCCGTCGTCAGGTCCTGGTAGTCCTCCACGAAGCTGCGGGCGCGGCGCCGGACGTAGGTCACCTGGAAGTGCCCGCGTCTGCCGAGCGTGGCGCCGGTCGACAGCGTGAACTCCTCGGTGACGGGCGAGTTGAGGCGTTCACCGGTGAAGACGTTCTGCGTCGGGAAGCGGCCCAGGACCGTGAAGTAGTTGGCTGGGTCGAGACCGGGGCAGTCGAGCGCGGTGGCGTTGGGCAGGCCCGGGCACTCGTGCGGCGGCCCCGTGTAGACCCCGAGCAGCAGGCTCGGGTTGCCGACGTTGGTGTTCTCGGCGAACTGCGCCTCGCTGTACTTCCCGGAGTAGTGGGAGTAGGTCGCCTGGATCGAATAGCGGCCGTCGCCCAGCGGATCGTACGACGCGGCCAGGCGCGGGACGATGGCCCGCGTGTCGACGGTCGTGATGTCGCCCGGCGTCGCCTCGCTCGATACGAGCTCCCCGCGCAGGCCCAGGTTGAACGAGAAGTGGTCGTTGAGCGACCAGTTGTCGTTGATGAAGAACGACGACGTGTTGATGTCGATCCGGGCGCCGCGCGACGGGATCCAGTTCTCGATGAGCGACTCGAAGGGGGAGAACACCGGGGTCAGCCGGTTGTTCACGAGGACCGGATCGCCGTTCTCGTCCACCTTGTAGTCGGCGTCGAAGACGTAGCCGGTGGACGTCTGCGAGTTGCCGCCGGTGAGCGTGGACCGGTAGCTCTCGAAGCCGACCTTCACGTTGTGCGAGCCGAACCTCTCGGTCCCCCGGTACCAGGTGACGTTGCCGGTCACTTGCAGGTTGTTCCGGTCCTCGGGGTCGGTCGCATCGAAATAGGGCGCGTTGTAGTGCCCCAGCTCCTGCGTCAGCGTGATGAAGGGCGAGTATCCGATGGCCGTCTCGGCGCCGCCGCCGCCGCGGAAGCCGAAGCGCTTCTGCGACACCTGGGCCTCGGCGAAGACGTTGCGGCTGAGGCCTCCGCGGTAGGTGGTCACGTACAGGTCGTTCGGCCGCTGCGCGTCGTTCTGCGCGTCGGGCGTGATGCTGAACCTGAATGGGGGACGGTCGAACTGGGCCGTGTAGTTCCGCATGTACTGGCCGGACAGCGTGTGTCCCGGGGCGAGCGTCGCGGTCAGCTTGACCTGGTTCCGGTCGTTGTTCTCCCTCTCGCTGTACGAGATGCCGGTCTGTCCGAAGCTGTCGCTGTCGGTGGTCCGTGCGCGGCGGTAGGAGGTGAAGAACCAGAGGCGGTCGCGCGCGATTGGTCCGCCCAGCGTCGCTTCGTGCGTCTGGTTCAGAACGTCCTCCCGCTCCACCTCGTTCTCGACCTCGTAGGGGTTGAGCCCTTCCCAGGTCGGGTTGTCGTAGTTCGTGCGCCAACTCCCCGAGAACGTGTTGCCGCCGCTCTTCGTGATGACGTTGACCACACCGCCGGAAAACCGCCCGTACTCGGCGGAGATCCCGGAGGTGAGCACCTGCGTCTCCTCGATCGCGTCGGCGACGTAGAGGCTGTTCGACGTCCCGAAGAGGTTGTCGTTCGTATCCACGCCGTCGATCAGGTAGACGTTGTCGTAGGCGAACGAGCCGTTGACCGCGAGCTGCCCTCCGTTGGGCGTGTTGGTGTTCAACCCGGGCTGCACCGCGGCGATGGCGAACGGCGAGCGGCCCATCGGCAACGCGTTCACTTCGTCGACCACCATGTTCGAGGCGGTCTCGGTGGTCTGGATCTCCGCCGGGACGACGCCCACCACCTGGACCACCTCGGTCACGCCGGCCGGCGCCAGGACCGCGTTGACGCCCACCTCGCCGCCGAGCGGCACCGTGGCTTCCTCCTCGACGTCGTCGAAGCCGGACAGCTCGAACACCACCGAGTAGGCCCCCGGCGGGAGCTGCGGCAGCGAATAGTTGCCGTTGATGTCGGTGACGGCGGTGCGGGTCCCCTGCAGGGACGGCGAGCTGACGGTGACCGTAACGCCGGGGAGCGAGAGCCCCTGCGAATCGACGGCGGCGCCGCCGATGGTGCCCGTCTGGCGGCCCTGCCCGAAAGCACTGGCCGCGAAGGTGAGGACCAGTGCAAGACCGACCCCCGACGCGGACATTCTAGTTGGCATTACCAACCCTCCTCCCAAGCGAACCCTTTGGGTCGCAGGCGCATGTACCATCATCGCTTGTTTTCCGTGACTGCGCGATGGCGAGTCGCTGTCGACTGTCATCGGGTATCGTTTATGCACTATAAACCTGCGTCTCCTCCCTCCTGATCGCCCCGTTGGCCAACCAGGCCGAAGGAACGCCACACCCGCCGGGCGACCAGGTGCTCAGAACACGATCCGGAGCCCGAGCCGGGCCTGGCGTTGGGCGCTGACCGCGCCGGCGAGGCCGATTGCGGATTCGGCGCGACGCCGTTGTCACGGAAGATCTCGATTACGTCGAGCATGGCGAGAGCATTCGGTGCGAACCGGCTATCCGACTACAGGTCCAGCCAGCGCTCCTGCAGCGGCCGCAGCGCCGCGATGAGCCCGAAGTCCTGGTCGTGGTGGAGCAGCAGCGCCTTGTGGGCGATTGCAATCTCGGCGATGCAGCAGTCGACGGGACTGCGCGCGGGGGTGCCGAGGCGCTGCAGCTCGAAGAAGGTCCGTGCCGCCTGCCGCCAGGCGTCGGGCTCGGGCTCCAGGTAGCGCTGGCCGTCGAGGTAGGTCGCCAGGCGGTGCCACTGCTCCTCGCGCGGGGTGCCCGCGAGCAGCTCGATCTGCGTGAAGCGGGTGAGATGGACGTCGTCTCCGCTGATCGCCGCTTCGAGCGCGCCCCGCTTGTCCGCGTTGCGCAGCACGTCGATCCAGAGCGATGTGTCAACGATCAACACGGTCGGCGTCGCCGCGCAACCCGCGCAGCGCCTTGTGGTCGAAGTCCGGTGCGAATTCCAGCGTTCCGGCCAGCTCCAGCAGGTTCTTGCGGGAGCGGCTCTCGACGAGACTGGTGAGCGCCACGTGCACGACCTCGCGCTTGGTCCGCGCGCCGGTGAGCTTCATCGCCCGCCGGACCAGGTCGTCGTCCAGCACGATATTGGTTCGCATGGTGAACATTATACACCACATGGAGTGTATCGTGTGCGACCGGCCGGCCGACCAGGAGCACCCGTTGTCGCAGGAAGTCCAGCGGGTTCGATTGTCCCCTGCGGCCGGACCCGCCGCTGCCGAGTCGAAGGCGGCGGCAAACGGGGTGGACCCGGGGGCCAGAACAGGTTTCTTGCCTGAACAAATGTATCTAGAATCCATATTCGTGATATTTTAGACGTCTATTGGAACATGAAGCGATTCGCAGAAGAGACGCTGGACGGTTGGCTGAAGGCGCCGCGGCGCAAGCCGCTGGTGCTGCGCGGCGCACGGCAGGTCGGGAAGACGACCCTCGTCCGGCAGTTCGCCGCGGCGGCCGGGCTCGGATTGTGCGAGGTGAACCTGGAGCGGCATCTCTACCTCGACCGGGTGTTCGAGAGTCTGGATACGGTGCGCATCCTGCGGGAGCTGGAGGCGCTCGGCGGCGTGCGGCTCGACGGCGCGATGCTCTTCCTGGACGAGGTGCAGGCGACGCCGCATGCGCTGCCCGCCCTGCGCTATCTCTACGAGGACCGGCCGGAACTGCCGGTGGCGGCCGCCGGATCGCTGCTGGAGTTCACGCTCGCCGACCACGGTTTCTCGATGCCCGTCGGCCGCATCCGGTATCTGCACATCGGACCGATGACGTTCGGCGAGTTCCTGGCCGCCGCCGACCCGGAGGCGTCGGAGGAGGCCGCGGCCACGGATCCGGACGTGCCGCCTGCCGATGCGGTCCACCGCCGGCTGTCACGCAGGCTGCGGGAGTACCTGCTGGTGGGCGGGTTACCCGAAGCCGTGCTGGCGCACTGCGAGTCGGGGTCGCCGCTGGAGGTGGCCGCCGTCCACCGGTCCATCGCAGCGACCTACGAAGACGACTTCGCCAAGTATGCGCGGGGGGCGCAGCTCGGCCGGCTGCAGCGGCTGTTCCGCACCGTGCCGCGTGCGGTGGGCCAACCCGTCAGCTACCGCCGCCTCGACCCGGATGCGCGCGCAGCCGAGGTTGGCCGGGCCGTCGAGCTGCTGGTCAAGGCGCGCGTCTGCCATCGTGTGTCCCACAGCAACTGCTCCGGGCTCCCGCTGGGCGCTGACGCCGGCCGCCGCCCGGTCAAGCTGCTGTTCATGGACGTGGGGTTGATGAACCACCTCTGCGGGCTCGATCCGACCGGTATCGAGGCCATGGATGCGGTTCGCCTCGTGAACGAGGGGGGCATCGCCGAGCAGTACGTCGGACAACAGCTCATCGGATTGAGCGAGGGAGAACAGCCGCCGGAGCTCCACTACTGGTTGCGTAATGCACGCAAGGGCAACGCCGAGGTCGACTACGTGGTCTCGCACGGCGACTGGATGGTGCCGATCGAGGTCAAGGCGGGGAGCAGCGGCTCGCTGAAATCGCTCTTGCAGTTCGCGCACGAGAAACGGCCGCCGCTCGCGGTGCGGTTCGACGCCAACCCGCCCAGCCTGCAGACGGTGCGCCACACCATCCGCGTCGCGGAGGGAACGCAGCCGGTGACGGTGCGCATCCTGTCGCTGCCGTTGTACGCGGTCGATGCCCTGCCGCGGCTCGTCGGCGAGCTACGCCGCCGCGCGCGGGGCGAGCAATAGCGCCCCGAACGCCTCGCAGGCTCGGCGTTTCCGGCCCATCCCGTCTTCACCATGGCAATCCGGGACGCGCTGCCGATGAAGCCGCCGAATGGGTGCCGGGGGGAGCGTTGCTGCGGGCGGGTGTCGAATGCGACCGGCGCCGGACACCCTGTTCAGGTATCCGGCGCCGGACTTGCGAGGTGCTGTGGCCTGGCGGCGCCCTGCGCTCGAAGAGCCGGGCCGCGCGCCGCGGACTACTGGACCGAGAGACCTGCCTCCGCCGCAATCTCCCCGATCCGGGCCGCCTGGTTCGGATTGTTGCCCATGATTTCCCGGAGCCGGCGGGCAATCTGCGCCTGCTCGTCGTCCGACAGGTCGCCGGCCGCGCCCGCCGCGTTGCGGACCGCCGCGTAGCAGTCGTCCTCGTAGGTGATCGAGCCGCACTGCGCAGTCAGCTCGGCCAGCAGCCCGGCCGCGCCGGAACGCTCGACCGGCGCGCCGCCGCCGGTGGCGCCGAACTGCTCGCTGGCCTGCTGGATCTCGGCCGCGGCCCCGCGGCGGATGTTCGCCGCCTCGGTGCCCGCCTGGAAGCAGGTGAACGACGCCCGGTTGGCCCACCGGAGGGGTGCGCAGGCGTGGATGCCGGCGTCGATGGCCGCCTCGGAGACCTCGGTGATCAACGCCTCGTACTCCGCGTCGCCCTCGCCGTAGCCGGAGAAGTTGCCGAGGTCGCCGCTGGCCGCGAACAGCCCCGTGACGCCCGGGATCTGCGCGATCTCGCGCGAGGCTTCCACGCCCTCGAGCGTCTCGATCATCAGAATGAGGACGACGTTGTCGTTCCAGGTCTGCCGGTAGCCGCCGGGCACCTGGTTCCAGAGCTCGCCGGCGCCCTGGCCGCCGCCGGCGCTGCGCCGGCCGATCGGCGGGAAGTAGGTCCAGTCGACGGCGGCCTGCGCCTCTTCGACGCTGTCGACGGTCGGGACCACGATGACCAGCGCGCCCATGTCGGTGGCGTGCTGAATCTCACGCTCGTCGGCATACGCCACGCGCGCGCCGGGGGCCGCCGGGCCCGGGCATGTGCGCCACATCCGGGCGACCTGCTCCCAGGAGATCGACTCGTGCTGCATCTCGACCCAGACGAAGTCGTAGCCGGCGGCGGCCATGGCGCAATAGGTGCGTGGGTCGGTGGCGCGCACCGTGCCGCCGATCATCGGTCCGCCGGCCACGAGCTTGGCCTTGGCCGGGTTCCAGATCTCGGCCGTCACGCCGTCGGGCAGGGCGAAGCGCGAGCCGTACTCGAAGTCGGCGGCGCGGAACGGCTCCTCCTCCTGCGCGGCGGCGTCCTGCGCCGTCCCGCCGACCAGCAGGCCGGCGGCGACGGCAACTACGGTGAGCAACGTGGTGATTCTCATGACATCCTCGCTTCTTGTGAGGCCGTTGTGGTGCGCGTGCGGCGCGCTGGAATCCCGTGACGCACGGAGTCTACTCCGTGACTCGCTCCGCCATCCACCGGGCCGGCCGTTGCTCCGCTCCGGACCGTGGGTCCGCGGCGAAGCCCGTGTGGCGGACTGTTAAGCTCTTCCATGCCCGAGCCGCTGATCGCGCTCCGCGGCGTCGAGAAGGTCTTCAGCCACGGCGTCAGCCGGACGTTCGTGCTCCGCCGCATCACGCTCGACATCGCCGCCGGCGAGTTCGTCTCCATCATGGGCCCGTCAGGGGCGGGCAAGTCGACGCTGCTGCACATCCTCGGGATGCACGATGCGGAGTGGTCGGGGGAGTACGACCTGCTCGGCCAGCCGGTCCACAAGCTGCGGCAGAAGCACCGGCAGGCGCTCGGCCGGACCCATATCGGCTTCGTGTTCCAGAGCTACCACCTGCTCGACGACCTGACCGTGGCGGAGAACCTCGACGTGCCGCTCTCGTATCGCAACGTGCCCCGCGCGGAGCGCCAGAGCCTGGTCGCCGACACGCTCGACCGCTTTCAGATCGTCGGCAAGAAGGACCTCTATCCCAGCCAGCTTTCGGGCGGGCAGCAGCAGCTCGTCGGGGTGGCGCGCGCGCTGATCGCCAAGCCGACCCTGATCCTGGCCGACGAGCCGACCGGCAACCTCCACTCCAGCCAGGGTCGCGAGATCATGGAGCTGTTCACGCGGCTCAACGGGGAGGGGACGACCATCGTCCAGGTCACCCATTCGGACGCCAACGCCGCCTACGGCAGCCGCATCGTCCAGCTCCGCGACGGGTGGCTCGTGGACGATTGACGTCAGCCCGCGGGCTCTCCGTCCGTGTTCCAGCGCCACTCGATGGTGCGCCCGCACGCCTTGCAGATCGCGCCGTGGCGCAGTCTGCGGCTCAAGCGCTGGCGGAACCAGCGCCGCCGGCAGCCGCACTCGCCGACCCAGCGGGCCACCGTGTGCGTCAGGTCGTGGCAGCGCTCGGCGGTGGAGCCGATCTCGCGCGCCTTGCGCTGCCAGACGGCGTCGTGGCCGTGCTCGGCGCCGACGATCGCGTGTGCGATCTCGTGCAGCAGGGTGTTCTCGATGTCGGCCCGGGTCGCCCGCAGGCAGTAGCTCACCGACAGGTCGATGCGCGTTTCCCGGTAGCGGCAGACGCCGGCCCGCGCCGTGGAGAGGTCGAAGCCGAACGTCCACTGCGTGCCGAGTCCGCTCTGCGCCTGATGCCGCGCGAACAGGCGCCGCGCCAGCGTCTCGACGTCGGCGAGCGTGCACTCCCGCTCCGGAACCCGCTCGACGACCTGCAGGAGGCGGTAGGGCACCTGCCAGCGGCCCTCGTCGCCGGCCAGCACCACCGCGCGGGCGGCCTGCAGCTCGGCCACCACGCCGGTGATCGACCGGCCGCGGACCGTGAACCGCACCCGGCTGCCGGGCGGAGCCGCGGCGCCGGGGAAGTCGGCGTTGATGGCGCTGCGGGTGCGGGGCGGGGACGGCCGGAGAAAGTACCGGAGAGGCGATCGCACGCGGCTCACCTATGTGAAAATGTGTCGATGAAAAATATCACAGTCACCGTCGGCGACGACGTGCACCGGCGCGCCCGCGTCCGGGCCGCGGAACGGGGCACCTCCGTGTCGGCCGCTGTCCGCGACTTCCTGATCCGCTGGTCGGGCGAGGAGACCGAGTTCGACCGGCGCAAGCGGCTGCAGGACGAGACCCTGCGCGATGTCGACATGTTCCGGGCCGGAGATCGGTTGCCGCGCGAGGAGATCTACCGCCGTGGCCCTGTTCGTTGACACCAACGTGCTGCTGTACGCCGTCAGCACCGCTCCCGACGAGAAGAAGAAGAACGGAACGGCGCGGGCGATCCTGGATCGCGACGATCTCGTGGTGTCGGCCCAGGTGCTCCAGGAATTCTACGTGCAGGCGACGCGGGCGACGAAGCCGGATCGTCTCGCCCACGACGCAGCCGTGAACCTGGTCGAGTCCTGGCTGCGCTTTCGCATCGTCGAGACCACCGTGCCGCTCGTGCAGCAGGCCCTGGCGACCGCGGCGCGCTGGCGCATCTCGTACTGGGACGCCGCGATAGTCGAAGCAGCCCGCCGCGGCGGCTGTCCGGAGGTTCTCTCCGAGGACCTCCAGCCCGGCATGCACTACGCCGGCGTGACGGTCCGGAATCCGTTCGCCACGGCCGCCTAATGTGCGGCCAGGTTCGTGAACAGGCTCTCGAAGTCGCGATGGCGCTCGCCAGGGTAGGCGGGGCGTGGCCTTCGAGTTGGTCGGTCGGTGACGTCATGCGCCGGCGGGCGCCGGGAGACGCCCGCCGGCCGGACAGCGCGATGCGCCCGTCACGCTGCCCGGCCCCGCGCCAGAGGAGTGGCCTGCGCGGCTCGCACGTGACAGAGGATCGTTGGAGCGTCCACACCGCGCGACCCGGCGGTCACGCGCGTTTCGGTTCCCAGGTTGCGGCCGCGCCGGCCTGGCGCAACGGCGATGCCTCCGCCGCACGGACGGCGCGCGGGACCGCGTGCCGCCCGCCGGCGGAGGCGCTGGAAGTCCGGTGGTGTGTCCATCGTGCCTCCATTCCTTCTCGGGGCCGGCAAAGCCTGGCACCGGCCTCGTTCTGCATTCAAGATACGGTTGTTCCTGAGCGCATGGGAACTAGGGAGATCCCCAGGTGCCCGGATTGCGATCGCTCGGGTACATCTGGCTGGAGGCATGCAGAAGACGCGCGACGCCGACCGGGAGCAGTTGCGCGAGCAGTCCCTGCGCGCGCTCGAGGCGGCCCGGGCGCGCTACGAGAACCTCTATCAGGACGCGCCGGACATGTTCGCCTCGGTGACCGTCGACACCGAACGGGTCGTGCAGTGCAACGCCACGCTGTTGCGCGCGACCGGCTATCGGAGAGCGGAGTTGCTGGGGCGCCCGATCCGGGAGCTGCACGATCCGGGCAGTGCGTCCGCTCTCGGGCGGGCGCTCGAGACGGCGCGCGCCGACGGCCGTGCGCAGGACGTGGAGTTGCGGCTGCGGCGGCAGGACGGCGACCTGCTGGACGTCAGCCTCAGCATGGCGCTGATCCGGGACGAGCGGCACAACTACTACTACCGGTCCATCTGGCGGGACGTGACCGACCGCAAGCGGGCCGAGGCCGCGCTGCGGCGCAAGCAGGCGGAGCTCGAACGGAGCCAGGCCGAGCTGCGGGCGCTGGCGGGGCGGTTGCTGACGGCCCAGGACGACGAGCGGCGGCGCATCTCGCGCGAGCTGCACGACGACGTCAACCAGCGGCTCGCGATGCTGACCCTCGACGTCGAGTCGCTGATGGCCAGCGCTCCCCACTCCCCGCGCGTGACCGCGGAGCGCCTCGCGGCGGTCCGCGACCGGCTCGTGGAGCTGTCGGACGACGTGCACGGGCTCGCCTACGGCCTGCACCCGTCGGTCCTGGACCATCTGGGCCTGAAGGCGGCGCTGCGGTCCCACGTGGCGGAGCTGCAGCGCCACGGCTCGCTGCGAATCGATCTGCGGATCGGCGAGCTGGCCGAGCCGGTCCCCCCCGCGGTGGCGGCGTGCCTCTACCACGTGGCGCAGGCCGCGTTGCGCAACGTGGTCAAGCATGCCCGAGCCCGCCGGGCGACGGTCGAGGTGGCGCCGGCCGGCGGCGGGATCCGGCTGTCGGTGTCCGACGACGGCGTCGGGTTCGCCGTGGCGGCGCGCTCGCCCGAGGGGTTGGGCATCGTGGGGATGCAGGAGCGGGTGCGGCTGGCGGGGGGGCGCTTCGAGCTCGCCTCGCGGATCGGGGCGGGAAGCCGCGTCACGGTGTGGGCGCCGCTGCCGGTTGGCGGTGCGGGTGGCGAGGGCGGTGCGGGTGACGAGGATGGCGAAGCGACCGCGGGTGCTGCTGGCGGATGACCATACGCTCGTGCTGGAGGGCCTGCGCCGGCTCCTCGAGGACCGGTGCGAGCTGGTCGGCATGGTCGAGGACGGCCGGGCCCTGGTGGAAGCGGCGCCGAAGCTCTCGCCCGACATCGTGCTGCTCGACATCTCGATGCCGCTGCTCAACGGGCTCGACGCGGCGCGCCGGCTGCGCACCCTGGTGCCCGATACCCGGATCATCTTCCTGACGATGCACGCCGATCCGACCTACGCCAGCGAGGCCTTCGATGCGGGGGCGGCCGGCTACCTGCTGAAACGCTCGGCCGCGTCGGAGCTGAACGTCGCCATCGCCACGGTGCTCGCCGGCCGCAAGTACTTGACGCCGCTCATCACCAGCGATGCGCTCCGGGCGAGCGTGCCCCGCTCGGTGGCGGTGCCGCCCACCCTCGGCAGGCTGACGCCGCGCCAGCGGGAGGTGCTGCAACTGGTGGCCGAGGGCCACACCGCCAAGGACATCGCGGCCCGTCTCGGCATCTCGGTCAAGACGGTCGAGTTCCACAAGGCGGGCATCATGGATCGGCTCGGGGTGCGGACGGCTTCCGAGCTGACGAAGTATGCCGTGGCGCACGGCGTCACCGAGCTGCCGTGAGCGTAGACTTCCACGGAGAGGGTTGGCGGGTGGAAGACGGGCCGCGGGGCGGCGGTTTCCGGGCCGGCCCGCGTAGGGAGCGACCATTGCAGGCGGGAGCCGGCAAGGAGGGTGGTCACGTGCGAACGAGGCGTTGGACGCGGATGATGGTGGGCGCAGGGCTGTTGGCCGGCGTCGGGTTGGGCATGCCGCCGGCACCGGACCCGGTCGTGAGCGCGCAGACCGACACGGTCGCCGCCGGCGGGCGTCTCTACCGCGGAAAGGGCGATTGCCAGGCGTGCCACGGGTGGTCCGGGGACGGCCGCAAGATGAACCTCCAGATGCCGGACGGGGCCAACTTGCGCGAGAGCGCGCTCACCCGCGAGCAGCTCGTATTCGTGATCAAGTGCGGCCTGCCGGGCCGCGACATGCCGGCGTACGACCGGCGGGCCTACGTCGACGACCGCTGCCTCGGCCGGACCCGCGCCGACCTGGCTCGCATGGGGCTGCAGTTGTTCGATCCGCCCGCGACGCTCCAGAACCGGGAAGTGGAACGGCTGGCCGACTTTCTGATGGCGAAGGTCGTCGGTCAGGGGCCGATGGACCGGGAGAAGTGCATCGAGTTCTGGGGCGAGGAGGCCCGCGTCTGCCGGACCGAGTTCCCGGACTGACCGCACCGCTACGAATGGTGCCCGCCGCTCCGGGATTCTCGGCGCGGTGCGTGGGGAAGCCCGGGCCGGTGCAGGCCCGGGCGTCCCGTTTCCGCCGTCGGGCTAATCGTCGAGAGCGAAGACGAACAGCCCGTTGCCCCCCACCGGGCGCCTTTCCTCCGGCATCAGATCGGTGGGGATCATGCCTTGCCAGCTCGCGCCGCCGGCCCCGACGGGCACCGCGACGTACTGCCGGCCGTCGACCGCATAGCTGATCGGGAACCCCTGGATGGAGGTCGGCAGCCGCCGGCTCCAGAGGATCTCGCCGTCGGCGGTATCAAAGGCGTAGATGTAGCGGTCCCAGCTACCCGCGAACGCCAGCCCGCCGGCGGTGGTCAGCGCCGCGCTGTTGATCGGGGTCTTGAACCGCTGCCGCCACAGGACCTCGCCGGTACGGATGCTCATCGACAGCAGCTCGCCGAGCTGGCCGGGGCTGTCCGGATGGAAGTGGTTGGTGCGCCGCACCGGACCGGTGCCGCCGCCCCCCTCGACCCGCTCGACGGGGCCGAACACGCCGGTCTCGCAGTTGAGGTTGATGGGGATGACGAACGCCTCGGTCTCCGGGCTGTAGGCCATTGCCCGCCAGCTCTTGAAGCCGGCCGTGCTCGGGCACCAGAAGACCTCCTCGTAGAGCTCGGGGATCATGCCTTCCCGGTGCGTGACCTCGCCGGTCTCGGGATCGACGTCGGCGAAGGTCTGGTAGCCGAGATCGTGGGCGTTGCGGAACGCGCCGGTTTCGACGTCGAGCTCCCAGAGCACCGCCATCTTGCCCATCGTGAAGACCGAGCGCTGCCCGTCGTAGTCGACCAGGATCCGCTCGAAGGTCTCGTCCATGTCGAGCGTTTCGCCCGGGATGTGCTGGAAGTACCACTTCATCTCGCCGGTGTCGGGATCGAGGGCGAGGGTCGAGTTGGTGTAGAGGGCGTCGCCGTCGGTGCCGCGCACCACCCGCGCCCACGGCTTGGCCTGCGACGTGCCGTGGAACAGGGTGCGGGTGACAGGGTCGTAGCTGCCCGGAATCCACGAGTCGCTGCCGGCCCGGAACATGAGCGGCAGGTCGCCCCACGTGTCGCCGCCCCGCTCGCCGGGCAGGGCGATGGTGGAGGTGCGCCACAACTCGTCGCCGGTCCGTGCGTCGAGCCCCACGATGTAGCAGGTGTCTTCGCGGTAGCGGCCGCACCCGGTCAGCCCGGACACCACCTTGCCGTCGGCGACGATCGACCCGCTCGAGTACTGGAACCCGGCGCCTCTGCCGACGTCGGTGTCCCAGACCGCCTCGCCGGTGCGCGCGTCGATGGCGATGATGTGCGCGTCGGCGGTGTTCAGGTAGACCTTGTCCTCGTAGATGGCGATGTTGCGGTGCTGCCGGCCCGGCGGCGGACCGCCGAAGCTGTTTCCGGGCTCGGGGGCGTCGCGCCGGTACTCCCAGAGGAAGTCGCCGTTGGTCGCGTCGAGCGCCTGCACGATCTCGCCGGGGTTGGCGATGTAGAGGACCCCGTCATGCACGAGCGGGGTGGTCTGCTGCGAGCCCGGCCCGAGGCTCCAGCTCCAGGCCAGCCGCAACTGGTCGACGTTCTCCGTGTCGATCTGGTCGAGCGGGCTGTGGCCCTGCCCGTCGAGCGTGCGGCGCCAGCTCAGCCAGTCCGAGGGGGCCGGCTCGCGCAGCATGTCGTCGGTGACCGGCGTGTAGTTGTCGATCTGGGCGCCGGCCGAACCGGCGAGGCCCCCGCCGAGCAGGACGGCGAGGGCGGTTGCAGCGAAGGGGAAGCGACGTGTCATGTGGTAACTCCGGAATCCTTGTCGTGTCCGTGACCGGCTACTGCTGCTCGGCGGCTCGGGCGTCGTCGGCGCGCGCGCCGGCGAGTATGCCGTCCATCCCGATGTTGCCCTCGTGGCAGGCGTACTCGTAGACCGGCTCGTCGGTTCGGAACATCGTCACCTCGAAGGTCCACGGCTGCGTCCAGGTGGACGGATCGTCCATCGTGGCCGCGTAGAGCAGCGTCTCGTCGTCGACGCGGGTGAAACGCTCGGTGAGCACCATGTCGGGGCTCGATCCCTGGCGCTCGCTGAACGCGGTGTCGGTATGGAAGTTGCGCGTCTCGACGACCAGCGTGTCGTCCTCCCAGCGGGCGCGCGAGTCGCCCCGCCATTGCGCGACGTCCTCCGGCAGGTGGTCCCGTCCGTCCAGCGGAACGATGCGCGAATCGTTGACCATCTCGTTGAGGATCACCACGTGGTCCGGGGTCTGGAAGAGCTGGGTGTGGTTGTTGTAGGCGCGCGGCTCCATCGGCGGGCCGGCGTTGAAGCCGAGCAGGCAGCGCTCGCCGATGCTGCGGTCCTCGGGGCCGAAGGCGGGACGCCCGCGCCGCACGGCCACCGCGTCCTTGCGGGCCTGACCGTCCGCGGTCACCGGCGGAATGCGTCCGTTCGGCGGATCGACGATGAGCGAAGTGCGCCGGTTGCTGACCGTGCGCGTGCCCCGGTCCATCCAGAAGTTGTTGTAGGCCCCGACGTTGCCGCCGGCCTCGGTCCGCCGCGCCTCGGCCACCAGCAGTTGCGCGTTGCGGTCGACCGTGGCCTGCTCGAGGTTCGCGGCCTCTTCCTCGGTCAGGAACGCCCGGTCGCCGAGCTCCTCGGGACGCTCCATCGGCGTGATGGTGCGGAAGTCCCAGATGCCCTGCAGGTCCGGCGCGCCCCACGCCGTCCGCGGCGCTTCGGTCTGCGCGGCGGCCGGGGCCGCCAGGGATACGGCCAGGATTCCCGCGAGCAGCAGCACGAGATGACGGGCTTTCATCGGAACACCTCTCTGATCCAAGAAGGAGACACGGACACTCGATGCAATCTCAAAGGATCGATCCAATCGCCGGCGGGGTCAACTACCGTGTGGCCGCGTTCGCGCGGCGCGATCCGGACGCTCCCTCCTTCCTGTGCGGCGCCCGGGTCGCCATGGGACTCCTAGAGGAGTTCGCGGAGGACGATCGCCGCGCCGGTCAGGGCCACGACCGTGAGGACGGCCGGCCGGGTACGGCCGCGGTCGACGTAGGGCGCGATGCGCCGGGACAGCGCCAGTCCGGCCAGCATGCCGGGCAGCATCACCAGCGCCAGCCGGAGCTCGCCGGAGCCGAAGCGGCCGACGATCCACAGCGCCGTGAGCGACAGGATGGTGCCGACCACGAAGAAGCCCGAGATCGTGCTCCGGATGCGGGCGCCGGCGGCGTCCTGGTAGAGCAGCGCCAGCGGAGGACCGCCGACCGCCGCCACCGTGCCGAGCACGCCCGAGAGCAGGCCGGCGGCGACCAGGGCGCGGCCCGTGGGTACGAAGCGCAGCCCGGAAACGCTCATCGCCACGGCGGCCAGGATGAAGACCCCGAACAGCAGTACGAGGGTGTCGGCCGCCACGATTGCCAGGATGCCGCCTGCGACGATCGTGCCCGCGACGCGTCCGAGCATCGCCCACTTGATACCGCGGAAATCGATGGCGTGGCGCTCCCGGTACGCCATCAGCAGCGTCAGCACCAGGGTGCAGGCGAGGATGGGCGCCGGCACGAACCGCGGGTCCAGCAGGATCAGCAGCGGCGCGGCGAGCAGCCCCATCCCGAAGCCGATCGCGCCCTGCAGCGTCGATCCGACGAAGGTGAGCACCGTCACGAAGACGATGTCGGCGATGGACAAAACGGTACAGTGTACGTCTACTCGACGCCCGGCGGGTCGAACCCGTCGCACCCTCGGCCGCAGCGCGGCGAGCCCGCGAACGAGGCCGGCGGGGTTCCGAAACGCCTCGTCGGCCGGTTGGCGGTACACTACTCCTCGTGAGTGCGACCCCCGTGACGCCGAGGCCGGCCGCCTCCGTGATGCTGGTCCGGCCTGGCGCCGGCGGCCTGGAGATTCTCTTCCTGCGGCGGAACCCGACGCTTGCGTTCCACGGGGGCTACTGGGTCTTTCCCGGCGGACGGATCGATGCGGAAGATGCCGATCCTGCTGCGCCGGGCGACGAGGCGGCGGCGGCGCGGCGGGCCGCGGTGCGTGAGGCGCGCGAAGAGGCGGGGGTGGAGGTGACGCCCGAATCGCTCGCGTTCGCCGTCCACTGGACGACGCCGGAGGTGAGTCCCATACGTTTCGCCACCTGGTTCTTCGTGGCACCGGCCCCGATGGACCGCATCACGGTGGACGGCGGGGAGATCCACGCGCACCAGTGGCTGCGGCCGGCAGACGCGCTCGCACGGCAGGCGGCGGGGGAGATCAAGCTGGCCGCGCCCACGTTCGCCCTGACGACGCGGATGGCGGAATTCGACGACGTGGACACCGCGCTCGCCGCGGTCGCGGGGTGGCCCGACGAGCGGCTGCTCGGGGATCTGCTGGACGTCGAGGGCGGACAGGTTGCGCTTTACCACCAGGACGCCGCGCACGGCGGCCGTCCGCTCGACCTGCCTGGCCCGCGGCACCGCCTGTGGATGCTGGAGTCCGGCTGGCGCTACGAGCGGGCGTTCTGACCGGCTGACCGGCTATTCCGCGTCTTCCGCGTCGAGCGGCTCGATGGTGCCGTACATCAAGCCGCCGTACTCCCCGTGGTCCCAGGTGCCGGCGTAGCGGCTGTCGTAGAAGACCACCCGCGCTCCGAACTCCTCGCCGAGGCCGGGGATGGCGAAGTCGGTGATGCTGACCATCGGCGTGTCGCCGGCCCAGACCATCGGCACGACCACCGGCAGGGTGGCGTCGACGCTGCCGTAGGTCAGGTGGACGTCGAACCGCCAGCGGTCGCCGTCCAGCTTCGTCACCTCGCTGATCTCGTAGCGCTCGGGGAGACCGTCGCGGCGCTCCTGCCCCTCGATGGTGAAGTGCCCGACGAGGACGACGTTGCGCATCCGCTCGGTGAACTCCCGCTCGAGGTCGGTCAGCGAGGCGGGCTCCGCTTCCTGGCCTCTCCCGGTGGCGGCGGTCAGCCAGCCGAGGCCGAACACGACGATCAGGACCGCGCCGGCGGCGGCGATCTTGGCTACGGAACCGACGTTGACGGGTTTCGCCTCGGCATGCATCGAAATCAACCTCCCGGGTTGGGGGCGATTATAGCGCGCGGCATCCTGGCGCGTTTCGCCGGCGACCGCATCCCGCCGGGGCGCTCGGCGGCAGCGATGCCGGGAGAGCGTGTCATCCGCCGCGGGCGGCCTGCCAGCGCAGCCAGTGGTCGGCGAGGACGAGCGCGACCATCGCCTCCGCCATCGGGATGAAGCGCGGAAGCAGGCAGGGGTCGTGGCGCCCCTTCGTGGCGATGGTCGTCGGCTCGCCGGCGCGGGTGACCGTCTCTTGCGACTGCGGCAAGCTGCTGGTCGGTTTGACCGCGGCCCGCAGCACGATGGGCATCCCGCTGGAGATGCCGCCCAGCATACCGCCGTGGCGGTTCGTGCGGGTTGCGATGCGCGCGGCGCCGGCCTTCGCTCCGGCGGCGGGCTGGTTCCCGGCGCCGCCGGCTGCGTCCTCGCCGCCGCCTGCGGCGTAGAAGACATCGTTGCTCTCCGTGCCGCGCAGTGTCGCGCAACCGAACCCCACCCCGTACTCGACCCCCAGCACCGCCGGCAGGCTGAACAGCGCCTTGCCCAGGTCGGCCTTCAGCTTGTCGAAGACCGGCTCCCCGAGGCCGGTCGGGACCCCGGCGCCGACGAGTTCCGCCACGCCGCCGATCGAGTTCTGCTCGGCGCGCATCCGCTCGATCAGCGCCACCATGCGCTCGGCCGCCGCCGCGTCGGGGCAGCGCACGATGTTGGGCCGTCCGTCCGGGAGCCGTTCCACCTGGTCGAGCGTGACCGCGGCTGGGTCCGGGATCCTGGCCACCACGTCGCCGACCTGCTTCACGTAGCCAACGACCCGCCCGCCGAACCGCTCCGCGATCAGCTTCTTCGCGATGGCCCCCGCGGCCACCCGGACGGTCGTCTCGCGCGCACTCGACCGCCCGCCGCCGCGATAGTCGCGGAACCCGTACTTCGCGTCGTAGGTGTGGTCGGCGTGGCCGGGTCGGTACTTGTCCTTGATGGCGCTGTAGTCGCGGCTCCGCTGGTCCCGGTTGCGGATGAGGATGGCGATGCTCGTGCCGGTGGTCCGGCCGTCGAACACGCCGGAGAGGATTTCCGGCGTGTCCGGCTCGTCCCGTTGCGTGACGATGGCGCTCTGGCCGGGGCGCCGCCGCGCGAGGTCGGGAATCACATCCTCGACGCTCAGCGGCAACCCGGGCGGACATCCGTCGACGATGACCAGGTTGCCGGGACCGTGCGATTCGCCGGCAGTGGTGATGCGGAACGCCTGCCCGAAGCTGTTGCCCGGCATCTCGCGGAGGATCGTACCACCCGAGCCGGATCCGCCGCTGGCTGTTCCGCCATCTGCTGCGGCAGCGTCAGCAAGACCATGGCGGCCCGGAGGATGCAGATCCGGTGGTGAGGGTCCCCGCAGGTTCCCTCTCCGGCGGACGCTGCTTGAAGAAACCGGCTGCGGACCTCTGCCGGGAAGCGGACGGACTACGGTTCGTCTTCTTCTACCGTCCACTCTGGCAGCGGGTCGTCCAACGAATCCCACCCGGAAGCACCTGACGCCATCTCGGCGTCAGTGAGCAGACAGCCGTCCAGCGCGGCCTCGATGGTCTCTTGCGGCATCTCGATTCCGATGAAGACGAGCTCTTGGCGGCGGTCGCCGTGATCCGGCTCCCATACCCGGTCGACCCACTCCAGGGTCTCCGGGTCGTCGGCGAGCTCTGCCGGGTCCAGCGCGGCGAACCAATGGCCTCCGGGCTCCAGGGTCAGCGAATCGCCGGCGATCGAAAGTGCGCCGGCCATCTCATGGCGGGTGGCCAGCCAGACGACCCCCTTCGCCCGCAGCACGCCGTCGAAGCAACCTTCGAAGATCGCCGCCAGCCGCACCGGATGGAAGGGCCGTCGCCTCCGATAGACGAAGCTGCCGATGCCGTACTCCTCGGTCTCTGGCGTGTGGCCGCCCTGCAGTTCCTGAAGCCAACCCGCCGTTTGCTCGACGCGTTCGAAATCGAACAGGCCCGTATCGAAAATCAGGTCGAGCGGAATCCGCCCGTAGGTCGCCTGGGCCAACGTCGCCGTTTGGTTGAGCTTGCGCAGGATCCCGGTCAACCGCGCGACGTCCTTCCCGCTCATCCTGTCGGTCTTGTTGAGCACGAGAACGTTCGCGAGCTCGACCTGATCGACGAGGAGCTCGGCGATGGAGCGGTCGTCTTCGACGTCGACCCCCAGCCCGCGATCCAGCAGGTCTTCTCCGGAGCCGAAGTCGCGAAGAAAACGCGGGCCGTCGACGACGGTGACCATCGTGTCCAACCGGGCCAACTCGCCCAGATGGGCGCCAAGATCGTCCGACAAGGCGAAGGTGGCCGCGACGGGCAGCGGCTCGGAGATGCCGGTTGATTCGATCAGCAGGTAGTCGAAGCGACGTTCCCGCGCCAGGCGTGCGACCTCGTCGAGCAGGTCTTCACGCAACGTGCAGCAGATGCAGCCGTTGGACATCTCGATCAGCCGCTCGTCGACGCGGTTGAGCTCGGCGCCGCCGTTGCGAACGAGCTGGGCATCGACATTGACCTCGCTCATGTCGTTGACGATGACCGCGACGCGGCGGCCTTCGCGGTTGTGCAGCGCGTGGTTGAGCAACGTCGTCTTGCCGGCGCCGAGGAAGCCGGAGAGCACGGTTACGGGAAGGCGTGAATCATTCAATTCTATTTCTCCACGGGCTCAGGATGCGGTTGGCCGTCGATTGCGTCGGCGAGCGTGCGCCAGGCCTGGGGAAGCGCCTGCGGCGGCAGTCGCTTGGAAGGCCGTTTCCATTGGCGCAGGACGGCGCGACGATACTCCAGACCGCAACGCGCGAGCGCCCACTCCTCGTAGTCTGCGATGCGCCGAATGGCGGCGACGGTCAAGTCAACCGGTACGCGGGGCGACGGAGGCGTCTGTGCAGTCGGGATCGGTGCACGGTCTGGGTCGGGTGGGCGGTTTCGGCATCGTCTGTCTCAACTTGCGGCAGGGGTACGCAATACTATAACATTGCGTCCTGGTTCGCAAGAGACCGCCATCCGGGACGCCCCGACATTGACGAAAGGCCCGGGACATGGATAGTGCAGTTGTCGAGCACCGAACCTCTACCCCATCGCACACCGCGTCGGAAGCGCGGCGTCGGCCGCGCCGCGCCGAGGCGGAGGCCGCCGTTCGCACACTGATCGAGTGGGCCGGGGACGATCCCGACCGGGAGGGACTGCAGGGAACGCCCGACCGTGTCGTGCGGGCCTACGAGGAATTCTTCGCCGGATACGCCGAAGACCCGGTTGCGTTGCTGGCCACGACCTTCGAGAAGCCCGCCTCCTATGACGAGATGATCGTCTTGCGCGACATCCGCCTCGAGTCCCATTGCGAGCACCACATCGTTCCCATCCTGGGCAAGGCGCATATCGGTTATGTGCCGGCAGACCGCGTCGTCGGGAGTTCCAAGCTGGCGCGCCTTGTCGAGGTGTTCGCCAAGCGGATGCAGATCCAGGAGGCGCTGACGTCGCAGATCGCGGACACCATCCAGGAGGTGCTGGAGCCGCGCGGCGTCGGCGTCGTCATCGAGGCGGCGCACCAATGCATGACCACACGCGGCATCCGCAAGCCGGGTGTCAGCATGGTCACCAGCCGCCTGTTGGGAGCATTTCGCGACGACCGGACCACGCGGCGAGAGTTCCTGTCGAGGATCGGCAGCCACAGGAACGCTCTGCATGAGAGCTGAACGTACCGACCCGACGGCTTCGACGCCCTTTGCGGCACGCATGTCGATTTGAGCCTGGCCCAATCCGGTCGGCCCGGCCACCTGGGAACAATGGGTGCAGGAGCGCGGGTTCCAGCGTCAGGGCCGCGGAAACCGGTCCGTCACGCCTTCCGGTAGCGCGAAGACGTACATCGCGTTCGGCGCCCCCGGCACCCGCCCGCCGCCGACCGGGACGGCCAGGTACTGGCGATTGTCCACCGCGTAGGTGATGGGGAAGCCCTGCACCGGCGACGGCATCCGGGTGCGGAACAGCACGTCGCCCGTCACCGCGTCCATGATGTAGAGGTAGCGGTCGCCGTCGGCGGTCACCACCAGGCCGCCGGCCGTGGTCAGCGCGGCGGCGAGCGAGCGCAGCCGCGTCGAGTGGCGCCAGCGCACCTCGCCGGTGTCGATGTCCATCGCCACCAGGTGCCCGTCGTGGTCGGGGCTCTTCGGGTGCGGCAGGCGTCCGGCGGACTGCCAGCCGGTCCAGCGGGGGTTGCCGTAGTAGTAGAGGTCGCCCGTCGGGTGCGGCTCGCGCGCCACCTCGCTGAACGTGCCCTTCACGCAGGTCGGGTGGATCGGGATGTAGAGCATTCCCGTCTCGGGGTGATAGGCCGACGAGCGCCAGTTGCGGATGCCCTGGAAGTCGGGGCAGAACTCCAGCTCCTCTCCCGGCTCGGGGATCATCTCAGGCCGGTAGGTGGTCTCGCCGGTCTCGGGGTCGACGTCGACCAGCGTCTGGTAGCCGAGGTCGTGGGCGGCGACGAAGGCCCCGGTCTTCCGATCGATCTCCCACAGGATGCCGAGCTTGCCCATCTTGAACAGCGACTGCCGGCCGCGGTGGTCGATCAGCACGCTCTCGAACACGTCGTCGAGGTCGTGCGTCTCGCCCGGCACGAACTGGTAGTACCAGTCGAGCTCGCCGGTATCCGGGTTCAGGGCGAGGACGCTGTTCGTATACAGCGCGTCTCCGTCGGTGCCCCGCGACAGCCGCGCCCACGGCTTGGCCTGCGAGGTGGACCAGAAGGTCAGGTTGGTGGCCGGATCGTAGCTGCCGGGAATCCACGCGTCCCCGCCGGCCCGGAACATCGCCGGCAGGTCGCCCCACGTGTCGCCGCCCGGGTCTCCCGGCTGGGCGACCGTGGACGTGCGCCACAGCTCGGCGCCGGTCTGCGGGTCGTGGGCGGAGATGAAGCAGGTGCCGTCCTTGTAGCGCTCGCAGCCGGTCATGCCGGCGACGATCTTCCCGTTGACGATGATCGGCCCGCTCGTGTAGCGATAGCCGAGGCGGTTGTCGGCCACCACGTGGTCCCAGACCACCTCGCCGGTCCGTGCGTCGAGGGCGACGATGTGGGCGTCGTTGGTGTTCAGGTAGATCTTGTCGTCGTAGATGGCAATGGACCGCGTGCGGGCGCGGAACGAATCGTCCGGCGACCGCTCGAAGCGCTTGCGGTACTCCCAGAGGAGGTCGCCGGTGACCGCGTCGAGGGCTTGCACGACGTTGAGCGGGCCCGGCAGGTACATGACGCCGTCGTAGACGATCGGGGTCGGCTGCGACAGGCCGGTGGTCATGGTCCACGACCAGACCAGCCCGAGCTGGTGGACGTTGTCCCGGTCGATCTGGTCGAGCGGGCTGTAGCCCCAGCCGTCCAGCGTCCGGCGCCAGTTGATCCAGTCGGCCGGATCGGGGTCGGCGAGCATCGCGTCGGTGACCGGCGTGAAATCGCGGTCCTGGGCTGCGGCGGAGCCGGCGACCGCGACCGCCGCGAGGAGGATCGCCGCGGCGCACCGTCGCGACATCCGGGCCGGAGAAGTCGTCCACCACGTCTTCGTGCTCATCCTCGCCCCCGTTCTTGCAGGCAGGTTTCCGCGGGCCGGCCCCGGTGATTGGGAAGCCGAACGCCCGTTCGCCATCATACCGGTGTTCGCGGTCGATTACGGGAGCAGGTCGTCGCCGTCGGCTCGGCGACCACGTCGCGGCGCCTATAATCGAGAATCGAGTCGGATAGAGGAGTGATCGCACAGCAGCTCGAGCGGTACTTCGCGTCGCGCGCGCCTGACGGGAATATCGTTGCCACCTATCTCTTCGGCAGCGTCGCGCGGGGGGACGACCACGCCCGGAGCGACGTCGACGTGGCGGTTCTCTTCCGCCGCGATCCGCCGCGGACGTTCGACGCGCTGCCGCTGCGTCTGGAGGGGGAGCTCGAACGACTCCTGGGCCGGCGCACGGAGGTCGTCTGCCTGAACCTGGCGCCCGTCGACCTGTGCGCCCGCGTGCTGCGCGACGGCGTGCTCCTCGCGGACCATGAGCCCGCCTTGCGCATCGGCTTCGAAGTGCGGACGCGCAACCTGTGGTTCGACCTGCAGCCGGTGTTCCGCACGTATCGGCGGTTGGCGGCGCCGGCCGGATGACCGATCCGGAGCTGGTCGCGAAACGGCTCGCGATCATCGAGACGAGCGTCCGCGAGCTGCGCGAGCTGGCCCGCCCGACGGCGATTCCGACCGACGTTCGCGAGGCGCGGTTCGTAGAGCATACGCTGCAGATCGCGATCCAGGCGGTCCTCGACACCGCCTCGCACATCGTGTCCGACGAGCGGCTCGGGGAGCCGCGCACCAACCGGGAGCTGTTCGACCTGCTCGAACGGGCCGGTTGGATCCCGCCGGCGCTGGCCGGTGCGTTGCGGGACATGGCCGGCTTCCGGAACGTCCTCGTGCACGGCTACGATACGGTCGATCTCGTCATCGTCCGGGACGTGGTCGAGCATCATCTCGGCGAGTTCCTGCAGTTCGCGGACACGGTGCGGAAGCGCCTCGGAAGATGATGTATACTGCTTCTTTGCCTACAGGAAGCCTGCCGATGTTCGTGCTTGTCATCTTCGTCGCACTTCGCCTGCGCGGATAGTTTCCGCTCCTTCACGACAGTTCCGCCGTACGTTCGGTTCGATCCTTCCGCGCGGCGCGGCTGATCTACTTCCTTCTTCGCTCGGCTCCGCGGGTCCGTTGCATTCGACGCAGCGTCCCGTTTCGTCGTCTCCGTTCTCCCTATCGTGGTGCACCGATGTCTTTCGCCAACGTGGTTTCCAACGGCCGCCGGACCCTGGCGGCCCGCAACGCACAACTCTGGGCCGACGTGCGCAACGCCGTGCGCGCCGTGCCCCGCGACTACACCAGCGGCAGCCTGGGGCGCGCCGTCCTGCTGCTGGCCGTGCCGATGGTCCTCGAGATGGGGATGCAGTCGGTCTTCTCGGTCGTCGACGTCTACTTCGTCGGCCGTCTCGGGTCGGAGGCGGTCGCCATCCTCGGCCTGTCGGATTCGCTCATCGCCCTGGTGTTCGCCGTCTCGATGGGCCTCAGCATGGGGGCCACGGCGATGGTGGCGCGGCGCATCGGCGAGGGGGCGCCCGAGCGCGCATCGGCCGCCGCCGTGCAGGCCATCGCCGCCGGATGCGCGGTGTCGTTCGCGATCGGCGTGGCCGGGGTTGTCTGGGCCTCCGATCTGCTGATATTTCTGGGCGCCACGCCCGAGCTGGCGGCGAGCGGCCGGACCTTCACGGCGATCATGCTCGGCGGCTGCGTCACGGTGACGCTGCTGTTCATGATCAACGGCATCTTCCGCGGGGCGGGCGATCCGGTGCTGGCGATGCGGGCGCTGTGGCTGGCGAACCTCGTCAACATCGTGCTGGACCCGATCCTGATCTTCGGCCTGGGGCCCATCCCGGCGTTCGGGCTCGAAGGGGCGGCGATCGCGACGACGGTGGGGCGCGGCCTCGGCGTCGCCTACCAGCTTCGGGCGCTCACGAGCGGTAACGGCCGCGTGACCATCGACTGGCGGCGGGCCCGCATCGAGACGCAGACCATGCTGCGCCTGCTGCGCGTCAGCGGCATCGGCATCCTGCAGTACCTGGTCGGGACCGCGAGCTTCGTCGGCCTCATCCGCATCCTCGCGCCGTTCGGCGACACGGTGCTGGCGGGCTACACGGTGGCGGTGCGGATCATCATCTTCGTGTTGCTGCCGGTCTGGGGCGTCGGCAACGCGGCCGCGACCCTGGTGGGGCAGAACCTGGGCGCCGGCCAACCGGATCGCGCCGAGCGCGCGGTCTGGTTCACCGCGCGCCTGAACACGGTGCTGCTGGGCATCGTCGGCGTGATCTTCGTGGTCTTCGCCCGGCCCATCGTCGGGTTGCTGGCGGCCGATCCGGAGGTCGTGGCGCTCGCTGCCACCTGCCTGCGCATCGTCGCCGCCAGCTACGTGTTCTGGGGCTTTGGTCTCGTCACCGTGCTGGCGTTCAACGGCGCGGGAGACACGACCACGCCGACGTGGATCAACTTCCTCGTCTACTGGCTGGTGCAGCTTCCGCTCGCCTGGGCGCTCGCCGGCCCGGCCGGCCTGGGGCCAACCGGGGTGTTCGTGACGGTCGCCGTCTGTCAGACGCTGATGGCGGTGGTGGGCGTGCTCGCGTTCCGTCGCGGGAGCTGGAAGAGTCGGGTGCTGTAAAGGGGGCGTGGGTCGCAGGCGTCTCGGGGTCGTAGAGGCGACCCCGTGCGCTCGCGGTTCACATTGGCTTCTTCCAGCGCGACAGCGTGTAGGTGAGCACGGCCAGCAGCGTCTCGTCGAGGAACGGGATCGGATCCGGGACCAGCAGGTCGATGACCAGCAGCGCGGCGGCCAGGACGAAGAGCTGCCACGAGCGGAGGCCGTCTAGAAACGTGATCATGGTGTGCTCTCTAATGCAGGGGTTTCCATGGATGGTACCTGCTCGAGCCCCGCGCCGCGCCAGTGCGGGCCGAACGCTTGTTGGGGACGGCGGGACGGCGGACAGGCTCTCCTGGGAGGACACGTATCGCGAGATCCCACCATCGGTGGTGAGTTGCGCAAGGTTCGGCCGGTTGTTGTCGTGAGTCGGAACGAGATGAACCGCTTGCTGAACACGGTCGTCGTCTGCCCCCTGACTTTCGTCCTGCACCCGCGCTGGCGTGGTCGTCTGCAGATACAGTGTGCCGGCAGGGACGCCGAAGTCGCCGTGGACCAGATCCGCACCGTCGGCAAACAGCGCTCGAGACAGCGGGTCGACCGGCTCTCTACCGGCGACGCGGCACGACTCCGGCGCATCGTCACGGACATGTATGGGGAATAGCGGCTCCGAATGAACGCAACGGAACAGCCACGGGAAATCCTGCTGACCGGGGCCACCGGCTGCATCGGCGGGCGGCTGCTTGCAGCCCTGGAGGCGCACGGCCGTCCCGTGCGCTGCATGACGCGGCGGCCGGCCGCGCTCAACGGCCGCGTGGGTCCGCACACGAGCGTCGTCCGCGGCGACTGCCTCGATCCGATTTCGTTGCCGGGCGCGCTCGCCGGGATCGATACCGCGTGCTACCTGGTCCACTCCATGGGCGGCACGGCGGACTTCGAGGCGCAGGACCGCATCGCGGCGAGCAACTTCGGAACGGCGGCGCGGGCGGCCGGGGTTCGCCGCCTCGTCTACGTGGGCGGCCTCGGCTCTGCCGCCGGCCTCTCCCGGCACCTGCGCAGCCGCCACGAGACCGGCGCGGTGCTGCGCGAGTCCGGGGTGCCGGTCGTCGAGCTGCGGAGCGGCATCGTGATCGGCGCCGGCAGCCTCTCGTTCGAGCTGATCCGGGCCCTCGTCGAGCGGCTCCCGGTGATGATCTGCCCGTCGTGGGTCCGCACGCCCACCCAGCCCATCGCGCTCGCGGATCTGGTGGCGTATCTCGTGGCCGTGCTCGACCTGCCTCATGGCGACAGCCGCGTGTTCGAGGTGGGCGGCGCGGACGTGGTCTCGTACGGCGAGATCATGCGGGAGTACGCCCGGCAGCGCGGTCTCCGGCGCCGGCTGATCCCCGTGCCGCTGCTGACCCCGCGACTGTCCAGCCTCTGGCTGGGGCTGACGACGCCGGTCTACGCGCGCGTCGGCCGCGAGCTGGTCGACGGCCTGCGCACGGCGACGGTCGTGCGCGACGACGCCGCACGAAACGCGTTCGCGTTTCGCCCGCTCGGGCTGCGGCAGGCGATCGCGCGGGCGCAGGAGGAAGAGGACGCCGCGTTCGTCGCCGGCCCGTGGTCCGAAGCCCGAGTGGCGGCCGGAACGGCCCTGCGCTGGGGCGGCGTCCGCATCCGCACCCGGCTGATTCACTCGTGCGCGGTCGATCTGCCCGTCGCGCCGGCCGCCGCATTCGCGCCCATCAGGCGCATCGGCGGCGCCAACGGCTGGTACTACGGAGACTGGATGTGGCGGCTGCGCGGCTTTGTGGATCGGCTGATCGGCGGGGGCGGCATGAAACGCGGCCCGCGCGGCGCCCCGCACCCGGCCCCCGGGGGCGGCCTGGGATGCCGGGGGGGGGGGGGCCGGCGGAGCGGCGGGGTCGGCATGAACCGCGGCCGGCGCGACGCCGAGCACCTGGCCGCGGGCGACGTCGTGGACTGCTGGCGGGTGGACGCCTGCGAGCCGGACGCCAGCCTGCGGCTGGCGGCCGAGATGAAGGTGCCGGGCCGCGCCTGGCTCCAGTTCGACGTTGCGCCGCGCGACGGCGGCGGTTCCACCGTACGCCAGACCGCCGTCTTCGATCCGGCCGGCCTGCTGGGGCGGTGCTACTGGCACGCGCTGTACCCGGTTCACGTCCTGCTGTTCGAGGGGCTGCTGCGGAGCATCGCCCGCCGCGCTGTCGGGGCGCCGTTGGTCCCGGAGTCGCGACCGGCGCCGTGAGACGGGGATGGCGGTCGAGCTTAGGATCGACGCAACGGTTACGTAGCTGGCTTCCTGGGCGACCCACAACGGCGCCGAGCTCGATCTGCTGCTGTTGAACGGAGGCCGGCGGGTCGGCGTCGAGATCCAGCGCGTGGACGCGCCCCGGCGCACCCGTTGTCCGACACGGGCGCGGTCACGGCCTTTCCGGCGTTGCGTCGCCAGAGCGGGTAGAGGGGTGGAACCGCCCACGGCAGGCGCGGCCTGCCAGCATCCGGACGTTGCAGAAGATCAAGCAAACCGATGACGACGATGACAGATTCGGTAAGCGCATCGCCCGACCCTTTTCGATGCCAGCGTGCCCATTTGCTATTGCTGGTGGTTCGGGGACGACGACACCCACGCGCCGGCGCTGTGCGCGGCAGCGCACGGCATCTATCAGCTTGGTCGAGGCGTCGACATGGCCTGGGCTGAAGCCGCCGTCGTGGATGCCGACGCGGCGAATGGACATGTCGACGTGCTCGTGCCCGACCGACGGAATCGGCACGATGCGCACCCTGGACGACTTGTCCTGTTCCCCTGCATTGCGACCGATCAGGTAGCGTTCGATCAGCTCGGCGAGCTCCGGCAACAGCGGCACGAAGCTGCTCCGCCGCCTCGTCGCGCGCATTCTCGTTCGTGAGCTGCAGCGGGCAGACGGCGACCGCATGGTGTCACGATTCGAGCGTCGGGCTCGGCGCTGGCAGAGCGTTACTCCGCTCGCTCTGCCCATGGCGCGGAGGCGGCGCGTCGATCCTGGCCGACAGGCAGAGCAGGCGAAAGGCGGCGCCGAGCGTGCCGCCGAAGAGGGTCGCGCGGTGGCGGCCGTTCATCACGCCCTGCGACATGCGGGTATCGGCGTCCCGATCTCGACGGTTCGCGTGCAGCGCGAGCCCTTCGAACGTCAGGGCGCATTGCAGCGCGGCGGTGTGGGTTTGGTGGGACGTCGCAGCGGAGCATCGTCGTGCGGCCAATGCCCTTGAAGGCATGGACGTGCTGCGCGCGGGCCGTGCCGGCTGCCTGGCTCTTGTGCCGGCGGTCGTCGACTCGGACAGTGCCCCGCTGTTCGCACCGGCGCGGGTGTGGGAGAGCGTGACGGCCTACGACGCGACGCGTCATCATCGCGGCCTGAGTGCCGAGGATGCGCTCAGGCTGGACGCAGGTGCGGAGCTCGATCGCTGCGGTTGGCCGCGACCACGCCCGGAGTCCATCGAGGTCGGCGTCCGCCGCGGCCCGCGCGGGTGGCTGTGGGGGCGCCTGCGGCTGACGTTTCGGACCGCGCAGGCCGGTCCGCTGCTGATTGGCCGGACTGCACACAAGGGCGGAGGGCTGTTTGCCGGATGTTGACGGAGCTCGGGCAGACTGAACGTTGGTTGACTAAGTCCTTTTTCAAGACTATTTTGGATCGTCATGAGCATGGTCAACGTTCACGAAGCGAAGACCCAGCTCTCGCGGCTTCTCGAACGTGTGCGCGCCGGCGAGGAAATCGTGATCGCGAAGGCGGGCAAGCCTTGCGCTCGCTTGGCGCCGTTGGAGCCGCCGCCGGAGCGCGTACTCGGACGGTACCGTGATCGTGACGGCGATGTCCCGGACTCGGTGTTCGAACCGCTGACCGGGGCCGAGCTGGACGCGTGGGAAGGCGACGGATGAACCTGCTGCTCGACACGTGCACGCTGCTGTGGGCGTGGGGGCAGCCCGAGAAGCTCAGCCGCCGACTGCAGGGGTTGCTGCGCGATCCGCACAACCATGTCTGGGTCAGTGCCGCGAGCGCCTGGGAGCTGGCCACCAAGCATCGCGTCGGCAAGTTCCCGCATGGTGGACACATCCTCGCCGAGTGGGACGAGCGCATCGCACGGGATGGCTATCGCCCGCTGGCCATCGCCTTCAGCCATGCGTTGCGAGCCGGCTCGATACCTGGCCCGCATCGCGACCCGTTCGACCGCATGATCGCCGCCCAGGGCCTGATCGAGACACTCCGCATCGCGACTCCCGATCCGGAAATCGCCGCCCTCGGCGCGGACACGATCTGGTGACGTGAGGCGACGTCGTGTCGAGCCCGTGGACCATACAGCGGCCACGGGCGCGCTAGCATTACGGCATGCAAGGCCGTGGCTCTCACCGGACCGGACCGCCCCGAACCTTGCTGCCGTTCGGGCCCGATCGCCTTGCGCAGCCGCACAATCTGCAGTTCCACGGCCTGCGTCACGGCATCTGGCTGCATCCGGAGGTATCGGACCACCTGCGCGTGTGGGCGCACCTCTACAGGCGGCTGGGAATCGTGCTCCAGCACCTGGCGGCGCACGGGCGAACCACCGTCGTCAAGGGCTGCCGGGACGGGAACCGCGGCTGGCGTCGATCGCCGCTCGGAGGCGCCAACGGCATGCAGTACTACCTGTGGTGGACGCCGCGCGGGAGCCGGGTGGCCAACGGCGTGGCCCTGCCTGCAAATGCTGTCCTCGTGCGGGCTGCCCGCCATCACGACGACCACGCCCCGCTCGAAGCCGGCAACCTCGACGACTACCTGCCGCTGTTCGCGCCCGACGATCTGAACGACGACATCGCCGGGCGGCCCTGGACGGATGCGCAGATCCGGTTTGTGGAGGACGAGCGGCCGGTCCGCCTCATTCTCGGCCGGCCGGGCTCGGGCAAGACGACTGTGCTCTGGAAGGCGGTCGAGGCCAGGAGCGGACAGCGCATCCTGTACCTCACGTGGTCGAGCGCCCTGACGCGCCACGCCGAGGAACGCTTCGCGTCGTTCGCGCCCGCCGACGTCGAGGTCGTCGCCCGCGACTTCGCGACGTTCGTCGGGGAGATCTGCGGGACCGATGTCCCCCGGCAGGCGCTGGCCGCGAGCCGCAACAGGTTCGACGCCGCCATCACCCGAATCGGCCGCGACATGGCGGGACCGTGGAAGAACCGGCGCGATGCGCTGCACGCCGAGCTGCGCGCCGTCCTCTTCGGGCGGGCGATACCCGGCGAGACCGGGTGCGCCGTCGAGCGCGGCGTTGCGCGTCTCGGCGACGACGCGTACCGCGATCTCCGCGGGGACCACGACGGCGTCGGCCCCAAGGCGGCCAGGGCGCTGCTCAAGGTCGCCCGCTTCCTCCCGGCGGACGGCGTGCGGGCCGTCTTTCCCGAGCTCGTCGCCGCGACCCGCGCCATCGGCCGGCTGCGTGACGACGATCTCCCGGAAGGCTTCGACGCCTTCGACCGCATCGTCGTCGACGAACTCCAGGACCTGACGCTGCTCGAGACCGCGGTCGTGGTGGAGCTGTGCGGTGCTATCGGACGCCGGCGCGGCCGTGCGCCCTGGCTGCTGATGGCCGGCGATGCCGGGCAGACCGTCCGGCCGACCGGGTTCGACTGGGGGCCGCTGAACGACCTGCTGGCCCGGCGGGTGGGGGCGCCGGCCAAGTTCCAGTTGGATGAGCACCTGCGCTGCCCCAGCCGCATCGCCGAGGTCGTCGATCGCGCCTCGGAGCGGTACGTCGACCTCGAGAAGCGGGTTCGCCCCACCAAGCAGCGGCGCCAGGACGGCGGCCAGCACGTCGATGCGCATCTCGTCCACGTGCACGTCCCCCGCCGGTCCGAAGCCGTGCAGCTTCTCGAACGCCTCGAGGAGGCGGATGAAGTCGTCGTCCTCTCGGCACGGAACGATCCCCCGTCGTGGGTTCCGGAGCGCCTGCGCGACAGCGTGCTCACGCCGGCCGAGGCCAAGGGGCTGGAGTACCAGTCGGTCTGCCTTCTCGACCCGGGCGTCCTGCTGTCGCACCTGCATGGCGAGGAGCACGAATACGTGGTCGATGCCGAACTCGACCGCCAGGCCCGCCGGACCGCGATCGATCATCTCCGGGTGACCCTGAGCCGGGCGACGGAGACCCTCGTGTGCATCGACGTCGAGGCGACGGACGAGGAAAGGGAGCTCAGCCTGGCGCTGCTGGGGGACGCTGCGCCCTACAGTCCGGAAGACCTGCTCGATCACTTTGCCAATGCCGAGGCGTCCCCGGAGGAGCGGGTGCAGGCGCGGACCAACGACGCCCGGGCGCTGATCGACTCGGCGCCCGGCCGGGCCTGGCAGCGTGCCCGCCAGGCGTTCCGGCTCCTGGGCGACCCCGAGCTGCCGAACGGCGTGTCGGACCGCGCCGTGCGCCTGGATGCGCGCACCACGCTGCTCGCCACGGCGGCGCGGCTGCTCGTCGACGGTGCGCCCGACGGGGTGCAGCGCCACGAGGTGCTCGCGGCTGCCCTGGAAGCCGTTCGCATCGCGGAAGCGCCTCTGCTGGCCGAACCGGTTCCGGCCACTCACCGCACCGGGGGCGGCGCGCGGCTGGATGCCGATGAACCGCCCGGCGCCGAGTCGTCCCACCCCTTCCTGCTGGCGTTCGAGGAGGAGCAGGTGCTCCGGGCCCTGGCGGCCTGGTCTGTCGACCGGTCGGCCCTCCCTATCGCCCTGCTGGAGAACGCACGCACGCTCGGTCGCCGGCAGCGACTCGGGGGCGACTGGCTGGGCGCCGCGCTGCTGCCCGCGGCGCAGTCGCTGCGCGAGGGGTTGAACGCCGGGGCGGCCGACCCGGAGTCCGCGGCGTGGTTCGCCGACCCCGAGGTCGAGGCCTGGCTGCGGCTTACCGGTTACACGGGAGACGCCCCGGCCAAGGCCCGCGTGCTGCGCGCCAAGGCCTTCGACACGCTGCTGAAGGCCGCCGCGAACGAGAAGCGGCCGGCGCGCAGGAAGCGGCTCGGGAAGGCCGAAGCGCTGCTGGCGACCATCGCCCCGGACCTGCCGCGACTCGGCCGGCTGCGCGAGGCGCAGGAGCGGCCCGAAGAGGCCGCCGCCGCCTACGAGCGCGCCGGCGCCCACAAGGAAGTGCTGCGCGTCTGGCGGAACGCCGGCGACTGGGAGCGTGCGGTCGAGCTGGCGGAGGGCGAAATCCGCGCCGATCTGGACTGGCTCATCGAGCTCGAGAGCCTGGTCGGCCGGCGGCCCGCGCAGCAGAACCGGCGCCTGCGGAACGGCGAGCGAGATCGCCTCGAGAAGCTGCTCGACACCGTTCAGAAGCGGCCGCCGCGCAAGCGCAGCGCGAATGGCGGGTGAGGGGCGGAGTGGCTTTGCGGCGCGATTCGTGCCGGGCAATCGGAGGGCCGTGGGAGGGAATATTTCCCCGCTATGCGTGGTACAAGCACCGGAGACACGGTTTTCGAAGGGCGTTTGGTGAACCGGGTGAGCGTCTCGGAGGCCGACCCCGCAAGCTGCGGTAGGAGAAACGGCTTTCGAAGGGCGTTTGGTGAACCGGGGAGTCGCGAAAAGCTAACAGTACGCGCAGCGCGAAAAGCTAACGGGAGCACGCCGCGATGACCCCGCCGCGACGATGCGGGCCGCCGACTTCGACGTCCGTGAAGCGAACCCCTTTACGACGTGAGAAAGTCGGTTGACTAAGTCTGGCGACAAGACTACCCTTGAGTGATCATGGCCATGGTGAACGTTCACGAAGCCAAGACACAGCTCTCGCGGCTTCTCGAACGGGTGCACGCCGGCGAGTCAATCGTGATCGCAAAGGCGGGCAAACCGTACGCCCGCCTGATGCCGTTGGAGCCGCCGCCGGAGCGGGTGCTCGGACGTTATCGCGATCGTGACGGTGTCGTGCCGGACTCGGTGTTCGAACCACTGACCGGGGACGAGCTGGATGCGTGGGAAGGCGACGGATGAACTGCGGGCCGGCTCGATACCCGGCCCACATCGGGATCCGGTCGACCGCATGATCGCCGCCCAGGGCCTGATCGAGACACTCCGCATCGCGACGCCCGATCCGGAAATCGCCGGCCTCGGCGCGGATACGATCTGGTGACGTGAGTGAACTCCGGCGTTATGCGGGTTCCACAGCTCCAGCTTCCGCAGCAGTTCCAACAGCACCGGCATCGCAAAGAACCGGACCCGGCGGTACGCGCCGTGCTCGGCCATACTTCGTGGCGCGCCGCCTCCAGGTCTTTGCGGTTCACGCAGGCTCCACCGCGAACGACGCCAGGTTGCGCGCCTTGCTGCTGAATTCGACCGCTATGAGGTGGATGGGCTGGCCCCGGTCGCGGTACTTGTCCGCGTAGCGCCGGTCCTTCAGTTGGGCCATAGCGGCGCCCGACGGCGTCGACTCCACTACCTTGAACTCGAACAGGTAGACGTTGCCGTTGAAGCGCAGCACCATGTCCAGACGGCCCCGGCTGCCGGCGTCCTCGGCCGCGACGTCGAGTCCCAACGCGGCGAACCACGAATAGAACAGGCTGGCGTAGTAGCCTTCGAAGTTCGCGATGTCGTTGTTGACGTGCCAGTTGTAGGGAATGCCGGCGAAGAATGCCCGGAACAGCGATTCGAGGCCGGTGAAGTCGTTGGCCGTGAGCAGTTCGTACAACCGGATATCGTGCGCTCCCTGCCGGGACGGGTCCGGCCCCATGGCGCGCAGCAGATGTTCGTTCAGGCTCTGCTTCACCTCGCGGTTCGGGTATCCCAGCCGGTACAGGGTCTTGCCGCCGAGGTTCCGCTCCTCGGCGATCGTCAGGTAGCCGGTCTGGAACAGGAGCGCCTCCGTGCCGATGTCGTCCACGTCGAACTTCGACAGCAGGTCGTCGGTGCCGACCATCTCTTCGAGGGAGGGAGAACCGACGCGCCGCCTGCACAGGGTGTCCACCAGAAACGAGGGCGTGCCGGTCTCGAACCAGTGGGCCTTGAACTCGCGGCGGTCGAAAAGCAGCAGGATGTCGAAGGGGTTGTAGACCGTTTCGCGCCCGCGCCAGTTGTAGCCGTCGTACCAGGTACGGATCTCGTCGCGGTCGAGACCCGGCAGCTCGGCCGCGAACACGGAGTCCAGGTCGGCGTCCGTGTAGCCGCAGATGGTCGAGTAGCGGGGGTCGAGCGTGATGTCCTTCAGGTTGTTGAGTCCGGAGAACAGACTGACCTTCGAGAACTTGCTCACCCCGGTGAGAAAAGCGAAGCGGACGTGCGCGTCGCGGTCCTTGATGACCGCGTAGACGCCACGCAGGAAATCGCGGTTGGCCCGTGCCACGTCGGGCACGTCCAGCGCGTCGAGGATCGGCTTGTCGTACTCGTCCACCAGCACGGCGACCGGCTGCCCGGTCTTGCGGTGCAGCGCTTCCAGGATGTTGCCGAACCGTCCGGGGACCGTGGCGAATTCCGACACGAGGCCGGCTCGGCGTTCGACGGCGCCAAGTTGCTCCGTCAGGCGCGCCTCCACCTGCCCCGACTCCTTGAAGTTGCCGCTGCCGAAGCTCAGGCGCACGACCGGATGGCGAATCGACCAGTCCCACCGGTCGTGGATGTGGAGCCCCGCGAACAGCGGCTCGTTCCCCTCGAACAGATCCTTGAGCGTGTCCAGAAACAGGCTCTTGCCGAAGCGCCGCGGGCGGGACAGGAAGTAGTGCGTCCCTTCGTTCAGCAGCGCGCGGACATGAGCGGTCTTGTCCACGTAGTAGTAGTTCCGCTCCCGGAGCGTGCGGAACGTCTGAATGCCGATGGGCAGTCTGCGTCTGGTCATGGGGGCGCCGTGTCAGGTGGCGTCGAACGCAGGCGATCTTGCGATCTGCAGCAAATTCGCGATCTCCGCGACCGCCTCGCCGCAATCATCGCAGACCAGCTTTTCGAGATCCTGGAACAGACGTCGCAACGGCGTCGGATCGTCCGGCGCGCGGGCGGCGAAGCCGTGAACGAGCACGCTGTTGTTGCGCAGCGTCGGCTTCAGCAGCGTTTCGTCCTCGAACCGCAGGAGCGGTTTGGCCAGAGGGTCTCCGCAGTGTCGCAGGAGTCTGCCCACCTGAAATCGGGAGGCCAGCAGCTTGCCGCCGGGGCCCTCGGAGAAAGGCCTCCGCTTCTTCCGCTCGGATTCGCGCCGCACGGCCACTACGGCATCGTGATCCGGATCGAGGTTCGCCGAATCGAGACCGTAGTCGAAGAGCCTGGCCTGACCGATCAGTTCCAGCAGGCGATAGGCGCGTACGAGTGCATCCTCGTTCTGCCCTTGCCGCACGCGGCGCTCGCCGTTCGCTAGCAGATCGACGGCCAGTCGGCGCAGCCGGGCCGCCATTGCACGGTGATTGTTACGTTCCGGCTCCCGCGCCAGGACGCCGACCCAGGCGCGCGCTTCCGGCGTCGGCCAGAACCGCCGCCAGTCGTCCGTCGGAGGGGCAGCGGCGTTGACCGTCGCCGCTGCTGCATGATCGAGTCGGTCCCAGGCGGCGTAGAATCGTGCCGCCGAACGAACTGCGCTCGCCGTGTGGACGAAATCGCTCGGATAGAGCTTTGCCAACGGACCATGGGGGGCGGGAAGCACGTGCGCCACGGCCGCGAAGCTGCCTCTGGCGAACAGGGCTCGTGCCAGATCCAGACGCCGGTGGCCGTCTACGGTCGTGGTGCGGATGCCGCGCACCTGTTCGGAGCCGGGCTCGACCATGCCGCGCCGGTCGCGAACCCCTTCGATGTATCGAAGACGCGGAATGGTTCGGCGGGTTGCGGCCAGCACGAGCGCAGCGCTCATGGCCTTCGTGCCGCGGGTGAAGTCCGCTTCGACGTTGGGTGTGGCTCTTCTTCGTCGACGGCCCAGGGGGCTTCTGCAAGCGGCATGGCAAGAGCTACTTGACGCGTCGAAGGCGTGGTGGGGAGGGCGGCG
>MKWU01000620.1_pt1 | contig 66666 bp, 55 predicted proteins | sample 809101 | NCBI WGS metagenome assembly MKWU01 (sample SAMN05860141, study PRJNA318959) | sponge metagenome | host: Aplysina aerophoba | place: Slovenia: Piran, Adriatic Sea, Gulf of Piran | collected 2013-05-07
GACATCAGCAGCTACCGGGTGCGCCGGCGGCCGGTGACCGGCACCGGCGGCGCCCCGTGGCAGCCCCGGGCCGCCGGCGAGGCCGTTGCCTGGACGCCGGGCGCCGCCCGCGCCGGCGAGAACCACGAGATGGTGGCGCAGCCGGACATTCGACGTCATCCAGTTCGCGGTTTTCGGCGGGGGGCTCGTCTGGCTGACGGTACGCGGCGCCGACGCCATGGGCTACAACTGGCAGTGGTATCGAATGCCGCAGTACTTCTGGCGGGTCATCGACGGTGAGCTGATCTGGGGGCCGTTGATGACGGGCCTCGTGGTCACCCTCGAGCTCTCGATCTATTCGATGGTCCTGACCCTGGCGATCGGACTCGTGACGGCGCTCCTTCGGATGTCGGATTCGATATCCGGCCAGATTCTCGCCAAGGTCTACCTCGAGGCGATTCGGAACACCCCGATGCTCGTCCAGCTCCTCGTGTTCTACTTCGTGATCGCTCCGATAGTCGGCATCGAACGGTTCTGGACGGGTGTGCTTTGCCTCGGCGTCTTCGAAGGGGCATTCGCGTCCGAGATCATCCGCGCCGGCATCAATTCCGTCCCCCGCGGTCAATGGGAGGCCGCGGCGAGCATCGGCCTCTCCCGGCTGCACATCTATCGCCACATCGTCCTGCCGCAGGCGGTTCCGCTCATGCTGCCGCCCATGACCGGAGTGCTGATCAATCTCATCAAGCACTCGGCCATCGTGAGCGTCATCGCGGTGTTCGAGCTCACCACGGAGGGGCGCAACATCATTGCCGACACCTTCATGAGCTTCGAAGTGTGGCTCACCGTCGCGGGGGTGTATCTCGTGATCACCTGCAGCCTCTCGGTGCTGGTCGGGCGCCTCGAACGGCGTGTCGCGCGGAGGGACTGACGATGAACCCGTACGGAGCGAAACGCCGCCTCAAGCCGCTCGACGTCGTCATCCTGGCCGTCGTTGCCGCGATCGTCGGGTTCTTCGTCTACAAGGTCGACGCGGTGCTGTCGTACGAATGGGACTGGAGCGTCGTGCCGCGCTACCTGCTTCGCCGCAACGAAGATACCGGGGCGCTGGCCCCCAACCTGTTCGTGCTCGGCCTCCTCACCACCATCCGCCTCGCGATCTGGAGCCTGGTGCTGTCCGCGATCATCGGCGGCATCATGGGGGTCATGCGCACCAGCCGGCGACTGTTCCCACGGCTGCTGAGCCGGGCCTACGTCGAGCTGATTCGCAACACCCCGCCGCTCGTCTTCATCTTCGTCTTCTACTTCTTCATTTCGGGCCAGATCATGCCGCTGCTCGGCATCGACGCCCTGGTGTCCGGCGCGTCGCCGCTGACCGCTTCCGTCATCGAGTGGATTGCATCTCCGCCGAAGCTGTTCTCGAACTTCCTCGCCGGGGTGATCTGCCTGTCGATGTTCTCCGGGGCCTACGTCACCGAGATCGTGCGGGCCGGCATTCAGTCGATTCCCCGGTCGCAGATCGAGGCCGGGGCCAGCATCGGGCTGTCGCGCTTCAAGGTCATGCGCCTCGTGGTGCTCCCCCAGGCCCTGCAGAGGGTCATTCCGCCGCTGGCCGGCCAGTTCATCATCCTGATCAAGGACTCCTCGCTGGTATCCCTCATCTCGATCCAGGAGCTGACCTTCTATGCGCTCGAGATCGCGGTCTCGACGACGCAGGTCTTCGAGGTGTGGATCTTCGTCGGCTTCCTGTACTTCGTCATCTGCTACACATGCGCCCTCGCCTTCGACTGGATGGAGCGAAGAAGCAAGGCCGCCTACCGCTGACCCGGAAAAATCGTCAGTTTTCCGCGCTGCCGCGGCAACTTGACGCTCAATCCCGAAAAAATCGCAGAATTTTTCGGGTACGCGACCAGAAGTGGTGATTTTTTCCGGCCCAAGCGCAAGAGAAACGGGGGGCTACCCGTTCCCAGGCGCCCCCGTGTGTCGAATTGCGAGCGCGTTACCCGCTCCCGACCATGTCCGCCCAATCCCGGGTCGTGAACCAATAGTCGTGGCGCTCCTTGAGCCACCCGCTCGCCTGCTTTTCCCGGATCCAGTTGTTGAAGAAGTTGAGGATGTCGGGATCGCCCTTGCGTACCGCGAAGGCTTCGCGGGTCGGTGACATCAGCTTCGGCGATACCACCCGAAGCACGTCGCCGCGCTTCTCGATCTCGAACGCGGCCTTCGGGGGGGTGGACGAAACGCCGTCGACGTTGCCGTTCGCCGCCTCCTGGTAGGAGAGCGTGTCGTCGTCGAAGTAGATGAGCTTCGCCTTCGGAAAGTTCCGCTGCATCGCGACCGCACCGGTGGTGGCGCGCCGGGTGGCGATGGTGACGCCCGCCTGGTTGAAGTCCTCCAGGGTCTCCAATCCCTTCTCGTCGGCTCGCGCGCTGCTCGCCATCAGGATGTAGCCGGTGTTGGCGTAGGGGTGCGTGAAATTGACGGTCAGGTTGCGCTTCGAAGTGATCGACATGCCGCTGATGATGGCGTCGAACTTTCCGGCCAGCAGCGCGGGAATGATGCCGTCCCATGCCGTCGGCACGAAGTCGACGCCGACGCCCATGTCCTCGGCCACCTGTTTCGCGACGTCGATCTCGAAGCCGATCAGCTCGCCGTTCTTGTCGCGCATCGCCCACGGCACGAAGGTCGCGAGGCCGATTCGAAGCTCGCCGCGCTTCTTGATCGTCTCCAGCACGCTCTCCGACGACAGGGACTGTCGGGTGGTGTCCGCCGTCGCGACGCCGGACAGGGCGAGCATCAGGCCGCCGGCGACCAGCGCGCCGATGCCGAGTTTCATCGTGTTCATGGGCAGGGGTCCTTCTCTTGTGTGAAAGAGTCGGCAAGCCTCGCACCGTGGATCGGACCCGTCAAGCGCGAGCCGTTTCCCGTCGCGGGCACCCCCCGGTCGTCTCCGGTCCGGCGCGAAATTCATCGCCGCCGAGCGCTGCGGTGCGGTGCGGTGCGGTACGCCGCGAGGAGCGTACCGGGGTGGCGGCCCGGGGCCGAATGGTCTGCGAGATGCCACGCCAGATGCCTTCGTCCGGCTCGGCTTGACTTCGAATCCGGCCCGGCGGACAGTGCGGAGCATGCGATCGGTGCGCCATGCCCGGTCGACCGGTGGGAGAAAACGTCATGACAAGACGAAATCATCAAAGCTCGACCCCGTTTCGACGGGGCCTCGCCATCGCCGCGGCCACGGCCGCCGTCGGGCTCCTTGCGGCCCTTCCCCTGAACGCGGCCGACCCGGTCAAGCTCGGCCTCGTGGCCGCCCTTTCCGGGCCGTCGGCGCAATCCGGCGAGGCCATCACCCGTGGCCTCACCGTCGCGATGGACGAGATCAACGCCGCCGGCGGCATCCTCGGCGGGCGCATGATCGAGCTCGTGCGCCGCGACGACGAGTCGAGTCCGCCGAAGGGGGTGATCGCGGCCCGCGAGCTCATCTTCAAGGAGGAGGTCGCCGCCTTCTTCGGAGGCATCGACTCGCCGGTGTCCCTCGCCATCGTCCCGCTCGCCAACAAGTCGAAGGTTCCGTTCATGGGGGTGTGGGCGGCAGCCACCCCGATCACCCGGAACAAGGCCGACCCGAACTACGTCTTCCGAGTATCGGCGGTCGACGCCATCGTCGACATCAAGCTGCTCCAGTACGCTCACTCGACGTTCGGCGCATCGAAGATCGGCCTCATGCTGATCAACAACCCGTGGGGCGAGTCGAACGAACGCGGCCTCCTCGCAGCGGACGCGGGCAACGACGACGTCGAGATCGTCGGGGTCGAGAAGTTCGAGAACAACGACGTCGACATGATCCCGCAGCTCACCCGCAACAAGGACAAGGGCGCCGACGCCCTCGTCCTCGTGACCAACGCCCCGCCCGGCGCCCAGATGATGAAATCGCGCGACCGGATGGGGTGGGACGTGCCGGTGGTCTCCCACTGGGGCATCTCGGGAGGGCGCTTCCCCGAGCTCGCGGGCCCCACCGCGGGCGACGCCCACTTCGTGCAGACCTACAGCTTCTTCGGCGAGCAGGGCGAGGCAGGCAAGCGGGTGCTCGCGGCCCTCGTCGACAAGTTCGACAACATCAACGGGCCGGAGGAGGTGTTTTCGCCCGTGGGGACGGCCAACGCCTACGACGCCATGCACCTTCTCGCCAAGGCCATCGACCAGGCGGGGAGCACGGACGGGGACGCGATCCGGACCGCTCTCGAGTCGCTCGGCCGGCACGAGGGGCTCATCAAGACCTACGATCCGCCGTTCAGTGCCGAGAACCACGACGCGCTGAACGAGAACGACTACATCATGGTCCGGTTCGCCGGCAACCAGATCAGCCCGATCGAATAGGATGACGGCGGGCCCGGGAGCGGCCGCGCGCCCCGGTGCGCGGCCCTCCTCCCTCGTACGCCTCTCCACGCGGGCCGGGCGCGGAGCACCGGGCCGCCCGTTTCGGACTCGCCGGGGGCCCTGCGCGTGAGCGCATCCACCCTCATCACCGGAATCGGGCTCGGCAGCATGTACGGGCTGCTCGCGCTCGGCTTCTACGTGACCTACGCGGTCTCGCGCACGGTCAACTTCGCGCAGGGAAGCGCCATGATGCTGGGCGCGGTGCTCACGTTCAGCTTCGCGGTCACCTGGGGCTGGCCGATGTGGACGGCCATCCTCGCGTCCCTCGCCCTGTGCACCGCGTGGGGGGTCGTCGTCGAGCGGGTGGGGGTACGGCCCTTCGTCCGGCGCGGCTCCGATGCCTGGCTGATGGCGACGGTCGCGATGGGCATCGTCCTCGAGAACGTGGTCCTCTTCACCTTCGGAAAGGACCCGCGCGGGATGCCCCCGTCGCCACTCACCACCGAGTCGTTCTACCTCGCGGACATCAAGGTGCAGCCCCTCCAGGTGGTAATCCCGGTCGCGGGGATTGCCATCGCGGTCGCCCTGCACTGGTTCTCCCACCGGACCCGGCACGGCCGGGCCCTGCTCGCGGTGGTCCAGAACCCCGACGCGGCGCGGCTCATGGGCATCGACGTGACCGCGGCGATCGTCGTCACCTTCGCCCTCTCCGGCCTCTTCGCCGGGGTCGCCGGGATCCTCATCGCCCCCCTCTTCATCATCTCCTCGACGATGGGGACCCTCTTCGGCATCAAGGCGTTCGCGGTGGCGATCCTCGGCGGCATCACCAATGCCTGGGGAGTGATGGTGGCGGGGCTCGTCTACGGGCTCGCCGAGGCCCTCATCACCTCCCTCCTCGGCTCGACCTACACCCACATCGTGACCTTCGCGCTCGTCATCGTCGCCCTCGCGGCGCGCCCCCACGGCCTCTTCGGTCGGGCCGAAGTCAAGAAGGTATGAAGGCCCTGCGGCGAGTCACCTCCCTTGTCGTCGCCGTCCTCGTGGTGGTGGCCATCGTCACCGCCGACGGCTACCAGGTCTACATCATCTCCCTTGTCGGACTCACCGCGATGGTGGGGATCGGAATCAACATCCTGCTCGGCCTCACCGGGCAGATCTCGCTCGGGCACGCGGGTTTCTACGCGATCGGGGCGTACGTGGGGGCAATCCTCACCACCACCTACGGGTGGAGCTTCTGGGTCGCCCTTCCCCTTGCGGGACTCGTCGCGGGTCTCGCGGGCATGCTGCTCGCGATCCCCGCCCTTCGGGTCCGCGGCCCCTATCTCGCGATGGTCACCATCGCGTTCGGGTTCGTGGTCGAGCAGGGCGCGGCGGAGTGGAAGGAAGTGACCGGCGGCTGGAACGGGATCATGTTCATCCCCCTCCCCGAGGCATTCGGCTACACCTTCATCGAGCGCGACGTCGCGCTGCTGGTCGCCATACTCACCGTCGGGACCGTCGCCCTGTTCGCCCGGCTCAACGCGAGCGCGTGGGGCAAGGCCATGCGGGCGGTACGGGACTCCGAGCTCGCGTCCCGGTCGCTCGGGCTCGATCCGGTGATGATCCGCACCGCCGCGTTCACCCTGTCGGCCGCGATCACGGGAATCGCGGGCGCAATCTTCGCCTCGCTCACGAACTTTATCAGCCCCGAATCGTTCCCCTTCCTCCAGTCCATCCTCTTCCTCCTCGTCGCCATCATCGGCGGGATCGGCACCGTCCTCGGGCCGGTCGTCGGCGCCCTCGTCGTGGTGCTGCTTCCGGAGTTTCTCTCCGCCCTCGCGGAGTACCGGCTGCTCTTCGTCGGGGTGCTGCTCCTCGTCGTCCTGGTTGCGACCCCGCGAGGGGTGGTGGGCGAAATCGAGCGCCGTTTCCGCCGCATCGACGAGCGGCCCGCGAAGGCCGGGGAGCTCGACGTCGCCGGGTTCCTCTCCCGGCCCGGGGCCGGCGACCCGCTCGTCGTCGAGGCACTCTCGGTCTCCTTCGGCGGGGTGGTCGCGGTGGTCGAGGTCTCGCTCCGCGCCGAGCCCGGCGCGGTCACGAGCATCATCGGCCCGAACGGGGCCGGGAAGACCTCCGTCCTCAACCTGGTGTGCGGCTACCTTCGGCCGGAGACGGGCGCGGTGCGTCTCGGGGAGCGGGACGTGACGGGGCGGCCCGCCCAGTCCATCGCGCGCACCGGCATCGCCCGCACCTACCAGACCACCCAACTGTTCGAGAACCTGTCCGTACGGGAGAACCTCGAGATTGCCCTTCGCCGGGGGCGCCTCGGCTCGATCGTCGCGGCGCTCGCGGGCCGCGCGGCGGGTGACTCCGAGGCGCGGGCCACCGCCGAGTCGCTGCTCGCCTTCGTCGGATTCGCAGGCTCGGTGGAACAGCCCGCGTCCGCCCTCCCCCACGTCGACAAGCGGCTCGTCGAGATCGCCCGGGCACTCGCCATCCGCCCCGCCGTCCTGCTCCTCGACGAGCCCGCGGCGGGACTCGGCCTGCACGACACCGCGGGCCTGGGACGGCTGCTGCGCAAGATCGCCGACGCCGGGGTTGCGGTCGTCATCGTGGAGCACGACATGACTCTCGTCATGGAGATCTCCGATCACGTGTACGTGCTCGACGCGGGGGCGTGCATCGCGGACGGACCGCCGGCCCGGGTTCGCGCCGACCCGCTGGTGCGCGAGGCCTATCTCGGCGCCCGAGACTTCGCTTCCGAGCGCCGTACCGCGGCTCCGGCGGCTATCGGGGAACGGGTGCTGGAGGTCTCCGAGCTCACCGCCGGCTACGGCGCGGCGCCGGTCCTCGAGAACATCAATCTTGCCCTGCGCGATGGCGAAATGGCCGCGGTGCTCGGCGCGAACGGCGCGGGGAAGTCGACCCTGATGCGAACCGTGACCGGACTTCATCGGGCCGAGCGGGGCAGGGTGCGGCTTGGCGGGGACGACATCACCTCGTTTACCGCGAACCGCACCGCGCGCGCGGGGCTCATGCTCGTCCCGGAAGGTCGGCAGGTGTTTCCCGAGCTGAGCGTCGTGGACAACATCCGTCTCGGGGCGTATACGCGCCGTGACTTCGACGACCGGCTCGAGGTGGAAGCGATGCTCGAGCGCTTCCCTCAGCTCCGCGCCCGCGCCACGCGGCGGGCCGGCCTGCTCTCGGGCGGTGAGCAGCAGATGCTCGCCATCGCCCGCGGCCTCGTCGGGAAGCCGCGGGTCCTGCTCCTAGACGAGCCTTCCCTCGGACTCGCCCCCGCCCTCATCAACGATCTCTTCGACGTGCTGGTCGAGCTGCGCGACGAAGGGATCTCCATCCTCCTCGTGGACCAGATGGCCGGCCTCGCCCTGTCGGTGGCGGATCGCGGCTATATTCTGGAATCGGGCCGGGTCGTCCACGAGGGGACCACGACCGAGATTCGCGAGAATCCGGCGCTCGAAAACGCCTACTTAGGCGGTTTCGGATAGGCGCACCCACCAAGGGGGGCCGCGAAAATGTTCCGGGGAAATCCCACGCCCGAAACCGCCCGCTTCGGCGGTTTCGGATAGTCGCCCCGAACAGGGAAGGACCACGAAAGTGTTCCTTGGAAATCCGGCGCCCGAAACCGCCCCCTTCGGCGGTTTCGGACAATTGCCCCGGTTCACCAGCCGCGCCGGCCGGAGGGCCGCGCCCCGGGAGGAGCCATGGACCTCATCCTGCGAAACGCACGCATTGCCGGCCGCCACGACGGCAACCCGGTGGACATCGGCATCGACGGCGGCCGAATCGCCGCAATCGAACCCGGCCTCACGGCGGACGCCGAGGTCCTCGACGTCGGGGGGCGCCTCGTCGGCCCCGGCTTCGTCGAGACCCACATCCACCTCGACAAGTCCTGCATCCTCGAGCGCTGCGAGTCGACCCGCGGCGATCTGGAAGAAGCGATCGAGCAGGTCGCGCAGGTAAAAAAGGAGTTCACCGCGGAGGACTGCCGCGAAAGAGCGGTCCGGACCCTGGAGAAGTGCCTCCGCCACGGGACCACCCACATGCGCACCCACCTCGAGGTGGACCCGGTCATCGGACTGCGGAGTCTCGAGGGGATCCTGCCCCTTATCGCCGAGTACCGGTGGGCCATCGACCTCGAGATTTGCGTATTCCCGCAGGAAGGGCTGCTCAACAACCCCGGCACCGACGAGCTCATGGTGGAGGGGCTGAAGCGGGGCTGCCGGGTGGTCGGCGCCGCCCCCTACACCGACACCGATCCGACGGGGCAGATCGACCGGGTGTTCGAGATGGCCCGCGAATTCGACGTCGACATCGACATGCATCTCGACTTCGGCGCGGACCACGACGAGCTGGACATCTTCCACGTGTGCCGGCTCGCCGAACGGTTCGGGTACGAGGGGCGGGTGGCGGTCGGCCACGTGACCAAGCTCTCGACGATGCCGATGGACCGGCTCGACGAGGTCGCGCGGACGGCCGCGGGCGCCGGGGTCGCGGTCACCGTGCTGCCATCGACGGACCTCTTCCTCATGGGCCGGCACATGGAGCACGACGTGATGCGGGGGGTGACCCCGATCCACCGGATGATCGAGCACGGGGTCAACTGCGCCCTCTCATCCAACAACGTCCTGAACCCGTTCACTCCCTTCGGGGACTGCTCCCTCATCCGGATGGCGAACCTCTACGCCAACGTCTGCCACGTCGGCAAGCGCGACGACATCGTGGAGTGCTTCAACATGGTGACGGAGCGCCCCGCGCGCCTCGCCCGCATCGAAAGCTACGGGGTCGCGGTGGGCAACGACGCGGACCTGGTGGTGCACGACTGCGAGGACCCCGCGGCGGCGGTCGCGGAGCTCGTGCCGCCCCTTGCCGGCTTCAAGCGCGGCCGGCGCACCTTCACCCGGGAGCCGGTGGTCCTGCACCGGCCGGGTTAGGCGCCCGGAACCGTGATTCCGATACGTGCAAGCGGCGTGAACGAGCACGCCGGCCCCTTGCCCCGACCTTCGGTTCGGGCCGTAGACGCCACCGTGCGGGAGTAGTCGATGGCCACCGAGAATGCGCCGGGCGCCGGGAGGGTCTGCCCCACCTCCCCGAACGCGGGCTCCGCGGACGGCGGGGGCGCCCTGCCGTACGACCCCGGCGGGGCATTCTGCCGGGACACCCACGTCGCCCTTCCGGGAGCGCCGACCGGACCGCTCGCCGGGCTTCGATTCGCGGCGAAGGACATCTTCGACATCGAGGGTCATCGGACGGGATTCGGCAACCCGACCTGGCTCGAGACCCACGGGCCGGCCGGCGCCACCGCCTCGGCGGTGCAGGCCCTGCTCGACGGCGGCGCGAGCCTCGCCGGCAAGACCCTGACCGACGAGCTCGCCTACAGCCTGACCGGCGAGAACCTCCACTACGGAACGCCGCTCAACCCGGCCGCGCCGGACCGGGTGCCGGGCGGCTCATCGAGCGGTTCGGCCTCCGCGGTCGCGGCCGGTCTCGTGGACTTCGCGCTCGGTACCGACTGCGGCGGATCGGTGCGCCTCCCGGCGAGCTATTGCGGGATCCTCGGGATTCGGCCGACCCTCGGCCGCGTCCCGATGGACGGAATTGCCCCGTTCAGCGCCTCCTTCGACGTAGTGGGCTGGTTCGCCCGCGACGCGGCGCGTCTCGGATTGGTGGGCGGGATCCTTTTCGGAGAATCGCAAGCGCCGGGCGCACCCCGGCGCCTCGTGATCGCCGAGGACGCGTTCGAGCTCGTCGAAGAGACGGTGCGCGACGCGCTCCGGCCGGCGGTGGAGCGGGTCGCCGAGCGGGTCGGCGCAACCCGCCGCACCCGGGTGAGCCCGACCTCGCTGCCCGACTGGTTCGGGAACTTCCGGGTCATCCAGGCGTCGGAGATCTGGGCCAACCACGGCGAGTGGATCACTGCCGCGAAGCCCGTGTTCGGCCGCGGGATCCGCGAGCGGATGGACTGGGCGAGCAGGGTCACGCCGGACGAGGTCCACCGGGCTCGGGAGCGGCACGCCGATATCCGCACCCGCCTCGACGAGCTTCTTGCCGAGGACGAGGTGCTTTGCCTTCCGTCCTCGCCCCGCGCGGCACCCCGCAAGAACACCCCGACGGACGACCTCGAGGTCCGGTTCCGCCACCAGGCGATGTGTCTTCTGTGCATCTCGGGGCTCGGGGGCCTGCCCCAGGTGAGTGTGCCCCTCGCGTCCCTCGACGGGTTGCCCCTCGGACTCTCCCTCCTCGCCCGGCGCGGCAGCGATTCCATGCTGCTCTCCCTCGCGGCGGAGCTCATGGCCTGAGCTCTCTCCGGATGGGCGGGCAGCGCCTCTGCAGATTCGGGGAGGCTTTTCGCCAGCTCCTGGCGAAGCTGCAGGAGGTGACGATAGCCGCTCGTCCAGCCGACAAACACCGCGCCGCCGGAAAATCGTCCCCGGCTATGGTTGTCGAAGAATGCCGCCGAATCCATCCTCTGCCGACTCTCGCAGATGCTCAACCGTTTCGTCACGGCCATCAGGTCATCGATGGGCGATGTGCACTGGATGGTCTGTTTTCTCGTGTACCCCCCCTTCCCGTACCGCAACGAGGCGGCGAATCTCCTTTCCCCCGGAGCGGCGGACCGCGACCACGTATGGAGCGATGGATTGTCCAATCTGGAAATGGCGGCGAGGGACGGGGAGGTCAGGTTCCGGTGCCGGTGCGGCGTTCGATGAGGTCGCGAAGGGGGTTGCGGTCCGCGAGGTCCGGTTCGCCGCAGTGGGCGAGCATCCAGGCGCGGACCTCGCCGCGCAGCTCCACCGCCCGGGACCAGTCGCTCCGGTCCGAGGTGTGCGCGTCGCCGGCCGGCGCCGGACCGGGGGCCGGCGGCGGAATCGCGGGGCCGATTCGCACGTGGAGATGCACGCGCCTCGGAAACCAGGTCCCGTCCCGCATCAGCGACCGGGTGCCGCGAAGGACGATCGGAACGACCGGAGCGCCCGCTTCCACCGCGGACTTGAACGCTCCCATCTGGAAACGGAGGAGGCCCGGCATGCGGTGCAGGGTTCCTTCGGGAAAGATGGCGATGCGATCCCCGTCCGCAAGCGCCGCGGAAAGGGCGTTCGCGTGGGCGACGCTCCGCTCCACCTGGAAGCGGTCGACGTACAGCACGCCGATTCCGTCGAGGAACCACCTGACGAGCAGGTTGTCCCGCAGCTCCGCCTTCGCGACGAAGCGCACCGGGCGCGGGAGCGCGGCGATTAGGACCAGCCCGTCCAGGTAGCTCGCGTGGTTCGAGGTGACGACGAGCGGCCCGGCGCGATCGAGATGCTCCGCGCCCTCGACGGTCATTCGGATCCCGGCCAGCCAAAACACCGTCCGGGCGACGGCGCGCATGCCCGCGAAGCCGAAGTGCGGCCGGGCCGCAATCATCGCAGCCAGCGCGGGAAACGTCCCCGCCAGCGCGAGCGCGGTCCAGACCCATCCCGCGAACGCGAGGTCGCGGTACCGCCCCGCCGCCCGCCGCACCACCGGCCCGGCACCGCCGGATGCGAGGCGTGCGAGCCGCAGCCAGAGCGGGCGAGATGCCGCTCCGGGAGAAGCGATCTCCCCAGACTCGTAGAGCTCGGCCATCGCGCGGCGGCGGATCTTGCCACTCGAGGTCTTGAGCACGGCATGGGGCGGCGCGAGCACCAGCTCGTCCACCGGCTGGCCGAGAGATTCCTCGGCGACGCGCCCGATGGCGGCGCGGATTTCGGACCGGACCGACGGGTCGGTCTCCCGGGTCTCCGCGACCGCCACGAGACGTTCGGTTCCGGCGGAGGCCGTGCCGGCGCGCCCGCGTGCGGAGAAGAGCGCCACGCATCCGCGGCGGACCCCCGGCAGGTCTCCCGCCGCCTGCTCGAAGTCGTAGGGATAGAGGTTGCGGCCGGCCCGGATCACGACGTCCTTGACCCGCCCGGTGATGTAGACCTCGCCGCCCGCGACGTAGGCGAGGTCGCCCGATTCGAGCCAGTCGCCGTCGAACAGGGCCGCCGTGGCGGCGCGGTCGCGGAAGTAGCCGCTCGTCGTCGAGGGGCCGCGGAACTGGAGCCGGCCCTGCACCCGATCCGGGGTCTCGCGGCCGTCGTGGTCGACGGTGCGCACCTCGAACCCGGGGATGGGAACGCCGCTCGAGATGCACGTGAGCGCGGTCGCGTCTTGCGTCCTCGCCGGAACCGCGCGGCGCTCGCGCTCGAGTGCATCGCGCTCGACCCGTTCCATCAGCGGACCCCGCCCCACCGGCGTGAAGGCGACCCCGAGGGTCGCTTCCGCAAGGCCGTAGACGGGGGCGAGGGCGCGGGGCCTCAGGCCGAACGGTCCGAAACGCTCGGCGAAGGTCCGCAGCGTCTCGGGCTGCACCGGCTCCGCGCCGTTGAACGCCATCCGCCAGCTCGAGAGGTCGAGACCCTCGATCTCGTCGTCCGCGATGCGACGCGTGCAAAGATCGAAGCCGAAGTTCGGTCCCCCGGAAAGGGTCCCCCGGTGGCGATGGATGGCCCGAAGCCATCGGGCCGGACGGGCGAGAAAGGTAAGCGGCGACATCAGGACCAGGGGGAATCCGTACACGACGCTGCCGAGCCACGCCGCGATGAGGCCGAGGTCGTGGTAGAGCGGAAGCCAGCTCACGAACACGTCGCGAGGGGTCGCCGAGAGCGCCTCGGCCATCGAACGCAGGCTCGCGAGGACGTTGCGATGGGTGAGCACCACGCCCTTCGGCTGGCCGGTGCTTCCCGAGGTGTACTGGAGGAAGGCGATGTCGTCCGGCCCGGGGGGAAGCAGCTCGGGCTCGCCACCGGACGCGCGAAGCTCCGTCAGCTCGCGGACGGTCGCGACCCGGCAACCGCCCTCGGCCCGCGCCGCGAGCAGCCGCGAGATGCGGCGAGCCTCGCCGAAGGTGATGAGCCATTCGGCGCCGGCATTGTCGAGGATCCGTTCGTGCCGGCGGGGGGGGGCGCCGCGGGGGGGCGGCGGGGGGAGGGGGGGAGCCTCGCCGAAGGTGATGAGCCATTCGGCGCCGGCATTGTCGAGGATCCGTTCGTGCCGGCGGAGGTGGTCCTCGAGCTGGGCGAGGCGGGCCGGGGGATAGATGGGGAGCGGCACCCCCCCCGCAAGCTGGACCCCGAGAAAGCACCGCAGGTAGTCGAACCCGGTGGGGAGCATGATTGCGACTGCCCGCCCCGGGGTGAGCCGGGCCCGGACGAGGCCGGACGCCACCCGGCGCGCGCCCTCGAGGAGCGCGCCGTAGGAGAGGACGGACTCCGCTTCGGACTCGTCGACGAGACGGACGTGCTCACGCTCCGGATGCTTCGCGGCATGCCACGCGAGCGCGTCGACGAGAGTTTGCGCTTCGGCCGGGAACGCATCCGAGGCGGGGGCGCGATACGGTCCGGGCGCAGTCGGCGATTTCGCGGGCGAACCGGGGCGCGCCGCGTCGAGGGCACTTTCGGGATGCCGCACGTTCGCGCCGGCATCGCGTTCGGCGCCCGCGCCCGGAGGCCGGATGGACTCGAAGGCGCGAAGCAGCTCGCGCGGGGTGTTCGCTTCGGCGAGGGCCCGATCCGGGAGGCTCGCCCCCGCGGCCCGCTCGACCCGGGCGAGGAGCTCCATCCGCGCGAGGCTGTCGAGCCCGAGGTCGCGTCCGAGGTCGGTGTCGAGGTCCGGGCGAATCCGATCCTCCCCCGTGCCGCGCAACTCGGCCGCGATCTCGGCGACCAGGGCGACGAGCGTCTCCGCATCGAGTCGGGACGCGGCGCCTCGACCGCGACGAGCCTGCGGAGCGCTGGCCACCGGCGGCTCCGCACCGGCGCCGGTGCCGCCCACCGGAATACGCTCCCGGGGTGCCATAGCCGCGGCGGATTCCGGGGGGTCGCCCGCGTCGGCGGCGGGGTCCCGGTCGCTTGCGGCGGCCCCTTCGACGCGGCCGAACACCTCGCCACGGCGCCGGGTTGCCGTTGCCCCGGAGCGAGACACCCGGGGACCCGTCTCGTCCCCGCGGCCGGGCGGCCCGGCCCCCGGGCTCGGTTCGGACCGATTGGACATCTATACCGGCCCCAGCCGGATCAGGCGCCCTGCCGCAGCCGGCTCGCGGCGTCGAGCACCGCGGCGACGATGGACTGATAGCCGGTGCACCGGCAAAGACTCCCCGAAAGGGCGTCGCGCACCGCGTCCTCGTCCGGTTCCGGGTTGCGCTCCAGGAATTCGATCGCGGTCATCAGGAACCCGGGGGTGCAGAACCCGCACTGGAGCGCACCGTGGTCGCTGAACGCTTCCTGGAGCGGATGCAGGCTCTCACCGTCGGCGAGTCCCTCGACGGTCTCTATCCGGTGTCCGTCAACCTGCACCGCGAACAGGATGCACGACCGGACCGCGGCCCCGTCGAGCCGCACCGTGCAGCACCCGCAGACCCCGTGCTCGCAGCCGACGTGGGTTCCGGTGAGTCCGAGCGAGTGGCGGAGGAAGTCGGCGAGAGTGAGTCGCGGCTCGACCCGTTCGTCGTACACCGTACCGTTGACCGTCACCGCCACCTCGCGAAGCTCGTTCACCGAATCGCTCCCGTTCCGTTCGCCGTGTCCAACCCGGCCGCCCCGCGCGCCGTCCCCGATTCTCCTCGGGCGGTGGCCGCTTCGACCGCGGCCGCCCCGCACGCCGGGGGCCGAGCACCGGCACCGGACGGAGTCCTCCGGCTACCCTTCATCCCGGCCGTCCTGCTCCCATGCCTCCGCGAGCGCGTCCGCGACCACCACTTCGGCCAGGTGGCGCCGGTACGCGGCCGAAGCATGGCCGTCGTCGAGCGGCTCCACCTCCTTGCCGACCGCCGCCGCGGCGGCCGCGAAGAGCTCCGCTCCGGGCGGCTCTCCCTCGAGCACCGACTCCGCGAGCCGGGCCCGAACCGCCGTGTCACCGACCCCTACGAGCCCGATCCGCACCGACCGACAGCGCCCGGCCCCGTCCACCTCGAACCGGCACGCGACCCCGGCGAGGGCGAAGTCTCCGCGGCGGCGCGCGAATTCGCGGAACCCCCACCGCGCGCCGTCCGGCCACGGGGGGAGCCGGATCTCGGCCAGCAGATCCTCCGCCTCGACCGCGGTCTCCAGGATCCCGGTGAAGAAATTCTCCGCCTCGACCTCCCGCGGCGGAGCGCCCGCGCGCCGGATCGCGAGCCGGGCATCCAGCGCGAGGATGATTCCGCCCCACTCCGCCGCGGGGTCCGCATGCACGAGGCTCCCCGCGACCGTGCCGCGGTTGCGGATTGGCCGGTGCGCGATCCACGGGAGCGCCGCCGCCGCCAGGGGCTGGGCGACGGCGAACGCGGGATCGTCCTCGAGCTCCGCCTGCCGCACCAGCGCACCGATCGCGAAGCCGCCGTCCGCGGACGTCCCGCGACGACTCAGCGCCTTCACCCGGTTCAGGTCGACGATGAATTCGGGCGAGACCACCCGCATGTTGAGCATCGGGCCGAGGCTTTGCCCCCCCGCGAGGAGCTTCGCGTCGTCACCGTGCTCGGCGAGGAGGGCGAGCACCTCGTCGACCGAATCGGGATCGCGATAGGCGAACGGGGCGGGCTTCACACCGGATTCCGTCCGCCCGCCGCGGCTGCGGCCGGTGTTTGCGGGCTCGGGTTGCACCGGACCCTTTTCCAGACCCGTTCCGGGGTCAGCGGCAGCTCGTCGTCTTCGCGCTCCGCATCCGCGAGCGCATCGGCAACCGCATTTGCGACCGCTCCCCCGACCCCCGCGATCCCGACCTCCCCCGCCCCCTTGACCCCGAGCGGATTCCGCGGCGACGGGGAACGCCCGAGGTCGCGGTGGAGGATCGTCGGCACGTCGGTGGTGCCCGGCAAGACGTAGTCCATGAACGAGCCCGAAAGGAACTGACCCGTGTCGTCGTAGCGAAGCTCCTCGAGCAGGGAACCACCGATCCCCTGCGCGACCCCGCCCTCGATCTGCCCCGCGACGATCGACGGGTTGACGACGCGACCGACATCGTACAGGAGCCAGATCCGCTCCGGGACGACCAGGCCGGTCGCCGTGTCGACTTTCACCCGGGCCACCGTCACGCCGTGGGAATAGGCCATCTGCTCGCATCGGAAGTAGCGCACCATCTCCAGGCCGGGTTCGGCCGCGAGCTCGGCGAGCGTGCAGCTCCGGCCGCCCGTCCCTCGCACCAGCCCCCCGGGCCCGATGGCGAGGTCCCCGGGCGGCACGCCCAACCGTGCCGCGGCGCGCTCCAGCACCCTCGTTCGAAGCTCGCTCACCGCCTCGTGCACGGCATTGCCGGCCATCACCGTCCCCCGGCTCGCGAAGCTTCCGACTCCGTGCGGGATGAGGTCCGTGTCGCCGTGACGCACCGTGATCCCGGCATGGTCGACGCCGAGCGCATCCCCCGCGATCTGGGCGAGGCAGGTCTCGAGACCCTGTCCGAGGTCCGCCGCGCCGGTCGCGACGACGAGGGCTCCGGAGCGGTCGAGGAACGCGCGAGCCCCCTCGAACGGGCCGGTCCCGGTCTTCTCGACGAAGCACGCGAGCCCCATGCCGTACCGGTACCGCCCCGGCTCCTCCCGTCCGTAGGACCCTCCGTCCGAGCGTGTTCCCGACTCCGCCCGGGCGCCGGATTCCCTTGCGGGCGCGACCGGGACCGCATTCGCCGCGGAGCCGGCCCGCGATTCCGGCCTGGCCTCGGGAGCATCGCCGCTCGCGCTGCCCGCCCCGGCGCGCGCTCCCGCGCCCGGGACCGCATCCGGGACGCTCATCCGGAATCCGCTGAGCGCGACGGCTTCGGCGAGGGCGGCCGGGTAGTCGCCGCTGTCATAGACGACCTCTTCGCCGAGAATGCTGGTCCCCCGTGCGAAGGGCATCCGTTCGGGCCGGACGAGGTTTCGCATCCGCAGGTCCATCCGCCCGATTCCGGTCAGCCGGGCGGCACGATCGATGAGCCGCTCGCGCGCCGCGTTGCACTCGAACCGTCCCGGGGCGCGGTAGGTGCCGGTCGGGGTCTTGTTGGTGAGCACGCACCGGACCCGGCACCGGTACGCCTGCATCTCGTAGGGTCCGGGGAGCATCCCGGCGCTCAGCCCCGGCACCACCGTCCCGTGGGTGCGAAGGTAGGCGCCCATGTCGTTGACAATCTCCGCGCGGAGCCCGAGGAACCGGCCGTCGGAATCGAGCGCGAGGGCGAGCTCGTAGCGCTGCTCGCGGGAGTGGTTGATGGCGCTCAGGTGCTCGACCCGATCCTCTATCCACTTGACCGGACGGCCGAGACGGAGCGCGGCGCACGGGACGAGGAAGTCTTCGGGGTAGAACTCGCCGCGGGCGCCGAACCCGCCGCCCACGTCCGGCTCGACGAGGCGGATGCGGTGTTCCGGCCAGCCGAGCATCGCGGCGAGGACACTGCGGTTGAAGTGGGTGACCTTGGTCGGACCCCAGACCGTCAGGCGTCCGCGGCCCTCGGCCGCGCCCCGGTCCGGCACCGCGACGAGGCCCCGGGTCTCCATCGGAACCGCGCTGTGCCGCCCGGTTCGGAACGCGAGCCGGACGACGCGCTCCGCCCGTGCGAACGCCGCGTCGATGTTCCCGAACGCTTCCTCGATCAGCGAGGCGAGGTTGTCGGGGGTGTGGTCGAAGAGGGGGGCGGGCGGGGCCGACGACGCATCGGTGACCGGGGGGAGCGGCTCGTAGTCCACTTCCACCCGCTCCGCGGCATCCTCCGCCGCGGCCCGGCTGCGCGCCACGACGAGGGCGACGGGCTCCCCCACGTAGCGCACGCGATTGGTGGCCAGCGGGCGCTGGAGGTAGCGAAGCAGCCGCTCGTCGGGGACGAGGCGCACGGGAATCGGCCGCAGGTCTCCACCAAGCTCGCGCGCGCCGAGGATCGCCACGATCCCCGGCGCCGCCTTCGCCTCGGTGGCGTCGATCGAACGGATTCGGGCGTGTGCCCGAGGGCTTCGGACGACGGTGGCATGGAGCATGCCCGGCACGTGGACGTCGTCCACGTAGGTGCCCTCGCCCCGCAGCCGCCGCGGGTCCTCGAGACGCCGGACCGAGCGGCCGACGAGACGACGAGGAGACACCGGGGACGGCTCGTCGTGCCCGTCGGTCCTTTCCTTGGCAAGCGGCGGCGTCTCCATGCGGTCCATTGATAGGGGGGCCGGTCGCTTCGGTCAAGGCGCGGCGGCGTGCCGGGCTCCCCGCACCAGCGGGTGGACGGACTCCGATTTCAGCCGGTCGGTCACCGGCGGCCGGCCGTTGGACGAGGGCTCCGGGGGTTCGGCGCCGGGAAACCGCAACCTGCCGGCCTCCCGAAGTGCGCTTCGCATCCGGCTCCCCGCGGGCTCAGGACGTGGGGTCGGGGTCGCGGCCGGCCGCGGCGAGCGCGACGATGCGTTCGGGCGTGAGCGGCAGCACGAGGCCGGACGGCGAAACGCCAAGTGCGTCGAGCACCGCGTTCACGACCGCGGCGGGAGCGCCGATGATCCCCGACTCCCCCATTCCCTTGATTCCGCTCTCGGTGAACGGAGACGGGGTCTCCATGTGCACGATGTCGATGTCGGGTACGTCGCCGACGGCGGGCACGAGATAGTCCATCAGGGTCGCGGAACGATGCTGACCGCCTTCGTCGTAGTCGACGGACTCGAGGAGCGCGCACCCGATGCCCTGCGCGACGGCGCCGCGGATCTGGCCGTCGACCGCGGCGACGTTGACGATGGGGCCGCAGTCTTCCGCGACGACGTAGCGCAGCACGCGCGCGCCGCCGGTCAGGCGATCCACCTCGACGAGGGCGACGTGAGCGGCACAGGACACCGGCACTCCGGGGGGGTCGTAGGCCGCATGGACCTCGAGTCCCGGCTCGACGCCGGCCGGAAGGGGCAGGAACGGGGTGTGGGCGAGGTGGGCGAGCTCGGCGATTTCGAGCCGTTCCGTTCCGGCCGCGCCTCGCGGGGACGCCGCGGACCCATCCCCCGCGGACGCGCTGGCGGGGGCCTCCGGGGCGGGGGGAGGCGGCGGGTTGTGGGAGCCGTTCCGTTCCGGCCGCGCCTCGCGGGGACGCCGCGGACCCATCCCCCGCGGACGCGCTGGCGGCGCCTTCCGAGCCGAGGGCAGGCGCCGGCCCCTTCGCCGACGGACCATGCGTAGCCATCCGGTCGATGCCGGCCCCGGTCGTGGCGTGCGCATCGGTCCGCTCGACGCCCCCGGCCCCGTCGCGGATGATGAAGCGCACCTGCCGCGCATCCAGCTCCCACCGCGCCGCAGCCACCGCGCAGAGCCTCTCCTTCATCTTTGCGGCGGCGCTGAGCACCGCGCCGCCGCCGCTCACCATGGAGCGGCTCCCCCCCCCGGCCCCGCAGCCCCCGCGCGGACCCTCTCCTTCATCTTGGCGGCGGCGCGGAGCCCCCCGCCCCCGCCGCTCACCATGGAGCGGCTCGCGAACGTGCCCGAGCCGTAGGGGGTCACCGCGGTGTCGCCGAGCACGACCCGGACCGACTCCTCCGGGACGCCGAGCCCCCGTCCGACCAGCCGCCGGAACGATTCGTGATGGCCCTGTCCCTGGGAAGGGGTGCTCACGAACGCCTCCACCCCGCCCCCCGGTTCGATGCGGAGCACAGCCGAGTCGAAGGCGGGCACGTGGGCCATTCCCCGCTTCCGGTAGACGGCCCGGTTCATGCCGGTCGCCTCGACGAAGCAGGACATCCCGATCCCGAGCCGGCGGCGAGCTCCGTTCCCCGCGCCGCATCGCGCCTTGCGCCGCTCCTCCCGCCAGCCATCGTACGGCGCCCGCCCGAGCGCGCCCTGAAGGAGCGCGGGATAGTCGCCGCTGTCGTAGACCGACCCTCCGGGGCTCTCGTGCGGCAGCTCATCCGGGCGAAGGAGGTTTCGGCGCCGCACCTCCACCGGGTCCAGACCTGCCGCCCGCCCGATGCGGCTCACGAGCTCCTCGGTCACGAGCGGCCCGAGGGGAACCCCTACCCCCCGGTACGCCCCGGTCGGAAACTTGTGCGTCGCGACCGCGAGGCCGATGTAGTGGTAGTACGGGACGCGGTACGGACCGGGAAGCGCGACTCCCGCCGTCTGCGGGTCGAGCGAGCAGCCGAGCGGAAACGAGGAATAGGCCCCGACGTCGCAGAGCGATTGGGCCCGAAGCCCCGCGATACGGCCATCCGCCTCCGCGGCCGCCTCCGCCTCCACGGTCACGTCGCGTGAATGGAAGGCCGCCTGCAGGTGCTCCATCCGGTCCTGCACCCACTTGACCGCCCGGCCGAGCCGGACCGCGAGGGCGGCCGCCGCCACCTCCTCCGGAAAGAGCTGCATCTTGGGGCCGAAGCCGCCCCCCACGTTCGGGGCGGCCACCCGGATCCGGCCGGCCGAAATTCCGAGGCAGCGGGCGAGCCCGTCCCGCAGGATGTGAGGGACCTGGGTGGAGGAAGAGAAATCGAGCGTGCCGTTCGCCCGGTCGTAGGACGCCACCGCCCCGCACGCCTCCATCGGCATGCCCGAAACGCGGGGATGGCGGCACGTGAAGCGGACCCGGATCGGCGCCTGCTCGAACCGGTCCTTCTTTCCGGACGTCCATTCGGTGCGAAAGAGCACGTTGTCCGGCGCGTGCTCGTGCACCTGCGTCGCGCCGCCCCGGATCGCCGAGACCGCATCGCCGACCACCGGGAGCGGCTCGTACTCGACATCGACGAGGGCGGACGCGTCTTCGGCCATGTATCGATCGCGCGCGGCGACCACGGCCACGATCTCCCCCACGTACCGCACGGTCCGCGCGGCCACCGGATGCCAGTCGGTGGCCCGATACCGGGCCGACCCACCCGCTTCCATCTCCGCGCGGATCGGCGCGACGGTTCCCGCGAGCTCCGCCCCGGTCACCACCGCCGCGACCCCCGGCGCGCGGCGCGCCCGGTCCGCATCGACGTTCCGGATCCGCGCGTGCGGCCACGGGCTCCGCACGAACGCGAGGTGGAGCGCGTCCGCCGGCCGGATGTCGTCCAGGTACCGGCCCCGTCCCGTGAGGAGCGGCCGGTGCTCGGGAGTGCTCGCTTCGGACATGCCCGGGACGTGCTTCACTTGGTTGGCGTGGCGCGGAGCGCGACGGACATCGTATGCGGCGAAACGCACCTGCGCCGCCCTCCATCCGTTTCAGCTCTATCGTCTCCCGTCGAAACCCGCTTGGTGAAGCAGGCCGTCGGAGCCCCGGACCCCCGGAGACAACCTCGAACGGGATGAGCTTCGATGCCGAATATCGCCCTCCGCCAGACCCGCGTCAAGGCGCTCGGACTTCACGGGTCCGTCCGGGATGTCTCCGACGAGCAGGTTGGAGGGTCCGCCCTCCAGGAACCCGATTCCGAACGCCGGGACCCATACCCGTGGACTTGCGGCAGGACGGCGGTCGCGTCGGTGACCCCTGCGGTGACGCCGATACGATGCACGTCGCCGCGGTGCGAACGCGTTTCGTTGCGCGCAGCGCTCGGGAACGTGGGAAACCGGCGGTTCTTCGCCCCTGGGAGGAACCCTGACCCACGTGCACAAAAGTGATGATTATTGAATGAATATGACTTTCTAATGGCACGTCTATAGTATGAATACATGAAATAAGAAGGTCCGGAGAATCAGGCGGGCATGGATTCCAAACCCGGTGCTCCGGCAGCCAGAGCCGGATGCGAGTCGACTCGAAGCCGCTCGACGCGGACGGACGGGAAGCTGACGCGGCGAGGCGGCGAGGGTCAGGCTGCTCCCCGCCTCGTCCGATCCGGCAGGTCCCGCACAGTCCGTGCCCCGGAAGTCTTGCGGAAATGGCAATGACCCCCCGGGCTCGACTCGACGGCGCCGTCGTGTTCATTCCCGCGCGCGAGAAGGTCGAGCTTCGCCACCTGAGCTGCATCGCTCCCGGAGACGTGGTCGTCACCTGGTATCCATGGCAGGTGGACCCGCGGATGGTCCCATGCCCGTCTTGCGGAATGGAGATTGGACTCCGGGCGGAAGAGAGATGATGACGGAAGGACTGCGTATCGACGCCCCTGCCCGCGCGCTCCGTCATGGCTCCCCAGCGGTACCGGAGGTGTTTCGGACCGGGCAATCCAATCCGACCGCTCCCGTCGCCCAAGCGTGTCGGGAGGCGGCCCCGAAGCCCTTGACCCACCAGTGCGCGAGCGAACGACTGCCGTGTCCCACCCGGTCCGAACGGTTTGCCGAACCCGTGCAACCCCAGATGTCCGCAACAAGAAGAGGGCAACGGGGTCCTGCCCCCCTCTGCCGACTGCGGCATTCGAAGAAGGAAACTCAGTGAACAGGAAACGTGTGAGTTGGGCCCGAGCACCCCTGATCGGAGGGATCGCAGCCACCCTTTCGCCGGGGGCGGCAATGGGGGGTGACCTGAGCGCGGGCGACACGGCCTGGATGATCACGGCGACCGCATTCGTGCTGTTCATGACCATTCCCGGGCTGGCGCTCTTCTACGCTGGAATGGTACGGAGCAAGAACGTGCTCTCGGTCCTCATGCAGTGTCTTGCGATCACCGGGCTGATGAGCATCCTTTGGGCCTTTTGGGGGTACAGCATCGCATTCGACGAGGGCGGACCGTTCGCGGGCGGATTCGGCAAGCTCTTCCTCTCCGGGGTCGACGTCGACGCGATGAAGGGGACCGTACCGGAAACGGTATTCGTGATGTTCCACATGGGCTTCGCGATCATCACCCCGGCCCTCATCGTCGGAGCGTTCGCCGAGCGCATGAAATTCTCCGCCATGCTCTGGTTCATGGCGGCATGGACAACGATCGTCTACGCCCCCGTCACCCACTGGGTATGGGGCGGGGGCTGGCTGGAAGAGCTCGGAATCCTCGATTGGGCGGGCGGTACGGTGGTGCATGTCAACGCCGGCATCGCCGGCCTCGCCGCGTGCCTCGCGCTCGGAAAGCGCAAGGGCTATCCGTCCACGCCGATGCCACCGAACAACCTCGCCTACACATCCGTCGGAGCCGGCATGCTGTGGGTTGGCTGGTTCGGGTTCAACGCGGGGAGCGCATATGCCGCCGACGGAATGGCCGGCATGGCGATCATGATCACCCAGCTCGCCGCAGCCTCCGCGGCGCTCGCGTGGATGTTCGGTGAATGGGCTTGGTACGGGAAGCCGAGCGTGCTCGGGGTCGCATCCGGCGCCATCGCCGGGCTCGTGGCGGCCGCGCCGGCAAGCGGCTCGGTGGGGCCGATGGGCGCCGTCGCCATCGGGATCGTGGCGGGGACCATCTGCTTCTTCGCCGCGACCAGGCTCAAGCCCGCACTCGGCTACGACGATTCCCTCGATGTGTTCGGAATTCACTGCATCGGCGGCATCGTGGGCGCGCTGCTGACCGGAATCTTCTGCGCCGATGCGTTCGGCGGCGCGGGTTTCGGCAAGGGGAACGTAAGAATCAGCGAGCAGCTCGTCGCCCAGATCATCGGGATCGGCGCGGTCCTCACCTACACGTTCGTGGTGAGCTTCGCGCTGCTCAAGGTTCTCGACGCGACGATCGGGCTGCGGGTGACCGAATCGGACGAGGAGGAGGGGCTCGACCTTGCCCTGCATGACGAGCGGGGCTACATCCTCTGAGATTCCGACCAACCTCTTCGTGAGCGACCGGCCCTGAATCGAGCGGGGCCGGGAGTCGTCCCCGGCCCCGCGGTCGGACCACCGGATCGGAGACGTTCCCGATACGTGGACAGGCCCCCGATCCTGGTCCCCCGAAGCCGAGAAAGCGGGTGCTCGGTCGATTCCCGGCTCGGCCGGCTCGACGCGACCGAGCGAGCCGTGCGGGCCGTGCGGACCGCCCTTCGCCTCCGGAGTCCGCGCCGGCGGACGTTCGACGATGAGGTACCATCGCCTTTTCGTCACATCCTGGGGAAGAGCGCAATGGATCTCGGAATGACCGGCAAGGTGGCCCTGGTGACGGGCGGCAGCATCGGCATCGGCAAGGGAATCGCACGATCCCTCGCGCGCGAGGGCTGCCGGGTCGCGATCGTGGCCCGCGACGGGGCACGGCTCCAGGCTGCGGCGGACGAAATCCAGGGCGAGACGGGCTCCGAGATCGTCGCCTTTCCCGGCGACCTCATGAAGAAGGCGGACGCCGACCGGGTGGTCGCGCAGACTGCGGAGCACTTCGGGCGCATCGACATCCTCGTCAACAACGCCGGCGCCGCCCCGGGCGGGGTGATCGAGACCCTCGACGAGGACGACTGGGAACTCGCGATGGGCCTCAAGTTCATGGGCTACGTGTGGGTGATGCGCGCGACCCTCCCCCACATGAAGGCCCAGGAACGGGGCCGGGTGGTCAACCTCATCGGCAACGACGGCGTGAAGCAATCCTACTGGGAGATCGCCCCCGGGGCGGCCAACGCGGCCGGTCAGAACCTCACCATCGCCCTCGCCGGCCAGTACGGGAAGCACAACATCTCGTTCTGCGCGGTCAACCCGGGCCCGGTCCGCACCGAACGCTGGGCGGGCCTCGTCCGGGCGATGTCGCGCGACATGAACATCAGCCTCGAGGAAGCCGACACCCTTGCGCCGCACAGCATCCCGCTCGGGCGCATCGCGGAGGTCGACGAGGTGGCGGATCTCGTGACCTACCTCGCCTCCGACCGCGCCCACTTCGTCAACGGCACGATGATCGAGATCGACGGCGGCCAGCAGAAGCCGCTGATGGACAGGTCACGCGACCGGCGCTGACCTCGAAACGTCCGTTACGTCCGGTTCGGCGTCAGCCCGCGGCGCGGGCGATGTGGGCGGAAATGAGGGAGTTGACCCGGGGGGCCGCCTCCATCTGAACCATGTGGCCCGCGCCGTCGACGATCTCGACCGTCGCGCCGGACGCGGCGTCGGCGTGCGATGCCGGGACGATGCGGTCCTCCGCGCCGAAGATCACGAGGGCCGGGGCCTCGAGCCCTGCAATGAGCCCCGGCTCGACCCAGCTCTGCGCGCCGCCCGGAAACACCCCGTCCGCGAGCGCGGTGAGCGACTCGGTCACCCCATCAAGGCGCTTGTAGCGCAGCACCCCGTCGACGAGCGAACGGTTGACGAGCCCTGCGTCCGCGAAGAGGTTCTCGAGCACGGGCTTCAACTGACGGCGCGAGGCCGAGGAGACGAAGCCGTCGATGTAGTCGCGGTTGATGTCCGGCCCGAGACCCGCCGGGCACACGAGGGTGACGGAACGGACCCGGCCGGGGGCGGACGCGGCGAGCGCGAGCGCGATTGCGCCCCCGAGAGAGTGGCCGACGAGATGGGCCGCGCCAACGTCGGCCGCGTCCATGAACTCGAGCACCGCGTTCGCGAGGCCCGGAACGGAGGGGTCGGGGATCGGGGTCGGACTCGGGCCGTGGCCCGGGAGGTCGAGGGCGACCACCGTCGATTCCGCGGCGAGGGCATCGATGTTGAAGAGCCAGTTGTCGAGATCGCCGCCGAACCCGTGGACGAGGAGGACCGTTTCGGCGCCCTCGCCCTGCGACGTGTAACGGAGACGGCCCGCCGCCGTCTCGGCGTACAGATACGCGGGTCCTAGCTCCTCCTCGTCGTCCTCGTCGTCGTCCTCGGGTACCACGAACCCTTCGACGAAAGCGTCGATCTCGTCGTCGCTCACCTCACCCTCGACGAGGACTCCGAGCAATGCCTTCACCGGCAGCAGGTCGCCCTCCTCGGCGACCAGCCGCCGGAGCAGACCCGAATCGGTGGCCTCGAGGGCGCTCGCGATCTTCTCGGTCTCGATCTCCACGATCTCGTTTCCGACCGCGATCTCGTCGCCTTCCTGGACGATCCAACGGGTCACGGTCCCCTCCTTCATGGAGAGGCCCCACTTCGGCATCACGATGGGCGTGATCGTTCCGGGCATCGAATCGTCCTCAGTTGGCGACGGTCTGGCGGACCGCCGACGCGATCCGGTCCGCGCCCGGAATGTAGATGTCCTCGAGGGCGGGCGAGAACGGCACCGGGGTATGCGGCGCGGTCACCATCCGCACTCCGGCCTTGAGCGAGCCGAAGATCTCCTGAGTGACCGTCGCCGAGACGTCCGCCGCGATCGAGCAGCGCGGGTTCGCCTCGTCCACGCAGACGAGCCGCCCGGTCTCCTCGACGCTCTCGAGGACCGTGTCCATGTCGATCGGGGAGAGGGTGCGAAGGTCGATGACGTCGCACTCGATGCCTTCCTTCGCGAGGGTCGAGGCGGCGTCGAGCGAGCGCTGCACGGTCTGGCCGTAGGTCACGATGGTGGCGTCGCCGCCCTCGCGGACCACGTTCGCCTCCGCGAACGGGATCGTGTAGAGGCCCTCCGGCACGTCGGTCTTCGTGTCGTAGAGGTTCTTGTGCTCGAAGAAGATGACGGGGTCGTTGTCCCGGATGGACTGGATGAGCAGGCCCTTCGCGTCGTAGGCGTTCGACGGGAACACCACCTTGAGACCCGGGATGTGGGTGAAGATCGGGGTGAGCATCTGGGAGTGCTGCGCGGCGGCCCGGAACCCCGCCCCGGCCATGCAGCGAATGACCACCGGGGTCTCCGCCTTGCCCCCGAACATGTACCGGAACTTTGCCGCCTGGTTGAAGATCTCGTCGAAGCAGACCCCCATGAAATCGACGAACATGAGCTCGGCGACCGGCCGCAGCCCGCTGCACGCCGCGCCGATTGCCGCCCCGATGAAGGCCGACTCGGACAGGGGCGTGTCCATGACCCGGTCACCGTGCTTGACGGAGAGCCCCTTGGTGACGCCGAGGGGGCCGCCCCACGCGTCGTCCTCGCCGGGGGCGCCGGTCCCGCCCGAGATGTCCTCTCCCATGACGATGACCGCGGGGTCGCGGGCCATTTCCTGATCGAGAGCCTCGTTGACCGCTTCGTTCATGCTGAGATTGCGCGCCATGTCTGTGTCTCCTGTCCGGCCCGCGGAGGGGCCGTCGCTGGTTCGAATCGGGAAATCGGGTTGCGGGCGCTTCGCCGCTACGCGTACGAGATGTAGACGTCCGTCTCGAGGTCCTCGGGACCGGGCATGGGTGCCGCCGCCGCGTGCGCGACCGCCTCGTTGATGAGGGCGAGCGCTTCGGCGTCGATTGCGTTCAGATCCGCGGGATCGACGGCCCCCGCGCCGGTCACCGCGGCCCGGAAGATCTTGATGCAGTCGTGGTTCTCGCGCAGGTTCTCGACTTCGCCCTCCGCCCGGTAGGTCTGGGCGTCACCCTCGAAGTGGCCGTAGAACCGGTACATCTTGCACTCGAGGAGGGAAGGCCCGCCGCCCTCGCGCGCCCGGCGGATCACCTCCCCCGCCGCCTCGTACACGGCGAAGAAGTCGGTGCCGTCCACGGTGACCCCCGGCATCCCGAATCCCGAGGCCCGGTCGACGTAGCTGTCGCAGGCGACCGCCCACTCCATCGCGGTGGACTCGGCGTAGCCGTTGTTCTCGACCACGAAGATGACGGGCAGGTTCCAGACCGCGGCGAGGTTCAGGCTCTCGAGGAACATGCCCTGGTTGGAGGCGCCGTCTCCGACGAAGCTGATCGCGACCCCGCCGTCCCCCCGCCGCTTGGCCGCGAGGGCGGCACCGCAGGCGAGCGGCGCACCCGCCCCGAGGATTCCGTTCGCGCCCATCATCCCCTTGCTGAGATCCGCGATGTGCATCGAGCCGCCCTTGCCCTTGCAGGCGCCGGAGGCCTTGCCCCGGATCTCGCCCATCATCTCCTTCACGTCCACGCCCTTGGCGATGCAGTGGCCGTGCCCCCGGTGGGTCGAGGCGATGCGGTCACTCTCTCCAAGGTGGAGCATGATGGCCGTCGCGGCCGCCTCCTCCCCGGCGTAGAGGTGAACGAACCCCGGGATGTCGCCGCGGGCCACATCGACGTGCAGCCGCTCCTCGAACTCGCGGATGGTCTTCATCGTCCGGTACGCGTCGAGCAGCGTGTCACGGTCGATCGAGAACGGTTGGTCGGTCATTGACGATTCCTCCGAAGAATGCCGTTCGCGGACGCGTCTGCCGCCGTCCGCCGGCCGTTGGCGACGATGCGCCGATTGTCCGGGGTTCGCGGCGCGCGTCAAGTGCGTCCCCATCGAGAGACTGCGCAATTCCGGTCCGGACCTGCCCGCGCTTCCCCCTGCCGCGCTTCATTCGCCGGCCGGTCGCCCGGCGCCGAGGGCGCGACGCTCGTCCCGGCGAAAGAGCCCGTTCCGGGCCGCGTAGTCCATGCACGCCTCCACGTCCACCGTCCGCACCGCGTCCGGCTCGAGCACGATGCGCACGTCGTCGTCTTCGCCGAATCCGACCTCGCGCTCACCGTCGAGGGCGATCATCCCGGCGCGAAGGCGGGGGACGCGAGATGCGCCGGGGGCCAGCCGGCTCCAGCTCCGCACCCCGATGGTGCGGAGCCATCCGGGCGCGATGGGGACGTCGATGCGCACGGCCGGACTCGTGTCCGGCCGGGATGCATCCGCGGGGAGCGGGGCGATGTCGACCATCACGCCCTCGGGCTCGCGCCGCCCGACCGGGTCCAGGAACCCCGCGATTGCGGAAAGTCCGATCACGCTCGGATCCGCGAACGTCACGTAGAGCTCGCGCAGCGACTCCGGCCGCCACAGGGCGCGGGCGCCGACCACCCGCTCCGCGACGAGCGCGACGTCGACGAGGGCCGGGTGATGCTCCGTCTCGTTGATGGAGACGAGCAGGCGCTTGTTTGCGGCGTAGGCGACCTCGGGGGGTACCTGCCCCGTCACCGCAAGACCGGTGGCGAGCCCGGTCACGGTCGGCTCGCGGTGATCGGGAAAGGCGTTGTTCGTGCCGGTCGAGACGCAGGCGATGGGGATTCGGCCGCAGTCCATCGCCACCGCCCGGTGGGTGCCGTCGCCGCCCAGCACCACGATCGCCGACACGCCCTCGGCCACCATAGCGCGGACCGCCCGGCGGGTATCCTCCACCGTCCCGGTCACCGGAAAGTCGAGGTGCCGGACCGGGGCGAACCGTTCGTCGCCGGTGTTCCGGGCGCGCTCGATGCCACGTTCGACGTGGGCGCGGATGCCGCCTCGCTCGGGCATCGCGAGCACCTCCGACACGCCGCAGGCGCCGAGGCAGGCGAGCACCCGGAGGACGATGTTCGCCCGGTCCGTGATCTGGAGGCTCGCCGCGTTGGCGATGACCCTCCGGATGTCCCTCGCGGAAAAGGGGTTCGCGACGAGACCGACCCGCATGCATGTCACTCCTTGCGCCCGTTCGGCGCGGCATGTTGAAGGGCCGCCCCGCTCCTGTCGAGCCCCGCAGGCGGCGCGCACGGCCGGGCGGGCGGATCACCCCCGGCATTCGATTGGACGCAGCGTTCCGGGTCCGACCGCCTCGACTCCCCGTATTGACTGCCCGGCGCTCCATGCGGCGGCCGGTCGGCATCGTTCTCCGGATCTCGGTCGCGACGGGACCGCAACGTTCGCGTGCTAGCATTTTTGCGACCGGTACAGGCCCGGAGGGGCTCGGAATTGACGAAGATGGAACCCGTGCGTTCACGCGTGCTCGACGACGCGGCGGTCGAGGCGTTCGAGCGCGACGGCTATGTCGTCGTGCGCGGTCTCTTCGACGAAGAGGAGGCCGGGCTGGTGCTCGCGACCGCGAAGGAGGACCGCCGGCTGGCCGCCCACGCGATGGGGTGGCCCGACGATGACGGCGGACTCAGCAAGATCACCCTCTGGAACGAGCCCGGAGACGACATCTACGGGATGGTCGCCCGCTCCGAGCGCGTCGTCGGGTCGATGAGCCGCCTTCTCGGCGGGGAGGTCTACCACTACCATTCCAAGCTCATGCTGAAGGAGCCGGAGGTCGGAGGCGCCTGGCTCTGGCACCAGGACTACGGCTACTGGTACCAGAACGGCTGCCTCTATCCCCTGCTCGCAAGCGTTTTCATCGCGCTCGATCCCGCGACCGGCGAGAACGGCTGCCTCCAGGTACTCAAAGGCTCGCACCGGATCGGACGCATCGAGCATCAGGTGATCGGGGGCCAGCTCGGCGCGGACCCCGAGCGGGTGGCCGTCGCCAGGGAACGTCACGAGCGCGTGACGATGGAGATGCGCCCGGGGGACGGGGCCTTCTTCCACTGCAACCTGTTACATTGCTCCGGCCAGAACCGGTCCGCCGACCCCCGCTGGACGCTTATCTGCTGCTACAACGCGCGGGTCAACGACCCCTTCAAGCCGAGCCAGCACCCGGCCTACACGCCGCTCGAGACCGTTCCCGACGATACGGTTCTGGCCTACGGCCACCGCGCGAGCTCCCCGGACCAGGTGTTCATGACCGTCGACGACGACGTGAGCGAAGAGCGCGCGTCCGCGCGCACCGCAGCCAGAACGGTTGCGGACTGACTCCGAAAGGCGCTCGCCGAGCAGGATCGATCCACCCTCAACTACGCCCACCAACCGAAGGAGAACACGACATGCCCTGTCGCATGCCATCCAATACGTTGAGAACCAGGCTCCTCGGAGCCGCGGCCGGCCTCGCGGTAGCGGCCGCGCCGATCGCTTCGAGCGCCGGCGACCTCGTCGAGGGGTCCGACTGGCTGAAACGATGGGACGGGGTCAAGCTCACCCTCTCGTCCCACACCGGCCCGACGACCGATGCGGTGAAGGCGGTCTCCGCGAAGTTCGCCGAGCTCACCGGCGCGGAGGTCGAGGTCATCGACGAGTCGTGGACCGACCTCCTCTCCAAGCACCTCGCCGACGCGGCGGCGGGCGGCGGCACCTACGACATCCTGACCTGGCCGTACATCTGGACCGGGCACTACGTGGAAGGCGGTCTCGTCGAGGACCTGAACGGCTGGTTCGCCATGGCGGACCTCGCCGATCCCCGCTTCGACATGGAGGACATTCCCGAAGCGGTGCTGGAGGTCTACGGCCGGTACCGGGGCAGCGCCTCTCCGAACCCGGACGGACTGTGGTCCGTTCCCTACAAGTTCGACGTGTACCTCGCCCAGTACCGCACCGACCTCTACGAGCAGGCCGGCATCGTGGACGCCGACGGCCGCGCCAAGCCCCCGGAGACCTGGGCCGAGCTCCTCGACAACGCCAAGGTCCTCAAGGAGAAGTTCCCGGACATGCAGCCGGTCGTGTTCCCGCTCGCGGTCGACGATCCGATGGTGGCGACCTTCCTGCCGATGATCGCGGCCTACGGCGGCGCCATCCCGATCCCGTGGTATGACGGCAACCTCTATCCCGAGTTCCAGAACGGCCCCGGCCAGGAAGCCATCGCGATCCTGCAGGAGCTCACCGAGTACATGCCGGCCGACGTCCTCGACATGGACTACGACCGGGTGAACGCGCACATGGCGCAGGGCCTCGCCGCCTACGCCCTCAACTGGAACGCGTACCTGCCGGTCCTGCTGGATTCCGGCTCTTCGCAGATCCACGAGTCCGTGGCGTTCGACGGCACCCCGGGCGGTCCCGCCGGCCGGTTCAGCGGTCTCGGCGGCTGGCAGATGGGCGTCTCCTCGCAATCGGCGAACAAGGAAGCGGCCTTCCAGCTCCTCGAGTGGATCGCGGGACGCGAGCGCGGCGTCGACCTCGCCCTCGCGGGCGGCTCGGTCGCCCGCTTCTCGGTCGCCAACGACCCGAAGGTGGTGGAAGCGTTCCCCTACTACCCGCTGCTCATGGACGTGCTGAAGGGCTACGCAGCCCGCGGCATGGACCGTTCCTGGGCGGAGCTCCAGCGCACGATCGGGGTCGGTCTCAACAAGATCCTCCTCGGCGAGGACGCGATGGAAGGGCTCGTCAACACCGCTCGCCAGACCTTCGACCAGGCCGAGCGCGCCGGGTACACCCCGGCGAAGACCGCCGCACGACCCTAGGACCCCGGAGGGGGCGGGCCCGGAATCATCTCACCGGCTTTGCGCCGAGAGCGACGCGAGTTGGTCGAGACATCCGGGCTCGCCACCGGGGCAGGCGGCGCCTCGGCGTGGGAACGGATACGGCGCCGGCCGTATCCGTTCCTGCTGGTGGCACCGGCGTTCCTGGTGCTGTTCCTGCTGACCATCTACCCCTTCGCATACATGGTCTGGATCAGCCTCCACAAGTGGCCGATCCTCCCCACCCTTCCCCGCATCTTCGTCGGCGTCGACACCTACGCGTACATCTTCGGTGACGGCGAGTTCTGGAACTCGGTCGGCGTCACCTCGCTCTACATGGCGCTCAGCGTCGGTCTGCAGCTCGCGCTCGGGCTCACCCTCGCGCTCCTGCTGGACGCGCGTCACCGCGCGTTCGGGTGGTTCCGGCTTCCGTTCATGATTCCGGTGTTCGTCTCCCCGGTGGTGGTCGGGCTCATCTGGAAGTTCATGCTCGGCTACGACCTCGGGATCGTGAACCATTTGCTCCGGAGCATCGGCTTCGAGGGGGTCAACTGGCTCGGGGACCAGACCAACGCCCTGCTGTCCCTCGTACTGGTCGACGTGTGGCAGTGGACGCCGTTCACCTTCCTCATCCTCCACGCGGGGCTCATGTCGCTTCCCCGCGAACCCCACGAGGCGGCCGTCATCGACGGCGCGACCGCCATCCAGACCTTCCGCTACGTGACCTTCCCCCTGCTCGCGCCAATCTTCACCGTTGCCCTGCTGTTCCGGGTCCTCGACGCGTTCAAGCTGTTCGACATCGTCTACGTCCTGACCCGGGGAGGCCCCGGCAGCGCCACGAACGTCCTCGCCTACAACATCTGGCGCAAGGGGTTCTTCGAGAACCTGCTCGGCTACGCGGCGGCGCTCTCGGTCATCATGATCGCGGTCGCCACGGTGCTCGCGCTCGCCCTCATCCGCATCATGTCGCGGCAGACGCCCGCATGACCCACGGCCGCCTCACCCCCCTCGGACTTGCGGTGCGGCTCGCGGTCCTCACCGCGTTCCTGCTGTTCTTCATGTTTCCGTTCTACTGGATCATCGCGACCTCGCTGAAGACCCAGGTGGACGCGTTCGCGATGCCGCCCAAGTGGCTGTTCGACCCGACCCTCGGAAACTACGCCAAGGTGCTGCTGGACACCGAGTTCCTTCGCCAGACGGTGAACTCGCTCATCGCCGCGAGCGCCAACGCGCTGATCACGCTGGCCCTCGCGCTCCCGGCGGCCTTCAGCATGTCGCGCTACGGGACGGGGGGAAAGGACCTGCTGTTCTGGTTTCTCAGCATCCGCATGATCCCGCCCATCGTCGGGGCGATCCCGCTCTTCGTGCTCGCGGCGAAGTTCCGGCTCATCGACACCTACGTCATCCTGCCGGTGCTCTACATCATCTTGAACATGCCGTTCGCGGTGTGGATGCTGAAGTCGTTCATCGACGAGATTCCGCGCGAGATCGACGAGAGCGCCATGCTCGACGGCTGCGGGAACCTCGCCGTCGTGCGGCGGATGATCGTGCCGCTCATCAAGCCGGGACTGGTCGCGACCGCCGTCTTCTGCTTCATCCTGGCGTGGAACGAGTTCCTGCTGGCCAACATCTTCACCCGTCGGGTCGCGGTGACCCTGCCCGTCGGCATATCCAAGTTCATCACCGAAAAGCAGATCCTCTGGGGGTACATCACCGCCGCGGCGACCCTCGCCACGCTCCCTCCGGTGGTGCTGCTGTGGCTCTTCCAGCGCAACCTGCTGCGCGGTCTCACGTTCGGGGCGATGCGCTGATTCGACCTCGTGAATCCTCCCTTCGAAGGGGTGCGGAAGCGGGTCCGCGATGCGGATGGAGAAAGCAATGACGATGGAACAGGCACACGACTTCCGGGACGAGAGCGACGCCCTCGCGGCGGTCCTCGATGGGCGGTCGAACGCGGACTGGATGCGCCCTACCCTCTTCAAGGACTGGACGGCGAACGACGTCGTCCGTCATCTCCACTTCTGGAACCGGGGGGCGGACCTCGCCCTCTCGGACCCGGACGAATTCCAGGCGCTCCGGCGCCGGTTCCGCGAGAAGGCGGCCGCGGTCGGGCGCGGCGCGGCCGAGGCGAGCATGGTCGGGGACTTGAGCGGACCGGCGCTGCTCGACGACTGGCGCGGGTTCTACCGGGAGATGGCGGATCGCTGGGCGACGGTCGACCCCCGGAAGCGGGTCCCCTGGGTCGGCCCGGACATGTCCGCACGCTCTTCGATCACCGCCCGGCTCATGGAGACCTGGTCCCACGGGCAGGCAATCTTCGACCTCTTCGGCCTCGAGCGCGAGGAGCACGACCGGATCCGCAACGTGGTGTTCCTCGGCATCAACACGTACGGCTGGACCTGGGCGGTGCGCGAGCGCGACGCACCGGGGCCGATGCCCCACCTCGAGCTCACCGCACCGTCCGGCGCAATCTGGGAGTTCGGCGAGGATGACGGCGAGAACCGCATCGTGGGTCCGGCCGTCGCCTTCGCCCAGGTCGTCGCCCAGACCCGGAACGTCGCCGACACGGACCTTTGCGTGACCGGGCCGGTAGCGGCGGAGTGGATGGCGAACGCCCAGTGCTTCGCCGGCCCGCCCGAGACCCCGCCCCCGCCCGGCGCCCGCCGCGCGGCCGTCGACCAGCGCCACGCCTGATCCGCGGCCGGCGTTCCCGGAATTCGGGCGAGTCGGCACCCGGCACTGCCCGGAGGCGCAATCCCGCTTGAACGTGCTCGCGGCATCGGGCTTCCGTGCGACTTCGACCGCGGGGGCGGAACCGGCCGTCCGTGGCGGTGACCCGCCCCGAGGTGGCGGTGTCACCGCTCGATACCCGCCGAGGCGCGGCTCCGGACCGCACCGAACCAGGCCGACGACCGCGGCCTCGACCGCATCGACGGCACGAGAGTCCCGGCCAATGAGAGTCCAATGACGGAGCTGCTTGGAGGAGTCGCCGGCGGACTTGGGCTTTTCTTCGTCGGAATGTGGCTGCTGACGGAAAACCTCAAGAAGCTGGCGAGCCGGCGGCTGCGAAAGATTGCGCAACGCTGGACCGCAAACCGGTACTCGGCGCTGCTCTGGGGGACGCTCGCCGGCGGCGTCACCCAGAGCATGTCCGCCCTGACGTTCATTGTCGTGAGCATCCTGCGCTCGAGGCTGGTCTCGACGGAGGGCGCGCTGGCCATGATTCTCGGCGGAGGCATCGGGGTGACGACCCTGGTCATGCTCGTCACCTTCGATATCAAGTTGGCGTCGCTCTATGCGCTCGGGATTGCCGGCGCGGTGCTGGTCAGCGAAAGACTGTCGAAATACCGGCCCGTCGCGGGTTCCTGCTTCGGCGGGGCCATGATCATTCTCGGCCTGGTTCTCCTCAAGGAAGCCGCGGCGCCGCTCGCGGAGCAGCCATGGTTCCGGGACATGGTGGAGGGGAGCGGGGACTCCCTGATCTTCGCCTTTCTCGTCGCGGCGTTGTTGACGTTCATCGTGCAGTCCTCGGGCGCGGTCTCCATCTTCGGCATCAGCCTCGCAGCGGTCGGGGTCATCACCATCGACCAGGCAATCATCACCATCTACGGGAGCTTCATCGGTTCGAGCGCGATCCTCTACGTGCTGTCCGCCAAGCTGACGGGGCGCTCCCGCCAGGCCGTCATGTACATGGTGATCTACAACCTGCTGATCTGTGCCGTGGCGGTGCCGTTGCTCTATTGCGAAATCTATCTCGGCGTCCCCTCGATCAAGGCATGGATCCTTGCGTTCGACCTCGACCTGGACCAGCAATTGGCCCTCGTGTACTTCACGCTTGCCGTCTTTCTCCTTCCCCTCATGCTTGCCGGGCTGGGGATTTCGGCCCGGGTTCTCGAGAGGTTGTGGCCAACCTCCGAAATCGACGAGTTGTCGCGTACCCAGTTCATTCACGACCACGCCTCGGTGGACGTCGAAACGTCACTGGTGCTGGTCGACCTGGAGCAGCGACGCGTTTTCAGGATGCTGTCGCAGTACTTCGATCTGGTCAGGCGGCGGAAAGGGGTGGAACCGCTTCGAGGCGCGTCCCGAACCGTGCTATCCGAGATCGACGAATTCCTCTCCGACCTCCAGACGCTGCACCCGATGCAAGGGGTCGAGAATCGAAACGCGCTCGTCAATCGGCAGAAACTGCTTTCCTGGCTGGAGGACGCGTTGGCCGCGAAGTGCGAAGCCCTCCTCGAGCTTGCCGACCGATCGTCTCTCGACGAGTTTCGGACGAGCATACTCGAAGGCGTCGACAGCGTGTTCCTGTCGCTGGTGGACGCGATGGATGCCAACGACGGCATGTCCTGGCACCTTGCGAGCCGACTGACCGGAGACCGTAGCGAGCTGATGCGCAAGATTCGCGTCCACTACCTGGACCTCGATTCGCCGCTGAGGAAAGTCGAGATGATCAACGTCCTGCTGATTACGAACGCAGTGGAGGAGGTCTTCTTCCTGCTGTCGAAGATCGAGGCGGACTTCAATCCGTTCTCGGCCGAGGAATCGTGAGCGATCGCCCGACGCGACGGGACGCGCACGGCCCGCCGCACCCATTCCGTCCCGCGGACTCGCGACTGCCGGCTAGCGGGTCGAGAGGCGGCAGAAGCACGAGGCGGTGATGGGCACGTCGGAGCGGGCGAGGGCGAGGTCGAGACGCTGCTTGACGATGATCGCCTCCGCGTCGCGTCCGAGGCGCTCGAGGCACTCGTGGTACCCGTGCAGGCTCCACACGTTGTCCGGGTGCTGGCAGGCGCGGCTCAGGGTGTCGTCGTAGCCGAGGTCTGCCCGGTACACCGCCTCCGCCTCCTCGACCCGGTCCTGCTCGAGGAGGAGGGCGGCGAGGGCGTGGCGCGCCGGCTGCATCCATCCCCAGGGCTCGTCGTAGGGCAGGTTGTCGTCGAGCTCCACGGCCGTCCTCATGCGATCGAACGCGGCGTCGAAGCGACCGCGCCGGTACTCGATCTCGCCCCGCATCATCGCCTGCGCGACCGCGAGGATGTCGATGCACCGGTTGTTGAAGACATAGCGGCTCTCCGGGACCCGGGCGAGCGCCTCGTCGAAGGCCGCGGCCTCCCGGTCCGCCGCGTCGACGTCACCCAGCACCGCGTGGGCCACCGCCTTCGCGTAGCGCATCATCGCGGTGGTGACGGAGAAGAGCTCGCGGTCTCGGGGAAGCTCCTGTGCAACGATCTCCTCCCACCTCCCGAAGCGGACGAGCACGTGCTGCTTCATCGGAACGAAGCCCTCCAGCCAGTCCGCCATGGGCGGCGAGGACACGGTGAGGAGGTCTTCGGGGAGGGTCTCGATCATCTCCTCGGCCGCGGCGAGGGCCGGACGGTACTGCCCGAGGAACATCGCCCCGTAGATCTTGAAGTGGTAGTCGTGACAGCGGTAGAGAGAGTAGAAGTTCCCCGCGCCCTCCCTCGCCAGGTACTTGCGGTCCGCCTCGACGGCGGCCTGGTTCGACTCCACCACCGCGCGATAGTCGCCGCAGAGCACATCGATATGGGTGGGCATGTGCTGGAGGTGACCGGCGTCCGGCACGAGCCCCCGCAGCCGGTCGCCGGCCGCGAGGGCCCGTTCCGGGTGGGGCGACATCTCCATCAAGTGGAGGTACATGTGGAGGAGCCCGGGATGCGGCTCGTCGCCGCGTGCGTCGCGCTCCTGCATGGCCCCTTCGAGGACTTCGATCGCCTCCGTGGTGTCCGCCCCTTCCGCGACCGCCCCGGTCTTCAGGTCCCAGAGCGCCCACGGGGTGCGGTTCATGATCGCCTCCGCGAACAGAGTCGCGACGTCCGCATCGTCCCCGTGCTCCGCGTATACCTCTCGCATCGCTTGCGCGTACTCGTCGTTCCAGGGGCCCATGTCGGGCTCCGCGGTGCGCGAGGGGTAGCGGTATTCGAGGGCCCCGATGAGCGCGCGTTCCACATCCGTCGCGTTCCGGGCGCACTCCGTTGCCCGGACCACCGCCTCGTGCGCCGTCGCGAGGGAGCGCGCCGCGTCCTCCTCGTCGAACGCCTCCCACGGCTTGTTGTAGTTGGGCCCGGCCGCGTATGCGACACCCCACCACGCCATCGCGCACTCCGGGTCCGCATCGAGCGCCCGGCGGTAGCACGCGATCGCCTCTTCGTGGTGGTAGCCGTAAGTCCAGGCGAGCCCGCGATCGAACCAGGCTTGCGCCTCCTCCGAACCCGTGGCAATCGGCCGGCTGTACGTTCCAAGGTCATAGTAGTCGTCGGACATGGTTCTCCTCCCGTCCGGTATCCCGCCGCACCCGAAAGCACGGCGCGGGCGCCGGAACCCACGTACCCGGCCCCGCTCCCCGCCCCTCAGTGCCCGAAGTACGCCTCGCGGACGTGAGGGTTGTTCATGAGCTCGTCCGCCGTGCCGCGCAGGCGAATCTCGCCGGTCTCCAGGACGAGGACGTCGCGGGCGAGGTGGGTGGCGAAGTTGACGTTCTGCTCGGTGATGAGGATCGTGATGCCGAGCTCCTCGTTCATCCGGCGAAGCGCGGCCGCGATGTCGTGGCAGACCCGGGGGGCGAGCCCGATGGTCGGCTCGTCGACGACGAGCAGACGCGGGCTCGACATGAGCGCCCGGCCGAGGGAGACCATCTGGCGCTCGCCGCCGCTCTGCGTCCCGGTTTCCTGGTTCTGGCGCTCCTCGAGCACCGGGAAGAGATCGAAGACCCTCCGCAGGTTCCGCTCGGCATCGCGAGGAGCGGTATGCGCGCCGACGAGGAGATTGTCCCGGACCCCCATGAACGGGAAGAGATGTCCCCGCTCGGGCGCGTAGCCGACGCCGAGGCGCACGATCTCGGTCGCGCTCCGTCCGGTGAGCGAGACCCCGTCGAGACGAATCTCGCCGGTCGTGCGGACGAGCCCGAGGATCGAGTCGAGCAGGGTGGACTTGCCGGCCCCGTTCGGGCCGATGATCGCCGCGATCCGCCCCGCCTCCACGTCGAGGGTGACCCCGTGAAGCGACCGCGCACGGCCGTAGAACGCGTCGAGGTTGCGGATCTCGAGGAATGCCATCCGACGAACGCCGCCTCGCCTCGCCCCTTCGCTCAAGCCTGCCCGAGGTAGGCTTCCCGGACAAGCGGGTTGTCCAGCACCTCTTCGAACGCGCCTTCGGCGATCACCGCGCCGAACGACATCACCACGACCCGGTCCACGAGCGGTGCGAGGGAGCGAAGATCGTGGCTCACGATGATGGCGGTCATGCCGCTCCGGCGTTCCGCGACCAGGAGCGCCGAGAGCTGGGCTATCTCCCCCCGGGTGAGGCCCGCGAACACCTCGTCGAGCAGCAGCACCTCGGGCTCGGTGGCGAGCGTGCGGGCGAGCTCGAGCTTGCGCAGCTCCCCCATCGATAGCTGGTCCGGATACATCGCGGCCTCCCGCTCCCCGAATCCGACACTCCGCAGAAGTTCCCGGTCGACGCCCTCCGGCGGACGCTCGGCGATGAGCCGCCGCACGCTGTCCGGCATCATGGCGACCCGGACGTTGTCGAGCACCGTCATCTCGCCGAACGGGCGAGGGATCTGGTAGGTGCGGGCGATGCCCCGAGCCACCCGCCGGTGGGTCGGCATCCTCGTCACGTCGTCGCCGTGAAAGTACACCCGCCCCGAGTCGGGCCGCTGCTCACCGGTCAGGACGCCGAACGCCGTGGTCTTGCCAGCCCCGTTCGGTCCGATCAGGCCAAGGAACTCGCCGGAGTCGACATGTACGCTTAGACCGTCCAACGCAACCAGTCCGCCGAAGCGCTTCGTCACCTCGCGAAGCTCGAGAAGCGTATTCACGGCACGGCCCATCCGGGATGGCGTTCGGTCACTTCGCGACGCTCGAAGAGCCGAGTCACGGCGCGATCCGTCGCCTTGCAAGCAGCGGCGCGAGCCGCCTCGCGCCGGTGCGAAGGATGGCGTGAAGCCCGCGCGGCTCGAGCACGTACACGACGAGCGCGATCATCCCGTAGATGACGTACCGTTCGGGACCGGGGAGGTACGGCCGCAGGTACTCGAGGAGGAAGGTCAGGAAATAGGCCCCCAGGATCGGCCCCGCAACGGTCGACGAGCCGCCGAGGAGCGCGGCGACCAGAATCGTGAACAGGAAGTTGATGTCGAAGAGCCCGCGGGGGGCGATGGATCCGAGGTAGTGGACGTAGAAGGCGCCCCCGATGCCGGCCACCGCCGCGCTCGTCATGAAGGCGAAGAGCTTGAGGCGGATCGTGCTGAGCCCGGAGGCGGCGACCGCCCCCTCGTCCATCCGGAGCGCGGCGAGGGCGGCTCCGATCCGGGTGCGAAGGACGAACCACAGCCCGAGTCCGATTGCGAACACGAGACCGAAGGTCAGGTAGTAGTTCGGAATCGCCCCGGAGACGATGGTCGGGATGCCCGACAGTCCCCGGGTGCCCCCGGTGACCTTCGGGGCGATGACCTGGGTCAACTGGTACATGAGCTCCATGAACGCCAGGGTCACGAGGGCGAAGTAGGTGCCGCGGATCCGCAGAGCGGGAAGAAGGAACAGGGTCCCCCCGACCAGGGTCGCGAACACCCCGGCCGGGATGCTGAGCCACAGCGGCGTATCGAGGTGATAGGTGAGCATGGCGGTGGTGTACCCCGCGATGCCGATGAGGAAAGGGTGGCCGAAGCTGATGTAGCCCGTGCGCCCGGAGATGACGTCCCAGCTCATCGCGAAGATCGCGAGGAAGTTCGCGAAGACGAGGATGCGGACGGTGCCCGTCGAGACGAACACCGGCACGAGGCACATCACGACCGCGAACGCGAGCCATCCCAGGAGCGGCCTCGCCAGCGGCACCCTACAGCTCCTCGCGCCCGAACAGGCCCTTCGGGACAATGACGAGGACGACGATGACGAGGACCATCGTGAACACGCCCCGGAGCTCCGCCGCGACCAGAGTCGTCGTCACCGTCTCCATGAAACCGATGAGGTGGGCGACGACGAGGCTCCCGACGATGCTTCCGATGCCTCCGACGACCACCACCGCCACCGCGATGATGAGCGGTGCGACCCACATCCCCGGGGTGAGCTGGGTGTAGGTCGCGAAGAAGACCCCGGCGAGCGCGGCGAGCCCGCCCGAGATGGCCCACGTCGCGAGGCTCATCCGGTGGGGGTCGATCCCGGAGATGACCGCCCCCTTGCGGTCCATCGACACGGCGCGCAGGGCCCGCCCGAGGCGGGTCCGGCGCACGAACACGACGAGCCCGCCGAGGACGATCCAGCTCAGCACCATCGCGGCGAGGATGTTGTGGGAGACGAACACCCCTTCGTGACGGAAGACCCCGGGCACGATCGGCCACATGCTCTTCGGCGCCGAGGTGTAGACGACGACGATGAGGGCCTGCATGACCACGGCGAGGATCAGGGTCGAGATCTCGACCGCGATCGGGTTGTGCTCGAGCCGGCGGACGAGAACCGTGTAGGTGAGGATGCCGAAGGCGGCCCCCGCGAGCACCGCGATCGCGATTCCCGCCCCCTTGGAGATGCCGAAGACCTGGACGGCGGTGTAATAGGCGTAGCCGCCGAGCATCAGGAAGACGCCGTGGGCCAGGTTGAGCACCCGCCCCACGCTGAAGATCATCGTGAAGCCGACCGCGACCAGCGCATAGAGTCCGCTGAGGGCCAGACCCTGGATGAGGATGTTGGTCACGGCCCTCCCGTCCGTCCGTGCCGCGATGGCCGAAGCCGGGCCCGAAGACCGGAATCGGAGCGAACGCCGCCGCCCGGCGGATCTGCGCCCCGTCTCCGGACGGCCGGGGAGCCGGCTCCGGCTCCCCGGCGTTGCGGCCTGCGGTCCGCTACTGGAGCCAGGGCGGAATCGAGAACTCGCCGCTCGCGTACTTCGGCGGATAGACGACCTTCGCGGTGCCGTCCGTGTACCACTGGATCACCACCATGGACGGGGCGCCGTCGTCATACGGCGGGGTGAGATCGAACTTGATGTTGTGGACGAACTCGCGGCCCGTGCGCGGCTCGATCTCGCCCGGCTTGAAGTATGCGTAGCGGTGCCAGAACTCGCCGTCCTTGTAGAGCTTGACGTCGGTGTTCTCCATCTCCCGCACCCAGTCGTCGAGGGGCGCGAAGCCACCCGCCCGCTCCGCCGCCGCGAACGCGTTCTTGACCCCATGATAGGCATTGAACCCGTTGAAGTGGGGGAAGACGGGACGCTCGTCGCCGTACTTCGCCCGGTACTTCTCCGCGAAGACCTTGGACGAATCGTCGAGCTCCATCCCGACCGCGGGAATCGGACTCAGGGTGGAGATCCCGCCCCCGGCCCCGCCGGTGTCGTTCCAGAAGTCGAGGCCGAGCGCGGCGACGTTGATGCCGGTCATCGCCACCGGAACCTGGAGCTTGACGTACTGCGACGACGGCACCTGGCTGTTGACCGAGGAGATGAGGTACATGAAGTCGGGCTCGAGCGCGACCGCCTTGTTGTAGATGGGCGCGAAGTCCACGGTCTGGGTGTCGTAGACGATCGTGTCGAGCACCTTGATCCCCGCCTCGGCCTCCATGATCTCGGCGATGAACTCCTGCACCCCGCCCCCGAACGCGGTGTCCTCCTGAAGGATCACGGTCGACTTCCAGCCCATCTGCTTCCCGAGGACGTCCTTGCCGAAGTCGACGTAGAGGGTTCCGAGAGCGTAATCGCATGCGATATTCATGAAGTACATCTTGTACTTCTCGTACTCCTCGCCGACCATGTCGATGAGGCCGATGTACGAGGTCCAGGTGTCGAGGGTCGGGGTCCGGTACTCCGCCATGCGCGGAAACCACCCGAGGGAGACGTCGTCGATCGATCCGGAGACGATGAAGTCGACGTTCTCCGACTCGTTCAGGTACTCGTAGGCCTTGATCCCTTCGGTCACGTCCTCGCGGGTATCCGCGGACACGAGCTCGATCATCCGGCCGCCGAGCACCCCGCCGGCCGCGTTCAGCTCCTCGATGGCGATCTCCGCTCCCCGGAGCGTGCTCCGGCCGGTGTCGGATGCGAACGACCCGATGAACCCGACCTTGACGGGATCGCCGACGGCCCGCGCGTCGTGCGCAAGTGACGCCGCCACCCCGATGGCCAGGGCCGCAAACAGGGGCGCGAGCGCCCGATCGGTACGCAGTTGCATGGCTCTCTCCTCGTGTCTCGAGCGGCGTACGGCCGCCTCGTTCACCCGGCGCGCGGAGTCACGCACCGAGTACCGGCGCGCCGGGCCGGGGACGGTCCCTGCCCGCCGCGCTGCAATGGCCGCCGGCTCCGCGCGAAGAGCGGCTCCGGCGACATCCGCGAGGGGCGGAAGTCCCGCGTCGCGCCGCCGCGACACGGGACCGCCCCCGTCTTCTTCGATTGTTCGGTTCCCCGTTCGTGCGCACCGCGAATCACCAGGCGATGCGGCCATCCGCGTCGTGGATCACCGCGTCCGCCTCGACCTCGACCATCATGCCCGGCGTGGTCAGCTCCGCCCCGACGCCGGTCGTGACCGGCCGTATGCCGGCAAAGATCTCGCCGTGGGCGCGCACGTATTCGCCACCTGCGCGCATGTCGGTGAGGTAGGCCCGGGTGCGGGTGACGTGGCGGAGCTTCGCGCCGACCTCGTTGAGCGCCCGCTCCACCCGCGCGAAGGCGTAGATCGTCTGGGCGTAGGTGTCGCCGGGAGCGTGGAGGCGCCCCGAGGGCTCGATTGCGGTCGTCCCGGCGACGAAGACCAGAGGTCCGACCCGTTTCGCGCGGACGTAGGAGCCCAGCTCCTCGAACCGGCCGCCCCCGGATGCGCTCCGTACCGTCATCAGGACGCGCCCACCGGCCGTTCGGCGCCGTCGATGCGGGAGCGGATCGCGGCGGCGGCACGGGAGAGCGCGGAGCGCTCGGCTTGCGCGAGCGGGATCTCCTCGATCTCGATGAGCCCGCGGGGCCCGAGACGGCAGGGAACGCCGAGCACCACCCCTTCGATGCCGAACTCCCCGTCGAGGCGGACCGAGACCGGCACCGCCCCCGCCCGCGCTCCGCGCAGGTGTTCGAGCACCTCGACGACCGCGTGCGCGGGCGCGAGGGTCGCCGAACCGGTCTTGCGAAGCGCCACCACCCGCGCGCCGGCGGCGACCGTTCGCTCCACGCAAGCGTCGATCTGCGCCCGGCGGAGGTGCCGTTCGAGCGGCGCGCCGCGGATCCGGGCGCGCGAGACGACCGGCACCATCTCCGCCCCGTGGCTTCCGAGGACCATCGCCTCCACCTCGTCGACTTCCACGCCCGCGGTGCGCGCGAGCGCCTCGCGGAAGCGCGCGGAATCGAGGGTTCCCGCCATCCCGAGGACCCGCTCGCGCGGAAACTCCGTCGCCCGCAGCATCTCGACGGTCATCTCGTCGAGGGGATTGGAGACCACCAGCACCACCGCGCCCGGGGATGCGGTCCGAATGGACTCCGCGACGGAGCGGACGGTGCGACGGTTGGCCTCGAGGAGATCGGCGCGGTCCATGCCCGGGGCGCGCGGCCGGCCTGCGGTCACCACCGCCACGTCCGCGCCGGCGACGAGTCCGAGACCGGTTCCGCCGGTCACCCGGCTTCGCGAACGGGTCAGCCCGGAGGCGTGGGCGAGGTCCACCGCGAGCGATTCGGCAAGTCCGGGAACGATGTCGACGACGACGACCTCGTCCGCCATGCCGGCATTCGCCGCCAGATGCGCGACGTTGGCGCCGACCCCGCCCGCTCCGACCACCGCGAGGCGATCGAAGCGTACAGGGTTCCGTCCCTCGGGCCGCGCCGGCGGCATCCACTTCGCGCCGCGCCGGTAGAGTCCCCGCACGAGGGCGGCGGTCCCATCCGGCACGGGCACCGCGGGCCGATCGAGCGGACCCGCGCGGAGCGCGATCCGGAGGCGGGCCGCGGAATCACGCGCCTCGGCGGTGACGATGGTCCCGGGGAGCACCTCGATGTGGCGCCGGCCACGGCGGCTCGCGCGCTCCACGTGCTCGGACCCGATCACGCGCCGGTCGGCCGGCATTTCCTACCGGACTCCGGCGCGCCGGCACAGAACCGGGCGCGGTCTCGCGTGCAGGGGAGGCCGCGCTGGCGGGCACCTCCCCATCCGCATCGAGTCCGTGCGGGTCCCGGAGACGTTCGGACCGCCCGGGTCGGGGCTCACGGCGCCGCCTTCCCGTCGAGCGAGCGGACCGCGGCGGCCGACCCTTCCATCGCGGTCTCGACGGCGGCCTCGGTGCCGGCGATGAACATCCGGCCGTAGCGTCCGACCGCGCGCACTTCCACGATGTCGATCTCCGCCGCCTTCTCCGCCTCGTTGGCGGCAAGCGCGACGTAGGCGGCCGGGGCGCACTCGAGAACCCCGAGGGTCCGGCCGGGGACGAGCAGGGACCCGGACGACCACTTGTTGAGGAGCTGCGCCTGGTACGGCTCGACCGAGGTGATGATCCGGGCGGATTCCACCACCGGGCGCAGGCGATCGGACATTTCCATCCCGAGACGGGCCAGGATCGCGTCGCGGGCCGCGCTCACCTCCGCATTGAGCGGCGAGCGCAGGATGAAGAAGCCGAACTCGCGCTCGACGATCTGGCTCGTCGCCTCCACCCGGCTCGCCTTGAGCGCCGCGTCGACGAGCCCGAACACCTCGTTCCCGGGCGCGAGCTCGCCGATGAGGATGGTGTCCCCGGCGAGGGGGATGGAGCCCTGCACGGTCGCGCCGTTGTAGGCCGCGAACTTCGGCTGCAGCCTGTCGATCTGGACGAGCGCCCGAATCGTCACCCGATCCGTCACGTCCGCGCTCCCGTCTTCGTCCCGGCGCAAGTCCGATCGGGCGCCCGCGCGTGGACGCGTGGCGTCCCGGGTACCGCGCGCTCGAGGCCCGGGGGGACGGCCCGGACCGTCATGCCCGTCCACCCCGCGCGGGCTCATCGCCATAGAGCTCGTGGAGGTCGCGCCACGGCCTCGACTCCCACGCGATCCGCTTGATGTTGATGAGATGGAGAGCGGTCACGTTGTCGCTCACGATGGACCCCGACGCGGTACCGGTCCCCAGCATGAAGCTCGGCTCGAGACCGGTCGAGAATCCCATGCCCCCGGTGATCGCGGGGGTGTTCACGAGGACCCGACCGGCCGGAACCCGTCCGTAGCCGGCGACCACCTCCGGGTCCCGCGCGTGGATGACCGCGGTGTGCCCCCAGCCCCCGTGGCGAAGGACGCGCTCCGCAGCCTCGATTCCCGCCCCGGTCTCCGCCGCCTCGTACCAGGCGAGAACGGGAGCGAGCTTCTCCGCCGAGAGGGGAGCGCCCGGCCCGACCCCCGCCGGCTCCGCCACGAGGACGCGCGTGCGCGGCGGGACGTCGAAACCGGCGAGCGAGGCGAGGCGCTTGGCGGACTGCCCGACGTTCTCGACCACCGGCGCGCCATGGCGATCGAAGAGAACGGAGGCGAGCCGGCCCGCCTCGGCCGACGTGCAGAAGTACGCCCCCTTGAGCTTCATCTCGTGGCGCAGCCCGCGGGCCGCGGGCGCATCCGCAATGACCGCCTGCTCCGCGACACAGGCGGTCCCGTAGTCGAAGCTCTTCGAGACGATGATGCGTTCGGCCACCTCCGCAAGATCGTCCGCCACCGACCGATGCACGTAGACCGGCACGTTTCCGGGCCCGACGGCCAGGGTCGGCTTGCCGGAGGAATAGGCCGCCCGCACCATCGCGGCCCCTCCGGTCGCCATCACCACCGACGTGCGGCGGTGGCGCATCAGCTCGTCCGTTCCCTGGATCGTCACCTCGTCCAGGCACTGGACGAGGCCCGGCGGCGCGCCCGCCTGCTCGGCGGCGCGCGCGAGCACTGCTGCGGTGGCGACCCCGCACCGGACCCCGCGCGGGTGCGGGGCGCAGACGATGGCGTTCCCCGCCTTCACCGCGGAGAGGGCCTTGAAGATGACCGTCGAGGTCGGATTGGTGACCGGGATCAGGGCGGCGACCACCCCCATCGGCTCGCCGATCGCCGCGACCTTCTCCCCCTCGTCGCGCCACAGCACCCCGAGGGTGCGAACGTTGCGAAGCCACTCCGCGACCGAGAGGGAGTTGAAGAGGTTCTTGATTCGCTTGTCGGGGACGTTGCCGTAGCCGGTCTCCTCGACGGCCAGCCGCGCGAGCCGTTCCGCCTCCGGCTCGATCGCGAGGGCCATGCTCTCCACCATCGAATCGATCGTCTCGGGAGGCGTCGCCCGGAACGCGAGCCACGCTTCGAAGGCCCGCTCGGCGGCACGGCGCGCGCCCGCGATGGAACGGAGATCGGCGTCCATCAGCGTTCGCCTCGCGCGATCGCTTCTGTCGCCCACCGGACGTCGGCGGGAGAATCGAGACCGGCGTGCATCAACGGTGACCCCGCGCGATCGCGCCGGTAGCCGGCCGAAGCCCGGCGATGGATGGCGCGGAGAGTCGCGTCCATCAGCGTTCGCCTCGCGCGATCGCCTCTATCGTCCGCCGGGCGTCGTCGAGGTCGCTCGCCCCGATGCCGACGGTATCGAGACGCCGCCCGGCCGGGGCGAGGTCGCCGCCGAGCAGGGTCTCGGCAAGCGTCGTCATCGCGCTGGTGACCGGGACTTCGGTGCCCGCGACCTCCGCGGCCGAGAGAAGCGGGGTCAGCGAGCCGACGACCGCGCAGCGAAGGAGCCGCCGCGCCTGACTTGCATCCGGCACCGGACGCGCGCCCTCGCCGGCCCGCGCGCCGGGCGGCGAGGGCCCCCCCGGCCGTGCTTGGCCCCCGGCCCGGGCCGCGCGCCCCCGCGGGCGGGCGTGCCCGCGAAAGCGTCGAGCCACTCGTCCGTGTCCGGGAGATCGCGGACCCCGTAGCGGGCCGCCACCCGGCGGCGCTCCTCCGCCATGGCCGCGACCACGGCGAGGTGGCGTTCCCCGACGAGCGCTCGGAACGTGTCTCTCTCCGGAAGCGGCCTGGCGCCGGGGGGCAGCTCCGGTCCCGGGGGCGGGGCGGCAGGCCCTCCGAGGACCAGTGCGGGCACCTCGACGACGCCGCTCCCGTCCCCGAAGCCGCTCTCCACGACGCTCCGCACCGGGACCAGGTCCGGGAGGAAGCGCGCGAGTCCGCGAATCACGTCGGCGCGGTCGCTCGGCAGCACGGCGGCGAGGGCGGGCCGCGCCCGGGTGAGATGCAAGGTCGCGCCGTCCTCGCGAGCCCACCAGGGGAGCGCCTGCACCTCGGCGAGCACCACGTCCGCCTCGCAACCGCCGGCCCGCAGGAACCAGGCCGCCTCCAGCGCCCCGAGCGTGCGGCCCGGCACAAGGGCCAGGACCTGCCCGTCCGCAACGTGCTCGGCAAGCACCATGGCATAGGTCCGCTGCTTGAGGACCGGCCCGGTGACGAACACGAGGTCCGCGCCGCGAAGGGCCGTGTCGAGCTCGGCGCTCAGTCGAATCGACGGCCCGGTCTCGCGGCCGGCCGCGAAGGTCCCGATTGGACCCGCCCCCCGCAGGGTGGTCCCCCCGGCGGCGCGGATCGCGGCGAGCTCCGCTCCGTAGGCGGAGAACAGGGTGACCTCCGCGCCCTCGGCCAGGCACAGGCATGCGAGGAGGCGCCCCTCCGGCCCGCCGCCGAGCACCGTGACCCGGGCGAAGGCGCGGGCAATCGGGGCGGGCGGAGCGGGCCGCTTCGCCATCGCCTCCGCAAAAGCCTCGAACTCCGTCGCGCTCACCCGCGTCCGCCTCGCGGCGTCATCCGGGCGACCCTTGCGGCCGGATTCCCGGCGTTCGGGTCCGGCGGTCGGAGCAACCCGAGGTCACCGCCCCGTCAGTCCCCGCCACCCGACAAATCGTCGAGGATGGGGCCAAGGTCGTCGTGCGGACGTGGAATCACGTGGACCGCGATCACCTCTCCGACCCGATCGGCCGCGACCCCGCCGGCGTCGGTGGCGGCCTTGACCGCACCCACCTCCCCCCGGATCAGGGTGGCGACGAGCCCGCCGCCCGTTCGCGACTGCGACACGATGCTCACGTTTGCGGCCTTGACCATGGCATCGGCCGCCTCGATGGCCGCGACGAGACCCCGGGTCTCGATCATGCCGAGGGCCGTGTGGCCGGCTGGGACTTGCTGGTTCATTCGGTGGCTCCTTGTTTCCGTCTCTGGCTCTGGCGATTCGAACGCGGGCGGCGTGGCGACGCCCCGGTCGCCTCCGGCGGGAGCAGATCGATATCGCGGGCCCCCACCGACAACTGATCGACGAACCCCACTGCGGTGGCGTCGGTGGGGACGCCGGCCGTCTCGGCCGGAATGCGCGCCGCGGAGCCGGTGGCGACGAGGACCAGATCGCCCGGCCCGGCGCCGCAGGCGTCAGTGATCACGGCCGCCGGTTCGAGGACCTTGCCGTCCGGGTCCACGTAGTCGCCGACCAGCATCCGGACCCCGGCGAGGCTCCCGGTCTTGACGGAAGCCGAAACCCGGCCGGTGATTCGCGCGAGCCGCATCAGAAGTTCCTGAGATAACGGTCCGTCTCGACCCGGGTGACCTGCCCGTCCATGAATTCGAGCTCGCGCTCGGCCTGGCCGACCAGGAGTTCCAGGCGGTCTTCGCCAAGGACCCCCGTGAGGAATTCCGACTCCCGCGCGAGGCGCAGCGCGGTCTCGAGGTCCACGGGAATCGGCTCCGCCTCGGGAAACTCGTAGCCGTTCCCGGCCGTGTGGTGCCGGGGCGCGAGCCCACCCTCGATTCCGTCGAGCCCCGCCGCGATGTCGCAGGCCATGAGGAAATAGGGGTTGCAGTCGGCGGAGCCGTCGCGCTTCTCGACCCGGATTGCATCCGGCGCACCCTCGATCACCCGCAGTCCGACGGTACGGTTGTCCACCCCCCAACTGTTGTTGACGGGGCAGAAAGTAAAGGGCCGGCGCCGGCGGTACGCGTTGGGGGTGGTCGCGGCCGCAAGCGCGGTCTCCGCCATCCGCTCCTGCATGCCGGCGAGGAAGGAGAGCCCGAGCTGCGAGAGATGCCCGTCCGCGCCCGCGAACTTGTTCGCTCCGTCTCTCCACGCCGAGTAGTGGGTGTGGAAGCCGCTCCCCGACTCCGTGGCGAAGGGCTTGGACATGAAGGTCGCGAGGTAGCCGTGCTTCGCGGCAATCTCCTTGACGAAGGAACGAAAGGCGATGACCCGGTCGGCGGCCTCGAGCACCGGACCGTAACGGATGTTGACCTCCACCTGCCCCGGCGCGTACTCCGGGTTCGACTGCTCGATGGGGATTCCGACTCCGGGAAGCTGGCGCCGGATGGGACCGATCACGTGCTCGAGCTCCGCGGCCCGGCCGAGCCCGTACACCTGGTTGCCGACGTCGACCGGCTGCTGCGTTTCCGGATCCAGGAGATAGAACTCGAGCTCCGCCCCGACCGAGATCTCGTACCCCATCGCCTCGGCTCGGGCGATCTGCGTCTCGAGCGCGCCTCGCGGATCGATGGGTACGGGCTGGTGGTCCATCCCGACCGCCCGGCCGAAACAGAACGCGCACCCTTCCTCCCAGGGCACCGCGTGAACCGGCCCCGCGGGGACGATGTGCATGTCCGGGTACCCGTTTTCCATGCTGACGAAGGGCGTCTCCCAGACATCGCTCGTCATGTCGATTGCGAACAGGGCAATCGAAAGGGCGGCGCCCGAATCGCAGACCCGCGGCCACTGCTCGGCCGGAATGCGCTTGCCGCGCAGGATGCCGTTGAGGTCGCCCACGCCCATGGCGACGGTGTGGATTCCGTCCGGAAGCGCGAATCGTTCGCTCGCCATCGCGTTCTCCTCCAAATCGTCTCGGCGCGGAGCGCCACCTGTATACTGTATTCATTCCAATTGGAGAAGCAAGCCATGCGGGGCGATCGGCCCGAGGCGACCGTGGTCGGCGGCGGGATTGCCGGGGTCATGACCGCCCTCTCCCTCCTTCGCAAGGGCTGCCGCGTCACCCTCGTGGACCGCTGGGAGCCCGGCCACGCCCGGGCCAGCTCATCGGACTACACCCGGATCATTCGCGCGATCCATGGAAGCGACGAGCTCTATACCCGCTGGGTCCGGGAAGCGCGCCTGCGCTGGCTGGAGCTGCAGGCCGAGCTCGGCTGCACGCTCTACGTCGAGTGCGGGGCGCTCGTCCTCGCCGGCGAGGGGCACACCGGCTGGGAGGATTCGACGTTCCCGACCTTCGAGCGGCTCGGGGTCCCCCACTTCCGCTTCGACGTCGACGAAATCCGGCTCCGCTTCCCGCAGTTCCGGTGCGCCAACGTCGCCTACGGCATCTACGAGCCCGAGTCGGGACTCCTGATGGCGCGACGCTCGGTGGTCCGGACCGCCGCGCTCTTCGCGCGGGAGGGCGGCACGCTCCGCCGGGGCCGGGTCACCGTCGACGAGGAGGAGCGGCCGTGCCTCGACGGCGCGCCGATCGGGTCCGACCTCGTCGTCATGACCGCGGGACCGTGGCTCGGCAGCCTGTTTCGCCGTACCGTGCGCCCCATCTCGAAAGTGGTGCGCCAGGACATCGTCTACACCTCGACGCCGGATGGCGATTCCGCCTGGGACGCGGACCGGATGCCTTGCTGGGTCGATCACGGCTACGGCGCCTACGGCACCCCCTCCGTCGAGGGTTGCGGGGTCAAGGCCGCGATCGCCTGGGAGGAAACCGTGATCGACCTGGACGAGGACGCGCGGGTGGTCGAGACGTCGGCATTCCACCGAACCCGGCAGTACCTGCGCCATCGTCTCCCCGGGCTCGCCAATCAGCGTCCCGTGGACCAGAAGGCGTGCCAGATCGCGATGACCCCGGACACCCACTTCATCATCGACTTCCACCCCGTGCACGAGAACGTGCTGATCGCGGGCGGCTGCTCCGGGCACCTGTTCAAGCACGGGCCCGTGTTCGGCGACTTCGTCGCCGGGGTGGGCTTGCGCGAGTGGGGCACCGCGGACCGGTTCCGCCTCGGCGCCCGTCAGGGCCTCTCGCTGACGCAATCACCCTCCGGCCGCTGAGCGCCCCGGCGACCGCCGAATTCTCCTCGCTTCGGAACTCGGCCTCTCCTCGAATCGAGGTTTGAGTCCATTCTCCCCGACCTCGATGTGCGACCTTTCGCACCGGACGGCGTCGAACCCGATTCCGTCATCGGACCGGAAATGAGAGATGCCGCCGGGTGTATTTGGATTCCTGACTACGTACAACGCCCAGGTCGGGGCCAGGGGCTTTTTGAGAACCCGACTTCCCGGAAACGCGGGCTTCCAGCCCGCGGCAATCTGCACACAGCACACTGATTTAACACCGTTTTTGTCCGCTTGTCCAGCACGGATACTGGACTTCCTACTTGCTATCGCCGCGGGGACGAACGGGGTTCCGGTGTAGCTTCCGCGACTATACGGTCGAGCGGACCCCGCTCCGCGGTATCCGTTCGGCGAAGCCGTGGGACCGTCCGGCTGACGCAGGAGATCACGGCGCGCGGCCGAGGGGTGTCCGGCCGGCGCGGTCGTTCACCGCCGCCGTCGGCACGAACTGGCACGGCTTCGCCGAACGGTTACGCTCCGCGCGAGCGCCAGCACCGCCGCCGTGCACCCGCGCCGTGGTCGAATCCGGTACATCGCCCCCTTGTGACGGCCCCCGACCTACCGCGCGCTCGTTGGCTCAGCCAGAGGCGTGGAGCTGATACATCGGGATCGACTTGAAGGTGGCCACGTCGATCCCGCGTTCGTCAACGATCGCCTGCACCCACTTCGGCGTGCGCCCGATGCCGCTCCAGGTCTGGTCGGGGTTCTGCGGGTTGCGGTACTTTGCGGGCCGTTTGCGTCGAGCACCGCTCGAAGCGCCGGTCCCGAGCTCGGGGAAGATATCGGTCATCTTGTAGCCTTCGGCCGCCACGCGGCGTTCGAGTCCGGCCCGCAGCTCCTCGCGGTTCCCCTTCTCACGAGACGCCATCTCGGCCTGGGCCTTGCCGAGCAGGTCGGCGAGCTGTTCGATGTCGAGAGATTCGAGGTTGATGGATGCCACCTGAGTCTCCTGATTGTCGATGGAGGACGGGTTCGCTGGCGTTCAGACCGATCCGGGACCTTGTACCGCGCAGGTTTACGCATTGTCCCACGCCGGTGCGCCAGGGCGGTTTCGCGGCCGGCGGCGTTTCTGAACAAGTCTGGAGCGCGGCCCCGCCTTGCCGAACCCCCTGAGGCTCGACGCTCCGTTTACGGTATCATACGAGCGGTCCGATCACTTCCGCGGGTTGCGGCTGCACGCGTCCGGGGGGCGATGATGGGCAACGTGGTGATGACGCAGGCGCTGCGCAACGCGGGGACCGCGGCGTCGGGCCACGGGTTCCGATCGAGCTTCAAGGACTGGACGCGGCAGCACGACGTGGACGAGTTGCTCTGGGAGTTCCCGCTGGCGCACGTCGAGGGTTCGGCGACCGTCGCCGCCCACTCGCGCGACGACCTGCTCGAGAATCGGCGGCCGGTCATGCAAGCGTGGGACGACTGCATATCGGGGTAGAGGCGATTCCCGGACCGGACATGGGCCGCTGACCTGCCCGTGTGGCGTTCGCCGGCTCCCGACAATGCGCCGCTCGTCGTGGTGGAACGCCTACGGGGACGCCATCGACAAACGCCTGGGCGAGCCGGCGCGGGGAGTACTGAGGATCGAAACTCGCCGTCGGCCCGACAGGGTGCGAAAATCATACGGGCGCTGAAGACGGAGTTGCCGTTTCGGGAGCGTGCACACCGGACCACGCTCCGCCACAACGATTGCGATGACAGGCACGAACACGAAAATGACCGCGGCGGTCGAGGCTTACTTCGCCGATCTTGACCGTGTGCGCGCCTCGGGCGGAGCGACTGGGGAGCGGTCGAGCTATGGGCCGCTCGCGAATCTGCTCAACGCGGTCGGAGCGGCTCTCAAGCCGAAGGTGTTCTGCGTCGGCGAGCTTGCCGACCATGGCGCCGGCCATCCCGACTTCGGCCTCTATGCCGCGAAACAACTCCAGCGCGGCCGGCCGCGCGACGGGCAGACCCCGGAGCGCGGCGTGGTTGAGGTGAAGGCAGCCGACGACGATGCCTGGCTGACGGCGGCGGGCGATCAGGTCACTCGCTACTGGAACCGCTACAGGTCGGTGTTGGTAACCAACACGCGCGACTTCGTGCTGGTGGGCGAGGCTCCGGTGGGGCGGCCGGCACGACTGGAAAGCCTCCAGCTGGCGGACAGCGCGGAGGACTTCCGCCGGAGGCTCGAAAAGCCGCGCGACTTCGCCCGCGATGTAGGCCCGGGCCTCGCCGAATACCTGGCCCGCGCCCTCTCCCATAGTGCCGCGCTCGCCGAACCCCGGGACTTGGCGTGGCTGCTAGCCTCCTACGCGCGCGACGGGCTCGCCAGGGTCGAGGCGGCTGACGACGCGCCCTCCCTCAAGGCGGTGCGGTCCGCGCTGGAAGATGCGCTCGGTGTTCGCTTCGAGGGCAAGAAGGGAGAGCGCTTCTTCCATTCAACGCTGGTACAAACGCTGTTCTACGGTATGTTCTCCGCGTGGGTCTTGTGGGCGCGGCAGTCGCCGACTTCCTCTGGCGCATTCCGTTGGCGCGAAGCGGTTTGGCATCTTCGAGCGCCCGTGCTCGCGGCCTTGTTCCAACAGCTATCGCAGCCGGGACGGCTGCAACCGCTCGGCTTGGTCGAGGTTCTGGACTGGACTGCAGCGGCGCTCGCTCGGGTGGACCGTTCCGCCTTCTTCTCTCGGTTCAACGAAGGCGAGGCGGTGCCCTATTTCTACGAGCCGTTTCTTGAAGCATTCGACCCCGCGCTGCGCAGGCAGCTCGGCGTCTGGTACACGCCGGCGGAAGTGGTTCGGTACATGGTCGCTCGCGTAGACAAGGCGCTGAAGGACGACCTCAATATCCCTGAGGGCTTGGCCGCGGAGAATGTCTACGTGCTCGATCCATGCTGCGGTACGGGGGCCTATCTGGCGGAAGTGCTGCGCCGCATCGCCGCCAACCTGGAGGGACAGGGCCTCGGCGCGCTCACCGGGGCGCGGGTGAGGCAGGCGGTGACGAAACGGGTTTTCGGATTCGAGATCATGCCCGCGCCTTTCGTCGTTGCGCATTTGCAGGTCGGATTGACGATGCAAGAACTTGATGCGCCGCTGGCGGACGACGATTCGGATCGGGCCGGCGTGTTCCTGACCAACGCGCTGACCGGCTGGGAACCGCGAACCTCCAAGCCGCTACCCTTCCCGGAACTGGAGGAGGAGCGCGACCGGGCGGAACGGGTTAAGCAGGACCGTCCCATTCTCGTCGTCCTCGGCAATCCGCCCTACAACGGATTCGCCGGAATGGCGATGGACGAGGAACGGGAGTTGTCCGAAGCCTACCGCACGACAAGGCGTGTGCGCCGCCCCGAGGGGCAGGGCCTGAACGACCTCTACGTTCGCTTCTTCCGCATGGCGGAACGGCGCATTGCGGAGAAGACTGGGCGTGGCGTCGTCTGCTTCATCTCGAACTACTCCTGGCTCGACGGCCTTTCGTTCACGGGAATGCGGGAACACTATCTGGAGGCGTTCGACGCCATACGCATCGACTGCCTGAACGGCGACAAGTACAAGACCGGCAAGGTCGCGCCGGGCGGCTCGCCCGATCCGAGCATCTTCTCAACCGAGGGCGACCCGGTCGGCATCCAGGTCGGAACCGCCATCGCGACCCTAGTACGCAAGGCAGACCACGAGCGCGCAGGTGTCGTTGGATTCCGGCATTTGTGGGGACAGGCGAAGCGGGCGGATCTGCTGGAGACGGCGGAGGGCGAGCCGGATGCTCTTTACGAGGAGATCGAGCCCGTCCTGCCGCTCGGTCTGCCCTTCGTGCGAACGGCGGTGAGCGCCGACTGGTTCGCCTGGCCGTCGCTGCCCGATCTGCTCCCGGTGTCGTTTCCGGGAGTCAAGACCAGCCGCGACGGGTTGTTCGTCGATACCGACCTCGACCGGCTCCGGGCGCGCGTGGCCGACTACTTCGATGCGGCATTGAGCCACGACGAGATTGCGCGGCGTTATCCGGCAGTGATGAAAACCACACCGCGGTTCGACGCCCGCGCGGCGCGCGACGCGTTGCTGGAGCGCGACACACCAAACGAGGCAGAGTTCATTCGCTATGCCTACCGGCCGTTCGACAACCGGTGGCTATATTGGGAGAAGGATGGCCTTCGGCTCGACAGGCCGCGCGGCGACTATAGGCCGCATGTGTTCGAGGGGAATCTGTGGATTGAAGCGCGCGAGCGCGAAACCAAGGAAGATTTCTCGCGGGGTATCCCAGTTCGCCATATAGCCGACAACCTTGGCAATGGCCTTTCCAGCTACTTTCCCGTTTGGCTTTGCGATGACGGTATGGGCAACGATGAGGCTGGCGGCCCGTGCGCCAATCTGTCGCCCACTGCTAAGCGTTTTCTCGACCGGTTCGGGGCGAGCGTCGAGGACCTGTTCCACCACGTCCTTGCCGTTCTGCACGATCCCGTCTACCGCCAAGTCAACGCCGGGGCGTTACGTATGGAGTGGCCACGCATCCCTCTGCCAGGCTGGCCTGACGGCGGCGCCGATGGTGTGGCCGAGGCACTCGCGAAATCGGCGGTGCGCGGACGAAAACTCGCCGAATTGCTCGATCCCGACATCCCCGTCCCCGGCGTGACGCAGGCGCCGCTGCGCACGGAGATCGCTGCAATTGCCGTCCCTGCAACCACTGGCGGGCGCAACATGACGGAAGAGGACTTCGCCGTTACCGCCGGGTGGGGCCACTACGGCCAAGGCGATGCCGTGATGCCGGGTCAAGGCTGCGCTGCCAGACGTATTTTCTCGCCTGACGAACGCACGGTGATGGGCGGGACACTCTCTGCGTTGGGCGAGAGGACCTTCGACATCTACCTCAACGGCTCTGCTTTCTGGCGCAATGTCCCATCCGCTACCTGGAACTACAGGCTCGGCGGATACCAAGTGTTAAAGAAATGGCTCTCGTACCGCGAGCATGAGATTCTTGGCCGCGCGCTGAAATCCGATGAAGTTCAGTACTTCTCCGAGATGGCGAGGCGGATAACGGCACTGATAGAAGCAACCAACATCAATGCGTCCGACCGTTGAATTGCGTGACGCTCACTCGGTTTAAGTCAAAAGGGCAAATCATGAATACCACGAAGTTAGAAGACTAGTGCCAAACGATAACTCACACATCGCCTTGATTCATCATGACCGAGTGCCTGTACGCCTCCTGGATGAGTTCTGCGCAGGTATCAACGTAGACTCTCTATACTTGGAGCGCATTTCGCGAGTTAAACTAGGCCCGCAGATGGGCATCGAATGGCTTGCTTTTCCTGCCATCGCGCTTTTCTTGCTGAAACCCTATTTTGAGAGTTTCATGAAGGAAGCAGGAAAAGACCACTACCTTGCTCTCAAAGAAGCCCTGCACGCGCTTTGGGGGAAATTGTTTTCGAAAGATCGTGATTTTCGCGTTGCCGTGGTAACTGTATCAGGCGAGAAGAAGATCAAGTATTCTATGCTGTTCGCGATCTATACGATTGCCGATAACGGCCATTTGGTGAAACTCATGATTCGTGAAGATTGCTCAGAAGATGAATATTCTGCGAGCATAGAGGCTTTTCTAAACTTCGTGGAGTCCTACCACTCGCGAGAACCGGAAAAAAAACAAGCCATCGATCTAGGCCGTGAGAAGAAAGGCGGAGGAATCACTCTTCTTGAGTATGACGGACAGAGCAAATCTCTACGAATCGTCAATCTGAGATCTGATTCAGGAAACGCTCAGCATGATGACTAGAGCGCGGACTGCCAAAGGACGATCCCTACATCTCCTTCACGCCGATATTCTCGATAAATTCCCTTCCTGCTGGTGTAATGTAAATGTGATCAGGCGAAATGTTCAAACCAGACACAGTTGTTCCCCGCCCTCGCTGGTAGCATTCAACATAACCCGCATCCAATATTCGGCCCAACAAGATGCGCATAAATGATGGCCACAAGGTCGGCTGCTTCGGGTCACACTTGTACGCTTGAAAAAGTACATCAAGCTCCAGCTGTGAGAACTTGTCGTGAATGAAGCGCAAATTTGCCTTATAGAGGCGTAAGCTCTTGCGATCAATATCTCCTCGGTCTGCGCGGCGATGGCAAATTGGACATAGTGCAATGAGATTATCGTACTTGTGCTCTCGGCATATCTTCCAGGGAACAATATGGTGGACATCAATTTCGATGTGGCGACAGGTGGGTATGGCGCAGCGATGGCCGGCTTCAACCAAGACCCGGCGTCTAGTTTCCGCCGGGATTGATGGCCGCTGTTCAGGTGTCGGTCGTGCGGACATTGATATCTTCCACAACATGAGAGGTACTATTGAATACAGTCATTGTATGCCGCATGCGCCTCTCCACGGAAATGATTCCGTTGACCTGCTCCGTCGCCGCCACAAAGTGCCCGTCGGCGAGGTGAGCGTGGCCGCCGGTCGTGCGATGACGCCGGTGCCCAAGCAGCTTGCCGACCAGGGGCAGGTTCTCGGCCGACATGACAGACTGACAGGTGGCGGTATGTCCACAGGTCATGCAGGCGGAGGCCGTCAAGCTTCGCATGGGTGCAACCTGTCCGCCAGGAGGTAGCGAGGCTGTAGGCGCCCCGGCCTTCGGCGTAGCGCGGAAAGAGGAGCGCCTTGGGGGGTGCGCACCGGGTAGCGTGCCGATGTGCGCCCGCGCGGTCTCGCCGAGTGGCTCCGCGCGAGGGCCGGTTGTCGTGTCGGCGAGATTCAGCGCGTCTTCGCCGATCTCGCACCAGCGAAGTTTCAGCTCTCCGCTGCGGCGGCATACGGTGTGGGCGAGTAGCCGGCTCGTGGCCACGGCCTTGGGCGATTGCGCCTCGCGAGCGTCAGGCGCCCTGGCGCCCGCCCGAGCCGCGCCAACTCGTTGGCGTCGAGGAAGCGGGGCATGCGCTTTCTCGGGTTCTTCGCGATGCCGAGACAGGGGTTGGAGCCGCGCTCGCGCAGGCCCCATTCCTCGGCCCGGAACATCATCGCGCGCAGAAACTCGAAGGCGCGGTCGGCCGCGCCGGGCCGGTCCCTGCCGGCCGCGTCGAACCACGTAGCTACGTTCTCCGGGCCGATGCGGTCGAGGGGCATCCTGCCGAATGCGGGCAGGATGCGGACCTTCAGGTAGATGCGCACGGTCTTGCGCCCCGAGGGCTTCCAGTGCGGGTCCGAGCGGCGCAGGTACTCGCCAGCGAACGCGCGGAAGGTCGGTGCCTCCTTCTCCCGCCGGATGTCGTCGGCGGAGTTCCCACCCGCGCGGATGCGCGCGATCATGTCCCGGGCGCGGCGGTTGGCCGGACCGTCCTGCGGGCGGCGAACCCCGGCCGGTCCGACATAGAGGTGATTCGCGCCAACGAGACCATGATCCGCGCCGTGGTAGTGATCGTCGGGCGGGCGGTCTGAGGCGCATGCCCGTCACTACCGCTGCGGCGGCCGGAAGCGGCCGAAGGCGCCTTCTGCGGCATGTCGCCCGGTGGGGGGGATCCGGTAGTGACGGGCATATTCCGGCCGTAGTTTGCAACGTGCTCCGACCAGCTTCTTCAGATCCACACGCGGGCGCGCCTCTGGCGCGGTTCAGTGTGAGAGACGCCTCTCGTCCGGGGTACTCACAGGCCGCCCGGATCAACCCAGCTCGGTGACCAAGAAGGAAGGCAGGAACAACGGATCGCGCGGCAACGCCGGGCCCGAATCGTCGCGCCAACGCCCGAGCACCGCATCCATGCCGTGCTCCTCGGCGCTTGCCAAGCGCTCCAGAACGTAGTCGTGCACTTCCTCAGGTGCAAACCCGCCTTCCGGCGTGCCCGGAAGCATCGGGCACAAATGCTCGACAGTGAAGAACGCTGGCATCGAAGAGAGGAGCGCCAGGTTGTAATGCGCCTCGGGAACACCAGCGACCACGCCGCACCCGAGCGCGTCGATGACGGCGTGCCACAAATCCATTCCATCCGCGAGCCCGGACTCGAAGCCTGCCTCCCAGGAACCGAACGGCCAACGTTCGGCAAGATCCGCGAGCAGCAACGTCCCGCGAACCGAAGCCACAAAGCCGCGGACTGGATCCCAGTCATCAACGGAGGCGAGCCACCGCTCCGCCTCCTGGGCACAGGAATCCGCCCCACCCTCGTTGACGAGCAGAAGACACCCGAGCAATGTCCGCGCGAGCCGCGAAACGCCGGAGTGACGATCAGTCTCATCCGCGATCAACCGCTCCAACAGCAACGACGCCCAAGGCTTCGGACGGACGTCGCTCCACACCATTGCCAAGCACGCAACCACGACTTGTCGCGGCTCGTCCTCAAGCGCAACACCGTCAAGAGCCGGATGCTCTGCGAGAGCCTTCTGCGCTTGCCCGGCACGCAGGGAAAGACACGAACTCATCGAACGCCCCCAAAGCTAGCGCGCCATCACCCCCCGGAGAAGTGCCGAACGTCGAATCTCGTCGGCAATTCTCGAGCGTGCGCCCGGACCCGAAGGACGCCCGGACACCCTGCGGACCGGTTCCACAACGCTCCCCGGATCGGAGGTAACCCGACTTCGCCAACTCGGCACATTGGGAGAGAATAACGCATTGATTTTTCATTATCGAACTCCAAAAAATCTGCACGACACAAGGTAGGTCGGTACTACAAGCGATATTGGGGTGAACAACGCAGGTAAACCTCCCACAATTCAATCGTTTGAGTCTCGAAAGATAACGAAAATCGAACAATTTCACATCGAGTTGGCGAAGTCGAGGTAACCCCCACTCTCGCAGTACCAAGCCGGGTAAGCCTCGGGCGACTCTCGGCCCCGAGGGTCATCGCTAAGGGCCTTGCGCTAGCAACGGTCGTGCGACCAGACCCGATCCCCGATGAAACACCCAGCGATCGCAGAGCCAACGCAGAACGCACGCGCCGCGAGACCCAAGCTCCCGGACCGTCGCCGGTTACTGAATCGTCGCGACCGGACAACACCCGCCGATCCAGCTGACAAAACGCGACAGGAATACTGATCAACGTGATCGGGTTCACGACGCCAGACGGACGCGAGGCGGTGCTGTGAGACAGCATGGGACCGGGGCTCGGACGGCGGCGGGCGACTTCGCGTCTGTCGACCCCGACGAGCTGGCGGCCCACGGCCGCATCGTGGCGGTGCGGGCGGACGGTCCGGGCAGCGCGACGCTGGTGCGGCTGATGGCCGTCGAGAGAGAACGGCCGGAGCGTACCGCGGGCGGCGAACCCCAGCCGCCCCGACACGGGGTGACCCGCGCCAATGAGACGATGATGCGCGCCGTGCGGCGTTCGCCGGCTCGCGCCGATGCGCCGCTCCTCGCGGTGGAACGCCTTCCGCCGGATGCATGCACGCTCTCTGTGTACGCTTCGCAGCCGGGGTCGCCCCCGGACCACGAAACACTCGATTCCGGCTGGTGGCCAGCCTTGACCGGTCAGGGCTCTCACCTGCTGGGTCGCATAGAAGGTTTCCGTCATGTCTATCCGTCTACATGCCTTCCTCCTTCCCCAAGCTTTGCCTGGCGCAATACGTAGGAAGCTCAGCTTCCGACGGCCGAACCGCGTTAGCGCCGGTTATGGCGGCTGCGCAACGACATTTCGGCTGGGTTGACTGTCGTTTCGCCCTCTCCAGCGACTTTCCGACGGCGACCGGCCGTCGTGTCCGCGCCCAAGCTGAGGATCGTACGTAATCAGGAAATATCTAGTCCTGCAACAGCGCCGCCGCAGAATCAAGAAACCTGCGTAAGTCCTCGATCGTAGATCGCAAGAGAAAAACCGAATACGGTGGATATTCGTCGGCATGCGCTGCCGCCGTTACCAATTGACACGCGCTTCGCAACGCCAAGACTAGGTTAAATGACCAACTGTATCGCTTCACACCGATACGATTCATGGGCCGATTTAACACGCCAACCAAGGGTGGGTCTTCAAATCCTTCGGTTTCCTCCAAAGCCAATGCTGAAGCGAGTGCTTTCGCGGTCTTTGCTAGCCCTTCTGGGGCGGTGCTGCTGGCCTTGTACCAAATGCGCCCAATTATTGTGGGACCACGGGTGCTCGGTCTGAAACTAGTGGGATTTCGAACACCTTGCAGGTAAACTCTGGCTTGACGAAGCCCTTCAGCAACGCTTACCTTGCGTTCACGCTCAATGTCGGCCCATAGGGCTTGTACCAACCTATGGTCTGCCGCCAGGGACCGTTGCACACGGTTCACGAGAGCCACCTCAACGTCATACAACAACCGATGGACTTCTTCTATTGCCAAAACAGAATCGCGGAGAGAAACGCGCGCAGTCCAAGTTAGGTCTTCTATACGGGCTGTTACCGATTGTAACGGCATAGCGGGGAACCATTCAGGAAGCAAAATCGGGGATGAAGTGATCGCTAGCTTCCATTCCGTACGACTCAATACGACCAAGGCCAACGCTTCCCCGGAAGAAACAACTTCCTTTTCTTGTACGACTTCGTCCCGGACTTCATCAAGAACGCTAACCACGTCATTCATAACCGTATTCGGATCAGCAAACATTCCCTGCTTCCGCAAAACATAACTTACAATGGGCACGTTTGGCTCTAGCAACTTCAATTCATTTGCGAAGTCGTTCCGGTCACTCAACACGGTAACCCAGTATACATTTAGCGGATACTCCGGAGAACCGCGACGGAGGATTTCATCGTTCACAATTTCAGGCGTGAGCAAATCAAAGCCCTCAAGCGAGTGCAGGCCGAACCGAGACCGCGATTCGTCCCAACGTGCGGATCCTTACGTTTACCCATCTCTTGTCGTACGAAAGAAAATTTGCCTGCGACGCTGACCGTACCAACTCGGCCGACGTAAACCTTTTTGCGCCATCTGGTGTGGGTATGTGTTCCACCAAACCCTCGAAATCATTGACGGAAACGCGAAAACGATTCGGTGCCTCTTGCCCGATCAATCTCAACAACCAATATGCTGCATATAACCATGGATTCGTCCGATAACCATGCTGTGACATTGCTTGTGATGCCGCTTGCCGGAAGAACTCATAATCGCGGCTAAGTTCGATATTTCTTCGGTCCAGTTTCGCCTTCATAAACCCTGAGAAGTCTCGTTTGTCAACGCGCAATCCCATTAGCGGGCGTCGTTTCTCAATTAACCAGTCAACAAACTCTCCGAGGACATTGGCTGTCAAAAACGGATGGCCAGCAGTTTCTTCAAAGACCGAATCGACGAAACTAGGAGCGCAGTCAATGCGATCTGTAAAAATCTTCCGTACTAGCTCGGCAAATTCCCCAGACGTAGTCTCGGCTCTATGTTCAAATAGCGGGAACGAATCCTGCTCGACATAAGGAGCTAGCTGATTCTGCTCCATGAGTATAAAATGCGCATTGGGTTGCTGACCCAAGAAGACGAGAAGATTGTTGTACGAAAACGCCATTAATTGGTCAAGTATTGGTTGAACTACAGTATACCGAATGTTTGGTGCACCTTCAACAGAGGATCTAAATAGCCCAAAAAGCGTCTCGTACTCGTCGATTACCAATACCATGCGTCGTTCCCTCACATCAAGCGGCGCACACTCAATAACCAAGTCCGAAATAAAGTTCCTCGAGACCCGTTTTCCGGAATCTACGGCATCAGCAACCCGATTATAGAAAACACTCGCGGATTCGTGCTGTGTCGTACCGCACGTTTGACCAATAATGACAGAATCTCCGGTTGACGATTCTAAGTCAAAACACGCTGTAGTCTTTCCGCTACGCCGCACGCTACACCATAGCCGAACCCCATTTTTTCGTTCGAACGTTCGGAGCAAGTCACGAACGCTCGACCGTGAGACATGATAGAACTTTGCCTTATTGGGATCGAGAAGTGGAAATTCGCGTGCAAAATTATAAGTAATCGGAAAAACGTCCCTCCTTTTCGTTCGAAAAGCAAAAAACGCATCGTCCAAGACGTTAAACGTTCGGTTTGCAGTGAGTTCACGTTGATCTTCTTCGGCAGGAATAACGATTTCACCTAATCCTTCACGAGTGTCTACGATCTCACGGACATCCGGCCTCAGTGGGGCGATTACCGCAGAAACTTGACGGCCGACGGCGTCGTTCAGCTCGGTCGTTGCTACAGAATCTCCATCCAAGAACGCATTGGCTTCGATAAACCGCTGCGATTCAGAACCGTGTGGTGGGCGAACTGTGATGTCCAGTCTTCTCTGTTGCCATCGATACTGGCCAACAATCGGCAAGGGCTGGAAGTCTTCATCTTCACGCTCGAAGAAACGTTGAAGAGCATCCAGAAGTGGTAGGACAGACCTTGTAAGCCCGGAGCTAAACGGACCGGGTTCAAGGTGGTTGATGACATCTTCTGCATGGTAGGGAGTCAGGAACGCGATATAGTGTGCCCAATTCCGCGGCATCCTTGGAAGAATCATTCTCCCCGTTTGGTCCCCAAGATTTACCGAGGAGTAACCCTTCACTATTCCAGCCACGGCAGAAGATATCAGCAAGCGAAGGGCGATGGCTGATCGGCGATCCGAAACTCTGGAAACACTCGCCGTGTAGAAATCGAGCGGCAAGTCCAAAAATCTCGAAAATCCACTTAGAGATTTCTGAACCGGGTCGCTATAACTGCGGTTCATCCGGACGAAATCATATCCTTGAGCAAATATGGTTGCGGAATGTTCCATTAATGGTTCCGAAAAAGCTGTACAGAGGTCATCTGGCTGAAGGTTCTTCATCTCAGTAAAGAATTCTCCAAAAAATTCTGCCAAGTAGTCCCTGTAATATGTGGACCATTGGAATATGTGTTGTTCGTGGAGTAGGTTAAGGGCTGCCCGAAAACGAACGACGAGCCGCGAATTGCCAGAAATAGTACGAACTGTCGTTTCCTCTGGCGACGTTGGGACCTGTGGTTCGTTCGTCTTTGCGGCGCGACCATCAGCGGTTTCTTCATCTAGAATAGCCATCAGCCGCCTTTTTCGCCGATTTTGAAACTTATCCACTATGCGAACTAGGTCAACTCTCCACTCTTTGAGTTCGGGTCGTCCCAACTGCCGAATAAGTTCCGTGAGCCTGCGTTCGGGCTCTTCGCCATGCCCAAGTGCAAGCTCGTTATCGATTGAAGTCAGATGTTCTTCAATTGAATTCGACACGTCATTCCCTGTTGGTTTAGCGCTGAAAACTCTGGGAGTTCACGAAGCTTGTGGGCGGGTGGGAGCGGTAGAGGGCTTGGAAAATAACCACAACTTCGACCACCGCGGCAAATGTCTTACGGTGGATGTATCAGTCTGGATGTGGCTGGTGTTGGCTGATTGCATTGGACCGTCAAATTGTGTTGCCAGTAAGCGGAGACGCGGCGATCTTGCACCGAGCAAGCTGTGGGCGCAAGGGTGGAGTGCGGCCCTTGGGGTGGAGAGGAGCGGGGTGCGGTCTTGACAGGGTGTCGCGCGTGCTGGTCCTCGAGCTGAACGGGCTTCAGATATCCTTGGACAGAGTGCAATCTGCGGGCGTCGTAGACCTCTTCGATGAAGGTTGGTAGGTTGGATCTGGCGTCCTCGAATGTCTTGTAGCCTATCCGGTAGAGCTCTTCGACCTTGAGGGTCCTGATTAGGCTCGCCGCCTTGGCGATGTCGAAGGGGTTGCTGGGAGGCGAACCAGCCCTTTACGTGCTCGACCGTGATGGCGTCCAGCGTCATATGCCCGAAGGCGGGCAAGATTTGGTCGTGGATCCGATAGGTTCTGGCCTCCAGGGTCCGGGGCCTCCAGGCCGGGCGTAGCGTTCGAGGAACTCCCCGGCGAAGGCGTCCATGGGATGGCCTGGCGTGCGGGGGCCGCCGTCGTTCTTCGCAGTGTCGGCGAAGGCGGCGATGTGCCTGCGGGCCTCGGCGCGTGCATCGGGGACGGTCATGGCGTCGGCGTCGTCGAGGGTGGCGTAGCGCCTGCGCCCGCGCATCGTGCGGGCGAGGGCGAAACTGACGCCATTCGTGGGCGCGCGGAGCGGCGCGGGCATGCGCGAGCTGCGCGCTGAGCTGGACGCTCGGCTAGGCGCTGCGCTTCGGTGTCGAGGCGACGCGGAGCGGGGCGGCATCGATGCCGGCCGACCACGGGGTGCGGCAGATGGCCGTCGGGAGCGGCCGGAGCCTCGTGCGTGCGGCGAACCCGGGCTTCCCCGACATCGCGGTGACCCGCGCCAACGAGACGATGATCCGCGCCGTCGTGGTGTTCGTCGGGCGGGCTGTCTGAGGCGCAAGGCCCGTCACTACCGTCAGGCGACCGGAAGCGGCCGAAGTGGTCTTCCGCGGCATGTTGGCCGGTGGGAGAATCCGGTAGTGACGGGCGGCGCGAAGCCTTGCGCGGCAAGGGGTGCTAAGCATTCTGTGGCGTGCCGCGCTCATGATGGGGCGCGGCGGGTGATACGATGCGTGGCGTTGACCTGACTGCGATGCAGTCGTGGCCGGCCCGGACGGG